>Ga0136617_10000292_pt1 | contig 40549 bp, 36 predicted proteins | sample AntDrymUQ3222106_2_FD_129672 | JGI IMG/M metagenome (GOLD analysis project Ga0136617, IMG submission 129672) | Polar desert sand microbial communities from Dry Valleys, Antarctica - metaG UQ322 (21.06) | ecosystem: Environmental > Terrestrial > Soil > Desert | place: Antarctica: Dry Valley... | reverse complement strand
GGGCTCGAGCCCGACGAGCGCCTCACGTACTCCAACGGCGTACGCAAGGCGCTCTACCGCGACCCCGACGGCAACGAACTGGGATTCGGCGGCGCGCCGCTCAACACCGGTTCATAGCGGCCCGAACCCAGGGTCGTGGCGCCTTTGCTGCAGCAGTCGCTGCATAGGGCCACGACCGGCGGAATCACCCCCTTCCTCAGCTGACGCGCGAGACGGCGACGCCGCCGCCTCCGACGGCGAGGTCAAACGCGCCGGGCCCGGGCAGAGCCGAGATGACGCCAAGCTCCTTTCGGGCTCCTGCGGCGTCCGCCGCGTGCACTCGCAGCGCACCACCGCGCTCCTGCTCTCCCCACACGACCCGTGTGCCGCTGAGGTGTGGGCCGACGACCTGTCCCGTCGCGCGCACCGCGACGGCGTGCGCCGAGCTCGCCGTGGCTGCGGCGGCCACAACGACCGCAGCGACCGCACCGACCCAGGACACCGTGATGCGCCGCGTGGCGGTTGAAACGGCCGCCGACGCCAAACGATGCGACGGGCCCGGCGCTTCGCCCGCCGTGGCAGCAGCGGCGGGCGTTTCAGGCGCCGAGGGTCTGCGGTTCGCTGCGCGCCTCGCGGATGATGTCGGCCGCGCGCTCGGCGATCATGATCGTCGGCGCGTTGGTGTTGCCGCCTGGGATCACGGGCATGATCGACGCGTCGACGACGCGCAGGCCCTGGATGCCGCGCACGCGCAGCTGGGGGTCCACGACGGCGCCGTCGTCGCGGCCCATCCGGCACGTGCCGACCGGGTGGTAGAGGAGCTGCACGCGCTGGCGCAGGTCGGCCTCGATCTCGGCGTCGTCCTGTACCGAGGGTCCCGGGAACAGCTCGTCGCCCGCGACCGATGCCAGCGGCTCGCAGGCGGCGATCTCGCGGGCGAGCTTGACCCCCGCGACCAGCGCCGCGACGTCCTCGGGGTCTGACAGCGAGTTGGTGGTGATGCGCGGCTTGGCGGTCGGATCGGCGCAGCGCAGCGTCAGCCGGCCGCGGCTGCGGGGAGTGATCAGCACGGGGCCGAAGGTGAACGCGTGTCCGTCATACCTGGCGAACCCGTTGTCGACGAAGTAGGCCGGTGCGAAGTGATACTGAAGATCGGCTGCGGGCAGGCCCGGCCGGCTGCGCACGAAGGCGAACGCCTCGGCGATGGTCGAGGTCAAAGGGCCGCTGCGGCGCAGCAGCCATTCGGCCAGCGCCTTGGGCTTCTCGGCGTTGGCCAGCGATTCGGGCGCCGTCGCCTCCCACACGCACACGACGTAGGGATGGTCCTGCAGGTTCTGACCGACCTCGGGGGCGTCGACGGCGGCCGCGATGCCAAGCTCGCGCAGGTGCTCGGCCGGGCCGATGCCCGACAGCATCAGCAGCTGCGGGGAGCCGATCGCGCCGGCGCTGAGCAGCACCTCGCGCCCGGCGACGATGATCTGCTCGCGCCCGCGGCGGTCACGCAGGCGTACGCCCGTGGCGCGGTCGCCGCGCAGCTCGATGCGCATCACCTGGGCACCGGTGATGACCTTCAGGTTCTCCCGCGACATCGCGGGACGCAGGTAGGCGTCGGCCGCGCCCCAGCGGCGTCCGTTGCGCTGCGTGGCCTGCACCATCGCGGCACCGTCCTGCTCGGGGCCGTTGTAGTCGGACACGCGCGGGATGCCGGCACGCTCGGCGGCAGCCAGGAAGCGGTGGGTGAGCGGCCGCGGGGAGCGCTCGTCCTCGACGCGCAGCGGGCCACCGACGGCGTGGTGCTCGGAGGCGCCGCGCTCGTTGTCCTCGGCGCGCAGGAAGTACGGGCGCACGTCCTCCCAGCCCCAGCCCGCGGCGCCCTTCTCGCGCCACAGGTCGTAGTCCAGCGGACGCCCGCGCACGTAGAGCATCGCGTTCATCGCGCTCGACCCGCCCAGCCCCCTGCCGCGCGGGATGTACAGCGAGCGATCGTCGCAATGCGGCTCCGGCTCCGTGTCATAGCCCCAGTCGAGCTCGGTACGAAACTGCTTGGCGAACGCGGCCGGGATGACGACGTTCGGGTGACGGCCACGGCCGCCGGCCTCGACGAGGGTGACGCTCACGGAGGGGTCCTCCGACAGGCGCGCGGCCAGCACGCAGCCGGCCGAGCCCGCGCCCACGATCACGTAGTCGGTGACGGGCATGGCCACATACTCGCGCACCGGCCAGGCGCTCGCCGCCGGCCATCCGAGTAGCCATTCGTGCAGGCTCGGACCGGCTGCGTCACGCAACGGCGGCGCGCCGTCGATGCTTCCTCTATGAACGTCTCTGTGAAGCCGACGTCGCTCGCTGTCGTCGGAGTGCTCGCCCTGCCGGGCGCCGCCGTCGCAAGGCCGCAGCCGGTGTCGCTGAAGGTGTCGAAGGCCGGCTACACGGTCGTCGCGCTCGACAGCTCCGGACACGCCGTGAAGGCAACGGGCAAGAAGGTCAGGCTCACGCCGACGCGCGCGAGGTTCACGCTGCATCTCGTCGACGCGCGCGGCAACTACGCAGGGCCGATCATCGTCGGTGGCTCGGGCGCGAAGGTCGTCGTCGGCCTGCGGCGCGGAGGCAGGCTCGGGACCGTGACGGTCAAGCGCGGCTACGGCGTTCTCAGGGCGGCCCGCAGGGCGCAGGACAGCAGCCGCAGCGCGCGGGCGCGCAACGGCGTGCCCGTCGGCGCCCGCGTGCTCGGACGCGTCGCGGGCAGGGCGGCGGGAACCGCGGGCGCCGGACTCGACAGCGACCGCGACGGCGTACCGGGCGCGTTCGACGTCGACGACGACGGCGATCTCCTGCTCGACAACGTCGACAGTGCGTCCAATCGCAGCGCCCGGCAGGTCCCGGTCCGCCCGCAGCCGCCCGGCCAGCGGCCGCTGGCCCCGCTGGATCCGAATCTCCCGGTGGGCCTGCCAAGCCCCGGCCCGCAGCCTGTCGGCGGCGTCGCCCCGCGCGCCGCGTCGGGCTTCACGCTGTTCTCGAACCTCAAGCTCGACATCCGCTCCAGCCTCAACGCGAACGCCGGCGGCGTGAGCGACGGCCAGATCGACGCTGCGCTTGCGGCCAGCGCCACCCTGGCGATCTCGGTTCCCGCCGGCGACGCCGTCGAGCTGGACTGCCTCGGGCTCGCCTACTGCTCAACCGGCGGTAGCGGCACGACGCTCGAGGGCAACAGGCTCTTCCCCGGCGCCTTCGACGGCGATGGCGACGGCTTCGGCACGATCACCCGCGGCAGCACCGGCGACTTCCAGCTGCATCCCGGCGCGACGAGCGCCGAGATCGGATCCGGCGACAGCTTCATTCAGCGCGTCACGACCGGCGGCGTCGAGACCGCCGCCGCGGGGACGCTGAACTACATCTTCTCGACCACGCCTGCGCTGACCGCGTTCACGACGGGCGCTGGCGCCGGGACGATCTCCTACCCGGTCGCGGCCGGCGCGGCCGGCACCGAGGACAACCCGATCGCAGTCCCGGCGGGCACGCCGGTCAAGCTCGTCTTCTGGCGCCCGCAGCGCAAGGCCATCGAGGGCTCCGGCGAGGGCTCCGGCTTCGTCGACATCGGGCACCTGACGTACTCCGCGGACATCCCCAACGGGCCCAGTGCGAGCGGACACGCCGGCGGCGGGAGCGGGCCCGGCGGCAACTGCCAGGGCAGGTATTCCACGACCGACTCCGACGCCACGGCGACGGGCAACGGCGTCGTCGACAATGCCGACGATCGCGCGGCCAACCCTGCCAACACGCTGTCCTTCGACGTCGACATCGATGCATGCCTGGCGGCGACATCCGTCAGCTGGCCGGCCGGGCACAAGCTCGGGATCGACATCCAGGCCCGCGCCGCACAGGGCGACAACGCCGCACAGAAGATCTGGTTCAAGCGCGTGTAGCACGATCGGCTCAGGTGTCACGCTGTCGACGGTGAGCGATCCTCTTGCATCCGAGTCGTGGCCGTGGCTGACCGCGGGAGCGTGACCGCCGCCGCGGCGATCCGCGCCGTCGTGCGCGGCGACGTGCAGGGCGTCGGGTACCGCGACGCGACCGTCGGACGGGCGCGCGAGCTCGATGTGCTGGGCTGGGTGCGCCAAGGCGAGGACGGCACCGTGCAGGTTCACGCCGAGGGCGCGCGGCGGCGGTTGACGAGCTCGCGGCATTCCTGCGCGACGGTCCGCCGCGCGCGCGGGTCGACGGGGTCGAGATCGACCGGGTCGCGGCCGAGGGTCACGAGCAGTTCGCGATCCGCGGCGTGAGCGCCGGGATCTTCGTCGTCCAGGAGCACACGGCGAGCGCGCATCATTTCGACCTGCGCCTTGAAGTTGGCGGGGTCATGCGCTCGTGGGGCGTCCCGAAGGGGCCGTCGCTGGATCCCGCGGTCAAGCGCCTCGCCGTCGAGGTCGCCGATCACGCCAAGGCGCACAACACGTTTGAGGGGACACTCGACGCAGGCCGCGTGATCGTGTGGGATCAGGGGACCTACGAGCAGGGCGGGCGCGTCGCGTGGCCGCAGGCGCTCACCCGCGGCCACGCCGTCTTCGTCCTGCATGGTGAAAAGCTGCGCGGGGGCTTTGCCCTGCAACGCACCCGACCAGGCACCAAGGCGCAATGGCTGCTGATCAAGCGCCGCGACGACAGTGCGCGCCCCGGCTCGGACATCGTCGCCGAGCGCCCTCGTTCGGTCCTCAGCGGCCGGACGCTCGACGAGATCCTCGAATGACTCGTGCTCCCGCCGGCATGTCTCGCCGTCTGCACGGCGGACGCCCGTGCCGCAGCGCCACCTCAGCGCGTGATCGCACGTCAGGCAAGCTCGCGGGTGAACGTGCTCCCGTCCGTGAGCGGACGGTAGATCTGCTTGAAGTCAAAGGCGTAGTCGAAGTCGTCCTTCTCGAGCTCCGTGGCGCCCTCGATGTCGACGTTGTGCACGATCACCAACTCCTCGTTCACATGCGAGGCCTGGATCAGGCAGATACCCGACGGCGCCCAGATGCCCGAGCCGCCCCAGAACGGCGCCCCGGTCACGCCGTGGGCGCCGACGGCGTTGCACGCGATCGTCCAGATCTGGTTCGTTGCCGAGGAGGCCGGCATCACGTAGTCCCACAGTTCGCCGTAATAGTGGTCGGTGCGCAGGTTCATGCCCGGGTAGTCACGGCCGCCGGCAGCCCGCCAGGACGCGATCTGCACGATGGCGTCCACCTCCTGCACGATCGAGTACTCGCGCAGCAGCTCGCTGAAGAGGTAGTCGTAGCACGTGGTGAACCCGAGTCGGCCGTGCCGGGTCTGCAGGAGCAGGCGGTCGTCGCGCCCACTCTCGGTGTAGTCCTTCTCGATCCCCGGAAGGAAGACCTTGTCGTACGTGTTCTCGTCGGCGAGGTAGTCGGCGTCGCGGCCGACGACGAACGTGCGGTTGAGGAAGCGGTCCTTCTCCTTGGCGGCGGTCAGGTTGTTGAGCACGATCGCCTCGAGGTCGTCGCCGAGCAGGGGCTGCAGCTCGCGCTCGATCCAGTCGGCATGGTTCTCGGCGACCGCCTCCCTCATGTAGGCCAGGCACTCCTCACGCTCCCCCCAGAAGTACCCCGACAGGCAGAACTCGGGGAACACGGCGATGTTCACGCCGCGCTCCTTGAAGATGCTCGCGGCCCGCAGGATCTTGTCCTTGTTCGCCTCGACGTCGGGCACCTCGGCGTGGATGTTGGCCAGGCCCACCGAGAGCTTCGACTCGTCGTCACCGTAGCTGCGCTCCGCGATCAGAAACTCGTCGACGGTCTTCATGGCCTCCTCGATGGCCGCGGGGGCGGCGACACTACCAGCGCCCGGCAGGTCGAAGCTGCCGTGGTCGTCCACACTGCTCGCGACGGGTAGCGAGCTATTCTGACGCTGAGCTCCAAGCCGGGTATCTGCTATGCGCTCCCTTGTCTACTTCGTGGCCTGTACTGCCAACGGCTACATCGCCGCGGCGGACGGAGCGACGGACTTCTTTCCCGCGTTCGATGGGCCGCACGCGGACGACCTGCTCGCCGAGTTTCCGGAGATGCTGCCGGGTCATCTTCGCGAAGCGCTCGATCTCAACGCCGACAACCAGCGCTTCGACACCGTCGTCATGGGCCGCGCGACGTATGAGCTCGGGCTGAGCGAGGGCATCACCAGCCCGTACCCGCATCTGCGGCAGGTCGTGGCCACGACCACGATCTCCACCTCGCCGGATCCAGCGGTCGAGATCGTCGGGGAGGGCATCGTCGAGCGAGTCCGATCGCTCAAGCGCGAACCAGGCATGGACATCTGGATGGCCGGCGGAGCGCAGCTCGCGGGGGCGCTGGCCGATGAGCTCGACGAGCTCATCCTCAAGGTCAACCCGGTCATGCTCGGCGCGGGCATCCCGCTCTTCGCCAAGCGCATCGGACCGCGCGCGGTCACGATCACCCAGCACAAGGTCTATCCCAGCGGCTTCGCGCTCCAACGCTACCGCTGGGCCTCGTAGCGGACGTAGACGACGCGAGAGCCAAACGTCTGCGTCTCGACGAGCTCGAGGTTGATCCGCTCGTCCAGGGTCGGGAAGTAGGGCGTGCCGCCGCCCAGCACGACCGGGCTGACGAAGAGCCGGTACTCGTCGATGAGGCCCAGCTTCACGCAGGTGGAGGCCAGGCCGGCGCCGCCGACGGCCAGGTCCTTTCCCGGTTGCTCCTTCAGCCTGGCGACCTCGTCGGCAACGCCGTCCCGCGCCAGCCGGGCATTGCCCTCGACGTTCTCGAGCGTCTTCGAGAACACGATCTTCGGCAGGTCCTTCCAGATGCGGGCGAACTCGAGCTCGTGCTCTGACGCCGACGGGTTCTCGTCGGCGGTCTCCCAGTAGACCATCTCCTCGTACAGCCGCCGACCGCAGAGGTGCGCGCCCAGCTCCCGCGTCTGCTGGTTATGGAACCGATGGAGTTCCTCGTCCGGCGCCGACCAGTCGATCTCGCCGCCCGCCCCGGCGATGAAGCCGTCCAGCGACACCCCCATCGAATAGATCAGCTTCCGCGTCACGATCCTCCTCGTTGTGGGCGAAGGGTTCGTCACGTCCACGATTGTCGGCGCTGCTGCGAGTTCGCGCTAGGCGCGATGACCCGCAGAGATCTCCGGGATGTCCCGGAGCTTCGGCGGCCTCACGCGGCGTCAGCCGCCTCGCCACCAGGGGGATGCTGCTCCAAGGCCGGCGCCGAGGAGGACGACGCCGCGGTGTCGGTCCGTGCTTGCGTCATGTCCCGCCCGAGGTCGTCGTTCGGCTGGCCCGTCCGCGCCTGCCGGCGGCGCTTCCGGCGAGCCTGTCGTAGTGCTCGAGCGCGAGGCCCGACCCGACGACGACGCAGCTCAGCGGAGACTCGACGACGCGGGTCGCCATTCCGGTCTCGGTTTCGACGAGGCCGGCCAGTCCGGGCAGCAAGGTGCCGCCGCCGGCGAGCAGGATGCCTTCTCGGGTGATGTCGCTTGCCAGCTCGGGCGGGGTCTGCTCGAGCGTTTCCGTGATCGCCAGCAGGACCTCGCGCAGCGGCGGCCTGAGCGCGTCGCGGACCTCCTCGGCGTGCAGCTGCACCTCGCTGGGCAGCCCGGTGATCAGGTGCCGGCCGCGGACCCCGAACGTCTGCTCTTCCTGCTGCGCGGTCGCCGAGCCGATCGCGAGCTTGATCGACTCTGCCATGCGCGAGCCGATCGCGAGCTGATGGACGCTGCGCATGTACTGGGAGAGCGCCTCGTCCATCTCGTAGCCGCCGACCCGTATCGAGCGCGACACGACGATCCCGCCCAAGGAGATCACCGCGACCTCGCTCGTTCCCCCGCCGACGTCGACGATCATCCGCCCGATCGGCTCCTCGATCGCCACGCCCGCTCCGATGGCGGCGGCGATCGGCTCCTCGATCAGCTGCACGCGGCGCGCACCGGCAGCAAGCGTCGCCTGCTCGACGGCCCGCTGCTCGACCTCCGTGACCCCGGACGGGGCGCAGACGATCACGCGCGGGTGCGCCCAGCGACGATCGAGCACCCGTCCGATGAAGTAGCGAAGCATCTGCTCGGTCACCTCGAAATCGGCGATCACGCCATGACGCAACGGACGGATCGCAGAGATCGTCGCCGGCGTCCGCCCGATCATCCGCTCGGCCTCGGCACCGACCGCATGCACCTCACCGCTGAGCGAGTCGATCGCGACGACCGACGGCTCCGAGACGACGATCCCCTCGCCGCCGACGTACACCAGCGTGTTCGCGGTCCCGAGGTCGATCGCGATGTCGCGCACGCCGAGCGTCGACCCCACCCGCCGCCGCGAGGTCGCGCCCCGAACGCGATCTCTACCCAAGCGCACCCAGACACCCTCTCAGATGCGTCCCGCCGGCACGATCACGGTGCGATCAGGCCCCGGCGCCTACGACCTACAGCCCGAGCTGGTCGATCAGGCATTCCGCGGGCAGCTTGTCGTCGCGCCAGCGCACGACCTTCGTGCCGTGCCGGATGCGCCCGTCGGAGACGTGGTCGAACGTGACCTCGACGACGAGCTCGGGGCGCAGGGCGACCCATTCGAGGTCGCGGCCGTGCGTCCAGCGCGAGGGATCGCCGCTGCCGCGCTCACCGGTCTCGTACGGCGCGAGCTCCTCGACGAGCTCGCGCTTGCGCTTCGCCGTGAAGCCGCTCGAGTGGCCGATCTCGCGCAGCCGCCCCTCGCCGTCGTAGAGGCCGAGGATGATCGCGCCGACGGTGCTCTCCGCCTTGCCCGGCCGCCAGCCCATGACGACGGCGTCGAGTGTGCGCATGCGCTTGATCTTCACCATCCCGCGCCGCTCGCCCGGGCAGTACGGCGCGGCGAGCTCCTTGGCGATCACGCCCTCCTCGTCGCGCAGCCATTGCCGCGCGCCGTCGGCCGTGCGCTGCACGGGGGTGAGCTCGAGCCCGTCGATGCCCTCGAGCAGCGCGCGGCGCTGCTCGTAGGAGTGCTCCATCAGCACGTCGTCTTCGAGCGCGAGGACGTCGAACGCGACGAAGCGCGCCGGCGTCTCCTCGGCGAGCCGCGCGATCCGCGAGGCCGCCGGATGGATGCGCTGACCGAGCGTGCCGAACGACGCCGCGACGATCTCGCCGTCGATCACGTAGCGCCCGGCTGGGAACGACAGCTCCGGGAAGTAGCGTGACAGCGGCTTGCCGGTGCGCGACTGCAGATACGTCTCGTCGCCGTCGACGAAGACGATCGCGCGGAAGCCGTCCCACTTCGGCTCGTAGGCCCAGCCCTCGCCCTCGGGCAGGCTCGCGCGCGGTCGCGCGAGCTGCGGCAGGAGCGGCGGCGAGAGCGGCAGCGTCATCGCGGCAACGCTACCTCAGGCTCTGGGGCTGATTGGTGAGATCCGCGCGAACGAGAGAGAAGACGATCCGATCTTCGCGCCGGCCGTCCCTCCCGCTCGCGGACGCGGCGTCATGACGCGCGCCGTTGCGCTTCTGGCTCGGCCCAGGCGGTGCGGGCGCGCGCCATCTGCTCTGTGTAGCCGTCTGGCACCCTCGTCCACCGGACGATCGTGTCGTCGCGGCACATGACGGCGAGGGCTGCGGCATCGCTGTCTCGCCAGCAGCGCAGCGAGATATCCCCACCCGTCAGCAACAGCGTGGCAGGAGGCAGTCGGGGCATCAGCCGGCTTCTTGTACCAGCGGCCCGCGCGCGCCGGCGAGCGCCCGCGCGCCGCGCGTCTGCAGCGCCACGACCGCCGCGAGCACGAGCGCGCCGCCGAGCGCCTGCAGCGGACCGAGCGCCTCGCCGTAGGGGCGGACGTCAGTCGCGCCGTGGCCGACCCGGCTCACCGGGAGAGCCGCTGGTAGCGGCGGACGGCCAGCGGAAGCAAGACCGCGGCGAGCAGCAGCGGCCAGACCAGCGCCATCGGCACGGCGTGCTGGGCGATCCAGGTCGTACGAGGATCTGCACGGCGACGGCCGACTCCGGTGTCTCGAGCAGCAGCCCCAGGTAGATGCCGATCCACACCAACGTGAAGCGCAGCAACAGCAGGAGGCCGACAGCGGCCAGCGCCGCCGCGAGTCCCTCATTCCACGACCAGCCGACCGCGAGGCCGCATGCGACCATCACCGCCAGGCCGACGATCAGCGGCGCGCGGCGCAGAGCGTCGCCGCGACGGCGGCATCGATGAGCGTGAGAGCGCTCATCCCCGTGGCGCCGTGGCTCGATCTGCGCAGCCTGGAGTTGGTCTGCCTCGGCGCGGTAGTGCGCGGCGACGAGGGCGTTGAGGCCGGCGCGCGCGGTCATCCAGGGCCACCGCGGTCTTCCGGCCAGCAGCCCCGGGGCCAGCGCCACATCGGCGAGTCCAATGATCCGCGCCCGGCGCAGGTCGGCGCCCAGCCCGAGCGCCTTCGCACTGCGGGCGGGCGCGAGGACGAGCGCGAGCCCGATCGCTGCCGTTACGAGACCGGCGGCGTCGGCGATCCGCTGGGCGAGGGATGTGACGGCGGATGAGGGCTTCATCGGCTCAGGCGACTCGAGCCTGGCCAGGTGTCCGTGCGGTCTCGCGCGGTTGGCTGCAGCATCCGAGGAATCGAGACGCGACCACCACGGGGGCCGGCTTCCGCCCGGGACGGGCGTCAGTCGCGCCGAGGCGCCGCCGTCTCGCCGCGAAGGCGCCGCAGCACCCTGTCGGCGAGCGCGGGCGACAGGCCGTTGAGGATTCCCATGCCCTTCACGAGCGGGCGGAAGTGGACGTGACGGCTGTCGCGCTCGACGGCCTTGACGACACGCTTGGCGAGCGCGTCGGGCGTCGCTGCCTGCGGCCCGCCGTGGTACCAGTCGGGCATCCGGCCCTTCTCGTGATCGTGCAGCGAGGTGCGGATCTCGCCCGGATAGACGGTCGTCACCGAGACCCCGGTGCCGGCGAGCTCGTGTCGCAGTGCCTCGGCGAACATCCGCTGCGCGGCCTTCGTCGCGCTGTACGCCGCCGCGCCGGGAAACGAGCGCAGCCCCGCGCCCGAGGACATGACGACGATGTGACCGCGGCCCTGCGCGAGCAGGTGCGGCAGCGCGGCGTGGACGGTGTGCACGGTGCCCAGCCAGTTGACCTCGGTCATGTGCACGATCTTCTCGAGGCTCTGCTCGGCGATCGGCTCGTAGTGCGCGATCCCCGCGTTGGCGACGACGAGATCGAGCCCTCCGGACGCGGCGATGAACTGCTCGACGGCGGTCGCGATCGACGCCGGCAGCGCGACGTCGCAGGTCAGCGCGTAGTGCGATCCGGGCAGCTCGGCCGCGAGCGCCTCGAGCGCGCTCGTCGAGCGTGCGGCGAGGCCGACGGTCGCACCGCGCTGCGCCAGCGCATGGGCGACCGCGCGGCCGATTCCGCGTGAGGCGCCGGTCACGAACGCGCGGGTGCCGGATGCGATCTGCACGGGACGCGATGCTAGTGAGCCTTCTCGCAACATTGCACGCGAGACGGCGGCCGCTGCACACGCAAACGTCACGAGAAGACGCACGAAACGCGGCCTTCACCGCGTCGCTCGCGGGGGCGGGTAGCATCGTCTGCCGATGGCCACCGAGCACGCCACCGTCGCCGAGGAGGAGTACCTGCAGACGCTGTTCTGGCTGCAAGAGGCGAAGCTGCCGATGACCGGCGCGAACGTCGCCCGCGCGATGCAGCTCTCGGCCCCGACCGTGCACGAGATGATCGGCCGCCTCGAGCGCGACGGCTACATCACCCGCGCCGGGGACAAGGTCATCAGCTTCACGCCGAGCGGCCTCGACCATGCCGAGGGCGTCGTGCGCCGCCACCGCCTCATCGAGCGCTTCCTGACCGACGTGCTCGCGATCCCCTGGGACGAGGTCCACGAGGAGGCCGAGCGCCTCGAGCACGCGATGAGCCCGGTCCTCGAGGAGCGCATGCTCGCCGCGATCGGCGATGCCAAGACCTGCCCGCACGGCCACCCGATCGCCCCCGGCGCGCGGATCGACGGCGTACCGCTGGCCGACGTCCAGGAGGGCGCGACGGTCACGATCCTGCGCTTCGAGAACGAGGCCGAGGACCTGCTGCACTACCTCAAGGACTCCGGCATCGAGCCCGGGATGGGGGGAACGCTGACGGCGAGCTCCGACGAGGAGGTGACGGTCACGACCGCGGACGGGATCTCGTGCTCGGTCACGTTCTCCGTCGCCGAGACCGTCTCGGTCCTCGCTGACCCCTCACCGCCGTCGCGCATCGCGCTGCCCGAGCAGCTCGTGCTGGCCCGCGAGCGCTACGGGCGCTAGCAGCCGCGCCCGCCCGGCTCGGAGTTGTACGCTGCGTCCCCGCAGCAACGGGAGAATCGACGCTATGCGCACTCGGATGGTCTGCTTGGAGGACGGGATCACATCTTGCGGCTTTCGCAAGATGGCGGCCTACGTCGCCCAGTTGCAGCCGGGATCGGAGTCGTTCTACATCTCGACGGAGCGCTACCGCAGCGTTCGCACCGCCGTGCGCGGCATGGGCGACAAGGCCGTCATCGGCGACGAGCAGGTCGACGAGATGGCGCAGGGCCTGCAGGACGCAGACCTGATCGGCTTCTCCTCGATGACGGGCTACGCGGATCTCACGCGCCGCGTCATCAAGCGCATCCGCGAGCTCAACCCCTCCGTCTACATGATCTGGGGCGGCATCCACCCGATCATCCAGCCCGAGGACGCGATCCTCGCCGACGTCAACGCGATCTGCACCGGCGAGGGCGAGTTCGCCTTCGAGGAGTTCCTCGACGCCTTCAAGGACGACCGCGACTACACGAACACGAAGAACTTCTGGTTCAAGCCCAACGGCCACGGCGCGAGCAACGGCAGCGGCGACCAGCTCGTCAAGAACCACTTCCTGCCGCTCATGTCGCCCAACGAGATGGAGGCGCTGCCGTTCCCGCAGTACGGTTCCGAGACGGAGAAGATCTACCTGCCCGGCCAGGGCTTCGTGCAGATGGGCGTCGAGGATTACCTCATCAACGACGGCCTCGGCTACACGACGCTGTGGTCGATCGGCTGCCCGTTTCACTGCAGCTACTGCGGCAACACGAAGTTCATCGCCAACGACAAGAAGTACAAGCGCATCCGCCACCCGAGCGCGCGCTACATGGTCGATCAGGTCAAGGACGCGCGCGGCCGCTTCCCGCATCTCAGCCAGGTCTCCTTCCACGACGACTCGTTCATGGCGATCCCGTACGGCCAGCTCGAGGAGTTCGCCGAGCTGTGGCATGACGAGCTGAAGATCCCGTTCGCCGTCTACGGCGTGATCCCCAACTACGTGCGCCAGGACAAGTTCGAGCTGCTCTCGTGGGCGGGCATGAACCGCGTCCGCATGGGCATCCAGTCGGGCTCCAAGAACATGCTCGACTTCTACAAGCGTCCGACGCCGCCGGAGAAGATCCTCAACGCCGGCAAGGTCATCGCGTCGTTCGCGCCCAAATACCACATCCCGTCGGCGTACGACATCATCATGGACAACCCGATCGAGACTCGGGACGACGTGAAGGCCACCCTGCAGCTGCTGTACCTGATGGACCGGCCGTACACGCTGTTCATCTATTCGCTGAAGGTCATTCCGAACACCGGGCTGGCGGCGGCGATGAAGGAGCGCGGCGTCGATCTCGACGACATCGACGAGTCGTACCTCGCGATCCCGCCGCGCGCGGCGAACCTCATGCTCTACCTGATCGCGATGTGGCGCCCGCCGCCGTGGTTGTGGAACCGGCTGATGGGCCATGTCCGCGCGTCGAGCGAGCCGCAGAAGCTCTATCCGCGCCTGGGCCTCGTCCTGCGCACGATGTACCTCAGCAAGCGCGTGCTCGCCCACCTGCGCGTGATGGACTTCTCGATCACGCCCGGCAAGGCGGGCTACTACGCCTGGAGGGTCGGCCTCGTCGGGCTGTGGCAGAAGCGCTTCACGCGCCGGCCGGCGCGTCCGTCGCGGACGAAGCGCGCGCCGGAGGTCAAAGTCGGCGTGCAGGTCATCTCGCCCGACGGCATGCGCAACGAGTAAGGCTCGTCGGGGCGCTGCGAGCAGCGCCCCGCCTCGGCGGCGGGGCGCTGCAGCGGCTACGCCTGTGCGCTGACGCGTGCTGTTGCTCGCGCTTCCTGGTCGCTGGCCGAGTTGAAGTCCCCGGGGCCCATCGCCGGGTTCCCGGGCTTCACGGACGGGTGGATCGCGTAGGGCTCGAAGTAGAAGCCCTGAGCCACGACCTCGACGAACCAGTTGTTGTCGCCGTCGATGGCGTTCTTCGTCAGCGTCGCCTGGACACCGTGGAAGGGCATCGGGCGAAACGCCGTGGCGAGCTTGCCGGCCTCGTAGCGCTCGATCACCTTGTCGATGTCGGAGATGTCTTCCAGGACCTTGGAGGCGTGGATGTGCAGGTGCGGCCCGCTGGACGGCCCGGAGTTGCCGACCCTGCCGAGCACGGCTCCCTTCTTGACCTTGTCTCCGGGCTTCGGCAGTGGGTTGGGCAGCGACTTGTGCTGCATGTGGGCGTAGGTCACGACCTCGTCGCCGTGCAGGATCGCGTAGCCGTTGCCCTCCGTCGCGCGCCACAGCACGAGCTTCAGCTTGCCCGCCGGCGTGCGGACCGCAGCGCCTGCCCGGTTCTCCCCGATACGGGTGAGGGCCAGCGCGGTGACGTCGCCCAGCGGGTCGTCGAACTGGCCGCCGCGCTTGATCGCGCCCTTGCTGTCGAGGCTCCAGGCCGTGAACCGCAGCTTGCCCTCGGCCGTCCGCACGGCGGTCGCCATCGAGCTGCGCTTGAACAGGATGAGCGACACGAGGGTCACCGCGTCGCCCGTCGTGCTCGCGGTCAGCCCGACGTCGCCGCCCGCGGCGATGTCGAAGTAGTACAGCCCGAGCTTTCCGTTCGCAGTCCGCGTGGCGACGGCGAACTGGTTGGCGACCGAGGTCGCCGCGACGGCGATCTGGTTCGCGCCGTCGGCGGTCTGCAGATCCTTTCCACGGGTGATCTTCGTGACGTTGCCCTCCCCGTCGAGCGAGACGTCCCACACGATGACCTTGAGCTTGCCGCCGGTCGTCACCGCGGTGACGAAGCGCGTCTTGCTGAGCACCGCGACGTCGAACAACGCAGCCGGGCCGTTCCCCATCGCGGTCGCGGTCGCCTTGGCCGGCAGATCGTCGTCTCCCTCGACGTCCCAGACAGACACCGTGAACTTGCCGCCGACGGGCTGACGTGCCATGACGATCCGGTCGGCCGAGAGCTTCTCGATCTTCACCGCCTCGGTCTGCGCGATCACGACGCTGTCGCTGTTCGCGATCGTCACTCCGTCCGCGCTGCTCTTCCAGAGCCCGAGGATCATCGCGCCGCCGGCCGCGCCCGCGGTGACCACGCGGGTGGTGGACATGCTGGCAAGCGAGAGCTCCTTGCCGGCGAACGGCAGGCCCCCCGCGGACTGGCCTTCGAAGGTCAGCGACGAGCCGTCCGCGCTGGGATCGAAGCCGCGCAGCTGGATTCGCTTCTGGGCGTCGGTCACTGCTGCGAAAATCCGCGAATCCTCACCGTTGCCGGCAATCGACACGAGTCCGGCGGCCCCATGCTCGATGATTGCCCCGCGCAGCAGCTTGCGATCACCCGGTCGCTCGTTGTCCTCCCATTCGTCCTTGGCGCTGAGCACGATGCCATCGGCCACGGCGTGAATCTCCCTGCCCCAGATGTACTGGCCTTTGTTGCTCTTGCCGCCGTCCGAGGAGTAACGCCACGTTTCGGCCTCGAAATCGTACTTGATCGCGCGGATGTCATACGCGAAGTGCTGCTCGCCTTCGGCGTGGCGCGCGTTGGGCTGGATGAACACCCCCGCATCGAGATCCTTGGCCGTGAACGGAAAGCCATAGCTGCGCTCGGGCGTCGGGCTGGCGTGGGCGGCCAGCGCCCAGGAGCCCGTCCACGCATCGAACCCCTGGAAGGTCAGGGCGACCTGGATTTTGGCCGGCGCGTTGACGGGAATGCGGATCGCCTCGCGAATCTTCTCCACCTTGTCGCGGTCCTCGTCGAGATACAGCCTCTCGGTGGCCGACGGTGCGATCGACTCGTTGCGAGTGAACGACACAGCGTCGACGCCGCTGCCAGGAAACGACACCTGCAGGCTCTTGAGCTTGAGCGTCGGCTTCGGCTGGCCCTGTCCCGGCGAGGGCTGGTTGTTCTTGACCTTCAGCTTGAAGGCCACCATGCCGCTCGCGGGCTCTCCTTTGCGCTCTGGCGCCACCGGCAGGTAGACGAGCTTGCCGTTGACCAGCGGCTCGATCTGGACATCAATACTCGGAACGGCCATTGGGTCCTACCTCCTGGGTTGGTGGATCATGCGATAAGCACGACTGTGCCAGCCATCCGAGGTCGCGTGAACCTGAGCCGATCCCTGATCTTTATCGCGCCGGTCCCTGAGGATTAGACTGCGTCCCGCATGCCTGCTGTCACCGTCCCTGAGCTGCGTGAGCGCGAGGTCGAGGTTGCCGAGACGAGGCTCGGCATCGAGGAGGCGCGTAACGGCCGGGGCCAGTTGCTGGTGGTGCAGGCGGCGGCCGGCTTGGGCAAGACCTCGCTGTTGGCGGTCGCCCGTCGGGCCGCGCGCGAGAGCGGGATGCGGGCGCTCACCGCTCGCGCCAGCGAGCTCGAGTCGAACTTTCCGTTCGGCATCGTGCGCCAGCTGTTCGAGTCCGTTCTGCACGGTGCGTCAGAGGAGGTGCGGTCGCGGTGGCTGAGCGGCGCCGCCGAGCTGGCCAGGCCGATGTTCGAGTCCTCCGCGGCGATCGAGGCCCGGGATGCGGCCGACGTCACGTACGCTCGCCTGCACGGCCTGTACTGGCTGTGTTGCAACATGACTCACGAGCAGCCGTTGCTGATCTCGGTCGACGACGCTCATTGGGCCGACGATCCGTCCTTGAAGTTCCTCGGCTTCCTCAGCCGCCGGTTGGAGGATGTGGCCGTGCTGGTGCTGGTGGGCACCCGGCCCAACGAGGAGGCGCTGAGCAGCGAGCTGCCGATGCTGGTCGCCGACCCGGGCGCGAGGAACCTCAGTCTCGCGCCGCTGAGCGATGGCGCGGTGCGCGACTGGGTGCGCTCGGCCCTGGGCTCTGGAGCCGCCGAGGAGTTCTGCAGCGCCTGCCACGGGGCCACTCGTGGCAACCCGCTGCTGATGAGCGAGCTGATCCGCGCGGTCTCCTCCGAGCACGTGGCGCCGACCGCCGCGCAGGCGGCGCGCGTCGACGCTCTCGGCTCTCACGGCGTCTCGGCCGTCGTGTTGATGCGCCTGGCCCGGCTGCCCCCGGGGGCGCGCGAGCTGGCCCGAGCTGTGGCGGTGCTGGGCGACACCGCGAACCTCTCGCTGGCCGCAGCGCTGGCCGGGCTCGAGAAGGCTGCCGCCGCCTCGGCGGCCGCGGCGCTGCTGCGGGCCGAGATCCTCGTCGGCGACGACGCCCTGAGCTTCGTGCACCCGATCGTACGGGCGGCGGTCTACAAGAACATCTCGTCCGTCGATCGCCCCGACCACCACGCGCGGGCGGCGCGCGTGCTCGCCGACCGGCGCTGCTCGCCCGAGCAGATCGCGGCGCAACTGCTGCAGACCTCGCCGTCCGGCGAGGAGTGGGTCGTCGATGCGCTGCGTGAGGCGTCGGTCCCGGCGCTCGCCCTGGGCGATTGCAAGGTGGCGGTCACCTACCTCAGCCGCGCGCTGGCCGAGCCGCCGCCGGACTCGCGCCGAGCGGCGCTGCTCGCCGAGCTCGGCCGAGCTGAGGCTCGTACGGGGGCTCCCGGCGCTGTCGAGCATCTCGAGCAGGCGATTGCCCTGGCACCCGATCCGCGCGAGGCCGCCGCGGCGGCGCTGGAGCTGGCCGGCCTCTTGAAGTTCGCCGGCGATTCCGTGCGGGCCGTCGCCGTGCTCGAAGAGGCCCAGGCCCGCCTGGACGACGACGATACTGAGCTGTTCGACCGCCTCGAGGTGGAGCTGATCGGCTGCGCCTACATCAGCGTGAGCGCGCGGCGCATGTTGGCCGACAAGGTCGCCAGACTGGACGACTGCGGCGGTGCGCCGGGGACGTTCCTGGAGCGCTTCAGGTTCGCCGGCCTGGCGCTCGACGCCTTCGCGGAGGGTCAGCATCGCGATCGCGTGATTGAGCTTGCCACCCGCGCGCTGGCCGGCGGCGATCTGCCCACCGACCCAGTATCGGGCGGCCACGCCTTCGTGGCCGCGACGATCGGGCTGATGTTCGCCGAGCGTTACGAGGAAGCCGAGCGCCTGTACTCCGGCGCGCTGCAAGACGCTCGCAAGCGCGGCTCCGGCGTGTCCTTCGCTACAGCGGCCAGCCTGCGCTCGCTCGTCAACTATCGCAGGGGCCGTCTGTCAGATGCAGAGGCCGACGCACGAGCGGCGCTGAATCTCGCAAGCGAGGTGCATGGCTCGCACGGCTTCCACTCGGCTGCGCTGGGGACGCTGATCTACACCTCGCTGGATCGCGGCACCGCCGACTCCGAGCTCGAGCGCTTTGCCGACGCCTTTCTCCTCGAGCAGGCCACCGACAACCTGCCTTACAGCCATGATGCGATCCATTCACGCGCGTGCCTACGCGTGTGGGCCGGCGATCTACATGGCGGCCTTGAGCAGTTGCTGGCCGCGGGCCGCCGCGAGTTGGAGTGGGGGGCGCCAAGCCCGGCGATCACGCCGTGGCGTTCCAGCGCGGCGCTGGTCTACGCGCGCCTGGGCGATGTGCAGGAGGCTCGGCGGCTGGCGGCCGAAGAGGTGTCGCTGGCGCGGGGCTTCGGAGCGCCCCGCTGCCTCGGGGTGGCGCTACGGGCGGCAGGCCTGGTGGAGCAGAGCTCCGTGCGTGTGGGGCTGCTGCGCGAGGCGGTCGAGGTGCTCGAAAACTCCTACGGGATGCTCGAACTCGCGAGATCACTCATCGATCTCGGCTCCGCCGTCCGGCTCGGGGGCGCGCCGGCCGAGGCCCGAACGCTGCTCGGTCGCGCGCAGGAGCTGGCCACCGCCTGCGCAGCAACAGCGCTCGTCGACCGGGCGCGCGAAGAGCTGCGCGCCGCCGGAGCCCGCCCCCGCCGCACCGCCCTGAGCGGAGTCGACTCCCTGACCCCCAGCGAACGGCGGGTCGCCCAGATGGCGGCGGAGGGAATGATCAACCGCGAGATCGCCCAATCGCTGTTCGTGACAGAGAAGACGGTCGAGACCCACCTCGGTAACACCTACGCCAAGCTGAAAATCCGCTCGCGAACCGAGCTGTCCGGGGTCTTCGCGAACTCGGTGACCGCGTAGTCGAGTACACCTCAAGCGGCCTGCCCCGGTGCTCGCTGGAAACACAAGTTAATCAGGTGACGGCGGCGGCCGGGGCCAGCGACCGGTACGCCTCGGCGATGCGCCTGACACCCTCGTCGATGCGATCGGCCGTGACGCCCGAGTACGCGAGGCGCAGCGTGTTCTCGCCGCCCTCGAGCAGGAAGTCCGTGCCCTTGACGAACTGCACCCCGCGCTCGTTGGCGGCGGCGAACAGGGCGGCCACGTCCGTGCCCTCGGGTAGCTCGACCCACATGAAGTAGCCCCCCTCGGGGAGCGCGTAGCGCGCCTCGGGCAGGTGCTCCTGGAGCGCCGCGTCGAGCGTCTCGACGCGCTGCGCGAGCGCGCTCTTGACGGTCGCGATCGCGCTGTCGATCGCGCCCGACACGCAGAACTCGTAGACGATCGACTGGGCTACCATGTTCGGCGAGATGTACGTGTTCGTCGCGAGCTTGGCGATCTTCGCGATCACCGGCGCGGGGCCGACGAGGTACCCGACGCGGATGCCCGGACATACGGTCTTCGAGAACGAGGACGCATAGACGTCCGTGTCGCTGGCGTCCATCGAGAGCATCGTCGGCAGGTCGTCGCCGCTGAAGCGGATGTGCCGGTAGGGGTCGTCCTCGAAGAGCATGAAGCCGCTGTCGGCGGCGAGCGACAGCAGGGCGACGCGCTTGCCCTGCGACAGCGTGTAGCCGGCCGGGTTCTGGAAGTTCGGGATGACGTGGGCGAGCTTCGGCACGGTCCCGCCGGCGACGAGCTGCGCGAGCTCGTCGACGTCGATGCCGTCGGTCTGCAGCGAGACCATCCGCACGTCCGCGCCGAGCGAGCGCAGGTTCAGCAGCGTGCGGTCATACGTCGGCTTCTCGACGACGACGACGTCGCCCGCCGAGACGACCGTCTCGAAGAGGAAGGCGTCGGCCTGCATCGAGCCGTTCGTGACGAGCACCTGCGCCTCGTCGACGCCGTGCTGCTCGGCGATCCAGCGGCGCAGCGGCACGTAGCCGATGCTCGTCCCGTAGGCGGTCGTCCCGCCCGGGTCGTTCGTGAAGGCGCGCGTCGCGGCGTCGCGGAGCCCGTCGACGTCGACGATGTCAAGCGACGGCGCGCCGCGAGCGAAGGAGATGGTGTCGGCCATGGCCCGAAGATAGCGAGCGCGGGCGTTCAGAATGCCGTGGCGAGGGCGAGCGGGAACACCGGTCCGGACCCGCGCTGGCGCAACTGGCCGCCGACCATCGCCAGGGTCCAGCCGCTCAGGCGCATGTCGTCGAGCAGCAGGCAGGCCTCCGGAGGCGGTTGCGCGGTGACGCGGAACGCGCCGCGCACGTTGGCCGCCTGCAGGGCGGCGTTGGACATCTCGCGCTGCGGGGGCCGCTCGCCGGTGCGTTCGAGCAGCGCGACGAAGGGGATCCCGAGCGACGTCGCGAGCCGGCGCGCGAGATCGTCGACGAGCCCGGGATGGCGCTGCGACGGCACCGCGGTGACGTAGCGGACGGGCGGGTTCCAGGCGCGCACGAGCCGGTCGACCGCATCGACGAGCTCGTCTGGGAAGCCGCCGTCGCGCAGCCCCGCCTGGATGACCGGGGCCCAGCCGCCGTCGCCCAGTCGAGCGAGCGCGCGACCCTCGTCGACCGTGAACTCGACGGGGATCTTGCGCATCCGCCCCTCGGCGTCCGGGGCCATCTTCTTCGTGTCGAGCGTGAGCGGCTGCGAGCGCAGGTGGTCGATCGCCTCGCGCACGAGCCCGGGATCGAGCGGGCCGTCGTAGCGCGGTCCGGTACAGACCGAGCAGCGCCCGCAGTCCCGCGGCTCGGGGTCGTCGAGCTCCTCCTGCAGCGCGCGCATGAGGCAGCGCCCGTCGGCGCCGAAGCTCGCCATCGTCGCCTGCTCGCGGCGGCGCAGGGCCGTGATGTGCTCGTAGCGCTCGGCGTCGTAGGCCCAGTCGCTGCCCTGCGCGCGCACCCAGCGACTGCCGTCGCGCGAGACGGCGCCCTCGACGTCGAGGACCTTCAGCATCGCGTCGATGCGGCCCTTGCCGAGGTTGACGATCGCGGTCAGCTCGGGCGTCGAGGCGCCTTCGGACCCGACCTCGTCGAGGTGCGCCAGCACGCGGTCGACGAGCTCACGGCGTGGGAACGCCTGCTCGATGAAGAAGTCCTGGATGCGGCGGTCCTCCGCGCCGCGCAGCAGGACGACCTCGGCGCGCTCGATCGCGCGGCCCGCGCGCCCGACCTGCTGGTAGTACGCGATCACCGAGCCCGGCGCCTGGTAGTGGACGACGAAGCCGAGGTCGGGCTTGTCGTAGCCCATCCCGAGCGCGCTCGTCGCGACGACGGCCTTGAGGTCGTTGGCGAGCAGCCGGTCCTCGACGGCGATCCGCCGCTCGGTCTCGATCTCGCCGGTGTACGCCTCGGCGGCGATCCCGTGCGCCTGCAGCCAGGCGGCGACCTGCTCGGCGTCGCGCTTGGTGAGCGTGTAGACGATCCCCGAGCCCGGCAGCTCGTGCAGCCACGTCGCCAGCCAGGCGAGCCGGTCGGCCCCGCCGGGCAGCTCGACGACCTCGAAGCGCAGGCTCGAGCGGTGCAGCGGTCCGCGGTAGGCGACGAGCGGTGCGCCGCTGTGACCGGTGCGCAGCTGCTCCTCGACGTCGGCGACGACGCGGTCGTTGGCGGTCGCCGTCGTGCAGAGCACGCCGACGCCCTCCGGCAGCCGCGCGAGCATGTCCGCGATGCGGCGGTAGTCGGGGCGGAAGTCGTGTCCCCAGTCGCTGATGCAGTGCGCCTCGTCGACGACGAGCAGCCCGACGCGCTGCGCGAAGACCGGCAGCATCTGGGCGCGGAACTTCGGGTTGTTCAGCCGCTCGGGGCTGATCAGCAGGAGGTCGACGGCGTCGGCATCCAGCAGCGCCGAGATCTCGTCCCAGGCGTCGCGGTTCGTCGAGTTGACCGTGTGCGCCCGGATCCCGATGCGCTGCGCCGCGGCGATCTGGTTGCGCATGAGCGCGAGCAGCGGCGAGACGATCAGCGTCGGCCCGGCCGGGTGGCTGGGATCGGATCGCAGCAGCGCCGTCGCGATGAAGTAGACCGCGGACTTGCCCCAGCCGGTGCGCTGCACGCACAGCACCCGCGCCCGGTCCTCGACGAGGTCTGCGATCGCCTCGAGCTGGTGCTCGCGAAAGACGGCGGCCGGACCCGCGAGCTCGTGCAGGAGCGTCGTGGCGCGGGTCTCGAGGTCGGTCGTCGCAGGCATCCATGCACTCTAGGGTCGCGGGCCGGCGCGGTTCGCCCCCCGCGCGGTGGCCGGGATGAACAACGTCCGCAGACTGGACCCTGGCGCCCCGCGGCCCGCGATCGATTGCCAGTCGAGAACCCGCGGCGCGGCGCGGCGCACCGCACGACCGAGGAGGCGACACGATGGCCCAGGATCTCAAGACGCTCGTCGAGCCGAACATCTACGAGGTGAGCGGCGAGGGAGCGCGGATCAGCTACTCGACGAGCAGCAGCGGCGGCTCGCCGCGCTTCGGTTCGCGACCGTGAACCTCGAAGGCGAGGCAGGCTCGTCGAGCTCTAGCCGTAGCACCCGAGGAGGGCTGTTTGCGGGCGGGAGATCCCCGCGCCGGCCAGGGCGCTACCGACCGAGGATCTCCATCGCGATCTCGGCGACCTGCGTCGGCGTCCGGCCGACGCGCACGCCGACGCCCTCGAGCGCGTCGATCTTCGCCTGGCCGCCGCCGCTTGAGCCCGAGACGATCGCGCCGGCATGGCCCATCGTCTTGCCCGGCGGCGCGGTCAGCCCGGCGACGTAGCCGACGACCGGCTTGCTCACGTGCGCGGCGATGTACTCGGCCGCCTCCTCCTCCGCCGCGCCGCCGATCTCGCCGCTCATGACGATCAGCTCGGTCTCCGGGTCGGCCTCGAATAGGGCGATGACGTCGACGAACGAGGAGCCCGGCACCGGGTCGCCGCCGATGCCGACGATCGTCGAGTTGCCAAAGCCGCTCTGGGCGAGCTCGTTGCCGATCTGGTAGGTCAGCGTGCCCGAGCGCGAGACGACGCCGACGTTGCCGGGCTTGAAGAACGAGGCCGGGATGATCCCGACGTTGGCCTTGCCCGGCGACAGCACGCCGGGGCAGTTGGGGCCGACCAGGCGGACGTCCGGGTTGCGCTTGAGCACGTTGAAGACCATCAGCTCGTCGTGCGCCGGGATCCCCTCGGTGATCGCGATGATCGTCGCGATGCCGGCGTCCTCGGCCTCGAGGATCGAGTCGGCGGCGAAGCGCGGCGGCACGAAGATCATCGCCGTGTTCGCGCCGGTCGCCTCGACGGCCTCGTGGAAGGTGTTGAAGACCGGCACGCCCTCGACGTCCTGGCCGCCCTTGCCCGGTGTGACCCCCGCGACGACGTCCGTGCCGTAGCGGCGGTTGTTCATGGCGTGGTAGCTGCCCTCGCGGCCCGTCAGGCCGGAGACCGCCAGGCGCGTGTCCTCGCCGACGAGGATGCTCATCGCGAGGGCCTGCCTTCCGGCTCGACGCTGACCGCGGTCGAGCTATGACGCGCTGTCATGCCGCTCTGTTCTCCGTCGAGCGTGCGAGCTGCACCACGCGCGCGGCGGCGCCGTCCATCGTCGCCTCCGGGTAGACGTGGGGCAGGTTCGCGTCGGCGAGCAGCTTGCGCGCCTCGACGTCGTTCGTCCCGTCCAGTCGCACGACGAACGGCACCGTCGGCTCGAGGATCCCGTAGGCATCGATGATCCCCCTGGCGACCTCGTCGCAGCGCGTGATCCCGCCGAACACGTTGAACAGCACGGCCTTCACGTTGGGGTTGGAGAGGATCACCTCGACCGACGCGGCGATCGCCTCGGCCTTCGCGCCGCCGCCGGCGTCGAGGAAGTTCGCGGGCGCGCCGCCCGCATGGGCGACGACGTCGAGCGTCGACATCACGAGCCCCGCGCCGTTGCCGAAGATCCCGATGTCGCCGTCGAGCTTGACGTACGTCAGCCCGCGCTCCTTGGCCATCGCCTCCTGCGGATCGGCGTCGCTGGAGTCGTCGAGCGTCGCGTTGTCCGGATGGCGGAACATCGAGTTGTCGTCGAGCGTGACCTTCGCGTCGAGCGCCATGACCTTGCGGTCGGGCGTGATGACGATCGGGTTGATCTCGACGAGCGTCGCCTCTTCCTTCGCGAAGACCTCGTAGAGCATCGCGAGCAGATCGCCGACCGGGCGCACGACGTCGGCCTCGACGCCGGCCTCGTAGGCCAGCCGGCGCCCCTGGAAGGGATGGAAGCCGACGAGCGGGTCGATGTGCAGCGTCGCCAGCGCCTCCGGGTGCTCGGCGGCGACCTGCTCGATCTCCATGCCGCCCTGCGTGGACAGCATCACGAGCGGCGCCTTCGCGGCGCGGTCGAAGACGACCGCGGCGTAGTACTCGCTGGCGATGTCGGTCGCCTGCTGGATCCACAGCTCGTGGACCGTGTGTCCGCGGATGTCCATCCCGAGGATGTTCGTCGCGTGCTCGCGGACCTCGTCGGCCGTCTCGCCGATCTTGATGCCGCCGGCCTTGCCGCGTCCGCCGACCTTCACCTGCGCCTTGATGACGACGGGGTAGCCGATCTCCTCCGCGGCCGCGACCGCCTCGTCGACCGTCGCGGCTTGCCCGCCCGCGAACAGCGGGACGTCGTAACGCCCCAGCACCTGCTTGCCCTTGTACTCGAGAAGGTCCACTGGCGGGCCACAATAGTTCACCGGCTGGGGTCGCGCGGCCCGCGCGCAGGCAAGCTCCTATCATGGCGCCCCCATGGCGCTTCCCAAGCAGATCTCGCTCGTCACCTTCGACGTCTACGGCACGCTGATCGACTGGGAGCAGGGGATCGTCGATGCCTTCGAGCGGGAGGCCGCGCGCGATGGTTTCACGATCGATCGCGACGAGCTCGTCGCGAACTTCCACGAGATCGAGCGCCAGATCGAGGCCGGCTCCTACGAGCTGTACGCCGAGGTGCTGCGCCGCACGGCCGTCGAGATCTCCAAGCGCCTGGACTGGCCGCTGGAGCCCTCACGCTCGGGCTTCCTGCCCGACAGCGTGCAGCGCTGGCCGCCGTTCAAGGAGACCAACACGCAGCTCAACAAGGTCACCAAGAAGTACAAGACGGGCCTGATCTCGAACATCGACGACAAGCTCCTCGGCCAGACGCGGCGCCACATCCCGCACGACTTCGACCTCGTCGTCACCGCCCAGCAGGTGCGCTCCTACAAGCCCGACATGGCGCACTTCACCGAGTGCGCGCGGCGGATGGGCACGAAGAAGGGCTGGGTCCACGTCTCGTCGAGCTACTACCACGACGTCGACCCGTGCGTGAAGAACAAGATCCCCGTGATCTGGGTCAACCGCAGCAAGGAGCAGCTCGAGCCGGGCCAGAAGAAGCCGACCGCCGAGGTGAAGAACCTTCTCGAGGCGGTCAAGCTGCTCGGCATCTAGGAACCTGGTGCGGGTCGTCGGCCTGCACTCCGACGTGCTCGTCGCGACGAGCCGCGTCTGGCAGACCACGTGCACGATCGTGCGCAACGGCGAGGAGTGCTTCGTCGTCGACTCACCCGTCTTCCCCGACGAGCTCGAGCTGCTGCCGGCGGTGCTCGAGCACGCGGGCTTCAACCTCACCGGCCTGCTCGCGACGCACGCCGACTGGGATCACCTGCTCGGCCGGCTCGCGTTCCCCGGCGCGTCGCTCGGCGTCGCCGAGACGACGGCGGCGCGGCTGACCGCCGAGCCCGGCGCCGCCGCCCGCGAGCTGCGTGCCTTCGACGACGAGCACTACCTCGACCGCCCGGCGCCGCTGTCGCTCGGGCAGGTCCAGGCGCTGCCAGTCCCCGGCCACTGCGAGATCGGCGACGACGAGCTCGAGCTGCATCCCGCCGACGGCCACACCGCCGACGGCATGGCGATCTGGATCGGCTGGGCGCGCGTGCTCGTGGCCGGCGACTACGTCTCGCCGGTCGAGGTCCCGATGCTCTCCGAGGGCGGTTCGCGCGACGCGTACATCGCGACGCTGCGGCGCCTGGAGCCGCTCGTCGACGCGGCGGCGTACGTCGTGCCCGGCCACGGCGAGGTGCTCGAGGGCGCGCGCGCGGCCGCGATCCTGCGCGAGGACCTCAACTACCTCGCCAAGCTGCCCGACGCGGAGCTGCCGATCGCCCGCCGCGGCGAGACGCAACGCGCGATCCATGCCGCCAACGTCCAGCGGGTAGGGACCTGAGCATGATCCAGCACGTCGCGCTCGAGGTGCGCCAGCACGATGTCGATGCGTGCGTGCGCTTCTGGGCGCTGGTCGGCTTCGAGCGGGTCGACGCGCCGGCGGCGCTCGCCGCGCGGGCGGCGTGGCTGCAGGCGGGCGCCACGCAGATCCACCTGCTCTTCGCCGAGGAGCCCGTCGCCGCGCCTGAGGGCCACGTCGCGGTCGTCGCCGGCGACTACGACGCGACGCTCGCGGCGCTGCGCGCAGCGGGGTTCGAGCCGTCGCCGCGGACGGAGCACTGGGGCTCGCCGCGGGCGTTCGTGCGCTGCCCGGCGGGCCATCGTGTCGAGTTGATGGCGTTCGCGCCCGGTTGAGCGGTCTTACGCCGGTCTTACGTAGAGCGGCGCTCAACTTACCAATCGTTGACATCCTCGCCCTACCGTGGAACGCATGACAGACGACGAGACGCCCGGGCGCAGGCCCGGGTCCGGGCGCCTCTGGACCGACCCGCGCGAGGAAGACGAGCACACGCAATGGCTGGCCCCGAAGGCGGCCGTGACGGCCTCCCAGCCGCGGGGCGACCCCGCAGAACCGGGGCCCGCTGCCGCTGGTCGGCGTCTGTGGCCACTCGTCGCGCTCGGCGCGCTGATCGCCGTCATCCTGTTCGGTGCCGGCATCCTCGGCGCGAGCCTGCTGCGTGGTGACGATTCGTCGGGCAGCGTCGCTGCGCTTCCTGCGGCGCCCGGCGCGGCGGCGCCCGACGCGCGCTCGCGGGCTGTGCGGCAGATCTACGCGCGCGCGAGCCCGAGCATCGTGAAGGTGCGCGTCGGCGAAGGCGCTGCGGGTGCCAGCGGCACGGGCTTCGTCATCGACACCAACGGCACGATCGTCACGGCCGCGCACGTCGTGTCCGACGCAAGCCGCGCGCAGGTGCGCTTCGACGACAACAGCACCGGGACCGACGCCGAGGTGGTCGGCACCGACGAGTCATCCGATCTCGCCGTGCTGCGAGTCGACGCCTCCAAGACACAGCACCGCACGCCGCTCCTGCTTGCGGACTCCGACGCAGTACGGGTCGGCGATCTCGCCGTCGCGATCGGCTACCCACTCAATCTGGACAGGACCGTGACGCAGGGCATCGTGTCCGGCGTGGGGCGCGCGATCGCGGCCACCAACGGCTTCTCGACCGACAAGGTCATCCAGACCGACGCGGCGATCAACCCGGGAAACTCCGGCGGCCCGCTGCTCGACGGCGCCGGTCGCGTGATCGGCGTCAACACGCAGATCGTGACCACCGGCGGCGGGGGCGGCAACGTCGGCGTCGGCTTCGCGGTGCCCTCGAACACCGTCCGCAAGGTCGTGCCGCGGCTGCGCAGCGGCGGCACGATCAAGCGTGCCTACCTCGGCGTCGAGTCCGTCGCGAGCACGGTCGTTCCGGGCGCGGTCGTCACCAGCGTCGTCGGCGGGGATCCCGCCGAGCAGGGCGGGGTGCTCGTCGGCGATGTCGTCAACAGCCTCGACGGCAAGCCGGTGCGGGCGCCGGAGGACATCAGCGCGGCGATCGAGAACCGTAGCCCGGGCGACGTGATCGCCATCGGGGTGCAGCGCGCCGGCGCGCAGCGGACGCTGCGCGTGACGCTCGGCACGCGCCCCGCGAACGCACCCAGCTCGCAGCTCGGCCCGTAGCGAGATGAGCTTCGCCGAGCCGCTCTTCCTGCTGGCGCTCGTGCTCGTGCCGCTCGGCGCCGTCGCCTACCTGCGCCACGAGCGCACCCGCCGCGCGGCCGCGGCGGCGTTCGCCGCTCCGGCGTTGCAGGCCTCCGTCGCGCCGCGCAGGCCGGGCTGGCGGCGCCACGTGCCGCTCGTCGTCTACGCGCTCGCGCTGACCGTGCTGGTCCTCGCGCTCGCCAAGCCGCAGACCACCGTCGCCGTCCCGGTCGAGCGTGCGTCGATCATGCTCACGACCGACTATTCGGGATCGATGCAGGCGACCGACGTGTCGCCGAGCCGTCTCCAGGCTGCGCGCGACGCCGCCAACCGCTTCCTGAGCGAGGTCCCGTCGGGAGTCCGCGTCGGCCTCGTCGCGTTCAACCAGGCCGCCCGCCTCGCCGAGAGTCCGACGACGGACCGCGCCGCGGTGCGCAGCGCGATCTCAGCGCTGCAGCCCAGCGGCGGCACGGCGACCGGCGAGGCGCTCGCCGTCTCGCTCGCCGTGCTCGCACGCCAGACCGGTGCCGACGGCGGGCGCGCTCCGTCGGCGATCGTCCTGCTCTCCGACGGAGCGTCCGTTCGCGGGCGCAAGCCGCAGGAGCTCGCATCGCGCGCCAAGGACCTGAAGATCCCGATCTACACCGTGACGCTCGGCACGGCCGCCGGCACGATCCAGGTGCCGCGCCCGAACGGGACCATGCGCACCGTCGCCGTCCCGCCCGATCCGGACGAGAGCCGCGAGGTCGCCGAGATCTCCGGCGGGCGCGCGTTCACGGCCGACACGGCGAAGAACCTCGGCACGGTGTACGAGCAGCTCGGCTCGCGGATCGGCTACCGCGACGAGCAGCGTGAGATCACGGCCGCGTTCACCGGCGGCGCGCTCGCCCTCCTCGCCGGTGGCGCCCTGCTGTCGCTGCACTGGTTTCGCAGGCTTGTCTGAATGAGAACCGACCCGAGGACCCGAACATGAGCTTCACGAACTACTCGACGCAGCCGACGCCGCCCGACGACGACAACGGCGGCGGCCGCCCGCCGCGCGAGGTCCTCGAGGAGGTTCTGTACGAGGTCAAGCGCATCATCGTCGGCCAGGACGCGATGCTCGAGCGCCTGCTCGTCGCGCTGCTGGCTGGCGGTCACGTGCTGCTCGAGGGCGTCCCCGGCCTCGCCAAGACGCTGACCGTGCGCACGCTCGCCGACGTCATGGGCGGCACGTTCCGACGCATCCAGTTCACCCCCGACCTCGTGCCGGCAGATCTCGTCGGCACGCGGATCTACCGCCCTGACACGGGCCGCTTCGACACGGAGCTCGGGCCCGTGTTCGGCAACTTCCTGCTGGCCGACGAGATCAACCGCGCGCCGGCCAAGGTGCAGTCGGCGCTGCTGGAGGTCATGCAGGAGCATCAGGTGACGATCGGCACCGAGAGCTACGCGGTCCCGCACCCGTTCCTCGTGCTCGCCACGCAGAACCCGATCGAATCCGAGGGCACGTACCCGCTGCCCGAGGCGCAGATCGACCGCTTCCTCTTCAAGGTGCTCGTCGACTACCCGACGCTCGGTGAGGAGGCCTCGGTCGTCGGCCGCTCCCTGCGTCCGCCCGAGGACGTGGCGGTGCGCCTGTCGATGCCCGACCTCGAGCGCTTCCAGCGCGCGGCGCGCGAGATCTTCGTCGATCGCGAGGTGGTGGCCTACGCGGTCCAGCTCGTCGACGGGACGCGTCATCCCGAGCGCTACGGCCTGCAGGACCTCAGCGAGCTGATCCTGTACGGCGCGAGCCCGCGCGGGGCGATCGGCATGGTCCAGGCGGGCCAGGCGCTCGCGCTGCTGCGCGGCCGCCGTCACGTGCTCGTCGACGACGTGCGCGACCTCGCGCCGGACGTGCTGCGCCACCGGCTCGTGCTCTCCTACGACGCGCTCTCGGACGGCGTCAGCGCCGACGACATCCTCAACCGCCTGCTCGGCACGCTGACCGCCGGCGGCGTCAGCGGCGCCACGGAGCACGACGCGGCCTGATGGGACCGCCGGTCGCCACGCTGCGCGTGCCGCCCGCGCGCCAGGGTCCGGGGCCGATCCCGGCCGCGCTCGTCGACGCGCTCGCGCTGTCGATCGCGCGCCGCGGGGCCGGCGCGCTGCCCGGTGACCGGCTCGCGCCGGGCGTCGGCAGCGGCACGGAGCTGGCACAGCTGCGGCCCTACGTGCTCGGTGACGACGTGCGCCAGCTCGACGCCGCCGCGAGCGCGCGCACCGGCGTCGCGCATGTGCGGCTGCAGGTGCCCGAGCGCATCCTCACCACCTGGCTCGTGCTCGATCTCTCCGCGTCGATGGCGTTCGGCACGGCCGACCGCCTGAAGTCCGACGTCGCCGAGGGCGTCGCGCAGGTCGTCGGTCGCGCCGCGACGCGACACGGGGGCCGGCTCGCGGTGCTGACGGCCGGCGGTCCGGAGAAGATGCTGCCGCCGCGCGGCGGGCCGCACGCGAAGATCGGCCTCCAGCGGCTGCTCGAGGAGGGCGTCGCGGTCGACGGCGCCGCGGACCGTGGGCTCAGGCCGGTGCTGCACAAGACGGGGCGGCTGGCGCGCCAGCCGGGTCTCGTCGTCGTCGTCTCGGACTTCCGCGGCGAGCTTGACTGGTGCCGGCCGCTGCGCTCGCTCGGCGCCCGTCACCGGCTGCTCGCCGTCGAGATCCGCGACCCGCGCGAGGAGCGCCTTGAGCCCGCCGGCCGCCTCGCGCTCGTCGATCCCGAGAGCGGGCGGCTGATCGAGGTCGACACGTCGCGCCGCGGGCTGCGCGAGCGCTTCGCGGCCGCGGCGGTGCAGGAGCGCGAAGGCGTCGCCGCCGAGCTGCGCAAGGCCGGCGCACATCACGTCGTGCTGTCGACGAGCGGCGATTGGCTGAAGGCGCTGGGGCGGGCGCTGACATGAGCTTCGCCTCGCCACTCGCGCTGCTGTGCCTGCTGGCCGTGCCGCTGGCGCTGCTCGCGCACCTCGCCGCCGGCCGCCGGCGCCGGCGCTACCCGGTGCGCTTCCCCGCGCTCGCGACGCTTGCGGCGGTCGCCGCGCCCGAGCCGCGCTGGAGCCGGCACGTGCCGTTCGCGCTCTTCGCGCTCGCCCTCGCGGCGCTCGCGTTCTCGCTCGCGCGGCCCGAGAAGACCGTCCAGGTCGCGGTCGAGCGCGCATCGGTCGTGCTCGTGACCGACATCTCGCGGTCGATGTCGGCGACGGACGTGAGCCCGACCCGGCTGGAGGCCGCGCGCCGCGCCGCCCTGAGCTTCCTCGACAAGGTGCCCGAGCGCTTGCGCGTCGGGCTCGTGACGTACTCCGACGCGGCGCAGACGCTGCAGACGCCGACGACCGACCACGCCGCCGTCTCAGCCGCACTCCAGACGCTGCAGCCGATCGCCGGCACCGCCACCGGCGCCGGGCTCAGGACCGCGCTCGACGACCTGAAGGTCCGCGGCGGCGACACGTCCGCCCGGCGGCCGCCCGCGGCGCTCGTGCTGCTGTCCGACGGATCGGCGACCGACGGCGCCGCCGCCGATCAGGTCGCCGCCGAGGCCAAGCGCCTGCGCGTGCCGATCTACACCGTCGCGCTCGGCACGCCCGACGGAACGATCACGATCCAGGGCCGCACGCTCTACGTGCCGCCCGACCCCGAGGCGCTGCAGCGGATCGCGTCGACCTCGGGCGGGCAGGCGTTCCGCGCCGAGGACTCAGACCAGCTCGACGCCGTCTACGACAGGCTCGGCTCGCAGATCGGCACGAAGCCCGAGAAGCGCGAGATCACCACGTTGTTCGCGGGTGCCGCGCTGCTGCTGCTCGGCGGCGCGATGGCGAGTTCGCTGCGGCTCGGCGGGCGGCTGCCGTAGGAGTAACGACATCCCACAACGCACGGACAGCGCTGGCGTCGAGGCCTCCCGGCGAACAGCTAGCCGCGTTTTCCGCACTTCGCGAACCGCGGAAAACGAGGCTAGCCGAGGCTGCGGCCGAGGAACAGGGCGCGCCCCTCGCCGCCCTTCGATCGCGCCGAGAAGCCGTGGCGCTCGTAGAGCGCGAGCGCGGGCGCGTTGCGCTCGTTGCAGTCCAGCTCGACGCGCTTGGCGCCGCGCTCGAGCGCACGCTCGAGCGCGAGCGTGACGAGCGCGTCGCCGACCCCCGCGCGGCGCGCCTCGTCGAAGACGAAGAGATCCTCGAGCCAGGCGTCGGGCGCGGCCTTCCAGACGCTGAAGCGAAAGCGCAGCTGCAGGACCCCGGCGGGCGCCGAGTCGTCGTCGGGCGTCGCGAGCAGAAACTCCGTCTCGTGGTCTTCGAGCAGCCGCTCGACGGACGCGAGAAACGCGTTCTCGGACGGCCAGTCCGAGCCCATGTGGTCGCGGAAGGCGACGAGCAGGTCGGCGATCGCCTCGGCCTCGTGGGGCTGGGCGAGCCAGGCGCGTGCGGTCGTGCTCGTGCTCATGCGCTGCGCCTAGGGGTCGGTGATCACGGCCAGGACATCGCCGCTGCGCACGAGGTCGCCCTCGGAGATCGGCAGCTCGGAGATCACGCCGGCCTTGTGGGCGGTGATCTCGTTCTCCATCTTCATCGCCTCGATGATCGTCACGACCTCGCCTTCGACGACCTGCTGGCCGGCCTTCACCGCGATCTTCCAGACGCTGCCCTGCATCGGCGAGTTGAGCGCGTCGCCGCCATGGCCGTTCTCCCGTACGCGCGGCTCGCGCGCTGCGCGCGTGGGGCGCTTCGGGGCCGCCCCCGGCACGGCGCCGTTTGCGTCGACGGCGCCGGACGGACCGCCGGCGGGGCCGATCACGCGGACGTCGAACTTGCGCCCCGACACCTCGACGGTGTAGGTCTGCTCGACGGTCTCCTCGGCGTCGTCGCCCTGCGCGGGCGCCTTCTCGAACGCCAGCGCCTTGAGCCAGTCGCGGTCCTCGAGCAGGTCGCGGCAGGTCTCGCCGCGTGCCCACTGCTCGGTCGCGAGCAGCGCGCGATGAAACGGGATCAACGTCTTCAGGCCCTCGATCTCGAACTCGGCGAGGGCGCGCAGCATGCGCTGCGTCGCCTGCTCGCGGTCGGCGTCCCAGACGATGAGCTTGGCGACCATCGGGTCGTACATCGGCGAGACCTCGCTGCCCGCGCGCACGCCCGAGTCGACCCGGACGCCGGGGCCCGAGGGCTCGACGTACGAGCCGATCCGCCCGGGCGCCGGGGCGAACTTCTTCGACGCGTCCTCGGCGTTGATGCGGCACTCGATCGCATGGCCGCGCAGCGCGACGTCCTCCTGCCTGACCGACAGCGGCTCGCCGGCCGCCGCGCGGATGCCCTCCTTGACGATGTCGATGCCGGTCGTCATCTCGGTGACGCAGTGCTCGACCTGCACCCGCGTGTTCATCTCCAGGAAGTAGTACTCGCCGCCCCTCCTACCGTCGCGCTCAGGTACAAGCAGGCCCTCCACCGTCCCCGCGCCGCGGTAGTCCACAGCCTTTGCGGCTTCGACGGCGATCGTGCCGATCCGCTCGCGCAGCGCGGCGTCGACGATCCACGCGGGCGCCGGCGACTCCTCGATCAGCTTCTGGTGGCGGCGCTGGATCGAGCAGTCGCGCTCGCCGAGATGGATCGTGTTGCCGTGGCCGTCGGCGAGCACCTGCACCTCGACGTGGCGCGGATCGGGCAGGTAGCGCTCGAGGTAGACCGTGGCGTCGGAGAAGAACTTCTCGCCCTCGCGCGCGGCGCCCTCGAAGGCGGCCTGCAGCTCCACCGGCTTCAGCGCGACGCGAAAGCCCTTACCGCCGCCCACGCCCGCTGCCTTGACCGCGACCGGGTAGCCGATCTCGTCGGCGATACCGCGTGCGGCGTCGAGATCGGCGACGGGCTCGACCGTGCCCGGCACGATCGGCACGCCCGCGGCCTGCATGAGCTCCCGCGCGCGCGTCTTGGATCCCATCGCGTCGATCGCGCTCGCCGGCGGGCCGATGAAGACGATCCCGGCCTCCTCGCAGGCGCGGGCGAAGGCGGCGTTCTCGGCGAGGAAGCCGTAGCCGGGATGGACGGCCTCGGCGCCCGACTGGCGCACGACCTCGAGAATCCGCTCGGCGTTGAGGTAGCTCGCGGCGGGACTGGAGCCGCCGAGCAGGTAGGACTCGCCGGCGCGCGCCACGTGCGGCGCATCACGATCGAGCTCGGAATAGACGGCGACGGAGGCGATTGCGAGCTCGTTGAGCGCGCGGATGATGCGGACCGCGATCTCGCCACGGTTGGCAATGAGGATTTTCGAGAACATGCGTAATGCGACCCTGCGTTGCGCTGGGCCGTGCTCTCAGGATACGCGCGCGGCGCGGTGCCACGCCACAGGCTCGTCGGGCGCGTGCCCGGTCGCCTCGAGCAGCGACGCTCGCGCCCACGCCGCACGCCCGGCGGGCGCCTGCGGCTGCGGGGCCGGCGTCGGCGCCGTATCGCGCATGAACTGCTCGAGCGCGGCGACGACGGCCGCCGCCTCCTCGGGTGAGGCGGCCGGAGCGACGATCCGGAGCTTCGGTCTGCGGTTGGGCATGTCTTCAGACAATCATGCCAGCACCGACGGTGTCGTTCGTCGACTCGTCGATGAGGATGAACGAGCCCGTCGCGCGGTTGCTCGCGTAGGCGTCGAAGGCCATCGGCTTGGAGGTGCGCAGGCGCACGCGGCCGATGTCGTTGAGCCCGAGCTCGCTGGCCGTGGGATCGGGGCAGAGCGTGTGCACGTCGACGTGGTCGACGATCTCCTCGACGATCGCGCGCGCAGCATGGGTCGCGTGCTTGATCGCGTAGCGCGCGCCCGCGCGCAGCGGCGTGTCGGTCATCCAGCAGACCGTCGCCGTCAGCTCGCGCGAGAGCTGCGGCACGTTGTCGGCGTGGCAGATGATGTCGCCGCGCGAGACGTCGATCTCGTCCTCGAGCAGGAGCGTCACCGACATCCCGGCGCAGGCCGCCTCGAGCGGCCCGTCGAAGGTGTCGATCCGCGCGATCCGGGTGCGCTTCTCGGACGGCAGCACGAGCACCTCGTCGCCCGCGCGCAGGATCCCGCCCGCGATCTGGCCGGCGTAGCCGCGGTAGTCCGTGTCGTGATCGCGGATGACCCACTGGACCGGGAAGCGCGCGTCCTCGAGGTTGCGGTCGTCGTCGACCTGCACCGTCTCGAGGTAGTCGAGCAACGGCGCGCCGCCGTACCACGGCATGTTCTCCGAGCGGTCGACGACGTTGTCGCCGTGCTTGGCGCTGAGCGGGATGTAGACGATGTCGCGCGCGCCCAGGCCGCGCGCGAAGTCCGAGAACTCGCGCACGATCGTGTCGAAGATCTCCTCGTCGTAGTCGACGAGATCCATCTTGTTGACGGCGACGACGAGGTGCGGGATGCCGAGCAGCGCGGAGATGTAAGCGTGGCGCTTTGACTGCTCGAGGACCCCCTTGCGCGCGTCGACGAGGATCACCGACAGGTCGGCGGTCGAGGCGCCGGTGACCATGTTGCGCGTGTACTGCACGTGGCCCGGGGTGTCGGCGATGATGAACGTGCGCTGCGCGGTGGCGAAGTAGCGGTAGGCGACGTCGATCGTGATCCCCTGCTCGCGCTCGGCGCGCAGGCCGTCGACGAGCAGCGACAGGTCGACCATGCCGCCGCCGCGGCGCTTGGAGGCCTCCTCGACGTGCTCGAGCTGGTCGGTCAGCACCTGCTTGGCGTCGAACAGCAGCCGCCCGATCAAAGTCGACTTGCCGTCGTCGACGGAGCCGGCGGTGGCGAGGCGCAGCAGATCTGCCTGGGCGAGGGCCATCAGAAGTACCCCGCGACCTTGCGGTCCTCCATCGCGGCCTCCGTGGCGCGGTCGTCGGCGCGCGTCTCGCCGCGCTCGGTGACACGAGTGGCGGCGATCTCGGCGACGACGGAGCCGAGGTCGGCGGCCGTCGAGCGCACGGCCCCGGTGCAGCTCATGTCGCCCACGGTGCGGTAGCGAACCGCGGCGCTGAACGGCTCCTCGCCGTCGATCAATTGGACATGCTCTCCCATCGCGTAGAGCATCCCGTCGCGCTCGAACACCTTGCGCTCGTGGGAGAAGTAGATCGACGGGACCTCGAGGTTCTCGACGGCGAGGTACTCCCACACGTCGAGCTCGGTCCAGTTGCTGATCGGGAAGACGCGCACGCTCTCGCCGCGGCGGATGCGACCGTTGTAGATGTTCCACAGCTCGGGGCGCTGGTTCTTCGGGTCCCAGCCGCCGAAGTCGTCGCGGAAGGAGAAGATCCGCTCCTTGGCCCGCGCGCGCTCCTCGTCGCGGCGCGCGCCGCCGAAGGCGGCGTCGAACCCGTGCTCCTCGATCGCGTCGAGCAGCGTCGTCGTCTGCAGGCGGTTGCGCGACGCGCGCGGCCCGGTCTCCTCGGCGACGCGGCCGTTGTCGATCGACTCCTGCACGGAGGCGACGATCAGACGTTCGCCGAGCTCAGCGACGCGACGGTCGCGAAACTCGATGACCTCGGGAAAGTTGTGGCCCGTATCGACGTGCAGGAGCGGAAATGGGAACGAGCCCGGCCGGAACGCCTTCTCGGCGAGCCGCAGGAGCACGATCGAATCCTTGCCACCGCTGAACAGCAGCACGGGGTTGGAGAGCTCGGCGGCGACCTCGCGCATGACGTGGATCGCCTCGGACTCGAGCGCCTGCAGGTGGGTCAGATGCGCGTTCATCGCGTTCATGCGGGCACCGCCTCGACCTCGGGTGGCGGGCTCGCGACGCGCGTGCGCAGCAGCACATACGCGACGAGCCCGACGGTGATCGGCACGCCGACGAGGGCTGCGGGCGGCACGTCGACGCCGGCCTTCGTCAGCACGCCGAGCGCGGACCCCAGCAGGACGCAGCCCAGCGCCGGCCGCAGCGCGTTGGCCGGCACCGAGCCGATCAGCTGCGTGCCGATCCACACGCCGGGCAGCGAGCCGATCAGGATCGTCCCCATGAGCACGAAGTCGACGTTGCCGCTGATCCAGTGCGCGAAGCCGGCCACCCACAGCAGGATCGCGGCGTGGAAGACGTCGGTGCCGACGACGCGGTGCGGCGTGAGCTGGAACACGAGGATCAGCGCGAGGCCGATGAGCGCGCCGCTGCCGACCGAGGTCACGCCGAGGATGAGCCCGAGCACCGCGCCGATCAGCGCGGCGGTGACCTTCGTGCGCGTCGTCTGCTCGACGCTGTGGCGCTCGCGCGCGACGAGCTTGGGCATGAACAGCGCGCGCCCGAGGATCGTCACCGCGACGATCAGCAGCGCGACCGCGATCGAGGTCAGCAGCGCGGGCTCGAAGTTCTTGCCGTAGGCGCTGTGCAGCCGGTCGAGCAGCCAGACGCCGACGAGCGCGCCCGGCACGCTGCCGACCGCGAGCCACATCGAGACGCCGAGGTCGACCGTGCCCTTGCGCCAGTGCCGCCAGCCGCCGAGCGTCTTCGTGACCGCGCCGTAGGCGAGGTCGGTGCCGATCGCGACGATCGGCGAGATCCCGGCGAACAGTACGAGCAGCGGCGTCATCAACGAGCCGCCGCCGATCCCGGTCAGGCCGATGAGGATGCCGACTCCGAAGCCGAAGGCGATGACGAGCGGGTCCATGGCCTCAGACGTGCAGCCCGCACTCGGTCTTGTCGAGGCCCGCCCAGCGGCCGTCGCGCCCGCTGCCGGGCTGCGTGCACGGGGCGCAGCCGATCGACTCGTAGCCCTGGTCGTGCAGCGGGTGGTAGGGCAGGTCGCGCTCGTGGATGCGCTGCCAGAGATCGCGCTCGGTCCACAGTGCGAGCGGGTTGTACTTCGCGATCGCACCGCGCTTGGCATCGACCTCGACGAGCTGCGTCGCGGCGCGGGACGGGCCCTGCTCGCGGCGCAGGCCGGTGACCCACGCGTCGGCACCGGACAGCGCGCGCTCGAGCGCGGCGACCTTCATCGTTCCGCAGCAGTGCTCCGGCCCGGTCCACGGCGTCGACCCGATCGCCTCCTGCACCTCGATGCGCACGCCGAAGCGCTCCTCGAAGGCGCGCCACGTCGCCAGCGTCTGCTCGAACAGCACGCCGGTGTCGATCGTCACGACGCGCACATGCGGCGCGACCGCGAGCAGCTCGTCGAGGATCACCGACTCCTCCTTCTGAAACGAGCACAGGAAGACGAGCCGCTCGTGGGCGGCCGCCTGGCGCAGGGTCTCGGTAAGAGAGCCTGCCGTGCTGCTCAGACCGCGCACTCGCCTTCACCCCGCGAGACCTGGAAGGGCACGTCCTTGGACCAGTCGATGAACGTCGTCATCGTCTCCAGGCCGAAGTGCACCGGCATCGCGAGGTCGCGGACCTTGTCCTCGAACGCCTTCGCGCCGACGCGGGCCGTGAAGTCGTTGAAGCCCTCGCCCTCCTCGCGCTCGGCCTCGTACCAGCGCAGCCAGCGCTCGACGGCGTCGGGCACGCGCTTGGCCGGCAGGCGCACCTTCAGCCGCTGACCGTAGATGATCTCCCCACCCTCGAAGTTGCCCGCCACGTGCGCGACGTACGCCGGGATCGTGTGCTCGCCGACCTTGATCGACGCGCCGTAGAAGCCGATGTTCGCGATGTGGTGCTGGCTGCAGCCGTTCGGGCAGCCGCTCATCTTGATGTGGATCGCACGCGTCAGCGGGTCGGAGATCTCCATCTCCTCAAGGCGCTTCTGGAGTGCCGCGTTGAGGCCCATCGAGGAGGTGATCCCGAGCTTGCAGGAGTCCGTGCCCGGGCAGGAGACGACGTCGGTGATCTCGTCCGGTCCGAGGTCGCCTAGGCCGAGCTTGGACAGCTTGAGCCAGACCTCGTAGAGCGTCTCGTCGCGGACCCAGCGCAGCACGAAGTTCTGGTGCACGGTCGTGCGCATGTACCCGCCGCAGTACTGGCGCATGATGTTCGCGATGCCGCGAAACTGCTCCGGCGTGAGGTCGCCGCGCGTCACCTTGACGTGCACCGCGCTGAAGCCGTCCTGGCGCTGGGCCTGCACGTTGTCGGCGAGGAACGCCTCGAACGCCGACGCGTCGCCGTTGGGCGAGACGTAGGACTCGGGGACGGGCGGCGCGGAGGCCTGCTCGTCGTCGCGCCAGGTGAGCGCGTCGATCGAGAAGTCGCGCTCGGCAACCCAGTCGCCCTGGAGCTCCTCCTCGACCATGTCGCGGAACGCGTCGATGCCGACCTTGTCGACGAGGACCTTGATCCGCGCGCGGGCGCGGTTGACGCGCAGGAACTCCTGGCGGTCGAAGATCCGGAAGCAGGCCTCGGCGATCTTCAGGTACTCGCCGTCGTCGAGGCCGAGGAACTCGTACAGCGTCGGCGCGACGCGCGGCATGATCGAGGTGCCGCCGCCGACGCGCATCTCGACGCCGCGGACGCCGTCGCGCTCGCGGGCGAGGTAGGCGATGTCGTGGATGCCGGTCAGCGCGCGGTCAGCCGGCGAGCCGTCGAACGCCGTCTTGATCTTGCGCGGCATCATCTGCGTCGTCGGGTGACGCACGAAGTAGCGCACATACGCGCCCGCGTAGGGCGTCAGGTCGAAGAGCTCGTCCGGCGCGACGCCCGCCCACGGGTCGCCGGTGACGTTGCGCACCGTGTTGCCGCAGCCCTCGCGCGAGGACAGCCCGGCATCCGACAGCTCACGGATGAGCTTGGCCGCGTCCGGCAGCGGGACGTGGTGCAGCTGGATGTTCTGGCGCGTCGTGATGTGGCCCTTGTTCAGCGGCACGTACTTCTCGATGACGTCGGCGAACGCGTCCATCTGCTCCGGGGTGATGCCGCCGAAGGGCAGCTTCACGCGGACCATCTGGACGTCTGGCTGGCGCTGGCCGTAGACGCCCTGCTTCAGGCGGAACTTGATGAACTCGGTCTCTTCGGTGTCCCCGCGCAGGTACTGCTGCGACTCGGTGTCGAAGTCGTCGAACTCGCGCTCGAGGATCGGGATGACGTGGCCGGGAACGTCCTCGCGAACCTCGGGGTTCTCGAGCGTCCCTTGGCGACCGCTGACCGTTGTGGGCTCCATGGGGTCTCAGTGCTCCGTGGTGGCGTACAGGGCGATTACCCCGGGATGATACAGGTCAATCCGGGTCGGGTTTAGGGAATTATTGTGGAGTTCCCTGATCTGGTTTGTCGTACTCGCGCGGGCGGGACGACCGGTAGCGTGCCCGCCGTGCCCGAGCTCGCCGTCCTGGACCACGACACCGTCTTCGCCGCCGTGTCCGCGGAGGTCGCGATCGAGGCCACCTTCGACGGGCTCCTGCGCCATCACCACGGCGAGTGGGTCATGCCGGCGAAGGTCTATCTGCAGAGCCCGCCGCACGGCG
>Ga0136617_10000291_pt1 | contig 40604 bp, 36 predicted proteins | sample AntDrymUQ3222106_2_FD_129672 | JGI IMG/M metagenome (GOLD analysis project Ga0136617, IMG submission 129672) | Polar desert sand microbial communities from Dry Valleys, Antarctica - metaG UQ322 (21.06) | ecosystem: Environmental > Terrestrial > Soil > Desert | place: Antarctica: Dry Valley... | reverse complement strand
GGAATCACTGAGATTAAGAGAGTCACTGAATATATCGCTGGCGATAGGCTACGAGTTCTACGCCTTCTCGCTACAGAACGTGACTGGTGACCACGAAGAGTGAACTTGCCGATGCCGTGGGCTACCCCCACTCTGACTGACCGGCTTGCACCAGCAAAGTCCACTTGTACAGCAAAGTCTGCGCGCAGGAGACGGTGCGCACGGGGTTGAGCCGATCTACGGGGTGTGGGGGAGGTGAGTCGTCGCCGATGCCGGTATCTGCCGTATCTGCGCCGATGCCGGCGTGGTGCAGTCCGGGCGGGCTGTTCGGTCATTCCGTCCCTGAATCCCGTAGCCGTGGGGGGCGTCTCGTTGGGTGCGCTGTCATCCAGGCGTCGATGAGGTAGGTGAGTGCGTCGTGGTCGCGGCCGGCGCGGTGGAGTAGTAGGGCTCGTAGGGCGGTTACTTTGTCGGGGTTGAGGTGGCGGGCTGCGATGCGGATGGCGGCTTCCGCGTCATGGGGGCGGTTTTCTGCGGTGGCTAGGTGTGCCAGGCTGGTGGCGGCCCATGCTGCGGTGGTGGGTGGCGCGATCTCGGATAGGTATTCCAGTAATGGTCGGACGCCGGGGATCAGGCACAGCTTTTTGTCTGTGGCGAATCGTTCGCCGGCGGCGATGAGGAGTGGGCGGGCGAGGTCGCGGCGCTCGGTGTTGTCGGTGTCGGTCAGTGATCGGAAGAGGTGGGCTGCGAGTTCATCGTCGCCTTCCGCGGCGGCCATTGACGCTTCCATCATGTCGGCTTGTACTGATATTTGGGGCAGCGCTGCGCTCCAGTGGGCGCGGACGCGGACCAGTGTTTGTCGAGAAGCGTCGAGGTCATCGCGAGCTGCGTGGGCCGAGACCAGGGCCAGGAGCAGATCCCCGGCGAAGTGCTCGCCGTCAGCGGTGTATCGCTCCAGGACAGCTACTGCTTCGTCGATCCGGCCGGCTTCGGCCATGAGTTGCACGTACCGTCCGGCGTCTGGGCCTGGAAGCAAGGGCTGGTCCAGCAACTTGTGGTATGCGTCGGCGGCGCCTGCTGGGTCGCCGCTGGCGGCGAGCATCTCGCCCAGGCGTCGGCTGTAGGACCAGTGCCATTTTCCGGCCGTGTCCACCGCTTGCCGTATGGCGGTCACTGCGGCGTTGGGGTCGTCGTCGAGCCAGGCGAGGCTGGCCAGCAGGCTCCATGCCTCGGCCAGTAACGCCTCGTTGCCGCTATTGATGATCTCGTGTGCCAGGACACGTGCGGTGGGCCGGTCGCCGTCCCGGGCGGCTCGGCGGGCCAGCCACAACACCGCGGGTGGTGAGGCAATCGGATGGTGCAGGGCCGCGACGTCGGTGTACCGGTGTGTTGTCTCCGCTGGTTGGTCGCGCTCCTCGGCGAGTTCGGCCAGCCGCAGCGACGCCAACGCCGCCGCGTCCGGGTCGTCGCTGTCCACGGCAAGCTGGTAGGACACTTCGGCGGCATCGAGATCGGTCGGGTTCGTCCCGCGGTCAGCGTCACCCTTGGCCACCAGCTCCAGCGGTGTGAGGATACCGGAGAGCACTGCGGCGCGGTGGTGCTCTTGCCGAAGTCGTGAACCGACAGCGAACACCACCCCATACATCGGCTGGTAGTGGCCCTGGCCGTCGCTTGTCAACAGTGCCGGGTCCTGCGTTGCCCACTCCAGGGCCGCGTCCACCCGGTCCGCGTCGTCCACCGACTCAGTAGGGACTCCCCGGACGGCCATCAGCCGCCGCGCTTGCGTACCCAGCACCGTGGGGGTGCGCCATCCCCGCCGGTCCACCTGGTCCCAGGACAACGCCGCCATCGCCAGGGCATATCCCAACGGCTGATCATCGCGGGCCTGCCTCAGCCGCGCCTCGGCGCTGTCTTGCCGCTCGAACAACCCGGTGAGGTCGTCCATCATCTCCGGTACCGATCCCGACACGTCAACCATGACGGGCCACGCTACCGCCACCACAACCAGCAGGAAGGACCGGGACAAGCCGAATCCGCCGAGCCTGTTGGTGGTGTCGCCGGGTGGTGCCGGTCAGCGTGGTGGTGATCAGTGTCGGGACCGCGACGAGACGATTCTGGTGGGAACTTTCCCCCGCTCACCGTCAGCGGGCTGACCTGTGTGCCCAGGTGGATGACAGTCGAGATTCCCGCCCGGTTCAGCCGTTGAGCAGCTGTTTCGGTCGGGGGTGGGGGTTAGGGTGCGCCGCACGATCAGCACGACGGGCAACGGTGATGGGGGGGGTGGTGGGCGATGCCGAAAGATCCGGGGGACTCGACTAAGGCGCAGCGTGACCAGGTGCGGGAGCGGATGCGCGGGTACGGGTGCACGGTGGGTCAGATCGCGGCGGAGCTGGGGCGCCGGTTCAACCTGCGCCCCAGGGTGGCCTGGCGGCACGCGCTGGGCTGGGCGCAGTGGAAGCTGGCCATGCGGTACAACACCGCTCATCCTGGGGCGCGGGTGTCGGACCGGCGGGTCAGTGAGCACGAGAGCTGGCCGCACGGCGGCACCCCGCCCAGCCTGCATTACCTGGCGAACCTGGCCGCCACCCTCGGTCATGGCTGCACCCCGGCCCAGCTCGTCGACGCCGACGACCTGGCCGAGCTGACCCCGGCCGAGCGCTGCCTGCTCACCACCGGTCACCCCCTGACGGCCGGCGATCCCGCAGCGCCAGGTTCCCGCAACGGAACGCCAAGGCCAGGCGTCGGGGTGACCACGTCAAGGGCCACCCCGACAGGGGGTGAGCCCATCGATTCCGGTCGTGCACTCGGGCCCGGAAGCGGTGAGACTGGGGTGGTCTGGGGTCACCGGCGTCTCGTGCGTTGCGACGCCCGAGGTGTGCCGGTCCGCGAGGAGGTCATCATGGCAGCCGACGAGTCCGCCCAGTTCCAGCGCTGGAGCGCCACCACCAACGTCGATGACGCAGTGCTCGAGCAAATGACCGCTGATGTCGCCGAGCTCGCCTGGGGCGAGCAGATCGACCCGCCCGCCACCACCTACGCCCGGCTGCTCGGCGCCCGCGACGACGTGTTCCGCCTGATCGCCGGACACCAACAGCCCCACCACACCACCACCCTGTACAAGATCGCCAGCCAGATCACCGCCATGCTCGCCATGGTCACCTTCGACCTGGGGCATTCGCACGCCGCCAATACCCACGCCCGCACTGCCCTGCACTGCGCCGAAGTCTCCGGCCACACCCCCGTCCGGGTCTACATCCGCTCCGTGCAGACCAACATCGCTTACTGGGACAAACGCTACGACGAGGCCGCCGAGCTCATGGACACCGCCCTGCCCGACGCCACCAGCGGCACCACCCTGCTGCGGCTGACCAGCCAGCAGGCCCGCATCAACGCCGCTCGCAACCGACCCGACGAGGTCTCCCGGGTACTGGCCCTGGCCGAGACCGCACCCACCGAGCGCACCCCCGACGAACCCGGTGTCCTCGGCTACCACACCGGACAGGCCGCTCTGCTGGCCAGCGAGGCGCACTATGCCCTCGGCGGCATCGACCATCTGGATGCCGCCGTGGACTGGGCGCACACCGCGCTGGACCAGTTCAGCGTCGAAGCCCAGCCCCTAGTTACCTATGTCGCAGCCAGCCGGTTCGACCTTGCCCACGCTTACCTAGGCAAAGGGGAGCTGGAGGCGGTCGGCGAGCACCTCGCCCCGATCCTGCGCGCCACCGACGCCGAGTACCGCACCGTGCCGATCATCGGCCGGGCCCGCTCCCTGCACACCCTGCTCGTCCAGCGCACCGACCTCGCCTCCGCCACCCTGACCACCCTGCGCGACGACCTCGCCGGATTCATCACCCACCCCGCCCCCCCCCCACCAGCACTGGAACCGGGCATCACCACCTGACAACTGGGCCCGAAGGGAAAGTCATCTACCTGCCCTGCGGATCCTGGACAAGATCGTCGACCTCACCGAATCGACACATCCGAACGTCGCCTACCGACTTCATCGCGGCCCAGAGCCCTGACATGCTGGCCGGGTGCAGGCTGCCGGATGAGATGTCCGTGAGATCGCGTGCGTGCAGGCTGCCCGGGTCCGTCCCGGCGATGTGACCAGGGGGACCGGCCATGACGACCGCTGCGCTGCCACCGGACGGTCTCAATAGTCCTGATCGCCTTGGCTCCGAGCCGGTCGGGCGGATCGCAGTGGCCGGGTTCGTCGGCACGTCGATCGAGTTCTTCGACTTCTACGCCTACGGCATCGCCGCCGCGCTCGTGCTCAACGACGCGTTTTTCCCCAACCTCGACCCGGTCACCGGGACGCTCGCGGCGTTCTCCACCTACGCCGTGGCGTTCTTCTCCCGCCCGCTGGGCTCGGCGCTGTTCGGCCACTGGGGCGACCGGTTGGGGCGCCGGTCGATGCTCATCGCGTCACTGCTCACCATGGGCCTGGCCACCGTCGGCGTCGGGTTGCTGCCCGGCTACGCCACGATCGGGGTGCTGGCCCCGATCCTGCTGGTCGTGCTGCGTTTCGTGCAGGGCATCGGGCTCGGTGGGGAGTGGGGTGGGGCGGCGCTGCTCGCGGCCGAGCATGCCCCGCCGGGGCGGCGTGGGCTGTACACGATGTTCCCCCAGCTCGGCCCGACGGTCGGGTTCCTCGCGGCGAACGGCGTCTTCCTGCTGTTGGGGCTGGTCCTGGACGACGCGTCCTTTGCCGCGTGGGGGTGGCGGGTGCCGTTCCTGGCCAGTGCGGTCCTGGTGCTGGTCGGGCTGTATGTCCGCGTCGGGATATCCGAGCCGCCGGTCTTCGCCCGGGCGGCCCGGAGCCGGGCGCCCCTCGTCGAGCTGGTGCGCCACCAGCCGCGCGAGCTGCTGCTCGGCTCCGGCGCGATGATCGTCCAGTACGCGCTGTTCTACACCGCCACGACCTACTGCCTGGCTTACGGCACGGGTGTGCTCGGGCTGCCACGCACCCAGATGCTGTTGCTCACCATGATCGCGGTGGTGGCGCTGGGCATTGCGACGGCCGCGAGTGCGCTGGCCTCGGACCGGTTCGGCCGCCGGCGTGTGGTGCTCGGCGGGTGTGCAGCCGGGGTGGGGTGGTCGCTGGTGATGTTCCCGCTGATCGACACCCGCAACCCGGTGCTGATCACCGTGGCGCTCGCCGGGGCGCTCGCGATCATGGGCCTGTCCTACGGCCCGATGGCCGCCTACCTGCCCGAGCTCTTCGCCACCCGGTACCGCTACAGCGGCGCGTCGCTGGCCTACAGCCTCGGTGGGGTGTTCGGCGGCGCGGTGCCGCCGCTGCTGGCCACCGCCCTGCAGGCGCGTTACGGCAGCGTCGCCATCGGTGGGTACCTGTCGGTGCTGGCGCTGGTCAGCCTGCTGTGCGTGCGCGCCCTCGGTGAGACCCGGGATCGGGATCTGGATCGGGATCCCGGCGAGCACGCCCAGCGCTGATCCGGCCCACCGCCGACCGCCGTCCCAGCTCGGCGAGCACCACCACCACCGCGAGCCCGGCGAGGTGCGCCGGCCGGTAGGCCCCCCGCCAGTCGGTGAGCACCGGGCGCAGCAGCCGGTAGACCGGCGCGTCCGCGTCGACGAAATGCACCACCCAGGTGGTCTGGCGCAGCCAGCCCTGCACGAGGACCACCCCGTAACCGACGACGCCGGCCAGGCCCATCCCGAGCGCGGTCGTCCGCATCGCCGAGCCCACCCCGTCCAGCCAGCGCAGCGTCACCAGTACCGCGAGCGGCGCCACCACGACGACCTGACGGCCCGGCGACCAGTAGCCGTGCATCGTGAGCGCGACGAACGTGGCGACGAACCACCCGGCAGCCAGCGGCCAGAGCAACGCGGCCCGGGCCACCGGCGTGGTGTCGATGTGCGCTCCGCCGGTGCTCAGCGCAGTGGTGATGCGCGCTTCGCTGATCCTCCGGGTGGTGTCGATGCGCGCTCCGCTCGCGCTCCGTGCGGTGAGCATCGCGGCCGCAGCCGGAACGAGGAGCAACCACGCCGGCTGCCACGGGACGAGCCCGAACTCGCGGTCCAGCAACAACCCGACCAGCCGCAGCGCCCGCTCGGCGACGTTCGGATCGATGCCGACGACGGCGAACTCGCCGGTCTGTGCGAAGTGGTCGCCGCTGGCGTAGGAGGTCCAGCCGCCCCAGACGACCTTGTGCACGGCGAGGTAGACCGCGCCCAGCATGGCCAGCGCCGTGCCCGCCACCACGACCTCGCGGCGTCGCCCGGCCCGCCTCCACCGCATCGCCCCCACCGCGGAGAGCACCGCAGCCACCAACCCATACTTGATCGACAGCCAGGGCAGGGCCGTGACCACCACACCCAGCAGCACCAGCTCCCGGTTCCGGGGAGCCGGGCCGGTCAGGGCCGTCACCCCGAGCAGCGTCAGCAGGGCGGCCGGCAGCTCCGGATAGATCTGCTGGCCGTACACCGCCAATGGCATCGACGCCGAGGCGATCCCGACCCCGATCGCTGCGGTCCGCGCTCGCACGCCGAACCGCCGCACCGCGAGCCACAGGGTGAGCGCGGCGACGGCCCCGGCCAGCAACGACAGCGCGATCTTCGCCCCGACCCAACCGCCGAGTGCGACGGGCCCGGCGAGCAGCAACGGCAGCAGGGGATCGTGCGGGCTGATCTGGGTGCCGTCGGCGAGCACGGACGTCTCGATCTGCGGCGCCACGTCCGCGAAGGCCCGCCAGCGCTGCCCGACGAGCTCGTCGGTGATGTCGAGGTCGCCGTCCTCGGCCAGCGAGATCGCCGTGAGCACGTACTGCTCCTCGTCGACCGCGACGTGCGCGGTCTCCAGTGCCCGTACCCCGATGCCGAGTGCGGCGGCGACAGCGGCGACAGCGGCGACGAGGAGCAGGAGCGCGCGCATGTCAGCTCGCGGGTGACAGCGCGGCGGCCTCCGGGGTGTGCGCCAGCTGGCGGGCGACCAGCGCGTCGACGTCGGTGCGGGGTGACCACCCGAGGAGGGTGCGCAGCCGCGTGGTGTCGGCGAGGGTGTGCTCGACCTCGACGGTCGCGGCCGGCTCCACGGCGGTGTGCACCGGCGTGCCCAGGACGCGGCCGATCGCGTCGACGATCTCGCCGAGCCGCAGCGGCGCCCCGGTACCCAGGTTGACCGTGCCGATCGGCTCGCCGGCCCGGGCCAGGTCGCCGAGCTCGACGAGGGCGCGCACGGCGTCGCGGACGTCGGTGATGTCGCGGCTGCGCCGCAGCGAGCCGAAGATCCGCAACGGCCGGCCGTCGCGAGCGGCGGCGATCCACTGCGACAGGGCCATCCCGGGCCGCTGGCCCTCACCGGCCACGGTGAAGGGGCGGACGACGGCCACCCGGCCACCGGCCTGCGCGCGGGCACCGCAGAGCTGCTCGACGACGACCTTGCTGCGGGCATAGCCACCGCGCGGGCGCAGCCGGTGGTGCTCGGCGCTGGGCCGCCCGCCGCGGCTGCCGCCGTAGACCGAGGACGAGGAGGCGACCAGCAGCGCCGTGGACATCGGCACCGCGGCCAGCACGGCACCGGTGGCCAGGACGTTGTCCCGGTAGCGCCACTGGTCGGCGTCGCTGCGCGCGTCGCGGACATCGGGGCAACCGGCGAGGTGATACACGCTCGACGCGGTGGCCAGTGCGGCGCGGGCGGCGGGAGGCAGGTCGAGCAGGTCGGCGGTGATGAAGCAGACGCCGTGCTGTGTCGTCTGCGTCGCCTGTGGGGGTTGGGGCGTTGTCTGGGAGGGTTGGGGCCTGCGGTCGATGCCGATGACGGGGCCGCGCTCGGCAAGGGCGGCGACCAGCATCCGGCCGATGAACCCGGCAGAACCGGTGACGACGGCAGCGGACACGCGTTCCTCCAGCAAACACAGGCTGGCCGATGCTGAGGCCAGGCTTGACAGGGGAACATACGCTATGCCCGTGAAACACCTCCGTATCGTTGCCGGACCGATATCCCTGATCGTGGCGGTAATTTACCTCGTCCGGGTGATGGAAGAGGCTGCGTTGCGTGAGGTGTTCGCGATGGTGCTCGCCGATGCGGGCGGCCTGTTGCTCGGGCTCGGCTGCTACGCCGCGGCATTCGGGTTGCGGGCGGTGGCCTGGTGCCGGGTGTTGCCAGGCCTGTCCGCCGGCCAGAGCTGGGCCGCGCTGCACGTCAGCCTGGTGGGCAATCACATTCTGCCACTGCGCCTAGGCGAGGTGCTGCGGGTCACCAGCGTGCTGCGCCGCACCGATCTGGCGGCCCGACCGGTGATCGCCTCGGCGGTGACACTGCGCGCGGCCGACCTGGTGGTGGTGCTGGGTCTGGCCGCGCTGGTGGCGCCGACCATTTTCTTCGATCTTGTGCCCGGGTGGGCGTGGGGACTGCTCGGCGCCGGCGTACTCGCGCTCGCCGGTGGTGGCGCGGTGTGGATGCTGCGGCTGGGCCGCGACGGCGCGGGGCTGCGGCTGCCCGGCGGGCTGGTGCTCGTCGCGGTCGTCGCGGCGTGGATGCTGGAGGCGGCGGTCGTGTACACGATCGCTGGGGCGGCCGGCTTCCCGCTCGGCCCGGACGCCGCGCTGGCCGTCACCGCCGTGACGATCGCGGTGCAGGCCGTGGCGGTCACTCCCGGCGGGTTCGGTACCTACGAGGCGGCCGCCATGGCCGTGCTGGTCGGGCTGGGTGTGCCGGCGGGTCCGGCCTTCGCGATCGCGCTCACCACGCATGTGGTCAAGACGCTCTACGCGCTCGTGGTCGGCACGGTGGCGCTGGCCCTACCGGCGCCGTCCTACCTCGGCCGTTTTCGGCTGCCCCGCCGGCTCCCGCCGCGACCGGCGCTCGAACCGGTTGCCGATACCGCGCCGGTCGTGGCGTTCTTGCCGGCCCACCAGGAGCAGGACACGGTCGCGACGGTGGTGGCGCGGATCCCGTCGCAGGTCGCCGGGCGACCGGTGATCACGATCGTCGTCGATGACGGTTCCACCGACGCGACGGCGCAGCGCGCTGCGGCGGCCGGGGCGCGGGTGGTGTCGCTCGGGGTGAACCAGGGCCTCGGGGCCGCGGTACGCCGCGGGCTGGCCGAGGCGGTGGCACTGGAGCCGGCCGCTGTCGTCTACCTCGACGCCGATGGCGAGTACTTCCCCGAGGACCTGGCCGATGTCGTCGCCCCGGTGCTCGCGGGGAAGGCCGATTACGTGCTCGGTTCGAGGTTCCGCGGCGACATTGAGTGGATGCTGGCCCGGCGGCGACTGGGCAACCAGGTACTCACGGCGGGCCTGCGCTGGGTGGCCCGGCGGCCTGACCTCACCGACGGGCAGAGCGGCTACCGCGCCTTCTCCCCGCGGGCAGCGAAGAAGGCAGAGATCGTGCACGACTACAACTACGCGCAGGTACTCACCCTCGACCTGCTCGGCAAGGGCTTCGCCTACACCGAGGTGCCGATCCGGTACCGCTTCCGCACCACCGGCACGTCGTTCATCCGGCTCGGGTGCTATCTGCCCAAGGTGGTGACGGCGGTGCACCGGGAGCTCAACGCCGAATCGGTCGACGCCTCCGCCGATCCCGTCATCCCGATCACCTCAGACTCGCCGGTAAGATCAGCCGAGGGCACCCGGGCCTGACAACCCGCCGTCGAAGGAGGATATGTCAGTGGGCGATGCGGCAGAGCCGGTCCCGCGCAGTGGTGGGGACCGTCCTGCTGCGCCCCCGGGCGTGGACCTCAGCAGGCCGTCGATCGCCCGGGTCTACGATTACGCGCTCGGCGGCAAGGAGCACTTCGAGATCGATCGCCGGGCCGCCGATGCGATGTATCGGGTCGTGCCCGAGACGAGTCAGCTCGCCAAGGACAACCGCAACCATCTACGTCGCGCGGTGCGGTACCTGGTGGCTGAGGCCGGTGTCCGGCAGATCATCGACATCGGCTCCGGTCTGCCGACGTCGGGCAACGTCCACGAGATCGTCCACGAGATCGATCCGGCCGTTCGCGTCGTCTATGTCGACAACGATCCGATCGTGCTGGCTCACGCTCGGGCCCTGCTCAGCGAGGCGAACACGACCACAGTGATCACCGCCGACCTGCGGGACCCGGGCTCGATCTTCGAGAATCGGGTGACCCGGGAGCTCATCGACTTCGAGGAGCCGTTCGCCGTCCTCGCCGCCAGCATCTTGCACCACCTCTCCGACGACGAAGATCCCTACGCTGTGACTGCGGAGATCAAGGACCGGCTCGGTGTCGGGTGTCACCTGCTGGTCAGCAACTTTCTCGACGACGACGAGCAGCGGGCCAGGGATCTCGAGCGGGCTTTTCTGGAGGGCGGCCTCGGGACGGGCCGTTTTCGCACCTGGTCCGAGCAGTGGCGTTTCTTCGAGGGGCTCGAGATGGTCGAGCCGGGCCTGGTGTACGCCAACGATTGGCGGCCGGACGAGTTCACGCCCACCGACAGTCCGGTGCACACCCTCTACGCCGGGGGGATCGGCCGCAAGGTCTGATGCGGATGGCAGCGGTCAGGACTGCGCGAGCAGTGTCCGCAGCACGTCCTGGGTTTGCTCCGGCGTTTCCGCCTGGACGGACACCTGCGTCATGACCGCGAGGTAGGTCTCCGCCTCGGAGCGCTTGTCCAGGTAAACGGCACTGGTGAGCTGCTCGAGGTAGACGAGGTCGGGCAGGTCCGACTCGGCGAACCGCAGGATGGTGAACGGGCCGCCCGCGGCAGCATGCCCACCGATGCGAAACGGCAGCACCTGGAGGCTGACATTCGGTAGGTTGCACATCTCGATCAGGTGCTCCAGCTGCGCCCGCATGACGTGCGGCGGCCCGTACGGTCGAATCAGCGCCGCCTCGTCCACCACGGCCCAGAGCTTGGGCGAACCCGGCTGGGCAAGCATCTTCTGACGAGATATCCGCAGGTACACACGGCGGTCGACCTCCTCGGCCGACTTGCTCTGGTGGCCGACCAGGATGACCCTGCGGGCGTAGTCCTCGGTCTGGAGCAGTCCTGGAACGAACTGCACCTGGTAGGTGCGGATGAACACCGAAGCCTGCTCCAGGCCCAGGTACATCTCGAACCAGGTCGGCAGGAACTCACCGTGCCGGTGCCACCAGCCGGGGGTGTTCGCCCGCCGGACGAGACTCAAGAAATCCGTGCGTTCCCTCTCGTCGGTGACGCCGTACAGGGTGAGCAGGTCGACGATGTCGCGTTCTTTGAACCCGACCCGACCCAGCTCCAGCCGGCTGATCTTGGCGTGGGATGCCCGGATCGTCTCCCCTGCCGCTTCCCGGCTGATTCCACTGGCTTCCCGAAGACGCCGGAGCTGGGTGCCGAGGATGATCCGAAGGACGGTGGGGCTGCTGGAGTGGGCCGACTCCAGCCGGCCCATCGGCGGGCGCTGATCCCGTGGCATGTCGTCCTTCACGTCGGACCCGTCCTCCTGCGGTCTGGGCGAACGGGCCACGTCGACGACGGCCGTGTGGCCCGAGATGGCTAGCATAACCTTCTCGACCACGACGGGCAGTGCAATCAGACGATCATGTCGTCGAACTCACCGTCCTTCGCGCCTTGGAGGAATGCGGCGATCTCTGCCCGGGTGTAGACGAGCACTGACCCGTGCCGATCGCGGGAGTTGCGGACAGCAACTCCACCGTCTGCCAGCGCCGCCATCTCCACACAGTCGCCGCTGGGGTTGCTCGCCCGACTCTTGCGCCATGTCACGGACCTGAACTGGTCGGCGGAGATGTCCTTGTCGTCGTGCTGCTGCATGTTCGAGCCTCCGGTCGTACGGGGGAGTGTCTGCTTGCTGCACAGTATGAACGTTTCCGCCATCATTCTTGCAGACGGTGTTGCAGATGCACGCTCCAGCCGGGACACTGATGCTATGAGTGGTGGGGACCACGGACCTGACCGTCCCGAGTCGTGCAGCGGCAACGCGGCACGCGGTGAAGCAGGGGAGCGAGCTGTGCCGATGACACGCCACGGGGTGATCGCGACGATCTCCGTCACCTGCCGTATCGACCATCTGGCCCACGCGGTTCCCGACGCCGAGCTCGCCGACGGTGTCTCGCTGCGCGGCGGGTACTGCAAGGCCCTCTGCGGCCACACGATCGCGGCCGCGCCGATGGTGATGCCGGATGGCGAGCCGTGTCCCCTCTGCGCCGCGGCGCAGGACAGCAATCCCCGGCGGCGTCGAGGGTGGCTGCAACGCATGCTCGGCTGAGGAGTCCGGCTCGCACCTCGCCCCATTCGGCGCTCGCATCCTCCCCGCCCTCAGCATGTCGGCTCAGTCCTCCACGACGTGCCCGGTGAACCGCTCCCGCGCCGCTGACCACGCACGCTCGTTGAAGGCTCCGCCTGAGCTGAGGGCGTCAACGGCGTCGTAGGCCATCGCAAAGGCGTGGTGGGTGTTGTCATGGGCGAAGAGCCCGAGCCGCCCGAACGTCGTGACCCGCGCCACCGCATCGGCCCATGCGTCCAGACCGGCCAGCCGGGCGCCGTATCCGAGGTCATAGACGGGGTAGACGTGCCGCAGCCGGCGGGTGACCACCTGTGTGGGCCGCACCGCAGGCAGCCCGGCGCGGGTGAGGTCGGAGCCGACCCGGGCGGCTAGGTCGTCGTCGGAGGACCTCCACACGGCGTCGTCGGGGGTGCAGGGGATCTCGGCGCAGAGCACGGTGCGGTCGGTCGGGTCGTCGGTGCTGTCGCGGTAGTTGGCCGGCTCGGAGACCCGGGTGATGGGGGTGCCGGTGCCGGGCAGGTAGTGGGCGTCGAACGGGGACCAGCGCCGGCGCTGCTCAAGCACCAGGTACACCAGCACCATCGCCCGAAACCGCAGGCCGGCGGCGTCGGCGAGGACCGCCGGTGCCGGGCCGGGCTCGACGATGCGGGCCAACACGGTGAGCGGCACGGTCGAGAACACGTGGCCGGCGGTGATCTCCGTGCCGGACCTGGTTCGCACACCTACGCCGTCGTCGCCGGGTCGCACCGTCACCGCCTCGGTGGACACCTCGATGCGCGCGCCGGCGTCCACGGCGGCCTGCGCGACGGCCTCGGTGAGCTGGCCGAAACCGTGGCACGGGTAGTGGAACATCCGCCCCTGGCCGTTCTCCGAGCGCCGCAGCATCTTCGCGACGATCTTCCACGGGGTGTCCGCGGTGACCCGCCGCCGGGCTTGCTCCGCGTCGACCCCATCCCCGGACAGGCCCCAGAGCTTCTCCGCAAACGGCGCGTAGAGCGCCTGGTAGAGCCCGGGGCCCAAGCCGCGACGCAGGGCGTCGGCGTAGCTGGCGGGGGGAGTGGAGCGCCGCCGGGCCGGGGCCGTCGCGGCGTCGTAGACCATCCGGGCCAGCAGCGCCGGCGGTAGCCGCCGGACCAGCTCGGCGGGGCGCAGGGGGAAGCCGACCCATGCGTCGCCGATCCGTAGCCGGCCGTTGCGCTGGCGCAGCTGCAGGTCGTCGCCGAGCAGCCCGGTGAGGTCGGCCAGTATCGCCGGGGCGGTGCTCGGGTGCAGGCGGTGGCTGCCGTGGTCGACCCGCACCCCCGCCACGTCGAAGCCGGCCGCCATCCCCCCCACGGTCGGTGCCCGCTCCAGCAGCACGACGCTGCGCCCGGAGCGCGCGGCCCGCCACGCGGCGGCGAGCCCGGCCGGGCCGGCGCCCAGGACGACGAGGTCGGCGCTGTCACTCGGGGTTGTCACGGGAGTGCAGCCTAAGCTGAACCCCGGGCGGACGAGTGCTCTGGTGGTCTCGGCGGTGCTCGCCGCGCTGGTGCCGGCGGGCGGCAGGCTGGGTGGTCCGCGGGGGAGCGGCCGGGCACCGCTGCACCCGGCCGCGACGGTCCCGGCCACCGGGTCGGGCGACGACCCGGCCGTCGCTGCTTCGTCAAGGCTGGCGAAGATGGCGTGGGTCCCTATCCGCCGCCAGACCACGGTGTCGAGTGCTCAGACCTTCGTGAACGCCACCGCCACATTGTGCCCACCGAAACCGAAGGAGTCACACACCGCCGCGGTGAGATCGATCTTGCGGGGTTCCCCGACGACCACGTCCAGCTCGACGCCCGGGTCGAGGTCGTCGATGTTGAGCGAGGCCGGGACGATCCCCTCACTGATCGAGAGCAGCGTGATGATGCTCTCGACCGCACCGGCCGCACCGACTAGGTGGCCCAGCGCCGACTTCGGCGCGGTGAGCACCGGGTGGTCGCCGAGCGCCTTGCGCACGGCGCGGGCCTCCCCGACGTCCCCGGCGACGGTGGAGGTGGCGTGACAGTTGACGTGCCCGACGTCGGACCCGTCGAGACCGGCGTCGCGAACCGCGGCCGTGATGGCCCGAGACTGCCCGCCACCCTCCGGGTCGGGGCCGGTGATGTGATAGGCGTCCGAGGTGATCCCGAAACCGGAGAGCCGGCCGTGCACGCGCGCTCCGCGGGCCGCCGCGAACTCGGCCCGTTCGAGTACCAGGATCCCCGCTCCCTCGCCGAGGACGAAGCCGTCGCGTTTGGCATCGAACGGGCGCGACGCCTTCTCGGGCTCGTCGTTGCGCTGGCTCAGCGTGCGGGCCTGCACGAACCCGGCCACGGTGATGCCGGTGATGCACGCCTCCGCGCCGCCGGCCACCACCATGTCGACCTCGCCCGCGCGCAGCAGCCGCACGGCCCAGGTCAACGCCTCGGCCCCGGACGCGCACGCCGACACCGGCGCGTGCACCCCGCCCCGGGCACCGAGCTCCAGTCCGACGTAGGCCGCGGGGCCGTTGGGCATCAGCATCGGGACGGTGAGCGGGGAGATCTTCCGCAGCCCGTCCGTCTCCAGCAGATCGTCCTGGTCGAGCAGGGTGACCGCGCCACCGATGCCGGTGCCAATCACGACGGCCAGACGTTCGGGCTCCACCTGCGGCTCGTCGGAGTCGAGCCCCGCGTGCGCCCACGCCTCCCGCGCCGCGATGACGGCGACCTGTTCGCAGCGGTCCATCCGGCGGGCCTGTACCCGAGTCAGCACCTCGGCGGGCGCGACGGCGAGCGGCGCGGCGATCTTGACCGGGAGGTCGTGGCGCCGGGCCCAGGCGAAGTGGTCGATCCGGCGGACCCCGGAACGGCCGGCGAGCAGGGCCTCCCAGGTCGAGGTGACGTCCCCACCGAGCGGGGTCGTGGCGCCGAGCCCGGTGACGACGATGTCGATACCAGTGTTCACTGGTTCTTCGCGATGTAGTCCACCGCGTCACGGACCGTCTTCAGCTCGGCGAGCTGGTCGTCCGGGATCTTCACACCGAACTTGTCCTCGGCCTGCACGGCGATCTCCACCATCGACAGCGAGTCGATGTCGAGGTCGTCGACAAAGGACTTCTCGGCGGTCACGTCGGCGTGGTCGATGCCGGCGACCTCCTCGACGATCAAGGCGAGATCGGTGAGGATCTCGGTGTTGTCAGCCACGGTGTTCTCCTTCGGTTGGGGACAGGGGTCAGGGACAGACGACGACCTGGCCCGCATAGGACAGGCCGCCGCCGAAGCCTACGAGTAGCACGATGTCGCCTGATCGCAGGCGGCCGTCGGCGCGCATGTGGTCCAACGCCAGCGGTACCGATGCCGACGAGGTGTTGCCGGAGTGCACGATGTCGTCGGCGACGCGCATGTCCTCGCGCGCCCCCTTCGCCCGCAGCCGCTTGGCGACCGCCTCGATGATCCGCAGGTTGGCCTGGTGGGGCACGAACACATCGATGTCGGCCGGGGTGAGACCGGCGAGCTCGACGGCGCGCAGCGCCACCGGCGCGATCTTCGTGGTGGCCCAGCGGAACACGGCCTGGCCCTCCTGGTGCAGTTTCCCGTTGTCGAGCACCCGGATGGCCTGCGCCATGTCCCCGGCGCTGCCCCAGGCCACCGGACCGATCCCGACGGACTCCGCGTCGGGCGCGGCGTCGATCACCACAGCCCCGGCGCCGTCCCCAAAAATGATCGAGGTGGAGCGGTCGTCCCAGTCCAGGTAGTCTGACAGCTTCTCCGCGCCGATAATCAACGCCCGCCGTGCCGAGCCCGCCCGGACGAGGTCGGCGGCCGCGCCCAGCGCGTAGCAGAACCCGGCGCACGCGGCGTTCACGTCGAACGCGCCGGGTGCGGGGATGCCGATGCGCTCGGCGACCTGGGCGGCCGCGTTGGGGATTGTGGTGGGCATCGTGCAGGTCGCGACGATGATCGTGTCGAGCTCGCCCGGGGTGAGTCCGGCGTCCTTGATGGCACGCGTCCCGGCCTCCATGGCCATGTCGACGAGGAGGGTGCCCTCCTCGGCGATCCGCCGGCTCTGGATGCCCACCCGGTCACGGATCCACTGGTCGTTGGTGTCGACTCGACGGGCCAGGTCGTCGTTGGTGACGATCTTGTCGGGTTGCTGGCTGCCCATGCCGAGCAGGCGGGCACCGGGGGTGGCCGGGGGGAGTCGCGGGCAGACGATCATGGCGCGCTCCCGGTATGCTCGGCGATCAGTTCGGCGGCGGCGGCGAGGTCCTCAGGGCTCTTGAGGGCGAGCGTCGCGGTGCCGGTGCGCTCGCGTTTGACCAGGCCGACCAGCGCTCCGGCCGGTGGCAGTTCGAGCACGGCGGTGACGCCGAGCTCGCGCAGCGTCGCCATGCAAAAGTCCCATCGGACGGGGCGGGTCACCTGCGCGACCATCCGGCGCAGTGCGTCGGCACCGTCGGTGACAACCGCGCCGTCGGCGTTGGAGAGCAGCGGACGCACCGGGTCGGTCGGCTCGAGAGATCGGGCATGGCTGCGCAGCGCCTCCTCCGCCGGCGCCATGAACCGGGTGTGGAAGGCCCCGGCCACCGACAGGGCGATCACCCGGGTCCGTTCTGGCGGGTTCTGGGTCAGCGCTGCGAGCGCGGCGGTCGGGCCCGCGGCGACAACCTGCCCGGTCCCGTTGCGGTTCGCCGGGTCGAGCCCGAATGCTGCCAGCGCCGCCGCCACGTCAGCGGAGCTCCCGCCCAGTACGGCACTCATGCCGGTGGGCTCCAGCGCGCACGCCGCGGCCATTGCCGCCCCGCGGACCTGCGCCAGTGCGACAGCGACCGCGGGGGTCAGCACGTTCGCGATGGCGGCGGCGGTGAGCTCGCCGACCGAGTGTCCGGCGACCGGTGCGGTGGCGGGCAGGTCGAGACGGGCCGCGGCGAGCAGCGCGGTGGCGACGACCAGGGGCTGGGTGACCGCGGTGTCCTTGATCTCCTCGGCGCCGGCGGTGGTGCCGAGACGGCACAGATCCAGCCCGGTCGCTTCCGCCCAAGCGGCGAGGGACTCCTCGGCGGCCGGGTCGTCCAGCCAGGGGGCGAGCATGCCGGGGGTCTGCGACCCTTGGCCGGGCGCGAGCAGGGCGATCACCGGCTTAGCGAACACCTGAGGTGCACTTCGGCGGCATGACGCCACGCACGAACTCGACGGCCTGGCTTTGGAGGTTTCCTCCAATGCCTGCGGTGGCCCGTTGACGCAGGCGCATCTCGCACCGACCGGTGGCCGGCCAGATGAGCGCAGCTCACAACGGTGGTTTCGAGGTGTCGACCGCCCGCAACCGCCCCGCCATCAGGGCGGTGCGCAACACCAGCGCATCGCGTGGATCGGTCGCTGCCCGGCCCGTGAGTTCGCTCACCCGGCGCAGCCGGTAGCGCACCGTGTTGGGGTGTACGAACAGTGAGCGCGCGCATGACTCCAACGCTCCGCCGCCCTCGAGGTAGCCGGCGAGCGTGCGCAGCAGCTCCCCGCCGGCGGCCTCCAGCGGCACGATCACCGACTCGACCAGCTGCCGCAACGCCACCGGGTCCCCGATCAGCGCACGCTCGGGCAGCAGGTCGTCGGCCTCAACCGGGCGTGGCGCGTCCGGCCAACCGGGCGCCGCTCGCAGGCCGGCGAGGGCCTCGCGGGCACTGGCGTGCGCGGCGGCGAGGTCGGTGGCGACCGGGCCGACCACGACCGGTCCGGGACCGAACCCGTCCACGAGCCGGTCGATGGGCGCCGGATGCAGCCCCGGGGAGGCATCACGCGGCTTGCGGGGCTCGGACAGCAGGACCACCAACCGGCTGCCCTGCACCCCGACGAGCACCGAACGCCCCGCCCTGGCGGCCTGGCGGCGCAGCTCGCCGAGCAGCTCCTCCGGGCCGGCGGGACCATCCCCGGCCGGCGCTCCGACCAGCACGCGGACGGCTGCTGCTGGATTCCAGCCCAGTGCCGAGGCCCGAGACACCAGGGCGTCGTCGGCATCACCGCGCACCACGGCGTCCACGACCAGCGCCTCCAGCCGGGCGTCCCAGGCGCCACGGGCCTCCGCCGCGCCGGCGTAGACGGCGGCGGCGGCGAAGGCGATCTCCCGGCCGAACCGCAGCACTCCTTCGACGAGCAGGCGCTGCTCGGTCTCGTCCGCGGCGAGTGGCGGCAGGTGCTGCTCGAACACGTCGGTGGCGATCCGCACCAGCTCGACGGTCTGCCGCAGGGACATTCGCCGGGCCAGGTCACGGGGAGCGGTGCGGAACGCCTCGGTGGTGAGCCGAATCGCCTCGGTGGGCTCGGCCAGCCAGGCCACGAAGTTGGCGACCCCGGTCTGGATGACCATCAGCACCGCGGCCCGCTGGTCGGCGCCGAGGCGCTCGAACCATGCCTGGCGCTGTTCCATCGCCGTGAGGCAGGTGCCGGCCAGCTGGCCGGCGGCCAGCTCGAGGCGCCGCAGCGTGGCCGGGGACACGGCAGCTGCGGCGCCGACCTCCGCTGGGTTCACGCCGGGCAGCATGGCACGGACCGGCGCCGGATTCGGCGGCACCGTTCGTGCGTATCGTCATGGCTCGTGGCGCAGTCAGGTGGGAAGGCAGCGATCGGTGACGCAGCTCATATCACCCTCGATGACGAGTTGCAGAGCACCGCAGGCCCGGACGAGGCGACGTGCTCGTCCGAAAAATGCACGCGGCTCGGTAGGAGGTCCGACACTCCGGGCCGTCCAGCCCGGGCACGGGAGCCGCGTTGTGGTGGGCGCGCCAGGGTCAGCCGAGGGGCGTGACCTGGGTAGCCTGCGGGCCCTTCTGGCCCTGCTCGATGTCGAACGCCACGCGCTGGCCCTCTTCGAGGCTCTTGTAACCGTTGGACTGGATCGCGGAGTAGTGCACGAACACGTCCGCGCCACCACCGTCGGGAGCGAGGAAGCCGTAGCCCTTCTCGCTGTTGAACCACTTGACGGTGCCCTCTGCCATTCTTGCTCTCCTCGTACCTGTGCCGGGGCACTCGCCCCCGGCATCGCGCCGCCCGGTCGCTACGGTCCGCGCCCGGGTCGGGATACTCACCGCGATCACACGGAGAGCGTCGGCCGGAGCGTATCGTGTCAGGGCCTCGCTGCCGAGGGGCAATAAATGCGGTTAGGCCCGGCTTACCTGTCTCGGCGGGAGTCCGCCAACGGGTGCTGGGCCGTTGATCCCTCATCGTGGCGCTCGGCGAGCGCGCTGGCGCCGATCATGTCGCTCCATGCCCATGATCCACCAGGTGGCAAAAAGTGGCCCGGATCACCTGTGGCGTCGAACGGCAGCACATCGTGCTCAGTCTTGGTTTTCTGACCGTGCGGATCGTCTCATGTTCCGCTGTAGCTCCGGGGCGGTTGGGGCGATCCGGTAGCTGTCCGGGGCGTGGGTCCAGTGGGTACGTCCGGCATGGTTGGTGGTGGGGTTGGTTCGTAGTTGGCGTGACTGTCGGACGAACCGCGGCTGGTCACCAGTTCTTGTCATCAGGTGCAGCCGATGAGTTCATGAGACCGTGCCCGGCATCACAGCGGCAAATGACAGGTGATGACATCGCAGAAGGGGCAGGCGAGCATGGCTCGAAGCGTGACCATCAGCGGCACCCGTTCGATTGGCGATGTAGCTGTGGTTAGCCTCGCCGAGGCGTTCAACGCCTACTTGCAGCCGTTCGCCACCCCGGATACCCACTTCCACCTCGGTGGCGCCACCGGGATCGATACCGCTGCCTTGGACTGGCTGGCCGAGCACACCCAGGCTGTATTGACTGTGGCCGTGCCGTGCACCGTGACCGACCAGCCCGTTGGCGCCAGCGAGGCGATCATGCGGTGGCGCCGGCGCGGTCGCCTCGCCAAGATCGTCGAGTTGGAAGCCCCCAAACTGAGTACACCTGCCTATCACGCCCGTAATCGGTGGATGGTTGACCGCAGCGACTTCGTGATCGGTTTCCCACGGGGGACCGAGCCGACCAGCGGCACCTGGTACACCGTCAACTACGCCGCCGAGCAGGGCAAACCACGGCTGGTGGTGCCAGTCTGAGGTACGACAGATGGTGTACTGGTCACCGTGACCAATACTGATCGCGCCGCCGGAGCGATCTTGCTGCGGCAACTGCGCGAGTCCCGCGGTTGGTCCTGGTCCGACCTCGCCCGAGCGCTCCGCGACACCGCGCGTCGCTTGGCGGTTACCTCGCTGATGCACCGCCAGGTGGCGAGCATTCAGCGCACCGTCGCCCGGTGGGAGAGCATCACCGATCGAACCAGCCCCGGTGACCGCTACCAGTTCCTCCAGCCCAGCGAATCCGGCAAGCGCGGCGGGAGCTTCGGCCATGGCGTGGCGAAGACTTCCTCGCCGAACTCGACGATCACATTCATGACACGCTGATCGGACGATGAATGCCAGCCGCAGTCGATTTGCACCACAGGTGGCACAGGTCCGATGTGCGCCTGCGCTGTGCTCTGCTACGTCACGCCCGCAGTCGCTGGCCATGCGTGCTCGCCGGCCGCGCCCGCAAGGCCCAGGGGCTGGGTTCTCGGCCCGTGATTTCGATCATGACAACGGACGGACTGCACCGTCTCCAGGCGAGCGGACTTGACGCAAGCACCAGCGGCAAGCCCTGATCATCAGGCCACTCCAGGGTCGCTGGTCTGCGGACCGGCCGCCTGCGGGTCGTGGATGCGGTACTTCGCAGCCGCCTCGACGGCCACGCCCCGGTCGATCTCCTTGCGGGCCTCCAGCGCCTCGAGGGCAGCCACGGTGATCGACTCGGCGTCCACCGCGAAGTGTCGCCGGACCGCGGGCCGGGTGTCGGACAGCCCGAACCCTTCGGTGCCCAGTGTGGTGTACGGGGCCGGCACCCACTGGCGCACCAGGTCGGGCACCGCCCGCATCCAGTCCGAGACCGCGATGACGGGCGCCGCCGATCCGCCCAGCACCCGGGCGATGTAGGGGACATGCGGATCGGCGTCGGGATGCACCAGGTTGTGGTGCTCGGCCTCCACGCCGTCGCGGCGCAGCTCGCCCCACGACGTCACCGACCACACCTCGGCCCCGACGCCCCACTGCTCGGCGAGCATCTCGCGGGCGGTCAGGGCCCACGGCACGGCGACGCCGGAGGCGAGCAACCGGACCTGAGGACCGGTGCTGTGGGTCGAGGGGCTGGCGGCGTACCGGTAGATACCGCGCAGCAGCCCTTCGATGTCCAGGCCCTCAGGTTCGGCGGGCTGGCGGTAGGGCTCATTGTAGACCGTCAGGTAGTAGATGACGTTCTCGCCGCCGAGGGTCTGCGGGTCGTTGGGTGTGCCTAGTCCGTACATCCGCCGCAGCCCGTCGTGCACGATGTGGGCCACCTCGTAGGAGAACGCTGGGTCGTAGGCCAGCACGGCCGGATTGGTGACGGCCAGCAGGTGCGAGTGCCCGTCGTTGTGCTGCAGACCCTCACCGGTCAGGGTCGTGCGGCCGGCGGTGGCGCCGATCAGGAAGCCGCGGGCCATCTGGTCGGCCGCCGCCCAGATCGAGTCGCCGGTGCGCTGGAAGCCGAACATCGAGTAGAAGACGTACACCGGGATCATCGGTTCGCCGTGGGTGGCGTAGGACGTGCCCGCGGCGGTGAACGAACCCACCGACCCGGCCTCGTTGATGCCCTCGTGCAAGATCTGGCCCTGTTCGGACTCCCGGTAGGCGAGCATCAGCTCGGCGTCGACGGAGGTGTACTGCTGCCCGTTCGGATTGTAGATCTTCTGCTTCGGGAACATCGAGTCCATCCCGAACGTGCGTGCCTCGTCCGGGACAATCGGCACGAACCGGGCGCCGATCTCGGGGTCCTTCATCAGCTCGCGCAGCAGCCGGACGAAAGCCATCGTGGTGGCCACCTCCTGCTTGCCCGAGCCCCGGCGGACCGCCTCGTAGACCTTGTCCCCGGGCAGCACGAGCGGTTTGGCGCGAATGCGGCGCTCCGGCAGCGGGCCGCCCAGCGCCCGGCGGCGTTCGAGCAGGTACTGGATCTCCGGAGCGTCCTCGCCCGGGTGGTAGTACGGCGGCAGGTACGGGTCGCGCTCCAGCTCGGCGTCGGAGATGGGGACGCGCTGGGAGTCGCGGAACTCCTTGAGGTCGGCGAGGGAGAGCTTCTTCATCTGGTGCGTGGCGTTGCGCCCGGCGAAGTGCCCACCCAAGCCGTACCCCTTGATCGTCTTGGCCAGGATCACGGTGGGCTGCCCGTGGTGCTCCAGCGCCGCGGCGTAGGCGGCGTAGACCTTGCGGTAGTCGTGCCCGCCGCGTTTGAGGTTCCAGATGTCGGCGTCCGACATCGGTTTGACGAGCTCCTTGGTGCGCGGGTCGCGGCCGAAGAAGTGCTCGCGGACGTAGCCGCCGTCGTTGGCCTTGTAGGTCTGGTAATCGCCGTCGGGCGTGGTGTTCATGAGGTTGACCAGGGCGCCGTCGCGGTCGGCGTGCAGCAGACTGTCCCACTCCCGGCCCCAGATGACCTTGATGACGTTCCAGCCGGCTCCCCGGAAGAACGACTCCAGCTCCTGGATGATCTTACCATTGCCGCGGACCGGGCCATCGAGGCGCTGAAGGTTGCAGTTGACGACGAACGTGAGATTGTCCAGACCCTCGGTTGCTGCGATCTGGATCAGGCCGCGGGACTCCGGTTCGTCCATCTCGCCGTCGCCGAGGTACGCCCAGACGTGCTGGTCGCCGCGGGTAGGGTCGGCGGAGCGCGCGTCGGCACTGTTGTCGATGAAGCCGCGGTCGCCCAGGTACCGGTTGAACCGGGCCTGCATGATGGCGTTCATCGGGCCGAGGCCCATGGAGACGGTGGGGAACTCCCAGAAGTCGGGCATGAGCCGGGGATGCGGGTAGGAGGGCAGTCCGCGGCCCGGGCCACCATGGCTGAGCTCCTGGCGGAACCCGTCGAGCCGGTCCTCGGACAGCCGTCCCTCCAGATAGGCACGGGCGTAGATGCCGGGGGAGGCGTGGCCCTGGATGTAGACCTGGTCGCCCCCACCGGGGTGGTCCTTGCCGCGGAAAAAGTGGTTGAAGCCGACCTCGTAGAGCGTCGCCGACGATGCGTAGGACGAGATGTGCCCGCCCACCCCGATGCCCGGACGCTGCGCGCGGTGCACGGTCATCGCGGCGTTCCAGCGGATCCAGCGGCGGTAAGCGCGCTCGGCCTCCTCGTCGCCGGGGAACCACGGCTCGCGGTCGGTGGGGATCGTGTTGACGTAGTCGGTGCTGGTCAGCGAGGGGACGCCGACGTGGCGTTCGCGGGCGCGTTGCAGCATCCGCAGCATCAGGTAGCGGGCCCGCTGCTGGCCGGCCGCGTCCAGCACCGCATCGAAGGAGTCCAGCCACTCGGCGGTCTCCTCGGGGTCGATGTCGGGCAGGTGTGCGGCGAGGCCGTCCCGGATGACGTGGACGCGCCGGGGGGCGTTGGGGCTGTTCTGCCGGGTCAAGGGGACTCCCTGCGTGGCTTGCGCTGTCAATGCTGGTCTGGGGTGTCGGTCCAGCGGTGGTACCCCTATCGTGCCCCTCGTCGCGCGATCTCGTCACGGTGGTTGCGCACCGACGAGGTGCCGTGTTCGGATTTCGCATCGCGCCACGATGTGGGGCAGTGCGGAGTGACAGTGGTGCCACGAGTGGTGACAAGGTTGACAGGTTGACAGGGTTTGTTACGAGGAAGCGAGGTGCACGCGTGGTCGCCGCGGATGATGCCGGACGGTCGTCCGACATCGCGGGCAAGCTCGGCGTGGAGCCGGGCATGGTCGTCCAGGAAATTGGTTGGGACTCCGACGTCGACGAGGCGGTGCGGGACGCCGTCGAGGAACGGTGCGGGGACGAGCTGCTCGACGAGGACGCCGACGAGGTGATCGACCTCGTCATCATGTGGTGGCGCGACGGCGACGGCGATCTCGTCGATGCGCTCGTCGATGCCATCGGCCCGCTCGCCGACCACGGCGTGATCTGGGTGCTCACACCCAAGACCGGTCGCCGCGGGCACGTCGAGCCGAGCGAGATCGCCGAGGCCGCACCGACCGCCGGGCTCTCGCAGACCTCCAACGTGAGCGTCGGCGACACCTGGGCCGGTGCGCGTCTGGTGGCACCGAAGGCGGCCAAGTCGCGGCGGTGACATGAGCTGAGTCGATACCACGGTCGGTACGGGCACCGGTTGGCGGGGTGAGCGCCGATGTCGACGATGTGATGCTGATCCATCTGGCGTCGGACTGCTCGTCGACGCGGACCTGGTGATGACCTACGAAGGGCGACTCGCCCTCGCGTGCGCGGAGAGACGGACTGGCGGTCGCGAAGCCCGGCGTCGATGCCTGACACTAGGCTTGCCCGCGTCGCCGACGGTACGAGAAGAGAGACTTATCATGACACTCGAGGTGGGAACCGAAGCTCCTGATTTCACGCTCAAGGACCAGAACAACCAGGAGGTGACGCTGTCATCGTTCCGCGGCTTGCGCAGCGTCCTGGTGATCTTCTATCCGTTCGCGTTCTCCGGAATCTGTACCGGCGAGCTGGGCGCCGTGCGTGATGACCTGTCCAGCTTTCAGAACGACGATGTCCAGATCCTCGCGATCTCGGTCGACCACCCCTTCACGTTGAAGGCGTGGGCCGACGCACAGAGCTACGAGTTCCCGCTGCTGTCTGACTTCTGGCCGCACGGGAAGGTCGCCCAGGCGTACGGGGTGTTCCACGACGGCGCGGGTTTCGCACTTCGTGGCACGTTCCTCGTGGACAAGTCCGGTGTGGTGGCGTTCGCTGAGGTCAACGGGCCCGGTGAGGCTCGGGAGCAGGACAGTTGGCGCAAGGCGGTCGCCGCGCTGGCGGCCTGAGTTCACTGTGCCGGGGTTGGCCCCGGGGGGTATCGGGCGCGTAGCTCAGCGGAAGAGCACTCGGTTTACACCCGAGCGGTCGCAGGTTCGAACCCTGCCGCGCCCACCGGTTTGACCGACGATCCACTCAGACCCAGCGCTGGCCGAGGAGCTGACCCGGTCGCTCGACGACGACTTCGGCCCGGTACTGGCACCGGAAGGTTCCTGACCCTTGCCGGCCAACCGTGACGACTGGGTCGCCCCTCCGGCCGTCCGGACAGTTGGGAAGCACGGTTCGCGACCTCGGAGGCCGCGAGGGGATGGAAGGGTCGCACCTGCGAGCAGTGGCAGTACGAGGTCACTGCCGGCGGGCGGATCTGATACTGCCCGGACGAGGAGCGGCGCATCGTCTGGGTCGTCGCAGCGAGCCCGAGCCTGCCGTGCCCACGCCTAACCCGACCGCGCAGCGGGTCCGGCGTCAGGCGTCTGACGACCTCGCCGTAGCTTTCGTTTCGTTCGTTTGAGTCGTACTGTTGGGCTTATGAGTGCGACGATGTCCGAGCGAACTGTCTCTACCGGGCGAGCCAACTCAGCGCATGGCCGACCTCTTGGGTGCTCTCAGGGCCCATGGCCGTCCCGCGCTCGTTGCCGAGGACGGCACCCATTTCGAGCTTCCGGACGAGCTCTACGAGGTCCTCAAGGACGTTGTGGCGGCGCTTGCCGAGGGTCTGGCGATCACGGTCGCCCCACAGCACGCGGTGCTCACGACGAGCCAGGCTGCGGACCTGCTCGGTGTCTCACGCCCGACGCTGGTTCGGCTGGTCGAAGCGGGTGAGATTCCGTTCGACAAGCCCGGGCGTCACCGCCGTATCCGGCTGGGGGATGTCCTGGCCTACCAAGAGCGCTCACGCCGTTCTCGTGCTGCTGGACTCGACGAGATGGTGCGGGTCTCGGAGGACGCCGGAATCTACGACCTGCCACCCGATGCGGCGTTCGATCGGGCCGCGCTCCGAACCGAGGTCGAGTCCGGCTGATGTTTCGCGCGCTGCTCGACACGTGTGTGTTGTTCAAACCGCTGCTGTGCGACACGTTGCTTTGCATCGCGGAGGAGCAGATGTTCCAGCCGTTGTGGTCCGAGGACATCCTCGACGAGCTGCGGCGAAGCCTGCTGCGTCATGGAGTGGGGAAGTCGGGGGTGGATCATCGAATCGAGCAGATGTCCCTGCACTTCTCCGGCGCGATGGTGACAGGCCATCACTCGCTGGTCGAAGTCATGACGAACCACCCGAAGGACCGCCATGTGCTCGCGGCCGCGGTCCGTGGACGGGCTGATGTCATCGTCACCGAGACCACGCGCGACTTCCCGGATGCATCCGTCGCGCCCTACGACATCGAGGTGGCGCACCAGGACTCGTTCTTGCTTGATCAGCTCGACCTCGATCGGTCGGCGGTACGCCGTGCGCTCGACCGTCAGGTGTCGCGCTACCGTAGGGAGTCGCGCACCGTCGACGAGCTCCTCGGCGCGCTGGACAACCCCGGAAACCGGTGCCCTAACTTTGCCGAGGCGTTCCGTGACGAACGTCGTGGCTGGCCGCCGCGGTGACCGCGTCCACGAGGTCCTTGGCCGTGGGATCAAACGTGGCGCGAAACCACGGTGAACGGTGCGGCTCAAAGCGCCCCATGTGGCGCGCCCCGTGGCTGTCGTCGCTGGTAGGGGTTGTGGTCGTCGTGGAGAATTCTCCTTACACCCGAGCGGTCGCAGGTTCGAACCCTGCCGCGCCCACCGGTTTGAGTTGCGGAAATACGTTGCGGGTTTCTGGCGAGTCTCACTCGCATCACGCGAAGATCAACTGATCTGCTTCCCGAGCCGGATCGTCGCCGGTTTGCCGTGGACTTCTAATCCACGGCTGCATCGGAGTCCGATGCCCAGAACCCAGACGTTCTGAGCGGCGTTTCGCGGCCCGGCACCCGACGCAGGTAGCCGCCGCCGTTCCAGGTGAGGAGGAACTTTTCGCAGGTGGCATCGGGCACGAAATCGTGCGTGTCAGCGAGGAAGATTTCGACCGCCTCGCGCGGGCCCGGTCCATACTCCGCCCGGACGGGGTGACCGTTGATGTTGGTGTCCTCGACGATGAGGTAGCTGCCTGGCGTCACGATTCTGGAGTACTCCCGCAACTCGGCGAGCACATGGTCACGGCGGTGGTCGGAGTCGAGTATGACCAGCACGGTCTCAGTGCCCGCGACCTCTTGTCGAACCCGCGCGAGCACCGCGGGGTCCACCGATGACCCGGTGATGTAGTCGATCCGCTCATGCTCGGGCCGGTCGCCGTCCTCGTCGACGTCGATGGTGAGGACCCGGCCGTGGCTCATGAGATCGAAGATGCCGGCCATGAAGTACGCGCTGCCGCCCTTGTAGGTGCCGGTCTCTACGACGACATCGGGCCGAACCCGGTACAGCAGTTCCTGGTAGACCCACAGGTCCAGTGGGCATTTCCACGTCTTCACACCGAGCCAGGTGTTGTTCTCGCGGGTCTGTTCCTGGAGGTCGTAGTACAGGCGGTGGAAGGCGTGGATGACGTCTTGGGGTGAGCTCGGTTCCATTCGTTCTCCTTCTCGGCAGGCAACCCGCCGCGGGGCTCAAGCACGCACGGAAGATGTACGTGATCGAGTCCCTTGAGCTGGTGGCTGGGGGCCGCGGATCTTGTCTCTGCTGAGGACCGGTCGATGGCGGACGTGGGGGGCCGTGCGCGGTTCCTGCCTGGCAAGCGGAGCTGCGGCTGAGACGATTGTTGCTGGCCGATCGGGGCGGTGCCCGAGGGGGGTGATCGTCCACGCCGGCTGGAACCCCAGCGCGGGCTGGCCGCCGCCTACCGGGGGCCGTCCGGTACATTGCTACGGCAACCGGGCAGTGCGTACCTCAAGGGCGGTAGGTACATCTGCTCCCAGAGTTCGACGAGCGCAGTGCCGCTGAGGAGTTGCCGGATAGTCGAGGGTGTGTCCTACGCGGACCCAGCACCGCGGTCAGCGGTCAACCCGGCTGCCGAACGTCGTCATCGCTGATCGTCATGTGAGCGGCCGGCACGACCAGGAACCCGTCCTGCTCCTCCAGCCCATCCCCGGCGATCGGGCGAACCCGCAGTGCCTCGAGCCGTGGCGGGTGCGCAGCCAGTCGGCGACGTACGATCTCTGCGGCCTCAGGACCAGGTGTAGTGTCCCAAAGCGTGTCCGGGGGGAAGTCCGCCGCCGGAGCCCTGCAGAGGAGTGGCCATGTCTTGGTGGGTCTGGGTTCTTATTGTGATTGTTGTTATCGCTCTGGCCATAATTTTCTCACCGCCGATGCGCAAGTACCGAAAGATAAGCAAGATGTAGCGCCCATGCCGTGGCTGCCAGCACCGAAAAGGGCGAACAGCGCAGGTGGCTGCACGACAGGCAAACCTGTCGTGCAGCGTGCGGCTGGTGATGCAGCGCAGCGCTGACCGCGGTGCCTCAGGTTGCGTCCGGGTTCATCCAGTCGTGCCGCGAGCAGCGCTGGCCGGCGGTGCCGAACAGCGCGCTGATAGCGGCTTTCCAGAGAAGCTGGGCGAACTTGCTTCACCATCCCAATGATCAATGTCGGGGTCAGTCGGTAGATTTCCTCGCCGGTGACCAGCACGGGAAGCCCCTCTTGAGAGGATCAGTGCTAGCTGAAGACACAGTTACCCTCCGGATCGCTGCAGAAAGCGAGCACGCGACGGCGCTTGTCGTCCGTACTCGGGTCGAGATCGACCTCCAGGGGCTCGGCGGCACCGACTTCCTGGTAGCCTCGGACGCGGACCTTCATCGGTGGCCATGTCCTGTCGCCGGCTACGACCGCCCCGCGGCCTCGGTGCCCGAGCCCCGTCGAGTACGAGGCGTGTTCACGATCGCATAGGCTGATCACGTCCGCGCAGTTCTCACCAGATTCCGTCCTTGGTCAGCCGATCGATCTCGGCCAGGGTCCTCCGCAGACTCGGGGCTGCGAAGGCTGCTGTGTCGGGGCGCCACACTTCGCGGCAGTACCGGCTGATGAACGTCGTGTATTCCGGACCTGTGCCGCTGGTACGGGGCGGCGGCACCATGGCCGCCCGCACATCTCGACGCCTGGACGATCGGCAGGCGTTGACTAGCGCCTCCTTTGGATGGTCCAGGCTTTCGGGTTCTCTGGGAACCTTCGCCCCCGACACCGAGAAATGCTCGGCGAAGGCCTCGGCGTCGGCGAGGAGCCATGCTTCGACGGTTCGGACCGCCAGACGAAGGCACAGTGCCGGACTTTGCGGGACCGTCAACAGCGTGCAGCGCCGCGTTGCCGGACAGTCCCCGGCATCGTGGTCGGAGTCCCGCAGAGCGAGCCACGCGCCGTGTCGGGCTGCCTGGTTGTAGTTGCACAGCCGCGCGTCGAACTTGATCTTTCCGCCCGTGATGATCACGCGGTAGGGGTCCACATCCAGGGCTCGGGCCGCTAGGACGCGCTCGGCTGCGACGCGGTCTACCTGGCCTTCGACGACCAGTCCAACGGATCCCACCTCAGCGGTTGCCGATGTTGACGTCGGCCAGGGCTTCGATATTCGGAGGTTCGGTCCGTGGGAGGGCCACCTCGGCCACGGTCAGTCCGCTGCCGATGAGCTGCACGGCCTGTTCATCGGTGCTCAGGATGACGCCTGCGGTGCCGTCGACCGTGGGGGTCAGCAGCAGGACCTCATCGGCGCGGATACCTTCGTCGGCCAGCAACTCAGGACTGTGCGTCGTGAGAAGGACCTGCGCACGGGTGGATCGCTGGGCCCGTGCGAGGACGGTGGGGAGCATCCGGATGACGGCGGGGTGCAGCGACAGCTCGGGTTCCTCGAGCAGCACTGGTGCGCCTTTTCGACCGACCTCCACGAGCGACCACAGCAAGCCGATCAACCTCAGGGTTCCGTCGCTGAGATCGCGTTCGTCCTGGCGGGCGCCGCTGGTGCGCCAGTTGGTGTACCGACTCTCCAGGTGCGGTCGGCCCGTCGAGTCCACGACGATTTCCAACGAGGAGAACTGGGGTACGGCGATCTGCAGCGCCGCAGTCACCCGTTGCAGCCAGGCATCCCGTGTTTTCGGAGCCACACGGTTCATCCGTGCGATGAAGTCGCCACCGAACGGGTCGTCGACGAGGTCGCCGGCCCGGGTAGCGTCCCGGATGACCTGTGGAACGAGGTGCAGGTATCGGGTTTCGGCGAAGAAATCGGCGACGGTACGGAACTCCTTGTTCGCGGAGATCTGTTCGAGGGCCGTCTGCGTCAGGCGTTCCGGGTCTGCATCGTCCTCGTCGTCCGGACGACGCAGCAGTACCTTACTACCCCGCATAACGATCTCTTCGGCGACGACAGGGCGATGCAGGCCGTGGCGTTCGCTCTTGAACGCGATCGTGTAGGTCCATTCGCCGTCGCTGTCGTCACCGATCGTGGTGGAGATACTGACCCACCCGTGGTGGTTGTTACGGGCGAAGAGGCAGCGCAGCCGGCTGAGTCCGCCCCTGCTCCGGATGGCGTCCTGCAAGCCGCCTCCGGGCGTAGCGAGGTCGCGGAGGAAGCGGATCGAGTCCAGGAGGTTGGATTTGCCGGACGCGTTCGGGCCGATGACGATGAGTCGTTGGCCGACCGGAACGTTGAGATTCTTGAACGTTCGCCAGTTCCGCAGCGTCAGATAGGTGATGCGCAAGACCGGTCCCTCCTCGTCAGCGGGATGTCGGTGGGCCAGGAATTAAGTAGCCCGCGTGGTGGTGGTTCTCCGCACGCGGCCGAGCTCGCCGACCTCCGGCGCGGTGCCGGCTATGGACATCCCCCTGAGCATGCGCTGACAGTAGTCAGCGTCGACCCGGGCCACGCCGGACACCACGACAGCAGCTGACGTTCACCAGCCTGGGAGATCGGCGAGCGGCACCTACAGCAGCGGACCACGCCGAGGTGGCACTCGTCCGGGGTTCGCGTTAGGTCCCGAAGAGAACCGGACTTCAGCAGGGGGCCGCGCCCGCCCGGCGCCCGGCCCTGGCGCCGGCCTCCCTGGAGCGGGATCATCGAACCTCCGTTCCCGCCGATGCGAGCGGTCTCACGTCGACACCCTGCGGAGGACCAGCCGTGTCTGCTGCCCGAATGGACCTGCCCGCCCCTGCCTCGATCGATGCGGTCGCCACCCACGCCGGCGTCACCTCCGAGGCCGGATATGAGGCGCTGCGCGCCGACATCCGCCGCCTGTCGACGATGCTCGGCACGACCCTGGCCCACCACGGCGGGTCGGAGCTGCTCGAGCTCGTCGAGGAGGTCCGCTGCCTGTCCCGTCAGGCCCCGGAGCGCGGCGGGATGGAGATCACGGAGCTGCTCTCGGGGCTCGACGCGGGGACGGCGGTGGCGTTGACGCGGGCGTTCTCGCAGTACTTCCAGCTCGCCAATACCGCCGAACAGCTGCACCGCTCCCGTGAGCTGCAGACGCTGTGCCCGCCCGACCGGCGTCCGCTGCGGGTCCTCATGCAGCGCCTTGCCGAGGAGTTCCCGGGGGCAGCGCGGGAGCAGGTGCAGGCGGTGTTGGCGCGCGCGCAGCTGCGGCCGGTGTTCACCGCGCACCCCACCGAGTCGTCCCGGCAGTCGGTGCTGGCGATCCTGCGGCGTACGGCCGCCGCGCTCGACCGCGGCTCGTCCGACGACGAGCTCGGCGCCCTGGTCGACCTGCTGTGGCAGACCGATGAGATCCGTCCGGGCCGCCCGACCGTGGCCGACGAGGCACGCGGTGTTGCCTGGTTCCTGGAGCAGCTGGGCGTTCGGACCGTGCCCGACCTGATCGGCGAGTTCGAGCGCGAGGTGCGCGCGGCCGGGTTCGAGGTGCCGGCCGGCGCGCGGCCGCTCGTGCTCGGCTGTTGGGTGGGTGGTGACCGGGACGGCAACCCCAATGTCACTCCCGAGGTCACCCGCGAGGTGCTCGGGATCTACGCCGATCGTGCCCTGCGCATCCACGGCCACCTCGTCGAGCAGCTGATCGGTGAACTGAGCGTCTCGACCCACGTGGTTGGGATGTCGGAGGAGCTGCGCGGCTCGCTGGCCCGGGACCGCCGAGCGCTGCCCGAGGTCCACGATCGTTTCATCCGGCTCAACGCGCACGAGCCCTACCGGCTGAAGCTGGCCTACGTCGCGGCCCGGCTGGATAACACGCTTACCCGGATCGTCGAGGGCCGCCCACACGTCCCCGGCCGCGACTACCTCGGCCCGCACGGCTACGTCGAGGACCTGTCCGTGCTCGACCGCTCGCTGCGTGGTCATCGCGGCGCCCGGATCGCGGACGGCACGCTCGCCCGCGCCCTGCGCGTCGCCCGGGCCCTCGGTCTGCACCTGGCCGAGCTCGACGTCCGTGAGCACAGCGGCCGCCATCACGGCGCCCTCGGCGCGATCTACGACGCGCTGGGCGAGCTGGACCGGCCCTACGCCGAGCTCAGCCGGGACGAGCGGACGGCGTTGCTGTCCCGGGAGCTGACCAGCGCGCGACCCCTGGTCCGGCGGCACTACGGGGTGCCCGCCGAGGCCGCCGAGGTCCTGGCGACGTTCGACATGCTGCACGCCGTCCAGCACGACTTCGGTCCCGAGGTCGCGAGCACCTATATCATCTCGATGTGTCAGGGTGTCGACGACCTGCTTGCGGTCGCGGTGCTGGCTCGCGAGGCGTACATGGTGGAGCTGAGGACCGACCCGCGCTCGTCGGTCGACCTGGTGCCGCTGTTGGAGACCGTCGAGGAGCTGACCCAGGCCGGATCGCTGCTCGACGGGATGCTGTCGGATCCCGGTTACCGCCTGCACGTGCGTAACCGCGGTGACGTGCAGGAGGTCATGCTCGGCTACTCCGACTCGAACAAGGGCGCAGGGATCACCACCTCGCAGTGGGAGATCCACCGGGCGCAACGGCAGCTGCGCGACGTCGGGGCGCAGCACGGGGTGGCGCTGCGGCTGTTCCATGGTCGGGGCGGGTCGGTGGGCCGGGGCGGCGGTCCGGCGGGTGAGGCGGTCAAGTCGTCCCCGTTCGGATCGGTGGACGCGACGATGAAGCTCACCGAGCAGGGCGAGGTGATCTCTGACAAGTACTCGTTGCCCGCGCTGGCCCGCGACAACCTGGAGATCCTGCTCGCCGCGATGCTCGACGCGACGTTGCTGCACCAGGCCTCCCGGTGGCCGTCGGACACTCTCGATCGCTGGGACGAGGCCATGACCGTGGTCAGCGACGGGGCCCGCTCGGCCTACCGCGCCCTGGTGGAGCGACCGGGGTTGCCGGAGTTCTTCGCGGCGGCCACGCCGGTCGACGAGCTCGGCCGACTCAACGTCGGCTCCCGACCATCGCGACGGCCCGGCACGGGCGCGCCTACCCTCGACGATCTGCGCGCCATCCCCTGGGTTTTCGGCTGGACACAGACCCGCATGGTCGTGCCGGGCTGGTACGGCCTGGGCAGCGGATTGCGGGCGGCGCGCAAGGCCGGGTACGAACCGGTGCTCGAGGAGATGCGGCAGTGGGCGTTCCTCGCCAATTTGCTGGGTAACGTCGAGATGACGCTGGCCAAGACCGACCTGCGGATCGCGGGGGTCTACGTCTCGCGGTTGGTCGAACCCGGTCTGCAGCCGATCTTCGACGACATCCTGGTCGAGCACGACGTGACGTTGCGCGAGGTGCTGTGCGTGACCGGTTCGGCCAGCCTGCTGGCACGGCATCCGGTGCTGCGCAATACGCTCGCGGTCCGCGCCGCCTACCTGGAGCCGCTGCACCACCTGCAGGTGGAGTTGCTCGCGCGCCGGCGTGCGGTGGAGGATCCCGATCCGGACCTGCAGCGGGCACTGCTGCTGACGATCAACGGGATTGCGGCGGGGATGCGCAACACCGGTTAGGTGCCTGGTTCGCCCGACCCATCCTCCGGCCCGTCAGCCGACTCCGGGGCTTCGCCTGACCGGCCCTTGCCGGACGACGGATCGGTGGAGTCGGATCGGGGCTGCGGAGCTTCGGTGGACTCGGGCGACAGGGTGTTGGTCGGTCTGGGCTTCTCCGGGGGCTCCGGTGGCTTCGGGGTCGGAGGCGCGGGTGCGGGTGCGGGGGTGGTCGTCGTCGGAGCGGGTTCGGTGGTGTCCGGCGGGACCGGCGGCTCCTCGGATGGCGGGGCGGTGTCGGTCGCCGCGGTGGTTGACCCGGTCTCGCTGGTTGAGGCGGCGGCGGGCGGCGCGCTGGGATCAGCGGGCGGCGCGGCGGCGGGGGGCAGCGGCGCGGGCTCCTCCCTGGCGGGGGGGCCGGCGTCGGCCCGGACGGCGGTGGTGGTCGACTCGGCGGGCTCCTCAGCGCCGGTCGGTGTCGGCACCGGGGGAGTGTTGGCCAGCTCATGGCTGAGTTGCTGCTGCTGCTGGGTCAAGTTGTCGCGGCGCTCGTCGTCGAGGATCACCGGCAGCTTCGTCCCCACCACCTTCAGGTCCTCTGCCGCGTCCTCCGAACGGCCCTCGCGCAGCGCGACGCGCACCCGCTCGAGCCAGACCTCGACGTCGACGGCGGCCTCCACCGACCGGGCCCGCTCGGCGTAGAAGACCTTTGACACCCCCCAGAGGGCATCGCCGGGCTCGGCATCTCCCGCCTCGAGGGCCACGCCGGACAACATCAGGGCGACGAGCACCGCGGCCGCCGTCCCCAGCCGCACGAGGTAGGGATGCCGGGCCGTGATCGGCCGGGGCTGCGCCTTGGCAGCTGCGGGGTCCTCCGATGCCTTGGCAGCTGCGGGGTGGTGGTCAGACGTGGGGCTGTCAGACGTGGGGTCGTCAGACGTGGGATCGATCGGCATCGGTGACCGCTCGGGCGGTGACCGCTCGGGCGCCACGTCGGTGGCCCATGCCGCCAGCACGGCCACGAGCAGGTCGTCGGAACCGTCCGGAATTGCCGGTGGCCGGTGGCCCGCGGCCAGCGCGTCGATCAGGGCGTCGTCGGCCCGGAGTGCGGCGAGGTCGACCGGTCCGTCATCGACCGGTCCGTCATCGACGTCGGGGCGGGGATCGTCCCGGCTGCGCCGTCGCGGGTTCTGCACGTGGACCTCCTTACCCGCCTCCGACCGAGACTTCAGGAAACTCGTACCCGGAGATCTCAGTGTTACGTCCGACCGTCACCATACCGACGGTGGATGCTGGGGGCAGTCTCACCGATCCTCGGCGAGGGCACAGCTCACGGCGCTCCATGCGTGGATGCGGCAGGAGCGGGCGCTGCTCGTGACATTCTCCGGCGGTGCGGCCTCCGTGCTCGTCGCCGCGGTGGCAGCCGAAGAACTTGGGCTCGCCGCGGTTGCGGTGACCGCCCTTTCAGCCAGGCTATCCGACGCAGGGCGCCGCGCCGCCCATGAGTTCGTCCGGGGGCCGCGGGATCCGGCATGTGGACACGGGGAGGTGTGCACCGTCGACGACCTCGGCGACCACCGCCCCGGTCGGCGCGCCGAGAATCACTCCCTTTCAGGTCAAGAGCTCGCGGAGATCGCTAGGTGCCAACACACCCCAGGCGAGCAACTGGGTACCGACTTCGTTGGTGCGTTGCTGACCGTTGATGCTTTCCACGCCCCGCTCTCTGAGTAGGCCACGCCAATAGGACACGCGTTTTTCGACATCCTTGGCGGTGAAGGGTCTGGCCTTGGGATCGCAACGGGCGCGCACGCCGTTGGCGATCTCCGCAGCCGCGCCGTCGCCGACGGCGTCGACCGGAATGTTGTTGGAGAGGAACTTGGCGGTCAGCAAGAGCCGATCGCAGGGGGTTGGTTCGGGCAGCCGACTCGTTGTCGAGGGGTGGCCCTGTGGCAGCGGACGCGTCAGGCGCATCGTCGTGCGGGGGGCATCGACGGTTAATCGCAAGTGGTACTCGGCCTGCTCGCTCGGGATGCTCACGCGCAAGCCAGGTGGGACCACCACCCGGCGAGCCGCTCGGGCAGGTTCGGTGCACACCGGGAGGACTTCGTCATGGTCGCGCTCGTTGATCTGGATCGGATGGCTGGACGACAGGCAACGGATGCCCCATAACCCGGCTTCGAATGCCACTTCGCACACGGTTCCTGAGATGGACTGATCCTCGTCCTTGTAGCGGCCCCTGGGCCGTCCGATCACCAGCGGATGGTCCCGGTGGCGACCGATCCGAAAGGGCACGCCGCCAGGGTGAGCGTGCAGCCGGATCGCCTCGCCGCGGTTGAGTACGCGGCCGTAGAGCGTGGCCGGCCGGGTGGTCGACAGGGTCATGGTCAGGTCGCCAGGAGCTGGCGTCAGGTGATCGCCCATGCGGGCCACCGTAGGCACATCTCGAGGATCCGGGAAGAGCCCGCGCCGGGGGTGGCCCCGGGGTCAGCGCATAGTCACACACAGATTGGTGGCCTCCGCGGTGCGAAGTCTTTCCATGTTGCCTTGCGCGTCGAACTGGATGATCGGGTAGGAGACCCGGCAGGGTTCGCCCGTGTCGTTGAAGTCCAGCGGCCCGGAGATCCCGTCGTAGTCGATGTCGCGGTGCTGGTGGATCAGCTCAAGGCAGCTCGCGTAGTCGCTGCACATCTCGCCGGTTCTGGTCACCGAGATGACCTGGCGCGCCATGGCGTCAGGGTTGGGCGTCCCGGCGGCCGCAGCGGCGAGCGCCATCACGACGACCGCGTCGTACGTCTCGGCGGCGTACGTCAGCTCGGTGATCGGCCCACCCGTGATTGTCTCGACGCGGCGGCGGAAGTCCGGGTTGAGCGGAAGCAGAGTGGTGCCGCGCATACCAGCCAGTATGCCCGGGTTGTTGGGATCTACCTGCCCGGGAAGTGTCGAGCTCATGTTCCCGTCGGTGCCGTAGATGCGCGTGTTCTGCGGATTCACCCCCTCGGCGATCAACGCCCGCAAGATCTCGTCGTTCTCCTCGAACCCGACGAGCACGAGAGCATTCGGTCGCTTGCCGGCGCTGCGCCGCGCGAGAGCAGCATAGTTGGCCGGCGGAAGCGGGTAGGACTCCTGGAGAACCACCCGCACACCATTCTCGTCCAGGCTCCGCTTCAGCACGTCGCGGAAGCCATTCCCATAGGCGTCGTCGCGCGTCAGCACCGCCACCGTCCCCGGCCCGTCGTCGACGATCTGTCGGCCGAGCACCCGCGCTTGCAACTCATCTGATGCCGCGGTGCGGAAGAACCGCCCCCCGTCCGGGCGGGTGCTCAATTCCGGGGCGGTACTCGACGGCGACACGAGCAGCACACCGGCTCCCACGACGGTGTCCAGGACCTTCAGCGCGCTCGCTGACAGGGCCGGACCGATGATCACGTCGGTCTGGTTGCGAAGGAGCGCGTCGACCGAGGCGCAGACCGTGGCGTTCCCCGGGCCGCCCTCCTCTTGCTCGTTGCCGGGCCGAAACTCCTCGACCTGGTAGTTCTGACTCGTTTTGACCGCTCGGACGTCACTGACCGCCAGGCGCAGCGCCGCGGACTGTGCTGGCTCTTGGCCTGCGACGGGGCCGGTGCGGGCGATGAGCCCGCCGATGCGCAGGACCGTATCGCCATGATCGAGGCTGTAGCCCCCCTGCGGGCACCGCGAATCCTCTGTTCTGATAGCCGTGAGGATGCCTGCGCTGACGGCCACCATGACAGTGATGGCGGCGATGACCTGGGTTGATCGAGTCCGCCACCACCCGGGCTGCTGCGCTGCGTTCGCGGCACTGGCCCGCCGGATCTCTGCCCTGAGTTCCTCCGCGGTGGGGCGCACCGTGGGGTTGTAGTCCAGAGCGCGAGCGATGACCGGACGCAGCTCCGCCGGAAGGACGTCCAGGTTCTCCGGCTGCCACGCGTAGTGATTGTTGATCATCTGCTGGGCTCGGTCGGGCTGGTCGTCGATGAGGTGGTGACCGGTACGCAGGAAATAGAGGGTGAGCGCGGCGGAGAGAACGTCTGCCCGCTGCTCGTCGAGGAGTGTGAGCTCGCCTGCGTGCCGTTCCGGGGCCATCCACCCGGTCGTTCCGGTGACCTCGACGACGTCCGGGTCACCTGCCCGACGGCTCGACATGAGGTCGACGAACTTCAGGCGCCCGAAACCTTCATAGACGATGTTCTCGGGCTTGATGTCGCAGTGGGCGCAACCCTGCCGGTGCAGATCGGCCAACCCGTCGACGAGCGCCTGGCATGCGGCGAGGTAGTGGTTGTTGCGACGGAGGGGGGCGATCTTGCGCAGGTTGCGGCCCGGGACCAGTTCAGCGGCCAACCATGGCGGGGTGGCTCCTGCCCCGACCGCGAAGGTCCGGACGACGTGCGGGCTCACCACGGCCCGGGAGATCTGGTCCTCGCGTCGCAAACCTGCCCGCTGGGCCGGCGTCGCATAGGGAATGGTCTTCAGGGCGAGCAGGCGCCCAGCACCTGGGCTCTCGGTTCGGCGGGCCCGGTACACCTGAGTCGGCTGTTCTGGCCCGGACATCAGCCGGCCGAGCCGAAAACCACGGATGACCGGCTTGTCGTGCCGCAACCTGCTGCTGAGGAGGCGGCGGACGCCACGCCAGCGCTGGTGAGCCTCCCTCATCGCGTCAAGGTGTCACGGATGAGTTCTCCCCCGCAACTTATTACTTTCTTCTGCAACGACGATGGGGGCTTTCCCTCACAACGACGATTGGGGGCTGCCCCCGCAACGACGATTGGGGGCTGCCCCGCAATGGCGATGGGGGCTGCCCCGCCAACGATGCTGGGTGCTGCCCCCCGAGACGAGCACACCGATCAGGACAACCATGACACCCATAGGCCCGACCCCAACGTGCGTCTTGACGCCTGGATGGAGAAACCGATGGACTTAAACCTGTCCGCGATCGTGATCGATCTGGTTGCCATCATCATGATCGCGATCATCATCAGACTCAGCATGGAGCGTAGCGCACAGTCCAAGGCATGGCGCAGAATTGCCGAGGAGCGGCGTTGGAACTGGGAGCAGTGGGCTGGTGCCGGCAGCGAGGACCCGAACGCCGCCGAGTCTCGGACCACACTCACCCGACCGCTCCCTCAGGTGAGGTCGACGGCCGATTCCGCGAGGACGGTTCGGCTGTAGCCCGAGGATGTGCACGTGACTCCCGTCGACCTCGCGACGGGAGTCACCGGAAGAAAGTGATTGTGCCATGAACGCGGAGGTCTCGGGGATGCGGCGCTGGCCCGGAGACCAGCGACTCCTCGTGGGTGAGGGCGGCCACCAGGTAGGCCTGGGGGCCGCCCTCACCTCGGCCTACCTGCTGGTGACGCTGCGCAGACTAATGATCACCGGGCCGCCACCGAAGTTCCACGGAACGCGGGCCGCCGCCGGTCACCGCGCCACGGGAGCCAGCGTCGACGTTGCCGCTCGCCGACTGCTTGACGGCCTGGGCGTCGCGCACGGACCAGTAGCTTCGAACGGCGCGATCGAAGTCTTCGGGCACAACAGGAATCGTCTACTCCGGGAGGGTATCGAGCCGGTAGAGCCGCAGGGCAATCGCTGTCGCCGTGTTGACGTCGCGGTGCTCGAAGGCGTCGGCGAGGGCGTCGGCGTCTCGGGCGGACACTCCGGTTAGGTCAGGAACTCGGATACGCCGCAGGTACTGCGCTTGGAAGCGGAGGGTTCCGCCTCGCATCTTCACGCAGTACGCCTCGACAAAAGCGGTCGCGACCCGGGATAGCAGTAGTCCACCCAGCACTGTGAGGTCCCAGCGACCAGACGTCACGAAGTACAGGTTGTGGTGCGGGTAGGTCTTGCCCTCGTCGAGTACCGGGTGCATCGTCATGCGCATGTCGGGGATGAGGAGCTTCGATGATTCCCTGAGCCCTGGAATCACCCGGTCGATCGTTCGGTACCAGCGGTCGGGCTGTCGACCGGCGACGTTGCGCTTCCGCAAAGCCGCAGCGTTGTCCTCGAAGTAGCTGAATAACCGGGGATAGTTCTGCAGTCGTACGAGTCCCTCGTCGTCCTACGGATTGACGAGGTAGTGACCCGACCACGTCACCTGACCCGATGCGATGTCCGAGACCATCGACAGTGGAAGCAAACGGTCGGGCTCCGCGATGTTGTCGTCCTTGGTGATGTAGACGCCGTCGGCACCGGTCGCCACACCGATGCCGACACGAGTTTGTGTGGCCGGGTCCTCGAGCGGGGGGAAGTTGTCGGCGAGATACTCGATCATCGCCAGCCGGGCAGGACTGCCGGTCGGCCACGACTCGTCGCCGGTGAACCAATGGGGCAGGCGGGATACCTCGTAGCTCCTGGTGGTGAGTGTCGCCTGCTCGCGCTCCGTACATAGTGGGCAAGGCCGGGGGCGTTGTCAGGCTCGAAGGCTGCGGTGGTGTCCGCCACGACGGCTGGCTGCTGCCTGCCCCGGGAGATCACCGTGATGGCGAGATAGGCGGACACCTGTTCCTCGAACGCGTCCACGTCGTGCATGGCAATGGTGACGTCGAGACTGAAGTGTCTGGCCACCAAAGCTCTGAGGTGGCGGCCCACGGCAACGGCAAGTTCGCCCTAAGTGAGCAGAAGATCGCTATCCGTGACTGCCAGGCAAGCCCCAGTTCGGGCCCAGTTGTTCGGTCGGAGCTGGCAGGGGCTGAGACATGGGG
>Ga0136617_10000290_pt1 | contig 40605 bp, 36 predicted proteins | sample AntDrymUQ3222106_2_FD_129672 | JGI IMG/M metagenome (GOLD analysis project Ga0136617, IMG submission 129672) | Polar desert sand microbial communities from Dry Valleys, Antarctica - metaG UQ322 (21.06) | ecosystem: Environmental > Terrestrial > Soil > Desert | place: Antarctica: Dry Valley... | reverse complement strand
GTGCGCAGCCGCTCGAGCGCGCGCCCGCGGACGGCGGCGGGCGCGTCGCGCTCGTCGCGCAGCGGTGCCCACAGCCGCGCCGCGCAGGCCACGTCCCACGCCGCAGAGCCCGGCCCGGCAAGGTCGAAGTCGATCAGCGCGACCGCCCGCCCGTCCGAGAAGATGACGTTGTCGAGGTTCGGGTCGTTGTGGCTTACGAGGCCGTGGTGGAACGCCGCCGGGACCGCCGCCGGCCAGTCGTGGCCGCTGGGGTCGAAGGACGCGGCCGCGTCGTGGTAGCGCCGCAGCAGCTCGGCCACGCTGATCAGCGTCTCGTCGGTCAGCGACCACTCGGGATAGGGGACGATGGCCGCCTCGCCCGCGATGTAGGAGAGCACCTCGCGGCCGCGGTCGTCCACGCCGAGAAAGCGTGGCGCGCCGTCGAAGCCGACGTGCTCGAGATGGTCGAGCAGCGCATGCGTCGCCGGGCTCGTCGGCCGCCACGGGCGCCGGACGGTGTCGCCGACGCGCGAGACGAGGCCGGCGTTCGTGGTCCCACCCTGCAGGAGCACCTCGGCATCGCGCACGGCGCTCACCCCCGCTCCAGGAGCTCGGTCGCCATCGACGTGTGGGTGACGAGGCTCGTCACGATGCCTCCGCGCACCGCCGCCCGGACCGCGTCTGCCTTGGACGTCCCGTAGACGATGGCGATGACCTCCGGCACGGCGCGCAGCTGCTCTGCATCGATGCCGATGATGCGCTCGGTGAGCGGGGCGGTGACGGACTTTCCGTCCGCGTCGAGCAGGATCCCGCTCGTCTCGGCCCGCACGCCCAGCTCGTGCAGCTGGTGGCGCTCGCGCTCGGGCACCGCGTCCGCCACCGTCGACTGACCCTGCTGCCATGCGCCGAGGCCGACCACCGCCGTCGTGATGTCGGGGAAGCGGCTGATCGCGCGCGCGATCTCGGGCTGCGTGCGCAGCGCCCGGGCGGTCGCGGCGTCGGGCAGGATCATCGGGGCATAGAAGAACGACGCCGGCCCGCCCGAGATCCGGGCGACGTCGCGGACCAGCTCGATCGAGCTCTCATCGACGTCGGGCCGCGACAGCGCGCCCGTCATCTGGACGACGGCACAGGGGACGAGCCGGGTGAGCGCGCGGCGCATCTCCATCAGGGTGCGGGCCCACGCGAGCCCGAGCACGTCGTCGGCCTTGAGGATCTCGGCGAGCAGCCCGGCGCCGGCCCGGCCGAGATTCGAGCGCAACAGCGCGTGGTCGTCCTCGGGGGAGGCGATGACGACGCAGTGGCGCAAGTCCAGCGCGGTGCTCAGCCGTGCGGACAGGTCGAGGTTGATCTCACCGCGGTAGTCGAGCTCGATGCGGACGAGCCCGGACGCGCGCGCCTCGTCGAGCAGCCGCGCGACCTTGAAGCGGCTGAGGTCGAACTCGGCCGCGATGTCGCTCTTGCTGGCGCCGTCGAAGTAGTAGCGCCGCGCAACGGTCGCCGTGAGTACGAGGGCGGCGGGGCCGGCGGCGGACTTCTCGCGGGGCAATCGGACTCCTTGGCTCGCGCTCATTTGAGCGACTTGAAGTGATTGTCGCACATAACTTGACAATCGGCGCCCTTCGACCGACACTTTGCCCACGAACGAGCAGGATAGCGCTCAAACGAGCGCTTTCTGCGGTCAGTGCATTTCCGAGGAGGAGAGACCATGAGGTGGACGAGGCTGATCGCGTGCGCGTCGATCGTCGCGCTGAGCGGCTGCGGCGCGGGCGGCGGCGGGGGCGGGGAAGAGGGCGGCAAGACCGTGCGCGTCCTGATGGTCAACAACCCGCAGATGATCGACCTCCAGAAGCTGACGGCCGCCAACTTCACGAAGGAGACCGGGATCAAGGTCGCCTTCAAGGTCCTGCCGGAGAACGACGTGCGCGACACGATCGCCCAGGACGTCGCCAACGAGGCCGGCCAGTACGACGTCATCTCCATCAGCAACTTCGAGGTCCCGATCTACTCGAAGAACGGGTGGCTGCAGTCGCTCTCGGACTACGCGTCCAAGGACTCGAAGTTCGACGAGGACGACATCCTCGAGCCGATGCGCGAGTCGCTCAAGGGCGACGATGGCAAGACGTACGGCGTCCCGTTCTACGGCGAGTCCTCGATGCTCATGTATCGCAAGGACGTCTTCAAGCAGGAAGGCTTGAAGATGCCCGAGCGCCCGACCTGGGACGAGGTCGCCGACCTCGCCGCGAAGGTCGACGGCGCCGAGCCGGGCATGAAGGGCATCTGCCTGCGCGGGCTGCCGGGCTGGGGCGAGGTCTTCGCTCCGCTCACGACCGTGGTCAACACGTTCGGCGGGACCTGGTTCACGAAGGACTGGCAGGCACAGGTCGACTCGCCCGAGTTCAAGGAGGCGACGAACTTCTACGTCGACCTCGTGCGCAAGCACGGCCAGTCCGGCGCGCCGCAGTCCGGGTTCACGGAGTGCCTGAACAACATGAGCCAGGGCAAGGTGGCGATGTGGTACGACGCCACGTCGGCCGCCGGCTCGCTCGAGAACAGGTCGCAGTCCAAGGTCGCGGGCAAGGTCGGCTACGCCTACGCGCCGGTCAAGAAGACGAAGAACTCCGGCTGGCTGTACACGTGGGCGTGGGGGATCGAGAAGGCGAGCAAGAACCCCGACGACGCCTGGAAGTTCGTCGCCTGGGCCTCGAGCAAGGAGTACCAGAAGCTCGTGGGCGAGAAGCTCGGCTGGGCGAAGGCCCCTGACGGCACGCGCCAGTCGCTCTACGACAACCCCGAGTACCAGAAGGCGGCCGCGTCCTTCTACAAGATCATCCAGGGCTCGATCACGAGCGCGGACCCGAAGAACCCGGGCGTGCAGCCGCGGCCGACGCTCGGCATCCAGTTCGTCGACATCCCCGAGTTCACCAAGCTCGGCACGGACGTCTCGCAGTTCGTGAGCTCGGCGATCGCGGGCAAGACGACGGTCGACGAGGCACTGAGAAAGGGCCAGGAGATGGCGGAGAAGGTCGCTGAGAAGTACCAGTGACCGCCGTCTCCCAGCAGGCGAGCGGGGCACTCGCGCGGCCATCGGCCGCGCGGGTGACCGCGCGCAAGAAGTGGTCGCTGCGCGCCCCGCTGCTGCCGGCGCTGATCTTCATGGTGGTGATGACCCAGCTGCCGTTCGTGGCGACGCTGGTCATCTCCACCCTGTCGTGGAACTCGCTCCAGCCGGGCACGCGGGAGTTCGTCTTCCTCGAGAACTACAAGACGATGTTCACCGACAGCGCGCTGCGCGAGGCGCTGTTCAACACCATGATCTTCACCGCCGCGGTGGTGCTGATCTCGGTGTTCCTCGGTCTGATCATCGCGCTTCTGCTCGACCGCAAGTTCCTCGGCCGCGGGCTGGTGCGGACGATGATGATCGCGCCGTTCCTGGTCGTGCCGATCGCCGCCGCGCTCGTGTGGAAGCACGCGCTGCTCAACCCCGGCTACGGACTGCTCAACGGCGTGCTGACCTGGATCGGCAAGCTGTTCGGCGACTCGACGCCGATCCAGCCGGACTGGATCTCGGAGATGCCGAAGGTCGCGGTCATCGCGTCGCTGGTGTGGCAGTGGACGCCGTTCATGATGCTGATCCTGCTGGCCGGGCTGCAGAGCCAGCCGAGCGAGCCGCTCGAGGCCGCGAAGGTCGACGGAGCGAGCGACTGGCAGAGCTTCCGCTACGTGACGCTCCCGCACATGCGGACCTACATCGAGCTGGCGATCCTCCTCGGCTCGATCTACATCGTGCAGAACTTCGACGCCGTCTTCACGCTCACGTCCGGCGGCCTCGGCACGGCCAACCTGCCCTACGCGGTCTACAACACGTTCTTCGCCGGCCATGAGTACGGCCAGGCCTCCGCGGCAGGCGTGCTCGTCGTGATCGGGTCAATCGTGATCGGCACGTTCGCACTGCGCGTCGTGTCGACCCTGCTGCGAGAGGAGACCCGCTGATGCGACGGACGTGGATCTGGGGCGTGGCGGCCTGGGCGATCGGGCTGCTGTTCGTCGCGCCCGTGCTGTGGATGGTGCTCACCTCGCTGCACAGCGAGAGCGACGCCGCCACCAACCCGCCGTCGGTGGGCGCGGAGCTCACGATGGCCGGCTACCGCGAGTTCTTCGACTCCAACCCGTGGCCGGCGCTGATCAACTCGGCCACGGCCGCACTCGTCTCCACGCTGCTCGTGCTCGCGCTCGCGACCCCGGCGGCCTACGCGCTCTCGATCCGGCCGGTGGAGAAGTGGACCGACGTCATGTTCTTCTTCCTCTCGACCAAGTTCCTGCCCGCGGTGGCGGCGCTGCTGCCGGTCTACCTGATCGCGAAGAACCTGCAGCTTCTCGACAACGTGATGGCGCTCGTCCTCATCTACGCGGCGATGAACCTGCCGATCGCGGTCTGGATGATGCGCTCGTTCCTGGTCGAGCTGCCGCGCGAGATGCTCGAGGCGGCCGAGCTCGACGGGGCGCGCCTGTTCACGCTGATGCGGCGGATCATCCTTCCGCTGACCGCGCCGGGGCTGGCGGCGACCGCGCTGATCTGCTTCATCTTCTCCTGGAACGAGCTGATGTTCGCCCGGGTGCTGACTTCCACCGTGGCGGGTACATCACCGGTATTCCTGACCGGGTTCATCACGAGCGAGGGCCTCTTCCTGGCCAAGCTGTGCGCCGCGGCGATGGTCGTGTCGCTGCCGGTGCTCATCGCCGGCTTCGCCGCGCAGGACAAGCTGGTCCAGGGCCTGTCGCTGGGGGCGGTCAAGTGACATGACCGACGTCGCGCGACCCGAGTACGACCGCGCCGAGGTGACCACGGGCGTCGTGCACTTCGGCGTCGGCGGCTTCCACCGCGCCCACCAGGCGCTGTTCCACGACCGGCTGATGAACGAGGGCAAGGCGCTCGACTGGGGCATCTGCGGCGTCGGCGTGATGCCGGCCGACGAGCGGATGCGCGACGTGATGCGCGACCAGGACGGTCTGTACACGCTGGTCGAGAAGCACGCCGACGGGTCGCTCGACCCGCGCGTCATCGGCTCGATCACGGAGTACCTGTACGCCCCCGACGACCCCGAGGCGGTGATCGAGAAGCTCGCGGACCCGGCGACGCGGATCGTGTCGCTGACGGTGACGGAGGGCGGCTACAACCTCGACGACGGGACCGGGGAGTTCGTCGAGGACGATCCCGAGGTGGCGCACGATCTCGAGGAGGGCGCGACGCCGAAGACCGTGTTCGGGCTCGTCACCGAGGCGCTGGCGCGCCGGCGCGAGCGCGAGATCGTCCCCTTCACGGTGATGTCGTGCGACAACCTGCAGGGCAACGGCACGCTCGCGCGCACCGCCTTCACGGCCTTCGCGCAGCTGCGCGACGCGGAGCTCGGCGCGTGGATCGAGCGCGAGGTCCGCTTCCCCAACGGGATGGTCGACCGCATCACGCCGGCCACGACCGACGAGGACATCGAGGAGGTCAACGAGCGCTTCGACGTCGAGGACCGCTGGCCGGTCGTCTGCGAGCCGTTCATCCAGTGGGTGCTCGAGGACTCCTTCACGGCCGGGCGGCCGCCGTACGAGGACGCCGGCGTCCAGGTCGTCGATGACGTCGAGCCCTATGAGCTGATGAAGCTGCGGCTGCTCAACGCCAGCCACCAGGCGATCGCCTACTTCGGCTACCTGTGCGGCTACCGGCTCGTCCACGACGCCGCGCAGGACCCGCTGTTCCAGGATCTGCTGGCGCGCTACATGGACGAGGAGGCCACGCCGACGCTCGCGCCGGTGCCCGGCGTCGACCTCGACGACTACAAGCGGACGCTGATCGAGCGCTTCTCCAACCCCGGCGTGCGCGACACGGTCCCGCGGCTGTGCGCGGAGAGCTCGGACCGCATCCCCAAGTGGCTGCTGCCGGTCGTGCGCGCGCAACTGGAGTCGGGGGGCGAGATCACGCGCTCGGCGGCGATCGTCGCGAGCTGGGCGCGCTACGCGGAGGGCGTCGACGAGGACGGCGAGGCGATCGAGATCGTCGATCGCCGCGCCGAGAAGTTGACGGAGATCGCCAAGCGCCAGCGCGACGAGCCCACCGCCTTCATCGCCAACCGCGACCTGTTCGGCGACCTCGCCGACGACGAGCGCTTCGCCGAGGCCTACCTGACCGCGCTGCGCTCCCTGCACGAGCACGGCGCCCGCGCCACGCTCGAGGCGCTCGCGGCGGACTAGAAGTCGTACTTGCCGACGTCCTGCTTCGAGAAGACGAGCGGTGGCCCGAGCAGCACCTCGTCCTTGGCGATCATCTTCACGTCCCCGAGCCGGCCGGCCTTGAAGGCGCCCGACGTCGGCATCGTGCCGTCGAGCATCTTCTTGGCCACGAAGACCGCCAGGTAGCCGAGGTCCTCGGGGTTCCAGAGCACCGCCTTCTTGATGACGCCCTCGTCGACGTACGGCTTCGCGATCACCGGGTCGGTCAGCCCGGTCACCGCCACCTTGCCCTTCAGCCCCAGCTGGCGGACCGCCTCGGCGACGCCCGGCAGCGCGACCGTCGTGATGCCGAACACGCCCGCGGTGTCGGGGTTGGCGGACAGGTAGCTCTTGGTGACGTCGATGCCCTTCTGGAGGTTCTCCTCGCCCGGTTGCACCGAGGCGATCTGCATCTTCGGGTAGCGCTCCTTGACCCGCTTGCGCATTGCCGCGATCCACTCGTTGGTGTTCGGCGCGGTCAGCGAGCCGGTGACGATCAGGAACTTGCCCTTGCGCTTCGTCTCGGCGGCCATGATGTCGGTCATCGTCTCGCCGATCGCCTTGAAGGTGGCCTGGTTGACGAAGAAGGAGCGCGCGTCCTTGGCGACGTCGGCGTCCCACGAGCCGGTCTTGATGCCGGAGCGCTGGGCCTCCTTGAGCGCGGGCGCGAGCGCGTCGGGGTCGTTGCCGGCCACCGTGATCGCGTCGCAGCGCAGCTGGACCCACTGCTGGATGAACTCGACCTGGCGCACGGCGGCGGCCTCGGTCGGCCCGTTGTAGTCGAGCTCGACCTTCAGCTCGCGGGCGGCGTCCGTGGCGCCGCGCTCGGTCGCGTTGAAGTACGGGATGCCGACGAGCTTGGGCATCATGCAGATCTTCGTCTTGCCGTCGTCGGCGCTGTAGGTCGGGGCCCCCGCACCGACCGCGCAGCCGGCGAGCGCTGCGCCGAGGGCGGCGAGCACGAGCGCGGCGGCGAAGCGCCTCATACCTCGTCCTTGCGGAAGAACTCGTTCACGAACACCGCCGCGATCAGCACCACGCCGATCACGATCAGCTGCCACGTGGTCGGCACGCCGGCCATGAACAGTCCGTTGCGCAGCACCGCGATGATCAGCACGCCGAGCACCGTCCCGACGATCGTCCCCGAGCCGCCACGGATGCTCGCGCCGCCGAGCACGACGGCGGCGATCACGTCGAGCTCGAGGCCGAGGCCGGAGTCCGCGCGGGCGGACGAGACCCGCGACGTGTAGATGATCGCCGCCACCGCGACGAGCAGCCCGGTCAGCGCGTACACCGCGACGGTCGTGCGGGCGACGGGGACGCCGGAGAAGCGCGCCGCGCGCGGGTTGTAGCCGATCGCGCGCACGTAGCGGCCGAAGCGGCCGCGCGCGAGCAGCACCCCGACCGCGATCGCGGCGGCGATGAACACGAACAGCTGCAGCGGCACGGGTCCGACGTAGTACTGGCCGAAGACCTCGAACCAGCTCGGGAACTGCGACACGGCGCCGGCGTCCGAGATTACGAACGCCAGCCCGCGGAACAGGGCGAACGTCCCGAGCGTGACGACGAGCGGGTTGAGGTCGAGCAGCGTCACGAAGAGGCCGTTGAACGCGCCGCACAGCAGCCCGGTGAGCAGCCCGAGGATGACCGCGAGCCACAGCGGCACGCCCTCGCTGTAGGCGAAGCCCATGACGACCGACACGAGCGCGAGCGACGCGCCGACCGACAGGTCGATGCCGCCGGTCACGATCACGAGCGTCATCCCGAGCGCGATCAGCCCCGGCTCAACGTAGAAGCGCGACGTGTTGAGCAGGTTGCCGGTGGTCAGGAACAGCGAGGAGGCAACCGTCATCGCGACGATCAGCGCGATCAGCACCCCGAGCAGCACGAGCTCGCGCGACAGGCTCTGCGACCGGACCATCGCTCAGCCCTCCAGCACGCGACGCCGGATCGCGTCGGTCGAGACCGCGAGCAGGATCAGCCCGCCCAGCACCACGTTCTGCCACACCGGGGGCACGTCGAGCAGCACGAGCCCGTTGAGGAACACGCCGATCAGGATCGTGCCGATCAGCGCCGCCAGCGTCGACCCGCGGCCGCCGGCGATGCTCGTCCCGCCGATCACGACCGCCGCGATCACCTGGAGCTCGAGGCCGACGCCGGTGTCGGTCGTGACGCTGCCGACGCGGCCCACGAGGATCGTCGCCGCCACGCCGACCAGCGCGCCGGTGAGCACGAAGGCGCGCAGGCGCACCGAGGTGACGTCGAGCCCGGCGAAGCGCGCCGCGCTGCGGTTGCCGCCGACGGCGTGGACGTCGCGGCCCCAGGCGGTGAAGCGCCCGGCGGCCGCGACCGCGGCGGCGACGCCCAGCAGCAGCAGGATCGGGACCTCGACACCGAGGAGCATCCCGGTCCCGAGCTCGCGCGTCGGGGCGGGGATGCCCGTGACCCAGTCGCCGCCGGTGATCACAAGCGTCAGCCCGCGCAGCGCGTAGAGCATCCCGAGCGTGACGATGATCGACGGGATCCGCGCGAATGTCGTGAGCGAGCCGTTGACGGCGCCGACCGCGGCGCCGACCGCCATGCCGGCGAGCAGCGGCAGGATCAGGCCGCCGACCGCGGTGCTGACCGCGCCGACCGCGACCGCGCAGAGCCCGAGCATCGACCCGACGGAGATGTCGATGTCACCGGCGAGGATCACCTGGTTGACACCGATCGCCACGACGCCGAGCACCGCCACGGAGGCGAGGATGCCGCGCGCGTTCTCGAACGTGAAGAAGCCGGGCGCGCTGAGGCCGAAGATCACGACGAGGATCGCGAGGAACACGACCGCCGGGGCGGCCGGCCGGGCGAGCACCCGCCGCACGCCGGCGGCGTCGACACCGACGCGAGACGCGGCGGCGGGGGCGGCGCTCATCCGCCGTCACCCACCCCGGTGGCCGCCTGCATGATGTTCTCCTGCGTCGCCTCCGCACGCGAGTACTCGCCGGTGAGGCGGCCCTCCCGCATCACGACGACGCGGTCGGAGAGCGAGAGCAGCTCCTCCAGCTCGGAGGAGATGACGAGGATCGCCTTGCCCTGGCGCGCGAGCTCGTCGATCAGGCCGTAGATCTCCGCCTTCGCCCCGACGTCGACCCCGCGCGTCGGCTCGTCGAGCAGCAGCACGGCGGGCTCGCGCGCGAGCGCCTTGGCCAGCACGACCTTCTGCTGGTTGCCGCCGGAGAGCCGGCTGACCGGGCCGTCCTCGGCGCCCTTGATCGACAGCCGCTCGCGCAGGTCGCGGACGAGCGAGCGCGATTTCTCGCGGTTGACGAGTCCGCGGCCCGAGAGGCGCTCGAGGATGCTGAGCGTGACGTTGTCCTCGACCTCGAGCTCGAGGATCAGCCCTTCGGCCTGGCGGTCCTCGGGCACGTAGAAGATCCCCTCGCGCATCGCCGCCTCGGGCGAGCGCGCGGTCATCGGGTCGCCGTTCATGTGCAGCTCGCCGTGGTCGGCGTGGCGCGCGCCGAAGATCGTCTCGGCCACCTCGGTCCGCCCGGCGCCGATCAGCCCGCCGAGGCCGACGATCTCGCCCGCTCGGAGCGTGAGATCGATGTCGGAGAACTCGCCGTCGCGCCCGAGGCCTCGGACGTCGAGCACCACCTCGCCGGCCTCCGCCGCGTCGCGATCGATCCCCTCCTCCAGCGAGCGCCCCACCATCAACCGCACGAGCTCCTTCGCGTCGAGCTCGGAGGCGGGCTTCGTCTCGATGTGGGCGCCGTCGCGCATGACCGTGATGCGGTCCGCGATCTCGAACACCTCCTCGAGCCGGTGCGAGATGTAGACGACGCCGACGCCGCCTTCCGTGAGCTCGCGGATGATCCCGAACAGTCGCTCGACCTCGTCGCCGGAGAGCGATGAGGTCGGCTCGTCCATGATCACGGCGCGCGCGTCGCCGGCCAGCGCGCGGGCGATCGCGACCAGTTGCTGGTTGGCGGCCGACAGCTGCTTGACGGGGGCGTCGACATCGACGTCCACCCCGAGCGCCTCGAAGCGCTCGCGCGCCGCGGCCCGGATCGCGTTCCAGTCGATGCCGCCCCACGGGCGCCGCGGGCGGTCGCGCCCGACGACGAGGTTCTCGGCGACGGTGAGCTCACCGAACAGGTCGAGCTCCTGCGGGATCATCGCGACGCCGGCGCGCTCGGCGTCTCGCACGCTCGCGAAGTGCACTTCCTCGTCGCCCACGAGCAGCGCGCCCTCGTCGGGGCGGTGGTAGCCGTCGAGCATCTTCACGAGCGTGCTCTTGCCCGCGCCGTTCTCGCCCACGAGCGCGTGGACCTCGCTCGCGCGCAGGTCGAAGTCGATGTCGTCGACCGCGACCTGACCCCCGAACCGCTTGGTCACCCCGCGGCAGGCGATCACGGTCTCCTCCTGCTTCGAGCCGGCCTCCATCCCGCGGGCGGGTATGCCCCCTTGTGACCGAAGCTACGCAGGCGACTACCCTCGGGCCGGATGCGCGCCGTGGTCTACGAGGGGTTCCGGGAAGCGCCGACCGTCGAGACGGTGCCGGACCCCTCGCCGCCGCCGCACGGCGCGGTCGTCCGCGTCGAGGCGAGCGGGCTCTGCCGCTCGGACTGGCACGGGTGGATGGGCCACGACCCCGACATCCGGCGCTTCCCGCACGTGCCGGGCCACGAGCTCGCCGGCGTCGTCGAGGCGGTCGGCGCCGACGTCCGGCGGTGGCGGCCGGGCCAGCGCGTGACGGTGCCGTTCGTATGCGCGTGCGGGACCTGCGAGCAGTGCGCCGCGGGGCAGGGGCAGATCTGCGACCGCCAGACGCAGCCGGGCTTCACGCACTGGGGCTCGTTCGCCGAGCTGGTCGCGCTCGACTGGGCCGACGTCAACCTCGTCGGCCTGCCCGACGAAGTCGGCGCCGCGGCGGCGGCCGGTCTCGGCTGCCGCTTTGCCACCGCCTACCGCGCGGTGCTTCAGGTCGGGCGCGCGCAGCCGGGCGAGTGGGTCGCGGTGCACGGATGCGGCGGCGTCGGGCTCGCCGCGGTGATGATCGCCGCGGCCGTGGGCGCGCGCGTGGTCGCGCTCGACGTGTCCGAGGCGGCACTCGCTGCGGCGCGCGAGGCCGGGGCCGAGCATGCGGTCGCGGCGGGTACCGACGTGCGCGACCTCACGGACGGCGGCGCGCACGTCAGCCTCGACGCGATCGGGGCCGAGGCGGCGTGCGCGGCGTCGGTCGCGGGCCTGCGCAAGCGCGGCCGCCACGTCCAGGTCGGGCTGCTGCCCGAGCCGCCGCGCGTGCCGATGGACCTCGTGATCGCGCGCGAGCTCGAGCTGCTCGGGTCGCACGGCATGGCCGCGAGCGCCTATCCGGAGATGGTCGCGCTGGTGGAGGCCGGGCGCCTGCGCCCCGGCGACCTCGTCACGCGCGAGATCGGGCTCGACGAGGTCCCCGCGGCGCTGCCCGCGATGGGTGACGGCGGCGCCGCGGGCGTGACGGTCGTCCGCCCCTGAGCAGGCCGGTCCAGAAGACGCCGTCGCTGTGTGAGGTGGTGCCGGCGGGCGCCGTGGATGTCGGCGTCGGCGGTTACGGGGCCGGTGTCGGCGTTGCGGCCGCCTCGGCGGTGGGCGCCGGCTCGGGCGTCGCCGTGGCCCCGGGCGTCGCCGTGGCCTCCGGCGTCGGCGTCGGTGTCGGCGTGGCGGTCGGCGTCGGCGTGACGGTGGGCGCGGGCGTGGCTTCGGGCTCGTCGTCCCGCTCGATCGCGGGCCCGGCCGCCACCGGCCCGGAGCCGGGCGAGGGGGCGGCGTCGATGACCGGCTCGGCGCGCGGGGCCGACCTGGGCGCCGTGGGTATGACGGGCGGGCGCGCGGCGGAGGCGGCGACGGTTGCCGTTTGCACGCGCGGCGCCGCGGTGGCGGTCACCGCCGGCGTGTGGTGCCGGGCCGGCCGCTGCGTGTGGACGGCGACCTCGGCCGCGCCACCCGCGACGGCCACCGAGGCTGACGCGACGGCCAGCGCCTTGGTCGCACCTGCGGCGAGGCTCGAGCCCGCCGCGGCGCTGCCGGCGCCGCCGGAGCCGATCAGCGAGGCGAGCCAGCCGCCGAGCAGCAGCGTCGAGGGCCCCGGGAGGAGGCTCGCGAGCTGGGCGTGGCCGTGGCGCAGCGCCTGCTTGTGCGCGCGGCACGGCGAGCACTCGCGCAGGTGGTCGCGAAGCAGGCGCGCCGGGCGGCCGGGGCGGTCGACGGCGAGCGCGAGCTGCTCGCGGATGACGGCGCAGTCGGTGGCGCGCGCCTCGCCCGCCTCGGCCAGCCCGGTGCGGGCGCGCACGAGCAGTGACTTCACCGCGGGCACGGTGACCCCGAGCGTCGTGGCGAGATCGTCGTAGGAGAGCCCTGCGAGCTCGCGGATGATCAGCGCCGAGCGCTGCTGCTCGGGCAGCGCATGGAGGTCGCAGACGAGCCGGCGGAGCGCCTCGCGCTGCTCGGCGGCGGCCACCGGGTCGATGCCGCCCGGGAGCAGCTCGTCGGGCTGGAGCGGCGTGGCCGGCGCGCGCCGCACGTAGTCGATGCAGCGGTTGTGGGCGACGCGGTACAGCCACGGCCGCACGGCGATCTCGCGCTCACCGGTGCGCAGCGCGCCGTAGGCGCGCAGGAATACGTCCTGCACGACGTCCTCGGCCTCGGAGTTGCCGCGCAGCATGTGGCGAACGTAGGCGAGCAGGCGGTCGTGGTAGCGGTCGTGGATCGCGCGGAACGCGTCCTCACGGCCGGCTCGGAAGAGCGCGAGCAGCTGCTCGTCGGAGCGCAGGCGCAGCTGCGGCGCGGGCAGCGTGAGCGGCATGGGGCGGACGGCGGTGGCCACGGTGTAGCGGTGAAACGCCCGGCGCCGAGCGATGGATCGCTTTTCCCGCACCGATGTCCGGGCCGTCGCGTTGGGGGTCGCATGGGCCCGCGCCCCCGCTTCGCAGTCGCCGCGCTGGCTGCCGCAGTGCTCCTTTCCGCCGCCGGTGCGACCTCGGCGCACGCCGCCGGCGCCGAGGTCGGCATCGCGGACGACCGCATCATGCTCGAGGGCGTCGGCAACCCGGACCGCGCCGTCGCCGCGTGGCGGGCGCAGGGCGTCGACGTCGTGCGCATCTTCGCGCTGTGGTCGCGGATCGCGCCGGCGCTTCGCCCGGCCGGCTTCGACGGCGCCGACCCCGGCTCGCCGGGCTATGGCTGGGGTCCGCTCGACGCGGCGGTCGGGCGCGTGCGCGGCGCGGGCATGAAGGTGATGCTCACGGTCTCCGGCCCCGGCCCGCTGTGGACGAGCCGCTCGCCCGCGAAGCGGAACCCGCGCTACAAGCCCGACCCCGAGGAGTTCGCCCGCTTCGCCCGCGCGGTCGCACGCCGCTACGGCGCCGACGTCGACCGCTACATCCTCTGGAACGAGCCCAACCTGCCGTCGTGGCTGCAGCCCCAGGCGAGCTGCGTGCGCCGGCGCTGCACGCCGGTCGCGCCGCATCTCTACCGCGTGCTCGTGCGCGCCGCCTACCCGGCCGTGAAGGCCGCCGACCCCGGCGCCGAGGTGTTGATCGGCGCGATGTCCTCACGCGGCCTGGAGCTGAGGGCACGCAACTCGACGCTGCGACCGCTGCGGTTCCTGCGCGCGCTGGGCTGCGTCTCGGCCGGCTACCGCAAGCTCCGCAGCGGCGGCTGCCGCGGGTTCAAGCCCGCCCGCGCGGACGGGTTCGCCTTCCACCCCCACGGCACGCTCTTCTCGCCGGACCGCGCCTATCCCAACCGCGACGACGTCAACCTCGCCTCGCTCGGCCGGCTCGAGACGGCGCTCGACCGGCTCCAGCGCGCCGGCCGGCTGCGCCCGAGCACGCGCCGCTTCAACCTCTTCCTCGACGAGTACGGCTACCAGACGCGGCCGCCCGACCGCACCGCCGGCGTCTCGCTCGCGACACAGGACCGCTGGCTGCAGCGCGCGGCCTATCGCGTCTGGCGCGACCCGCGCGTGCGGTTGCTCACGCAGTACCAGTGGCGCGACGAGCCGCTGCGGCGCGCGGGCAGCCCGTTCGCGGGCTGGCAGTCCGGGCTGCACTTCCTCTCCGGCCGCCCCAAGCCCGCGCTCGCGCACTTCGACACACCGATGCACGTCGACGGGCCGCGCAGCCGGCTGTGGGGCCAGGCGCGGCCGGGTGCCGCGCAGACCGTGACCGTCGAGCGGCGCGCCGAGGGGGCGGAGCGCTACCGGGCGATCGCCCGCGTGCGCACCGACGACCGCGGCTACTGGACGCTCGAGCGGCGGCTCAGGCGCGGGGCGCGCTACCGCTTCCGGACCGCGACGGCGACGAGCGCGAGCTTCCGCCGCTAGCGCGCGCCCGCCTCGCGCAGCGTGCTCGCCGCGAGCGCGTTGGCGGCTGCGAGCGCCTCGGCAGGCTCGGCCCCGTCGAGCCGGGCTGCGAGCCAGCCGGCGGTGAACGCGTCCCCGGCGCCCGTCGAGTCGACCGGCGCCGGCGCCTCGGCCGCCGCGGCGCGGATCGCCTGCTCGCCGTCGGACCACAGGGCACCGAGAGCGCCGAGGGTGATGACCACCTCCCGGCCGTCGCGCGCGAGCGCCCACGCCGCCGCCTCGGGCTCGCGCGCGCCGGTCAACACGACGGCCTCCTCGAGATTGGGAAGCAGCACGTCCACGGACCGCACCCAGTCGAGAAAGGTGCGCGGCCCGGCCGCCTCGATCGGCGCCGCCGAGGCCGGGTCCACCGACACGCTCACCCCGGCCTCGCGCGCGTGCTCGAGCGCGACCAGCCCGGCGGCGCGCGACCCGGGGTCGAGCAGCGTGTAGCCGGAGAGGTGCAGGTGCGTCGCGGCGCGCAACTCCTCGACCGGCAGGTCGGCGGGTGTCAGCGCGGCGTTGGCGCCGCGGTCGGGCAGCATCGTGCGCTCGCCCGTCGGCTCGACGATCACCACCACGGTCCCCGTCGGCCGCACGGGATCGACGGCGGCGCTGACGCGCACCCCGCCCGCGCGCAGGTCCTCGACCGCAGCGCGGCCCGCGGGATCGTTGCCGACGCGAGCCACGAGCAGGGTCTCGACGCCCACCGCCGCGAGCCGCGCGGCGACGTTCGCGCCGCCGCCTCCCGGGTGCGTCGTGATCTGCGCGGGCGTGTCGGACGCGTGCGCGAGCGGCCCCGACGCCCACGCGACGACGTCGGTCATGAGGTCGCCGATGACGACGACGGTCATGCGGCCGCGGCGACGGCGATGCGCGCGGCGAGCTGCGCGTTGCGGAGCACGAGGCGGACGTTCGCGCGCAGGCTCTCGCCGGCCGACTCCGCGTGGAAGCGCGCGAGCAGGAACGGGGTGATGTCGCGGCCGCGGACGCCCTCGCGCTCGGCCGCCGCCAGGGCCTCGGCGAGCACGCGGGCGTGCAGGCCGGGGTCGAGCTGCTCGCTTTCCGGCAGCGGGTTGCCGATCACGAGCGCGGTGCCGGCGAGGCCGAGCTCCGCGCGGGCGCGCAGCGCGGCGGCGACCTGCTCCGGCGTGTCGACCCGCCACGGCACCGGGTGGCCGGAGTCGGTGAGGTAGAAGCCGGGGAAGCGGTCGGTCCCGTAGCCGGCGACGCCGACGCCGAGGCTTTCCAGCCGCTCGAGCGTGGCCGGCACGTCGAGGATCGACTTGACCCCCGCGCAGACGATGCAGACGCCGGTCCGCGAGAGCGCCACGAGGTCGGCCGACTCGTCCCACGTGTCGCGCGCCCCGCGGTGCACGCCGCCGAGGCCACCGGTTGCGAACAGCGCGATCCCGGCCTGCGCGGCGAGGTGCGCGGTGGCGGCGACGGTCGTCGCGCCGGTGGCGCCGCGCGCGACGGCGATCGGCAGGTCGCGCGCGCTGCACTTGGCGACGTCGTCGCGGGTGGCGATCGCCTCCAGCGCGGCGTCGTCGAGCCCGATCCGCACGACGCCGTCGAGCAGGGCGATCGTGGCCGGGGTGGCTCCGTGGTCGCGCACGGCCTGCTCGAGCTCGCGCGCGACGCCGGCGTTGCCGGGGCGCGGGAGCCCGTGGGCGATCAGCGTCGACTCGAGCGCCACGACCGGCGACCCGGCCGCCAGCGCCTCCGCGACCTCCGCGCCGAGCTCGATCATGGGCGCTTGCGCGGCTTGACGGTGAGCGGCCGCCGCACGCGCGTGTGGTGGTTGAGCAGGTCGACGGCCTGGACCTCTACGCGGTAGCGGCCGGCGCGGGTCGGGTGGTAGGTGAGCCCGCGCAGGCCGCGCGGCAGGACGAGCTTGCGCACGTGCACCAGCTTGTCACCGCGGCGCACGCGCAGGGTCACGCAGGAGAGCTTGGAAAGCGTGAAGCGGACGTTCGCGTCCGCGCCAAGGCGGACGGCGCCGATGCCGCCGAAGCCGACGCGCGTGCGCTCGTGCAGGTAGCGGTCGAACGTCTTCGCCCGCCTGCAGTAGGCGCCGGTCCTGGTCCGCTCGCACAGCGACTGCAGGAAGTCGCGGACGAGCCGGTGGTAGCCGAGGTCGGACTCGGCGCCGGGCGAGGCATACAGCGACCAGGCGCCGGTGTCGTGGCGCGGGATCTCGCGCCGGGCGGCGCGGTCGCCAGCCTTGAACAGCCGCTCGGCGCGGCGGTCCTTGGTTGCCGCGGCGAAGTCGTAGAGGCCGACGAGCGACTGCAGGAAGCCGTTGAGCACCCGCAGCCCGGGGGAGAACGAGTAGATGAGGTAGTGGCGGCCGCTCCCGCTCGCCGACGTGGTGCGGACGCCGAGCGGCGGCTGCGTCTCGAACGCCCCGAGCGCGCCGCGGGCGACCTCGACGTAGCGCGGGTCGGTCAGGAGCTGCGAGCCGCGGGTCAGCGCCTGGATCGCCGTTCCCTGCGCGAGGCCGCTGATCCACGGCGGCGTGCCGCCGCCGAACGCGAAGAAGTACTCCCAGGCCGTGAAGCCGCCGCGCTCGGAGGCGAGCGCGACCATGCGATCCAGCAGCGCGCGCAGCTCCTCGGGGCGGCACGGCGGAGGCGGCTCCGCGCCGGGCTGCGGTGGCTGCTCCGGCGGCTGACAGGCGCGCCACAGCGCGTTGGCCTTGCCGAAGTTCGCGAGCGGCTGGATCTGCAGGCCCTGGCCGGGATACCACTGGAAGACGACCGGATCGCCCTTGAAGGTCACCCGCCCGCCGCCGAGCCCAGCGGCGCCCGTGCACGGCTTGCGCTCGGGCTGCGGCGCCTTCGGGAACGACCGCGTCGGCCAGAACTCGGCGTTGCGCTGGAGCTGGAGGAACGCGGCCGGCATCCGCGTCGAGGTCAGCAACCGCCGCCGCGCGAGCGATTCCACACCGTTGATCACCGCGCGCAGCTCGCCGCTGCGGCCGCTGCGCATCCGGCTCGCGGTCGCGCGGGCGCGGCGGTAGGTCGCGAGCCACGCGGCGCGCTGCTCCGCCGTGATCGCTCCCGCTCGCTCGACCCGGGCGAGCGTGCTGCGGACGGTGGGCCCGGCGGCGCTCGCCGCTGCGGTTGCGCACGGCCGCTCCTCCGCGGGCGGCGGCGCGGTCATCGTGTCGGGCGGGAGCGAGGGATCGTCGCGGAGCGTGGCGGTGCCGTCGCCGACCACGAGGACCGGCTCGGCTCGTGCCGCCGGTGCGGTCGCGGCGAGGGCGAGCAGCGCGACCAGTGCGAGGCGCGGCAGCACGCGGCCGAGGGTACGGCGTTGGGTGGCGGCTCCAACTGCTCATTGAGAGGAGGTTCGGGTCGGCGAAGCAGTTTGTCAGGAGGGAGACGGCGTTTCGTTCCTCTCGACGTGCCCGAACCGCTGCTGGGGAACGTTCTGCCGCTCCTACCGGCGTTTCGTTCCGCTCCCTCCTCAGGAGTGGTCGAGGGGGAACGTTATGCCGGTTGAGGGGAGCGCCGCCTCCCTCCCATCGACCCCCTCAATGCGCAGTTGGGACCTGCAACCCGAGGTCGCGCTTGAGCGCGAGCACGCGCGCCGCCGACTCCTCGACCCTGCGGCGGAACGCCGGCGACCGCCGCGCCTCGGCGATGATCGCGCGCAGCACCTGCAGGTGGCTGCCCGCGCCCGTCGTGAGCACCAGGTCGGCGCCCGCTCGCACCGACCGCACGCCCGCCACGGCCGGCCCTGCCCGCTCGGTCACCGCGCGCGCCTCGAGCGAGTCGGTGACGACGACGCCGCCGAACCCGAGGCGCTGCCGCAGCAGGCGGTGGAGCACGTAGCGCGACTGCGAGGCGATCGCGTTGGCGTCGAGCGACGGATAGAGCGCGTGGGAGGCCATGACGAGCCGGACGCGCGCCCTGATCGCGGCGCGGAACGGGGGCAGGTCCTCGCCGAGCAGCTGTGCCGGGGTGCGGGTGAGGGTGACGGGCTCGTCGTCGGTGTTGTCGGTCGCCGCCCCGAGGCCGGGGAAGTGCTTGACGGTCGCCGCGACGCGCGTGCCGCGGTAGCCGCGCACGGCGGCGGCGGTGAGGTCGGCGACCTGGTCCGCGCCGCCCGGGAAGGCGCGGCCGCGCATCACCGATCCGGGGCTCGCCGCGACGTCGCCGACGGGCGCGAGGTTGACGTTGACCCCGGCGGCGCGCAGGTCGCTCGCCGCTCCGCGCGCGTCGGCGGCCGCCCGCTCGGGCGTCGTCGCCGCGGACTGGCCCTCGATCGGCCGCGCCCAGGAGAGGTTGCGGATCTCGCCGCCCTCTTGGTCCGTGCTCACGAGCGCCGAGCCGCGCGCTGCGCGCTGCAGCGTCCGCACGACCCGCTTGAGATCGGTGCGCGAGGCGATGTTGTCCTTGAACAGGATCACGCCTGCCGCGCGGCCGGCCCGCAGCGCGCGCGGGACGTACGCCGGCGGCCCGGCGCCGTTGAAGCGCATGACCACGAGCTGGCCCGCCTGCCGGCGCAGCGACAGCTTCCCCGCCGCCCCGACCGCGGCGGGCCGCGGCGTGGCGACGGCCGTCCCCGCGGGCCGCTCGGCCGGCGCCCGCTCGTCCTCGCCGCCGGCCGCGGCGCCGATCGCGATGCCGGTGCCGAGCGCGAGGCAGGCGATCGCGGCCAGGGCGACGAGGCGCCGGCGCGCCGGCGTGTCCCTCGGCGGCAGCCGCATCGCCGCGGACCCTAGCCAATCGCCAGCAGCGCTCTTCCGGCGGCGTCGGCCAGTTCCCGCGAGGACCTTCTCGTCGACGCGGTCGAGCGTGTCGCAGCGGCGGTGGTAGCAGGGGTCGAGCGGACGGCCGGCGCGGCCGCCGTAGGCGCCGGCCTGGCGTGCGCTCTTGCGCTCCTCCGAGCCCGAGTAGAGCCCGCCGACGGAGATGCCGGCGTCGTCGAACGGCGCGTGATCGGACGAGCCGCCGATGGTGATCTCGTCGAACGCGAGCTTGCGCCGCCGCAGCGCCTGCTCGAGCGCCTCGCGCACCGACCCCTCGCCGTAGACGTAGCGCACGGGGTTCGGCGAGCCGACCATGTCGAGGTTGATGTAGCCCGCGATCCGCATCCGCTCGGCGCGGCTCAGCGAGTCGAGGTAGGCGCGCGAGCCGTAGAGGCCGAGCTCCTCCGCGCCCCAGAACCCGAAGCGCAGCCCGCCGCGGGCGCGCAGCCGCTCGGCCAGCGCGAGCACCGACGCCACGCCGCTGCCGTTGTCGTTGAGGCCCGGGCCCTCGCGGACGGAGTCGAGATGCGCGCCGAGCATCGCCACCCGGCGCGCCGGCGGGCCGGGCCGCTCCGCGATGACGTTGCGCGTGCGCCGCGTCTCGGCCACGGTGTCGACCACCATCAGCGCAGGCCCGCGCAGCGCCAGCGCGGTCGAGCCGGTCGCGACGGCGGGGATGCGGATCCCGGGCCGGGCCAGCGACCCATTCGGCGCGGCGGCGCTGCCGCGGTCGCCGACGACCAGCGCGCGGGCGCCCGCGGCCTGGGCGAGCCGCGCCTTGACGCGGAACGTGCACTCCCCGCGCTCAACCAGCGCGATCCGGCCGCGGACGGCGTCGAAGTCGCCGGGCCGGCAGCCGCGCCGCGCACGCGCGAGCACCGCGCGGACGCGCCCGGGCGGTGAGTAGCTCAGTGACCTGACCGGCACGCGGCGGCCGCCGATCTCGAGCCGCGGCGGCGCGCGCTCGCGGAAGATCGGGAACGGGACCTCCTGGATGCGCACGCGGTAGCCCGCGGCTCGCAAGCGCTGCGCCACGTAGGCGACCGACTCCTCGTAGCCGGCGGTCCCGGCGGCACGCGTCTGCCCGTTGCGCACGCCGATCCGCGCCAGCGCGCGCAGGTGCGCCGTCGCGGCCTTGGCGAGCCCGACCGGCGGCGGCTGCGGCGGCGCGGAGTCACCCCCGCACCCACCGGCGGCGACCGCGACCGCGGCAAGGGCCGCGCAGAGCCGCATCTACCCGTGCGCGAACAGCGTGACGGCCGGGGCGGCGGCGAGCACGAGCAGGAGGCCGTCGCGCGCGGCGACCGCCAGCCGGGCCCGGGGCGCAGCGACACCGGCACGGAACCCGGCGGCCTCGGCCGCGACCCAGTCGCGGACGACGGCGGCGACCGGCAGCGGCATCTTCTCCACCGGCGCGAGCGCGTCGATCAGCGTGCGGCCGGACGCGATCAGCCGGTCCCCTGAGTCGAGGCCGTCGAGGATCTCGCTGGCCTCGCGCGCGGGCGGCACCCGGCGGACGCGCCAGAGCATGCGGCGGAACGTCTCGCGCAGCCCGGCCGGCCCCGCCGCGGCGCGCAGCCAGGTCGCCACCAGGACGAGCAGGCCGGCGCGCGACGCGCGCTGGAGCGCCTCCTCGATCCCGAGCCCGGCGACGAGGCTGGCGATGAGCGCACCGAACGCGAGCACGCCCGTCAGCGCGAGGCCGAGCCCGAGCGCCTCGGGGTCGGGGCGCGAGACGGCCCACGCGAGCGCCAGGAACGCGCTCACGCTCGCGAGCATCGCCCAGTCCGTGCCGCTCAGCAGCAGCCCGAAGGCGACCGCGGCGGCGAGTGTGATCGCGCGCGGGTCGAACCGGAGGGAGCCACGGTCCTCGTTGGCACCGGCCGCGGGCGGGATCGCGGGCGGCGCGTCCTCGGGCCACGCGCTGAGCGCCCAGCGGTACACGAGCACCTGGGTGACGCTGTAGAAGACGGCGAGCGAGATGTTGATTACGGCCGTCACGATCAGCGCGCCCCGCTCGCCCTCGGGGAAGATGCCCAGCCACCCGGTCAGCCGGTCGTAGCTGTTGGTGTAGGCGTCGAGGCCGCCGAACACGATCCACACGAGCGCCGCCGTGAGCACCACGTAGTGCGTGATCCGGATCGCGAAGCACGCCACGACCTGCAGCGGCACGCTCGACCCGCGCCGGTGCAGCTTTCCGAGCAGCGGCGCCGTCAGCGCCTGGGTGAGCGGCCCGTTGACGCGCGCGGGGCCCATGACGGCGATGGTCTGGAGCATCGAGGCGAGGCTCGAACCGTAGCCCGCTCGCAGTCCGTGGAGCGCGGAGATGCGGGCCAGCCCGATTCCGCCGGCCAGCGCCAGCCAGAACTGCGCGGACGGCGCGGCTCGCGCGGCGAGGAAGGAGACCGTGGCCACGTGCGCGAGGCCGGTCGGGCTCGTCTCGGTGCGTTCCGGCGCTTCCACGCCTCTGATTGTGGCGTGCGCCTCAGGCGGCCCGGCCGAAGCGTGCCGCCGCAAGCTCCGGCGCGATCGCCGCGGGCCGCCCGAGGATCGCGTCGGCGACGAGCCGGGCCGAGCCCGGACCGAGCGAGATGCCCCACGGCCCGTGGCCCGCGGCGACGAACAGCCCCTCGGAGATCGGCCCGAGCAGCGGGCGACCGTCGGCGCTCATCGGCCGCGCGCAGGCCCGGACGGAGACGGCGTGGGTGCCGCCCAGGGCGGGGACGAAGCGCGCCCCGCGCTCTATGAGCGCGGGCGCGACCGCGGCCGGCTCGGGCGGCTCGGCCAGGAACGTCGAGCCGAGCGCGGAGACGCCGTCGCGTGTCACGAGGCTGAACAACGGGCCGAGCTCGCCGTCGGCGTGGGGCAGGTCCTGGATCCCACCCTCCTCGACCGCATGGCGGGGCGGCGCCGCCAGCCGCAGCTCGACGTTCACGCCCCACAGCGGCCGGATCGGCCGCCATGCACTGGTCGGGTCGACGAGTGCGGACGTCCACGGGCCCGCGGCGACGACGACCGCTCCGGCCGCCTCCTCGCCGCTCGCGATCCGCACGCCCATCGCGCGGCCGTTCGCCACGACCGGCGTCGCGGCCGTGCCCTCGAGCAGCTCCGCGCCCGCGGCGCGGGCCCGCGCGGCGAAGGCGTGGGTGGCGGCGGCGGGCGGGACGGGCAGGCCCGTGTCGAGGCGGAAGCCCGCGAGACCCTCGGCGAGCGCCGGCTCGGCCGCGTGCAGCGTCGCGGGATCGAGCGCCTCAGCCCGCAGCTCGGGGAAGCGCGCCGCGAGGTCGGCCCGGGTGGGCTCGAGCGCCGCGGCGTCCTCGGAGACGACGAGCACGCCGACGGGCGCGGCGGGCAGCTCGAAGCCGTGGCCCAGCTCCGCGTAGAGCGCCGCGGAGGCGGCGAAGACCCCGGACAGCGCCTCGTCCATCGGGTGCTGGAGCAGGCCGGAGTTGCGCCCGGAGGCACCGGCGGCGAGCTCGTCGCGCTCGTAGAGGCGGACCCGCGCGCCGTCCTCGGCCAGGAACGCGGCGAGCGCGCAGCCGACGATCCCCCCGCCGATGATCGCGACGTCGCTCACCCGTGGCAGGCTAACGTCGCAGGATGCCCCCGACCGCCGACGAGTGGATCGTGCAGTTCGCCGAGGCGCTCGGCCGGCCGGCGCCCACTGCCGCCGAGGTCCAGACGCTGCTCGCGCTCGCCTCCGTGGCCGCGCACTCCTCCGAGCGCCGCGCCGCCCCGATCGCCTGCTGGCTGGCGGCGGTCGCCGGCCGCTCCCCCGCCGAGGCGCTCGCCCTCGCCGAGGCGCTCAGCGAAGCAGCGCCGCCGCCCGAGCCAGCGCCTCCGGATCGTTGACGCCGAGCAGCACGCGCGGGTCGCCGGCGGCGACCTCCACCGCCCCGAGCTCGGCCAGCACCTCGCGCACCGGCGCCTCGCGCTCGAGGCCCGCGCGCAGGACCGGCAGCGCCGCGGGCGCGTAGCGGGCGGGGAAGGCCTCGCCCCGGGGCGCCGCCGCGACCGCGTCGAGCGCCGCCAGCCCGGTGATCAGCTCCGCCGGGACAAACGGCATGTCGCAGGCGAGCACGACCACGGCGCGCGGGGCGGCGCGCTCGAGCGCGGCGACGATGCCCGCGAGCGGATGCGCCGGCTGCTCGGGCTCGGGCCACAGCGGGACGTCGAGCGGCGGGAGGGGAGACCCGGGCTTCGCGACGACGACCGCCTCAAGGCCCGCGTCCAGCGCCGCGGCGAGGACCCAGGCGAGGAGCGGGCGACCGCCGAGCTCGACCAGCGCCTTCGGCGAGCCCATGCGCCGCGACCGGCCGCCGGCGAGGACCACCACGAGCGGTGCGAGGCCGCCGGCCGCCGGCTCGCGATCGTCGTCGCGCCGCCCGCCCGCGCTCACGCCAGCGCCACCGTGACCTCCCGCGACCTGCCGCCGGGCGACGCGAGCGTGAGCTTGACCTCCCGCCCGCCCGCCCGGGCCGCGACGGCAGCGCAGTAGGACGACAGCGACGGGCCGAGCGGGCGCCCGTCGAGCGCGGCGAGCAGCTCGCCGCGGCCGCCGAGGCCGGCACGCGCGGCCGGCGTGCCGGGGACTGCGCCGGTGAGGTAGAGGCCGGGCGGGAGCTTGCGCTCGAGGAGCTCCTCCGTGGTCGGATAGCCGAACGTCGCGCCGGTCCAGCCGATCGAGCGGCCGCGCCGCAGCTGACCGAGCACCGCTCGCGCGCGGTCGATCCCGATCGCGTAGTTCTGGCCCTGCAGCGCCCTGCCGTCGGAGCCCGTCGTGCGCGCCGCCGCGTTGACGCCGGCGATCCGGCCGTCGAGGTCGGCCAGCGGCCCGCCGGAGTAGCCGGGGTTGAGCGCGGTGTCGGTCTGCACGGCCCCGCGGTAGCGCGGGACGTCGGGCGAGGGGTCGCGGAAGGTCGTGCTCGCAGAGGAGACGACCCCGCGCGTCGAGGTCACCTCGTCGCTCGCAGCAGCGCCGGCCGGGTAGCCGAGCGCGACCACGGTCTCGCCCTGCTCGAGGTCGGCGCCCGTGCCGAGCCGGGCGCTGCGGAGCCCCGCGACGCCGCTGCGCACCTTCAGCACCGCGAGGTCCTCGCAGGGCGCGCTGCCCAGGAGCTCCGCCGGCCGCAGGAGGCCGTCGATCGCGATGCGGTGGCGGACGCCCTCGTTGACCACGTGCGCGGCGGTCACCACCAGGCCGGCGCGCGCGTCGAGCACCCAGCCCGACCCCGTGGCGGTCCTGCGGTCGCCTCGCAGGGCCTCGACGAGCACCGTCGAGGGCGCCAGCCGGCGCACCACCTGCGGCACGCTGCGGTCGTCGTCGCCTCCGCCCACGACGAGCACGAACGCGACCGCGGCGAGCGCGAGCGCCGCCGCGCCCAGCGCCACCCAGGTCGCCCGCCGGGCGCCACGCGTGCCGTGGTCCACCAGGCGGCTGACCACGGACCACGTCGGCGCGTCCGCCCCGCCGCCGGGCTGCTCGGGCGCGTGTGCCATGACGGCGATCTCGACGCCGGCGATGCACAGCTCCTCGCCGCCCGAGAGCATCGCCTCCTCGATCCGCTTGCCGTCGACGTACGTGCCGTTGGCCGAGCCGAGGTCACGCACGCGCAGGCCGCCGGCCGGCTCGACGCGCAGCTCCGCGTGATGGCGCGACGCCCCCTCGTCACGGATGACGAGGTCGCAGCCCTTCACGCGCCCGAGGACGAACGATCTGCCCTCCGCCGGGATCTCGACGGTCCGTCCGGCGTCGGCGCCGGACAGGACCCTCAGCCACACGCTCCGCGGCTCATATCGCGACGGCGTCGGCGCCCAGGAGCTTGCGCAGCTTCACCTGCAGCTGCAGGGGAGAGAACGGGGTGGCGAGCGTCTCGTCGGCGCTCGCCCGCGCGACCTCGCGGCTGCGGGCCTGCTTGTCGCGGACGACCAGCAGGACCTTGGACTCGCGGGTGACGGCGTCGGCGCGCAGCGCGTCGAGGATGTCGCGCGCGGCGAGGGCGGTGGCGTTCCAGTCGAGCACGATCAGGTCGGGATGACGGTCGCGGGACGCCTCGACGACGTCCTCGCCCTCGCCGATCAGCTCGACCTCGCAGCGCGCGCCGACCGCCACCTGCACGATCGCCCGGGCGCTGGCGTCGAGGCCCGCGAGGAGCACCCGCGCGCGCTTCTCGGACACCGGGACGCTCGCGGGCTCGCCGTCGCGGGTCGGCACTTTGCGACCGGTCGCGGTGGCGACGTCGGGCGCGTCGCCTCCCATCGGCACGCCACGGCCCGGCACGGTGTCGCGCAGCGGCCCGGCGGCATCGAGCACCACGCGCGCCGCGGACATCAGGTCCGAGCAGGAGGCGAAGCGCCGGTCGGGCGACTTGTCGAGCGCCTTGGCGATCACGGCGTCGAGCCCCAGCGGCAGCTCCGGGCGCAGCTCCGAGGGCCTCGGCGGCGCCTCCGAGAGGTGCGCGTAGATCACCGCGACGTCGGTGTCGCGGGAGAACGGGATATCGCCGACGAGGCAGTGGAAGAGCAAGCACGCGAGCGAGTAGACGTCGGTGCGGGCGTCGACGTGGCCGCCCTCGATCTGCTCCGGGGCGACGTAGTGGATCGTCCCCACGAGCTCGCCGGCCTTGGTCAGGTTGGTCTTGTCGTCGCCGGCGCGCTTGGTCAGCCCGAAGTCGGTCAGGTAGGCGCGGCGCCCCTCGATCAGCACGTTGCCGGGCTTGACGTCGCGGTGGATCAGCGCCATGCCGTGGGCGGCGTCGAGCGCCGAGGCGATCTGGCGGCAGACGTCGATGGCCCGGTAGGGCCGCAGGCGGCCCTCCTCGCGCAGGATCGCCCCGAGGTCCGAGCCGCGGATGAACTGCATCGCGATGTAGAGCGTCTCGCCCGCCTGGCCGGCGTCGTAGACGGTGACGATGTTGGGGTGCTGGAGCGCGGCGGCGATGCGCGCCTCGCGGATGAAGCGCGAGCGGAAGCCCTTGGTGTCGGCGAACTCGGGGGCGATGATCTTGATCGCCGCCCGCCGCTGCAGGTTCATGTGCTGGGCGCGATAGACCACGCCCATCCCGCCCCGGCCGATGCGCTCCTCGATGCGGTAGCCGGCGATCTCGGTCCCGAGGCGCGGGTCTGCGGGTTCCGCCATGATGCTCGATTATGGACGACGCGCTGGCTGGCACACGCGTGCTCATCGCCGGCGGGGACGGTGATGCCGTGCGCGAGCTCGGGGCTCGCCTCGCGGCGGGCGCCGCCCACATCACGCTCGCGGCGGACGCCGAGGCCGCCGCCCAGGCGGCGTTCGCGGACGGGCCCGACGTGATCGTCGCCCTTGGGAAGGCCGAGTCGGAGCTGCGCGAGCTGCTGGACCCGCGCGACCTGCGCAGCGGCCCGCCGCTCGTCGGGGCCGCCGACCTCGAGCTCGCCGCCGACGAGGAGAGCCTCGGCGCCGTGCGCCGCCTGCGCGCGCTGCTCGACCGCGCGGTGCTCGAGCGCCGGGCGCGCGACCTCGAGTCCGCGCTCGCCGCGCTGACGGTGGGGCGCCGGCGCGACCTCGACTCGCTGCGGGTGGAGCTGCTGCGGCGGCTGGCGCTCGCTGCCGAGTACCGCGACGACAACACGCGCGAGCACACGGAGCGCGTGGCGGCGCTGGCGGCGCGGCTCGGCCAGCGGCTTGGGCTCTCCGAGCTCGCGATCACCCACATCCGGGACGCAGCGCCGCTCCACGACGTCGGCAAGATCGCCATCCCGGACTCGATCCTGCTCAAGCCCGGGCGCCTCTCCGCCGCGGAGTTCGAGGTGGTCAAGACCCACGCCGAGGCGGGCGCGCGCGTACTCGCCGACGCTGACTCGGAGCTGCTCGAGGTGGCGGAGAGCATCGCCCGCTCCCACCACGAGCGCTGGGACGGCACGGGCTATCCCGACGCGCTTGCCGGGCCCGACATCCCGCTCGTGGGGCGGCTCGTGCATGTCGCCGACGTGTTCGACGTGCTCGTGCACGAGCGCCCGTACAAGGATGCATTCAGCGTCGAGGACGCCGCCGAGGAGATCTCCGGCGGTGCGGGGTCGCAGTTCGACCCCGAGGTGGTCGAGGCCTTCAGCGGCCTCGGCGCCCGGGTGTGGCTCGCCGCGCCGGGCCTGTACGGCGGCTAAGCCGTCCAGAACCACCGTCGAGTTCTCAAGGTCCGTGCGGCCCTGCGCGATAAGGAAGCATGGCTTCGAAGCGCTCCGCGCTGATCCCCGCTCTGCTGGCCGCCGCGAGCCTCGGGCTCGCCGGCTGCGGCTCGGCCGGTGACCCGTCCGCGCCGGCGGCCGTCCCAGCCGCCGGCCCTGCGACCACCGCCAGCCTCGACGTGACCGGCGGGCGCCTCGGCGACGCGGTGACCGACAGCAGCGGCGGCGGTCTGCGCGAGCTCTCTTCCGGCGGGCCGATCGACCCGACCGCGCACCGCGCCCCGAACCTCCGCGAAGGCGTCGGCGCCGGCGACGCCTGCGCCAACGCCGCGCTGCAGCCCGACGCGGCCAACCTCGCCATCGTCGCCGCAGCGACGCTGTGCCTGCTCAACGGCGAGCGCGCGGACCGCGGCCTCGCCACGCTGCGCCTCAACGACCGCCTCCGGCGCGCCGCGCTCGCCCACGGCAGCGACATGGTCGAGCACTCCTACTTCGCCCACGCGGGCCGCGACGGCTCCCAGCCCGCCGAGCGCATCCGCACCACCGGCTACCTCTCCAGCGGCAACGCCTGGCGCATCGGCGAGAACCTCGCCTGGGGCACCGGCGCGCTCTCTTCGCCGAAGACGATCATGGCCGCCTGGATGAACTCCCCCGGCCATCGCGCCAACATCCTGCAGCCCGCCTACCGCGAGATCGGCTTCGGCGTCCTCGCCGGCAACCCGGCCTCGCGCGACAGCGGCGGAGCCACGTTCGTCACCGAGTTCGGCTTCGTCGACCGCGCCGCGCCGACCTCGGGCCGCTCGCCCGGCACGACCGCCGCCGCCAAGGCCCGTGAGCGTCGCGCAGACGCCCGGAAGGCCCGCGCGCGCTCCCGCGCCCGCCGTGCTCGCGCCCGTCGTGCTCGCGCTCGCCGCGCCCGTGCCGCTCGCGCCCGCGCCGCGCTCGCCCCGGGCGCACGTCGCGGCCGCGTCGTCGGCAGCGTCGTCCGCGGCAGCATCCGCTGAGCGGCTTCCGGCCCGCCCCGCGGCAGCGTAGACTCGGCCTCGAACCGGCCGTCTCGCAAGGGAGTCCCGCATGGAGTCCTCCGCCCAGCCCGCCCGGGTGCTCGTGGTCGCCAACCGCACCGCCGCCACCCCCGCCCTGCTCGCCTGCGTGAGCGAGCGCGCCCAGCGAGGACCGTGCAGCTTCACGCTGCTCGTTCCGAACACGACGAGCGGAATCGAGGCGATCGCCGATCCCGAGAGCCACGCGGACACGGACGCCAAGGCCACGCTCGAGCTGGCGCTGCCGCTGCTGGAGGAGGCCGCCGGCTCGCCCGTGACCGGGATGGTGGGCGCGCCCGCGCCGATCGACGCGATCCAGGACGCGGTCAACCTCCATGGCTTCGACGAGATCATCCTCTCCACCCTGCCCTCGCGGGTGTCGCGCTGGCTCAAGCTCGACCTCCCGAGCAAGCTCACCGGCCTCGGCCTGCCGGTGACCACCGTCACGCCCGCGGGCCGTCAGGACCCGGTCACCTCGTAGAAGGCCCACTAGCCTGGGGGCGGTGACGCGCTTCCTCTACTGGATGCAGATCGCGATCGTCGTGCTGGTGATCGCGAGCGCGGTGATCGCGATCGTCAAGTTATGATCGCGCGCGGTGTTCAGCTCGATCGTGGTTGGGACGGATGGATCCGAGACGGCCCGCAAGGCCGTGCAGCAGGCCCTGGAGCTGGCGCGGGAGGTGGGCGCGTCGGTGAGCCTCGTCTCCGCCTACGAGCCGGTCGCCAACCAGCGCCTGCGCGAGGAGAGGCGCGAGGTGCCGAAGGACCTGGAGTGGATGGTCAACCCGCGCGAAGACGTCGAGGCGACGCTCAAGGAGGCCGCCGAGGAGGTCGACGGCGCCGGGGTGAAGGTCGAGACCTTCGCGCGCGAGGGCGACGCGGCCGACGCGATCCTCGACGTCGCCGAGGAGCAGAACGCCGACCTGATCGTGGTCGGCAACAAGGGGATGACGGGCGCGAAGCGCTTCCTGCTCGGCTCGGTGCCGAACAAGGTCTCCCATCACGCTCCCTGCAGCGTGCTGATCATCCGCACCACGTAGGGGCCGAGGACGGCTAGGGAATAACCGCGCGGGCGGCGTCGACGAGCCCCCAGCCGTACCGTGAGTCGCGGCCGGGGGCGCCGAGGTCGCGGGCCGTCGCCTTCAGGCGCGCCTCGACCTGCGCGGGAGTCGGCTTGGGGCCGATCACGCCGGAGGCGATGATGAGCGCCGCGGTCGCCGACACGTGCGGCGCGGCCATCGAGGTGCCGACGTAGCCGCTCGGCAGCCCGAAGGAGCGCACGGAGCGCTTGGTGTAGGTCACCTGGTAGATGTCGCGACCGACCGGCTCCTGCCCGGGGCGGCAGTTCGGGTCGCCCGGGACCTCGGCGTCGAGGCCGCCGCCCGGCCCGGCGATGTCGAGGCCCGAGCCGGAGTTGGAGTAGTCGGCCTGGCAGACGTGCTCGGTCGTGGCACCGACGGAGAGCACGTGGGTCGCGCGCGCAGGGTAGGCGACCACGTGCGCGGAGAAGTTGCCGGAGGCGCCGATGACGAGCGCGCCCTTGCGGCGGGCATAGCGCAGGGCGTCGAGGATGTCGGGGATCTGGCCGCGCGTGACGCTCGAGTCGAACTCGAACGAGAGGTTGATCACCTTCGCCCCGCGGCGAGCGGCGTAGCGGATGCCCCCGCTGATCGCGACGCTGTCGCCGGTGCCGGAGCGGTCCAGCACGCGTACGGGCATGATCCGCGTCCCGTAGGCGAGGCCGGTGAGGCCGAAGCCGTTGCCGGTCGTCTCGGCGATCGTGCTCGCCACGTGCGTGCCATGGCCGTTGAGATCGTCGGGGTAGGCGTCGCGGTCGACGAAGTCGTAGCCCTTGACGAAGCGGTTGAGCAGGTCGGGCGAGCGGCGGTAACCGCGGCGCGACGCATAGGCGACGCCGGTGTCGAGCACCGCGACCTTGACCCCGAGACCGCCCGGCCGGCCGACCGCGTTGAGGTGGTCCCACGCGTCCGGCGCGTTGACCCCGAAGTCCTTGCTGAAGTTCCACTGCACGGTCTGCCAGCTGCCGGGGAGGGCGCCGGGCTGGCCCGGGTCGTTGGGGGCGAAGCCGCTCACGCGCGCGATCAGGTTCGGGCTCGCGCTGAGGACACCGGGCCGGCGCTCGAGCTCGGCGATGGTCTGCGCGACGCTCTCGCCGTCGCGGATCTGCAACACGCGCGTGCGCGGGGCGAACACATGCGGCTGACCGGTGCCGGTCGAGCGCTGCGCGGAGGCGCGCACCCTGCGGTCGGCACTCGGCGCGTAGCGGACGATCACCTCGTTCGGGACGTAGGCCGATCCGGTGTGCACGTTGGGCGCAACACGGGCGGCGTGCGCCCCGGGCGCAAGCACGAGCACGCCGGCCAGGAGGCCGGCGAGCACGGGAACGAGGCGGAGAGGGGAGGTGATGTTCAAACGCAGGGCACCCACACAACAGTCTCGACACCGAGAAGTTGCAGCACAACCCCTCTGTGTTGCGACAACAATGGGTTAATGGATCACCACTGGATGAACCTGGCACTCGAGGAAGCGCGGCTGGCGCTCGCTCACGACGACGTGCCGGTGGGCGCGGTGGTGGTCCATCAGGGCGAGGTCGTCGGCGCCGGGCACAACGAGCGCGAGCGCCGCCAGGACCCGACGGCGCACGCAGAGACGCTCGCGCTGCAACGCGCGGCACAGCGGCGCGGGAGCTGGCGCCTGCTCGACACCGTGCTCTACGTGACGCTCGAGCCGTGCGCGATGTGCGCGGGCGCGATCGTGCTCGCGCGCGTGCCACGGGTCGTCTACGGCACCGCTGACCCGAAGGCGGGCGCGGCGGGCAGCGTGCTCGACGTGCTCGCCGAGCCGCGCCTGAACCACCGACCCGTCGTCGAGGGCGGCGTGCTGGCGGTGCAATGCGCCGCGCTGCTGACTGACTTCTTCGCAGCACGGCGCGGGTAGCCGCCCGCTACCCTCCAGACCGCTCTCGGAGGGGTGCGAGAGTGGTTGAATCGGGCGGTCTCGAAAACCGTTGTACCGGTAACCCCGGTACCGAGGGTTCGAATCCCTCCCCCTCCGCTCGCTCCTACGTGGCCATCGCCGGGACGCCGTCGGGCCGCACCAGCAGGGACGCGCTGCCGAGGATCCCGAGCGCCCGCGCCGTCATCGCGTCGAGCCGGCGGGTCGTGACCGGCGGAGCGCCCCGGCGCGAGCGCGCGGCTCCCTCGCCCGGGCCGGTGAAGCAGGTCAGCCCGTCGGACAGGAGGTCGAGTGTCGACGTCCGCCCCGACTCGCCGGGCAGCCAGGTGTGCGGGATGCGGCCTCCGAGGTCCGCTCGCAGCTCGTCGGCCGTGCCGCGGATGGAGCCGTTCGGGTCCGCTGAGCGCGCCGCGTTGTGCTCGGCGACCGGCCGCCGCTCCGCCTCGTAGCTGTCGAGCAGCGCGTCGCCGGCCCAGCCGCGGAGCACCCACGAGAGCTTCCAGCCGAGATCGTGGGCGTCGCGGATGGCGGTGTTCATCCCGGTCGCGCCGCGCGGCGTGAGGCGGTGCGCGGCGTCGCCGATCAGGAACGCGCTGCGCTCGCGGAAGCGATCGGCGAGCGCGACGCCGTAGTCGGCGGTCGACACGCCCTCGATCCGCGGCTCGAGGTCGGGGACGCCGGTGGCGTGGCGGACCTCGCGCGTGAGGTCCTCCGGGGTCAGGTCGCCGAGCCGCTCGCGCCGGGGGTCCCACGGCCGTGCGTAGAGCCAGCGGTCGCCGTGGCCGACCGGCAGCGCGGCGTGATTGCCCGGCAGGAAGTAGATGACGTGGCGGTGGTCGCCGACGACATCCCAGAGCGGCGCCCTGAACCGGACGCCCAGGCCGGTGGCGAGGTCGCCCGGACCGCGTGTCGCGATGCCGAGCGCGTCGCGCACGCGGCTGCGGACGCCGTCGGCGGCGATCAGGTAGCGGGCGTGGATCACGTACGTGCCGTGCGCGTCGCGCACGGTCGCCTCGGCGCCGTCGTCGCGGCTCTCGACGCCGAGCACCTCGACACCGCGCCGCAGCCGAGCGGCGGGCAGCGACGAGAGGTGCGCCTCGAGGATCGGCTCGAGCTCGTCCTGCGCCACGCACGCGGGGCGGGTTGGGCTCACGACCGCGCTCTGGGCGCGCGTCGGGTAGCCGACCTCGATCGCCGTGCCGGCGGCCGCTTCCGCCAGCGAGGTCGTCGCCAGCGCCTGCCACTCGACGTCGACGGCGGCCGCCCGGACCCGGTCCTCGAGGCCCCAGGAGCGCAGCAGCTCCATCGTCGAGGTGCTGACCCCGGTGGCGCGCGGCAGGTCGGAGACCTCCGTGCGACGCTCGAGGACGAGCGTCTCGATCCCCGCGCGGGCGAGCGTGATGGCGGCGGTCAGGCCGGCCGGCCCGGCGCCGACGACGAGCACCGGCACTTCTTCATTTTGTCGGACATGATGTCTCATGAAAGTCAGGATACATTCCATACGACACCCTGTCCAGTCAAATGGCTAGGATGGCTCCGTGTCCACGCGCCGCTACGAGCAGCGAGCGCGCGCCGAAGAGGCCGGGAAGACGCGGCGGCGGATCGTCGACGCCGTCGTCGAGCGGCTGCGCGCAGCGCCCGCCGAGCCGATCTCCGTCGAGCGGATCGCCGACATGGCCGGCGTGGCGCGCTCGACCGTGTACGCGATCTTCGGCTCGCGCGCCGGGCTCTTCGACGGCGTGGGGCAGGACCTGGGGGAGCGCCTGGGCTACCGGCGGCTCGTCGAGGCCTCGCACCAGCCGGATGCGCGCGATGCGTTCCGCGGCGGCCTCGTCGCGGCGAGCGAGATGCTCGCCGGCGAGCGCGACATCTGGCGTGCCCTGCACTCGATGGCGAAGCTCGACGAGGACGCGGTCGGCGGCGCGGTCGCGCGCCGGGAGGAGGAGCGCGCTGCCGCGATGGCCCGGATCGCCGGCCGCCTCCACGACCAGGGCCACCTGCGGCCGGGGGTGAGCGTGGAGGAGGCCGGCGACGTGCTGTGGCTGATCACCAGCTTCGAGAGCTTCGATCTGCTCTACAGCGGCCGAGGCCTGCCGCTCGACGCCGTCGTCGAGCGGCTGACCCAGACTGCCGAGCGAGCGCTCATGACCCCCTGACGGCGGCGTCGGCCGCCTCGGTGGCCATGTCCTTGTTCTCGGGCACGAACTTGCTGGCCGTGAACGTCGCCCCCTGCGGGTCGGTGATGACGGTCATCCGGACCCAGGGCGCGTCGAACGGGGGCACGACCACCTGGCCGCCGAGCTCGCCGGCGCGCTTGGCCGTCGCGTCGGCGTCGTCGACCCCGAACGTGAGGCTCCAGTGCGGCGGCGTGTCCGGCTGGTCGTCGGGGATCGGGTTGAGGCTCGCGACGGCCTCCTCGAAGCGCTCCGGCGCGCCCATCTCCGCCATCCCCTCGCGCATCCCGGGGTTGAGCGACTCGAGGTGGTCGCCGTAGGCGGCCAGCACCCACATCGCGACGCCGCCGCCCATCTCGAGCGTGTCCCAGCCGAAGACCGCGCCGTAGAACGCCTGCGCGCCCTCGCGGTCGCGGGTGTTGAGGGCGTTGAAGTTGAGGCTGCCGTGCTCGTTGACGACGGTCGCGCCCAGGAACTGGTTCGGCTGCCAGACCGAGAACACGGCGCCCTCGGGGTCGGCAAAGACCGCCATCCGACCGGCGTCGAAGATGTCGAACGGCTCGGCGAGGACGGCGCCGCCGGCGTCGCGCACCTTGGCCGCGGTCTCGTCGGCGCTGGTGACGCGGACGTAGGTGCTCCAGGTCGCCATCGGTGGCGCGCCCTCCTGCTGCGACGTGATCGCCGCGACGTCGCCGCCGTGCAGCCGGGCCATCAGGTACTGCCCCGGCGACCCGGCCGGCATGGACTCCTCGAGCTCCCAGCCGAACAGCCCGCCGTAGAACTCCGCGGCCGCGTCCGGTTCGGGCGAGCTGAGGTCGATCCAGCAGGGGACGCCGGGGATGTAGCGGTCGGGCTCGGTCATCGGTGCTCCTTCTCGATTGGCTGGTCCGAATCACCGTCCCATAGGTTACGGCCAGTTTCTGTCCTCATTCGGAAGTTTTCCGTTCGCGCTGCGACACTGCGCCGATCGCAGCGCCACGCACCTACCACCAGCGCGGGTTCGTGCTCCCGCCCGGCGCGACCGAGGTCGTCCTCGTGCGACATGGGTCGTCGGAGCCGGCCGTCGCGGGCCGGCGGTTCCCGCTCCTTGACGGCCGCGGCGACCCGGCGCTCGCGCCCGAGGGCGAGCTGCAGGCGGCCCTGGTGGCCGAGCGGCTCGCCGCCGCGCACCTCGCGGGCCTCTTCATCACGCCGCTGAAGCGGACCGCGCAGACGGCGGCGCCGCTGGCGGCGCGACTGGGGCTCGAGCCGGTCGTGGTCCCCGATCTGATCGAGGTCTTCCTCGGCGACTGGGACGGCGGCGAGTTCCGGGTTCGGCTGTCCGAGGGCGACCCGATCGCGTTGCAGGCCATCGAGGAGGAGCGCTGGGAGGTGATCCCCGGCGCCGAGCCGATGGCGTCGTTCGCGCTCCGCGTGCGCGCCGGCATCGACGCCGTGCTCGCGGCCGCCGGCCCGGACGCCACGGTGGCCGCGATCGTGCACGGCGGCGTGATCGGCGAGGTCTGCCGGCAGGCCGCCGACAGCCGGCCGTTCGCGTTCGTGCACAGCGACAACGGGTCGCTGACGCGGCTCGTGGTGCTCCCCGGCGGGCGCTGGCTGCTGCGCTCGTTCAATGACACGGCGCATCTGGCATCGGCGTAAAATCGAGGCGCATGGACGACGCCACCCTCGAGCGCTTCGCCGACGTCATCGTCGGCTTCGGCGCCAACGTGCAGCCCGGCCAGATCGTCGCGGTCTCCTGCGAGCCGGGCAAGGAGTACATGGTCCGCGCGATCGCTGCGAGCGCGTATCGCCACGGGGCCAAGTTCGTGGACGTCCAGTACTTCGATCCCTGGGTCAAGCGCGCACGTATCGAGCACGCGCGCGAGGAGGACCTCGACTTCATCCCCGACTGGCACGGCAAGCGCCTGCTCGCCCTCGGCGACGTCGGCGCCGCGCGCATCGGTCTCTCCGGCCCGGTCGCTCCCGGCCTGCTCGAGGACCTCGATCCCGGGCGCGTGGGCCGCGATCGCTTCCCGGCGCTCAAGGAGGCGGGCAAGGTCGTCAACGACCGCACGACGAACTGGACGATCGCGCCGTGCCCGACGCCCGCCTGGGCCAAGGTGGTCTTCCCCGACCTCGACGCGGGCGCGGCGCTCGCGCAGCTCGAATCTCACCTGCTCCACGTCTGCCGCCTCGACGAGGACGACCCGGTCGCCGCCTGGCACTCGCGCGCGGACTTCCTCGTCGCCGTCGCGGAGCGGTTGAGCGGCCGGCAGTTCGACGCGCTGCACTACGAGGGCCCGGGCACCGACCTCACCGTCGGCCTGCTGCCCGGCCACACCTGGCAGGCCGCGCGCTTCGAGCGCGCCGACGGGCTCGTGCACATGCCCAACCTGCCGACCGAGGAGGTCTTCACCTCCCCCGATCCCGAGCGCGTCGACGGCGCGGTCACCTCCACCAAGCCGCTGGTGCTGATGGACGGGACCGTCGTGCGCGGCCTTCACGTCCGCTTCGAGGGCGGCCGCGCCGTCCAGATCGACGCCGACACCGCGGCCGAGACCCTGCGCACGATCTGCGCTCGCGACGAGGGTGCGTCGCGGCTCGGCGAGATCGCGCTGGTCGACGCGGAAGGCCGCATCGGCGCGCTCGACACCGTCTTCTACGACACGCTGCTCGACGAGAACGCCGCCAGCCACATCGCCTTCGGCCAGGGCTTCCCGTTCGTCATCGGCGATGCGGCGCGCGAGCGCGTGAACCAATCCGAGCTCCATCTCGATTTCATGATCGGCTCCGAGGAGCTGCGCGTCACCGGCGTCACCGCCGACGGCGAGCGCGTGCCGGTGCTCGCCGAGGGCCACTGGGGGATCTAGGACTCCCAGCTACCCTTCCCCCGCTCCAGGAGAGGTGCCGGAGCGGCTGAACGGGCACGACTGGAAATCGTGTGACGGGGGTCAACCTCGTCCGAGGGTTCGAATCCCTCCCTCTCCGTCGGCTCTGCAGATTCTGGCGTTCTCGGGCCGGTGCAGGGGTAGTGGCACGGGGAACCTACGAGGAGGGTGGGCTGTGTCCGTCAGGCTTCTGTTCCGAATCTCGCTCGCATGCGCGCTGGCCGCCTGCTCGGCGCCCGTCGCCGCCCAGGCGGCGCAGGCACCCGGCGCTCCCGGTGAGCGCCACACCTGGGCGCCTGCGGACAAGCATGGGTTCGGGACCGCCACCCGGCTTTCGAGCAACGTCTGGTTCACGCTGCGGGCCGCGGAGCTGACGGAGATCTACTACCCGGACCTCAGCACGCCGAGCTTCCGCGACCTCGAGTTCGCGGTGACCGACGGCAGGACGTTCCTGGACCGCGAGACGGGGCCGGGCGTCCGCTCGGAGGTGCGGCCGCAGGCCGGGTCGCTGACGTTCCGGCAGACGACGCAGACCGCACGCTGGCGACTCGTGAAGACCTGGGTCTCCGATCCGAGACGCGCGACGGTGCTGGCGAACGTGCGCTTCGAGTCGCTGACCGGCAGGCCCCTGCGGGTGTACCTGCTGGCCGACCCGGCGCCCGGTGACGACGGCAACGACGACCGCGGCCGCACCGAGGATTCGGCGCTGATCGCCTCGGACGACACGGCGGCCAGCGCCGTGATGGCCGAGCCGCGACTGCGGCGGGCGACGAGCGGCTACGCCGGCTCGGCGAGCGATCCGTGGAGCGATCTCGAAGCGGACTCCTCGCTTGACGATCGGTACACGGCGTCGGCGGCGGGCAACGTGGTGCAGGCGGCGCGCACCCGGCTCACGGGCCGCAGGGGACGCCGGCAGATGACGCTTGCCATCGGCTTCGGGGCCGACGCCGCGGCGGCGCGCAGGACGGCGCAGCGCTCGCTGTTCAGCGGGTTCGAGCGCGCGGCCGGCGACTACGCGAGCGGCTGGTCGCGCTACCTCCGGTCGCTGAAGGCTCCGCCGAGGAGCATCAGGGGAGACCGGCAGCGCGAGCAGCTCTACGACCAGTCGCTGATGGTGCTGGAGGCCTCCGAGGACAAGCTCAACCGCGGCGCTTCGGTCGCGTCACCGTCGATGCCGTGGGTCTGGGGAACGCTCGAGCTCGAGAAGAACGAGTTCTCGGGCCCGTACCACCTCGTCTGGCCGCGCGACTTCTACCACGTCGCCACGGCGCAGAAGGCGGCCGGCGACGACGCAGCGACGGACCGCCTGATGGACTACCTGTGGCGGGTGCAGAAGCCCGACGGCTCCTGGTGGCAGAACACCCGCGTGGACGGGACGGAGTACTGGACGTCGCTGCAGCTCGACGAGGTCGCGCTGCCGATCGTGCTGGCCTGGTGGCTGGGCCGGACGTCCGCCGAGGACTGGGTCCACGTCCGCAAGGCGGCGGACTTCGTCGTCACGAAGGGGCCCCGGACCCTGCAGGAGCGCTGGGAGAATCAGGAGGGCTTCTCTCCGAACACGATCGCCGCGGAGATCGCGGGGCTCATCTGCGCGGCCGACATCGCGCGGCGGCACGGCGACGAGGCCCGTGCGACGCAGTACGAGGCGGTCGCCGACGAGTGGGAGGACAAGGTGGAGTCGTGGACGGCCACCACGAACGGCCCGTACTCGCCGAAGCCGTACTACCTGCGCCTGACCAAGGACGGCGACCCCGACGACGGCAGCACGTACGACCTCGGCGACAACTTCGCCCAGAACCCGACTGACGAGCGCCTCGTGGTCGACCAGAGCTTCCTCGGGCTCGCGCTGTTCGGAGTCAAGCGCCACGACGACCCGGCGATCCGCAACTCGCTGGTGGTCGGCGACCAGGTGCTCAAGGCCGACACCCCGCACGGCCCCATCTGGAACCGCTTCACCTTCGACGGCTACGGCGAGACGCGGTCGGGCGCCGACTGGACGATCTTCCCGACGGCCGACAACCAGACGCTCGGGCGAGTGTGGCCGCTGCTGAGCGGCGAGCGGGGCGAGTACGAGCTGCTGGCCGGCAACAACGCGAAGCCGTACCTGCGCACGATCGCCAAGACGGCCAACGACGGCCTGATGCTTCCGGAGCAGGTCTGGGACGGGCGGCCCCCGACCGGTACGCGCGGCCAGCAGGCCGGGGAGGGGACGCGCTCGGCGACGCCGCTGGCATGGACGCACGCGCAGTACATCCGGCTGGCCTGGTCGATCGACGCCGGGACGCCGATCGAACGGCCGTCGATCGTCGCCTGCCGTTACACGGGGACGGACTGCTGACGAGAGAGCCGTCTACGCCTGCGGCGGCGTCGAGATCGCCAGCGGCGCGTCGGGCCCCACCCCGGGGCCCGGCTCGTCGACCACGCCGAGCGATTCGAGTTCCGTGACGAGGATGACGTGGCGCGCGGAGATCGCCATGTACGCCTGGCGCTCGGGCTCGCGGGCGCCGTCGGTCCACGTGACATCGGCGTCGATGAGCGCGATGAAGTCGGAGTCGTGGGCGTTGAGGAAGTCGGTGGTGCGGGAGCGGTAGCCCTCGTTGGGGAGCTGCAGCGTGCCCTCGATGATGTGGCGCTGGGTCTCGACCCGGACGCGCTCGCGGCGGAATTGCATGCACGCATTATCGGCGCGAAGACAAAACGGCGGTAGTGTGCCGCCGCGTGTTCGAAGCCGATGTCCTGCGGCCGTGGTTCGACCGGCTGGCGGAGGAGGTTCCGGGCCTGGCGCTGTTCGACGCCCACACGCACGTGGGGGCCAATGACCCCGACGGCTTCCGCCAGACGATCGACGAGCTGCTCGCCGAGCTCGCGCCCGTGGCCGCGCGCGCGCTCGTGTTCCCGATGCACGAGCCCGACGGCTACCGCGAGGCCAACGACGTGGTGCTCGACCGGGTCGCGTCGTCGAACGGGACGCTGCGGGCGCTGTGCCGGGTCCAGCCGAAGGACCCCGGGGCTGTCGCGGAGGCGCGGCGCTGCCTCGAGGCCGGCGCGTCCGGCATCAAGCTGCACCCGCGCGCGGAGCAGTTCACGCTCTCCGAGCCGTCGGTGCGCGACCTCGTGGCCGCCGCGCACGAGCGGCGCGGCACGATCCTGATCCACGCCGGCCGGGGCATCCCGGCGCTCGGGCAGGACACGGTGCACCTGGCCGAGCAGTTCCCCGACGCGCGGCTCATCCTGGCCCACTGCGCGATCTCCGACCTCGCCTGGCTGTGGCGCGAGCTGCCGCGGCTGCCGAACGTGTTCATCGACACGGCGTGGTGGAACCCGGCGGACCTGATCGCGATGTTCTCGCTGTGTCCCCCGGCCAACGTCGTGTGGGCGAGCGACTCCCCCTACGGGCAGCCGCTGATCGCCGCGTCGCAGACGATGCGCTGCGCGTTCCAGGCCGGGCTGTCCGGGGAGCAGGTCCGCGGCGTGATGGGGACGCAGGTCGAGCGCATGCTCGACGGCGAGGACCCACTCGACCTCGGACCGCCGCCCGGGCCGGAGCAGCGCGCGCTCGATCCGCTGCTCGATCGCGTCGTCTCCCACCTCACGACGACGATGGGGCGTGCGTTTGCACGCGTGGACTTCTCCGAGCCGCTCGCGCTCTCGCGGCTCGCGTGCGCCGTCGGCGAGGACAGCCATGTCGCGCCGAACTGCGGCGTGGTGCTGGAGCTGCTCGACGCCTTCGACGAGCACCTCGCGCCGCCCGAGGAGGGCCGGCCGCTCCCGGCTGCCGCTCGCCTGCTGGTGTTCGCCCTGATCGTGGCGCGCACGCCCGACGTGCCGTTCCCCGACCGCCCCGACGCGCCGGCCCCCACGCGCGCCGAGGCCGAGCTGCACGAACCCAACTAGTGTCCTGACGCGTTAATTCGTGTGCGGGCGGGGATGCTGGTGTCATGTCATCGTTTCCGGTTGTGTCGATTGAGCTCAGCGAGGCTGAGCGTGAGCAGTTGGAGTCGTGGTCGCGGCG
>Ga0136617_10000289_pt1 | contig 40607 bp, 30 predicted proteins | sample AntDrymUQ3222106_2_FD_129672 | JGI IMG/M metagenome (GOLD analysis project Ga0136617, IMG submission 129672) | Polar desert sand microbial communities from Dry Valleys, Antarctica - metaG UQ322 (21.06) | ecosystem: Environmental > Terrestrial > Soil > Desert | place: Antarctica: Dry Valley... | reverse complement strand
ATGGCCGGATCCTTCAGGATGGCGCGGGCGATGGCCACCCGCTGCCGCTGGCCGCCGGAAAGCTTGATGCCCCGTTCTCCAACTAACGTCTCGTATTTGTCGGGGAGCCGATCGATAAACTCATCAGCGTGGGCCGCCCGGGCGGACGACATGACGTCCTCCAGGGAAGCTCCTGGCCGTGCGTAGGCGATGTTCTCCCGGATGCTGCCACTGAAGAGGGCCGGATCCTGGGGCACGATGGCTATGGCCCCCCGGAGGTCGGCGAGCCGGAGTGAACGAATATCGATGCCGTCCACCCGTACGCGGCCGCGATCGGGGTCCCAGAACCGCGGTAGGAGCGATACCAGCGTCGTCTTGCCCGCCCCCGACGGGCCCACCACAGCCACCACCTCACCGGGTGCGCAGGTCAGATGGATGTCTTCCAGGGTCCAGGGCAGCGCTGGGTCACCGCTATAGCGAAACGATACTCCCTCGAACGAGACACTCCCGCGGACGGGCGACGGAAGCCCTACCGGTGACGGCGGGTCCACAATGGCCGGGTCCGTCTCGAGGATCTCGAAGACGCGCTGCGCCGCGCCCACCGCTTCCTGGTAGCTGCTGAAAAATGACGCCAGGGCACCGATGGCAGCCGCGATGGTGATGGTATAGAGCAGGAACTGGACGAGCTCGCCCGGCGTCAGCTGTCCTTCGAGCACGAGAAGCCCGCCCTGCCAGAGTACGATGACGATCCCTACGAAGGTCGAGAAGGTAAGAACCCCGAAGAACACGCCCCGGATCTGGGCTCGTACCAGCGCCGCCCGCACACTCTCGCCGATGCGCTCCCCATAGCGCTGCCGCTCTGCGGGCTCCTGTACGAAGCTCTGCACCGTTCGGATCTGGCTGAACGCCTCTTCGGCCGACGCGGTGGCATCGGCGACTTTGTCCTGTACTGCCGTTGTCATCCGCCTCAGGCGCCGACCAAAAAACAGCGCCGATCCGACCACAAGGGGTACCACACCCAGGGCGGTCAGCGTCAGGCGTGGCTGCATGAGCGTGAGCAGGATGATTCCGCCTACCAGGGCCAGTATCTGGCGGGAAAACTCGGCGATCTGGTGGCTCAACACCCCCTGGAGCAATCCGATGTCGGTCGTGAGCCGGCTGGTGAGCTCGCCGGTGCGACGCTCGGCGAAGAACCCCGGTGACATGACCAGCAGCCGGGCAAACAGCTCCTGCCGGAGCCCCGCGACCACGCGCTCGCCGACCGCGCTGAGAAGGTAGGTCTGGGCGTAGTTGAGGGCCGCCTGAATGGTGAACAAAACTATCAGTCCGACGGCGATCTGGTCCAGCGCCGCACGGTTCCGCTCGACAAATGCGGCATCGAGGAGGTAGCGGACCACCATGGGGAAGGCGAGCCCGATCAGCGCGCTCAGAACGAGCGTGAGCGTCGCCAGTGCCAGCATGACCTGGTACTGGCGAACGCGGGGCCAGAGCCGGACCAGCCGCCCAGGAGGGGGAAGGCGTCGCGCCTCAGTGGCCTTGATGGACACCGGTCGGTGTGGCGAGATCCTGCTCCGGCTGGTCGAGGATGAGTACCGGCTCCGAGCGCACCCGGTGACCGAACGGCAATGCCCGATCGACGCCCATCGCCACGAAGAGCAAGGCGAGGTAAAGAAGGGAGTAGCGATACATCCGCCAGGCGAGCGGGCCGCTCGATTTCTCACGCCGAAGCTGGATGCAGTACCAGAGCAGGCGGGCGCCCAACAGTGCCGCCGCGACCCCGTAAAAGGCGCCGAGGGCCCCGAAGAAAGCCGGCATGAGGGTGAGCGGCAGCAGGATCAGAGTGTAGGCGAGCATCTCGAACTTGGTGCGTGCCTCGCCTCGTACAACCGGCATCATCGGTATCCCCGCCTTGGCATACTCCCCGCGTTTGATCAAGGCGAGCGCCCAGAAATGCGGGGGAGTCCAGTAGAAGATGATCGCGAACAGATAAATGGCGGCCAGGTCCAGGCGGCCGGTCATTGCCGCCCAGCCCACCAGGGGAGGAATCGCCCCCGCCGCGCCGCCGATGACGATGTTCTGTGGGCTGGTGCGTTTGAGCCAGATGGTGTACACAAAGACGTAGAACAGGAGCCCACCCAAGGCGAGCCAGGCGCTCAAAGGGTTCACCCGGTACCAGAAGATTCCGAATGCCACCAACCCGAGGGTGATCCCGAAGGCCAGTCCCAGTGTGGCAGAGATCCTCCCGGCCGGGATGGGCCGGAGCCGGGTGCGACTCATTTTATCGTCTATATCACGGTCGAACCACATGTTGATGGCGTTGGCGCCTCCGGCCATCAGGTAGCCGCCGAGGATCACCCACAACACCAGCGATACCGACGGAAGTCCTGCCGGCGTGATAAACATTGGGGCGACGGTGGTCACCAGCAGCAGGGAGATGATGCGGGGCTTGGTCAGGGTGACCAGGTCGGCCAATACCGAGGGACTAGTCGCCGGCCGTTCGACAGACTCGGCGGCGGCTTCGGCGGTGCGGCCCGAGTGGAACACCAGTATCACGAGCGCGGCCCACACCAGCGTGCCCACGAGCAGGTGCGCGGCCCGAAGAGTCGGAGGCAAGAGCTCGAGCACCATGGCCGCCGCAATCCCAATCTGCAACACCGTCAGGGCCGCCACGATGGTTACCGAGCGCCGCAGCGGCCGGCTCTCGGGGTCGGAACCACGGCTCAATCGGACAGCGAGAACCAACACCGCCGCCAGAAAGCCGAAAGCCAGAACCCTATGAGCCCAGGGCAGGAAGGCGAGTTGGTTAGCCGGCGGAAGAACCGCACCGCTGCAGAGCGGGAAGCCCAGGCAAAGCAGGCCGGCGTGGAAGTTGGCCACCTGAGCGCCGAACAGGATGACGATGAACCCCAGGGCCGCCGTCCCCACCACCATGGAGTGCGCGTGATGTCGTAGGGGCGCCCTGCGGGCGCCCGTTTGGGTCGCCCGCAACGCGGTCACCAGAATCACCGCGAGCAGCACCATTGCGTTCGCGAGGTGAGTAATGATGACCCACGGTGGCAGGGCCAGCTTGACGGTAACCGCCCCTAACAGAACCTGAGCCACGAGCACTATCAGAGCCAAGGTGGCTGGGTCCCTGAGCCTCCGGTCGTTTCGGTGCCGGATCCAGGCCACGGCGGTCAGGGCGAGCACAACGAGGCTGACCAGTGCCGCCGCCCAGCGGTGGCCGATCTCGATCATGGTGGGAAGATCGAGCGGGGGGAACCACTCGCCATTACAGCGGGGCCAGTGGTCTCCGCATCCCATCCCCGAGCCGGTAATGCGCACCACCCCGCCGAGCACGATGAGTCCGAAGGCCAGTCCGGCTCCAGTCCATGCCAGGCGGCGCAGAAGTCGGGTAGGGTCTGGTGGTGGCGGTTTCATTGGTGGGGGAAAGCTAATAGCTAATAGCCAATAGCTAATAGCCAGAGGATATATATTAGGCGCATGCTCCCCGAACGCGACGCCTGGGGTGAACGGCTTCCACGGCACTTGGGGCTCTGGAGCGCGGTGGCAGTGCTCGTCGGCTCAACCATCGGGAGCGGGATCTTCCGGGTTCCGGCTAGCGTGGCCGAGCGCCTCCAGGAGCCTGGGCCAGTCCTCCTCGCCTGGGTCCTTGGTGGGATCATCGCCTTGTTCGGCGCTCTCACCATCGCAGAGCTCGCAGGCGCACTTCCCCGCTCGGGTGGCGTTTTCGCGTACATTCTCGAAGCCTTTGGCCCGCTCCCCGCGTTTCTTTTCGGGTGGTCCGAACTAGCCGTCATCCGGGCCTCCGCGCTCGGCGCCATCGCGACGATCTTCGCCGAATATCTGGGCTACTTCATCCCGCTCACGTCCATGCAGGTGCGTGTCGTAGCTGCCGTGGCGGTCGTCGCGGTCGGCCTGCTCAACTATTTGGGGGTGAGCCGCGCGGCCGTGGTCATGAACCTCGCGACCGTGATGAAATATGGCGCCCTGGCCGTACTGGTGCTTCTGGCCTTCACCGCGGGGGAGGGCAGCTGGGAGCATTTCACCCCGGCCTGGCGCGGGGGTGTGAATCTCTCCCTCATGAGTACCGCCCTGATCGCCATCATGTGGACCTACGATGGGTGGGCCGATCTTTCGTTCATGGGTGGCGAGGTCAAGAACCCGGGGCGCACATTGCCCATGGCGCTGATACTGGGGACGTTCAGTATCCTGGTGATCTACCTGCTGCTCAATGTCGCGTACATCCATCTGGTGCCTCTGCCCGAGATGGCGCAGTCCCCTCTCATTGCCGCCACAGCTGCCGAGCGCATCCCCGTGCTGGGGCGGTACGCGGGGGCCATTATCTCGCTGGTGGTAATGGTTTCCTGCTTCGGCACCCTGCACGGCTCCATGATGACCGGACCGCGCATTTTCTTCGCCATGGCCGACCGCGGTCTCTTCTTCCAGAGCATCGCTCGGGTATCGCCCCGCTATCGCAGCCCGTCCGTGGCCATCTGGCTGGCAACCGCACTCGGCGTCGTCTACGTCCTGCTCAACGATTTTCAGCAGCTTGCCGACAAGTTCATCCTGGGCATCTGGCCCTTCTATGCCCTGGCCGTCGGGGCGGTTTTCGTGCTGCGGCGCACCCAGCCTGACCTTTCCCGGCCCTACCGCACCTGGGGCTATCCCGTGGTACCCGTCCTGTTCCTGCTGGCCTCGGTGGGAATGATGGCGAACGCCCTCTGGACCGATCCGATCAACACAGGGATCACCTTCGGAATCATACTGGCGGGCTTGCCGGCCTACTTTGCGTGGAGAGCGTGGGCCGACAAAAAACCAGCCGCAGATGAACGCAGATGAACGCAGATAAACGAGATCGGGCCCCTTGGCACAGTCATCGCGAGCGGGCCACAGGGCCGCGTGGCGATCCGGCGGCTCCGCAGTCACGAGGCCGGATTGCTTCGGGCGCAGGCGCCCTCGCAATGACTGAGTCAGCTGTTCAGATCTTCACTTCCACCGCGATATCAGCCGCTGTCACGCTGTGGGTGAGCGCCCCGATCGAGATGAAGTCGGCACCCGCCTCCGCGTAGGCTCGTACGTTTGTGAGAGTGATACCCCCCGTCGCCTCGACCTCGATCCCGTGCGAACGGTCCCGCGCCAGCTGACCCCATGCGCGCACCGTATCGGGTGGCTGATTGTCCACCACCAGACGGGTTGCGCCCGCTGAGCAGGCAAGCTCCAGCTGCTCCAGCGACTCTACTTCCACATATAGCGCCGTTACCCCCCGCTTCCTCGCTTCAGCGAGAGCCTGTCTCAGGCCCGCACCCTCGCGAGCAAGCGCACGCCAGTGATTGTCCTTCACCATCACTTGATGACTGAGGTCGGCGCGGTGGGCCTGACCGCCACCCGCCAGGACCGCGGCAATGTCGAGAGACCTCAGCCCCGGAGCGGTCTTCCGGGTATGAAGAATCCGGGCGCCGGTTGCCTGAACTGCATCAACGAAAGCTCGCGTGAGCGTTGCTATTCCCGAGGCCCGTTGCACAAGATTGAGCAGAGGCCGCTCGGCACGCAGGATATCGGCGAGATCACCTTGCACCAGGCCCAGCGCTGTGCCGGGAAACACTGAGTCCGATTCGGCTGCAGACCACTCGATTACGCACCCGCACGAGCGCGCGACCTCTTCCGCATAGACGAGTCCGGAAAGGACACCGCCGCTCCGGTATTCAATGATTGCGCCGGCTTGGATCCGTGATGGAATGGTGAGCGCGCTGGTGATGTCGAGTTTGCCGTCCTCGGCCAGGGCCGCCGACGCAATTCGCTCGATCTCGCGCCTGGAGGACAGGGCGGACACCTACCCGAGCGCCACCATGCGATCGATGGCCCCCCGGGCGCGTCGGGCGATCTCGGGCGACACCGTGACGTGATAGCGGTCAAGCACCAGCGAGTCGCGCACCCCCGTGAGGGTGATCGTTTTCATGAACGCGCAAACCGCTTCGGGATCGGCCGGAATGAACTCCTTCTCCGGGGCTACCTGGCGCATACGGTGCAGGATCCCGGTCTCCGTGGCGACGATGAACTGTTTGGCCGGTCGCTGGGTAACGGCTCGCACCATTCCCTCGGTGGATGTGATGTGCAGGCCTTCAGGGTCGATATCGCCCCGGCCGGCGCTGTAGATGAGCTGCCCGGCGCAGCCGCACTCGGGGTGGACCAGCACTTCGGCCCTGGGGTAGACGGCGCGGGCCTCGTTCAGGACGTCGGGCCGAATGCCTTTGTGCACGTGGCACTCACCCATCCAGACCTCGATCCGGCGGTCGGGCCGCATCCGGCGGACGTGACTACCCAGGAAAAAGTCGGGAAGAAAGAGGATGCCTTTATCGGCCGGGATGGCGTCGATCACGTCGAGTACGTTCCCGCTGGTGCAGCAGTAGTCGAGCTCTGCTTTGACTTCGGCGGTGGTGTTGACGTAACCGACGGCGATGTAATGGGGGAACTTTGCCTTCCACTGCCGCACGTCCTCGGCGGTAATGGTCGCCGCAAGCGAGCAGCCCGCACGCAGGTCCGGAAGAAGCACACGCTTCTGGGGGGACAGAATCGCCGCGGTCTCGGCCATGAAGTGGACGCCGGCGAAAATGATTACGCCGGCTTCGGTGGCGGCGGCCTGGCGGGAGAGCCCAAGCGAGTCGCCCACATAGTCCGCGACGTCCTGTACCTCGGGACGCTGGTAGTTGTGGGCGAGAACTACAGCCTTCCGCGCGCGTGCCAGCCGGTGGATCTCGGCTTGAAGGGCGGCCACCTGCTGGGGCGTCTCATCCGGGGTTTCGATTACCGGCAGCCGCAACACCGAGTTTGGAGGCGTGGCCATCATACGACCTCGCGCCTGACCGAAGCGGGCGGGTAGTCGGTCCGGCGGTGGCCGCCGCGGCTCTCGCGGCGCCGGCGGGCAGCCTTAGTTATCAGCCCGGCCACGAGAAGCTGGTTGTGAGTGCGCCATGCCGCAGGCGCCGCCGCCTCCGCGAGGCGCTCGAGCTCTCGCTCGGCGTGGAGCAGAGACGACTCGCTCCGCTGAAGCCCGACGTCCGCAGTCATCAAACGCCGCATCTCATCTCTGATCGGATCGCACTCGCCATCGGCGTCGCTGTCCCGCATGGCGGTAGTCTCGGGGATGGGGCCGGCGGAGGTCGAGGATCGTAGGGTCGTTGCCAGAGCCCGTCCGGCCCGGTCCGCGAACACCAGGCCCTCGAGGAGGGAGTTCGACGCCAACCGGTTGGCACCGTGCACGCCGGTGCGCGCAACCTCGCCAACCGCCCATAATCCGGGCTTCGTCGTGCGGCCCTCCAGGTCGGTCTGAATTCCACCCATCGCATAGTGAAGCGCGGGGGCCACCGGGAGGAGATCCCGCTCGGGATCGAGGCCGTACCTCAGCAACATCGCCGTGATCCCAGGGAATCGGGCACCCAAATCCTCGACGGCGCGGGCATCCAGCCATGCGCCCCCGCTGGCGTCGGCTGCCGCTACCGCACGTGCCACCACATCACGGGGCGCCAGCTCGCCGCGCGAGTCAGCCTCCAGGGCGAATCTGGTACCTGACTTGTCGAGGAGGACCGCTCCGGCGCCACGGACCGCCTCGGAGATCAGAGGTGCGGGGTTGACGCCGGGAAGTTTGAGTGCCGTTGGGTGAAACTGGAGAAACTCGATATCACGAAGCTTCGCGCCGGTGTGGTGGGCCAGCGCCCAGCCGTCGGCGGTGGCGACTCTCGGGTTGGTAGTGACCGCATAGAGTTGGCCCACCCCTCCGGTGGCGAGCACCACCGCCGACGCCGGGAGCGAAGCACCGACGCCACCCCGAGGAAGAATGGACACACCCACGACGCTTTTCTTGTGGGTCGGCAGCCCAGTCATTTCGGTGTGTTCCATGATCTCGATCTGAGGTAGGCACCGCACCACTTGAGCGAGGCAACCGATCAGGGCAGCCCCGGTCTGGTCGCCTCCTGAGTGAATAATCCGGGCCCGAGTGTGGGCCGCCTCCAGCCCGAATCCGAGCTTGCCGTCGGGCCCGCGGTCGAAGATGGCACCCAGTGCCAATAGCTCGTAAACCCTGTCAGGCCCTTCGCTTGTGAGAATTCGCACCGCTTCCGGGTCGGCCAGACCGTCGCTCGCCGCCAGGGTATCGGCCGCGTGCTGGCCCGGGCTATCGCCGGGGCCAAGCGCTACGGCGATGCCTCCCTGAGCCCAGGAGCTGGCGCTGTCGGCAAGCGTTTCCTTGGTGACGAGAACGACAGGGAGACCCTCAGAAGCCAACCGCCACGCCGTCCACAGACCGGCTATTCCAGTTCCGACGATGATGGGTCGAGGGGAGGGCATAGTTCAAATATAGTGGCGGGGCGGCAGGCCGCGGGTAAGCGGGTAGGCAGGTAAGCGGGTCGGCTATCGCAGTGTTGGGTGAGTGCAGATGATGATTGTCGCGGTAACTCGATGATCCTCCTAGCCACTCACGTCTTAATTTGTCACTATGGCTTCAGAGACAGCGACACCTGCACGCAAAGGTCCCCGGCACGAGGGCCTTAAGGCGTGGGTGGCTTGCCACGAACTCGTACTGTCGGTGTATCGGGTGTCTTCGGCGTGGCCGTCAGCAGAGCGATATGGCTTGACGTCTCAAGCCCGGCGGGCTGCTTATTCCACCGCGGCCAACATTGCAGAAGGTTCCGCGAAACGAGGCAACGGTGAATTCCGGCGCTTCATGGACATTGCGTTAGGGTCGATCGCGGAACTGACTTACATACTGCTGTTAGCGAAGGATTTGGGCTACCTGAAACCGGAGGCATGGGGGGAGATCGAAGCACTGAGGGATCATGCTGGCCGGCTCACATGGGGCCTCTACCGGTCAATTACTCGCTCGCCGGGCGCATCGCGGCGGATCGTCTAGCCCGATCTCACTTGCTAGATTCTTGCCCTACCCGCCTACCCGCCTACCCGCCTACCCGCCTACCCGCCTACCCGCCTATCACGTCCTCACCCTCGCCAGCAACACCAGCCCCGCAAAGAGGAACAGCACGTTCGGAAACCAGGCGGCTGCCATCGGGTTGATCACGCCGCCGGAGCCGATGGCCTTAGTGAGCTGGGTGAGAAGCAGGAAAATCAGTGCGGTTGCCAGACTGATAGCCACCCCGCCGGCGGGGCCTGCACGCGGGGAGGTTACCGCCAGCGGTGCTCCGAACAGGGCGATGATGAGGCAGGTGGCCGGCAGTGCCAATTTGAGTGCCTGCTCGACGATGAGTTTGTTGGCATCGTTGCCCGAGCGCTTGAGGGCCTCGATGTAGCGACCCAGCTCGGCGAAGCGCATCTCGTCGGGCCCCTTCGATTCGGCCAACAGGTCGGCCGGCGACTGGCGCAGTGCCCGCAGCTGCATTGAGCGGAAACCGAAGGTGGCCTGCCGCCCGGGACCCGCGATCACCCGGCTGGCTCCGGTGCGGAGGCGCCATACCTTGAGAGAGTTGTCGTACGTCGCGCTGTCGGCGGTGAGTACAAGGCCCGGGTACTCCAAACCGGTTCCCTGCCGTTCGAACATGACCTGTTTCAGCTGCCGAGTGGCTACATCCAGCGAGCGGACGGTGTACACCCAGCCGGCGTCTCCACTGTATACGAAGTTGAACCGTGCGCTGGTAGGCCGAGCCTGCTTGGCTTTCTGGATCTCCAGCTGGCGCGACGTTGCCCAGGGCGCCAGCTCTCCCACCCCGAACGTCAGCACCGAAGCGAGTCCGGACGCTATGAAGAGCGGCCGCATGATCCGATGAAAGCTCTGCCCGCCGGCCTTGGCCGCGGTCAGCTCGGAGTGGCGGCTCATCCCCACTACCGTGAATACGGTAGCCAGGAGCACCGCGGCGGGCATGACCATAAAAGCGTATTCCGGAATGGCATACACGTAGCTGATGGTGATCTCACGCATGGTGAGGCCGCGATCCAGCAGCTTGCTCAGCATGTCCGTCAGATTAAAGAAGATGGCTACCAGCGGAAGGCCGAGCGCCGCCAGCACGAAGAGCCTGATCCAGGTACCCAGGACATAGCGATCCAGCTGGCGCAGCCCATGGGCAGGGAGCGAGCGCTTCAAACGGTCCAGGGCCTGCCACACCCGGCTCCAGATCACCGGAGAACCGCTCTACGGAGCCGCCGCACCAGGTGCCCCAAGCTTTCCACCATCTCGCGGAAGTCCCCCCCACGCGTAGAACCAGACTCTCGGCTCACCCACAGGAGGCCGAGTACCCCGAGCACGGTCAGGATAATGTTGGGACTCCACATGGCCAGCCAGGGCTCGACGTGCCCGCGATCGGCCAGGCTCTCACCCGCTGTGAGTCCCACGTAATGGATGGAAAAGACCAGTAGGCCTCCTCCGATTACCAGGCCTACACCACCCCGGGGAAAACGGAGCGCCATCACGATGCCGAGGATTACGAAGGTGATGCAGGCCATACTGATAGCCCACTTCTTGTGGACTTCAACGGCATAGCGGTCGGCCCGGCGATCGGCCTCCCGGACCCGATCGGCGGCCGTGGCCACCTCCGACCAGTTCGAGAGCCTCACTTTGCCGGGAGGGGGGATGTGGAGCTTGGGTGACTGGGTTTGTGCGGCCTCCTGGGCTTCGACCGTCCCCGGAAGGACGAGCTGCTGCACCGCCCTCAGCCAGTTACAGTAACCACCTCTGGTTGAGTCCGGCTGGGAGTCGGGAATCGGCTGGAGTGGGGGGAGTGCCAGGAGGACGCGCAGATCCCGCAGGACGAGCTCAGTCCGCTCCCGCCGCGCCTCAACCTGCTCCTGTTTGGCATCGCGTACGACGGTGAGCATTTCACACGTGCTCATTTCACGGTCGCCTCGAATCGATTCACTGGTGTTGCGCTGGAGCTCGTCGTACACGTTCTTAACCCGGATGTCGTTCACCGAGAAGTAAGTGAGCTGAAACCTGGTGGGCTCAGCGGGACGGTACTGATGAATCGACCCATTGAAGAGCCGTAAACTCAGATCGGTCTGTCCCTCGGCGTACGCCATGGAGCCGCTGTCGGCGTAGATGATGCGGCGGCTCGCCTCGCCCCCAACATCATAGATCGTGACCCCGCGCAAAAGCCCGGTGGCGGCGTCGATGCGACTTGCCCGAATGAAGTACTTGGAAGGGGGCACCTCATTGATGACCTGCTCCCGCAATCCAAAAGCGGCCTTCTTGCGTCCGATATCGATCAGCAATGATCGCAGGCGGGCGTTACTTCGGGGCAGAACCTGATCCACGAAGGCCAGGTTGAACGCCGCCATTCCGACTCCCCAAAGCAGCACCGGGGTCAGAATCTGATACACACTGATCCCGTTAGCCCGCATGGCGGTGATCTCGTTATCAGCAGCCAGATGGCTGAAGCTGTAGAGCACCGCCAGGAGCACCGCCATCGGGAGGGTCATGGCGATGATGAAGGGCAGGCTCAAGACGAAGACTTCGGTGATCACGGACCAGGGAAGCCCCTTGCCTACCAGCGCTCCAAACTTCTTGGCCACCTGGCTGATCAGCATGAAGCCGGTCAGGGCCGCCAGAGCGAAGCAGAAGGGGGCCACCAGCTGCCGCAGCAGATATCGATTTAGCAGGCGCACAGTTGGCTAACTTCTATGGTTGTAAGGGTTTCGTCGGTCCATTATATTTCCCGATCCACTTCTCAAGCTCATATATCGTTGCCTTGCGCTAGAGTGGCGCGCTCCCTCGTCGCCCTGTTTTGCCTTGTTACGCTCCCGCGGCTCCTGGCCGGCCAGGCCGATACGGCCCGAGCGGACACCATCGGGGTGCGGCCCAGCTTCTCGGTGGCTCCCCTGGTTCTTCGTGCCCCGGCAGCACTTCGCGCCCCCTGGCTCGGAGCGCCCCGGACACCCCCGGTCGTGCGCGGTCTGGCGTGGGACAGCACCGTCACCGCGACCCTCGATTCGGCACGGACCGAGCGTACCATTGCCTTCCGATATCTCACCCTGTACGGGCAGGCGATCAGGGACCAGGCGCCAGATGGCCAAGAGCCTAGGGAAGAGCGGCGGGGCGTTCTGGGCCTCTCTCCGAAGTATGCCGACTTGGCGCTCGACGGCCAAGTCAGACTGGAGCTTCGGACCGATCGCCTCCGCAACGAGCGGTGCAGTCCCGCACTCCTGCTGGACCTGAACTCCGGCTGCCGGGGCGGCTTCAAGCCGCCGAGACTCGATAACAAGGTAAGTCTCCAGTCGGGCGGGACCATTGGCCGGCGGGTGCATATCAACGTCGACTACGATACCGAGCGTGATTTCACCGCCAACAACAACGTTCAAGTCTACTACCAGGGCCTCGAAGACGAGATCATCCGCCGGATCGAAGTCGGAACCGTCACCTTCCAGCCGCCTGCAACCCGATTCATCACAGCCGCCATCCCGGCCAACAACTTCGGCGTCAACGCCCGGTTCGAGGTTGGATCTTTTCAGTTTCAGGCGCTGGCGGCTACCCAGAAGGGGAGCCAGGTGGCCGAGCGCTCCTACACCGTGGGCCAGACAACGAGTCAGCCGCAAGACCGGCAACTCCGCGACCTGGACTTCGAAACGGGCCGCTTTTTCTGGGCTGTTGATCCGACCACGACCGTGCCAGGTTACCCCGGCGTAGACATCCTGAATCTCTCCACTGCCGCGGTGGCGCCGACGGACCGGCCGGCCCAGATCCGAGTGTACCGATACCGACCTCCCCAGAATCAGACGGGGACCGATCCCAACCTCGGCGGCATCACGGCGCTCGCCCGAACGATCGACCCCAACCAACAGTTCGGCCCGGTTCGCTGGCAGCTCCTGATTCAAGGCTCAGATTACTACCTCGATCCGTCCGGCCTCTGGTTCGCGCTCTCCACCAAGCTGGACCAGAGCGATTACCTGGCGGTGAGCTACACGACTGTCGGCGGCACCACCGTGGGGAGTTTTCCCTTTGAGGATCAGGGCCAGGGATCGAGCGACAGTTTGCGGCTGATCGTGCAGCCGCAAAGAGGCCCCGAGGCGGTGACGTTCCGGCATGAGATGCGGCAGATCTATCGCGCCGCGGGTTCGGATCTGGATCCTACTTCGCTGCAGGTCAACCTTGCGGTCAACCGGACGGAGCGGCCCCAGGGCGGTGGCACCACCTACCTCGCCCTGCTCGGCCTGGCTCTGCCCACCGATCAGAATGTATTCGACCGCGACAACCGGCTGTTTCCCCGCAACCGGGATCCGGACGCCGCAGAGGTTCTGCGCGAATCGTATATCATCTTTCCCACCCTGACCCCCTTCGCCGATCCCAGGCTCAGTCCCGCTGAACGCTCCGATTCGCTGTACCGCACGCCGCTCTTCCTTCTCCTGGCGCAGGGCCCTTCCGCCAAGTTCCAGGTCCGGCTGCGTTACAACTCCACCGGGGCGGGGGATCGGTCCACTCTCAGTCTCGGCGCCCTGCAGATCCGCGAAGAAAGCGAACAGCTTCTGATTGGGGGAAGGCGGCTGGAGCGTGGGGTGGACTACACCATCTCCTACGATCTTGGTCAGGTGACCTTCCTCAACCCCGACGTGCTGTTCGGGACCAGTGCGGCGCAAGTCACCGCTCGGTTCGAGGAACAGGGCCTCTTTGCGGTGGCCCCCACAACGATCCTGGGGCTCTCCACCCAGTATCGCCTGGGCGATGCCGGTGTCATCAATTTAATCGGGATGTACCAGCGGGAGCAGAGCGCATTCAACCGGCCGCCGCTGGGTTTCGAGGCATCGGCCAACCTCGTGGGCGGAATCAATACCGAGTTCAGATTTAAGCCCACAGGCGTGAGCCGGCTGCTCAGCAAGCTGACCTCCGCGCCAGCCGTGGCCCCGTCACTCCTGGACCTCAACGCCGAATTCGCATTTACCAAACCGGACCCAAACCGCTCGGGCCAGGCTTATCTCGAGGAGTTCGAGGCCGAAGCCGGAATTCCGATCTCGCTGCGAGAGACGGCCTGGGAGTTCGGGAGCAGGCCGCAGCAGGCGGACGGGGTCGCGGATCTCGTTGGTGGGATCTTCGAGCCGGATGACGCGGTGGCGCTTACCTGGCAGAACCTCGTCCCGGTTGTGACAGGCTCGAATCAGCCGGTCGAGCTCCGACCGGAAGACATCGATACCCTGATCCGATTCTCGGGCCGGGGCGAGCGGCTGGAAACGCCGATGTATCTCACCCTGCATGCCGACACCGCTGGTGGAGTGGTACAGCGGAACAATGCCTCGCGGTGGTCGCTGCCAGCGCGTCCCCTGCGCCCGCGCTGGCGATCGATGGTGACATCACTGAGTCCCACAGGCGTGGACGTTACTCGGGACGAGTATCTCGAGTTCTGGGTGTTTCAGCCACCCGACAGCCGGGCAGCCGACTTGGCCGGTGTCCGGCTGGTATTCGATCTCGGCACTGTCAACGAGGACGCGCTGGCGCTGGCACCCGACAGCATCGCCATAGCCGGAACCGACACCCTGTACACTGGCCGGCAGTACGTGGGCGAGGGGCGCCTGGACACCGAGCGCAGCAGGTCCGACATCTTCGATGCCCAGGTGGACGACATCGGCATTCTCGGCGACCGGCCCGACTCCCTGGTAGACGCGGCCACCGGGGGGCCGATCGAGGAGTTAGCGCTCTGCGAACGGGTCCTGAGCACCGCGGTCCCGGTTTTTCCGTGGGGCGACCTGAGCGGCCGGTGCAGCCGGGGGAACGGGACCCTCGACACCGAGGACTTGAACGGAGACAATGTTCTCAATGCGTCAGGACCCACTGAGAGCGCCTTCCGCTACGTGTTGAGCCTCCTTCCGGGCGACAAGTACTTCGTTCGAAACGGGCGACTGCTAAGCAATGGCGCCCCGAGCGGATGGCAGCTGTACCGCATCCCGATCCGTACTCCTGATGACACCGTCGGCACTCCCAGCCTGCGTCTGATTCAGCACCTGAGGATGACCGTGTTGGCGCCGGCCGACGCGGGCCAGCCTGACGTGGTGGCCCGCTTTGCGCTGGCCCGCATGCGTCTGGTCGGCTCGCCCTGGGTGCGCCGGGCTGAGAGGCCGATCGCCGGAATTTCGGGTGCGATCGAGGAGCCCAGTGGGGAAGTGATCGCATCGACCATTTCAACCGAGAACCGAACGGACCTGGGCTACGTCTCGCCGCCGGGGGTTTTCGAAGGAGTCTCCCGGCGGGGCGGTGACCGCAGCACACTGGGGACCCAGATCAACGAGAAGTCACTCCGGCTCATCGCCCGGGAACTGGAGGTCGGCGAGCGTGCGGAGGCATACCTGCGGCTCCCTACCGGTCCCCAGAACATGCTTCGCTACCGCCAGCTGCGCGTCTGGATGCGAGGCCGCGGCGTGGGATGGGAGGAGGGCGAGCTTCAGGCCTTTATCAAGCTCGGGAGCGACGACCGGAACTTCTATCTCTACCGCGCGGCGGCACGCAGCACGACGTGGGAGCCGGAATTCGGCATCGATCTTGAGGTCTGGCGCGGGCTCCGGGCCGACATAGAGACTCGCTGGCTGAGTGGGGCACCCCCTTCTGGTGCGCCCGAGTGTGGGAGTCTAGACCCGAATGCCTATGTGGCCTGTGAGGGACCGTACCTGGTCCATGTCACGGATCCGGGGATCAATCCGCCGAACCTGGCAGCTGTGCAGGAGGTCTCGGCGGGCATCTATCGGGTCGGCGGTGCGGGCGCCGCAGCCGAGGCCGAGCTCTGGGTGGATGACATCCGGCTCACCAGTCCGGTCTCGGAAGTCGGGACCGCTATGGCAATGGATGCCCAGTTGGTGGCCTCGGACGTGGGTAACGTCAACGCCTCGTTCGTCCGGCAGGATGGACAGTTTCACCAGATCAATCGAGACCCCAGCTACCGCACCACGGGCACTTTTCAGCTGAATACCAATTGGCGGCTCGATCGCTTTCTGCCGACTGGCCTCGGACTCTCTATACCGCTGACGGCAGCCTACTCGCGAAGCGATGTAACACCGGAGCTGCTGACCGGAACCGACCTCCGCGGTAATGCGCTCGTGGGCCTCCGGAAACCGCACTCCTGGACCGGCAACTACACCCTCGCCATCCGGCGGAGCCAGCGCGGGAGGAATTGGCTGGTGCGCGGCCTGGTGGATCCGCTGTCGGTGGTAGGCACCCTCACCCAGGGACGATCGCGCGCTGAACTGTCCGACGCCAATAGCGACGCGCACACGCTCACTGTCGGGTACAACCTCCAGCTCGTCCGGCGCGGGCCACGGCTGCCGTTCGGGGGGATCATCAAAGGTCTGCCGCGGTGGATCCGGGAAAGCGAGGGGGGCAAGGCGCTGTCAAATGCAAGCCTCAGCCTGGTACCCTCCAATGTCCGCTTCAACAGCGGGTTGACGAGGAATCAAGCCGACTACTCGCTCTTTGCCGTACCGGTCTCGCGAAGCGACGATGCCTTGATCACTCCTACGCTCTCGCTCACGCACCTGTGGAGCAATTCGGGTGGCCTCACCTGGCAGCCCCTCGGCATGCTTTCGCTCACCGGCGACCTCACCAGCACAAGGGACCTGAGGGTCTACCCCGATTCCACCTCTCTGGGCCGACTGGCCTATCAGGAGCGGCGATTCCTGCTGGGAGTTCCCGTTGGCGTCGAGCGAGATCGTACCCTCACCACCACCCTGTCTCTCGCTCCGCGACTGTCCTCGTGGCTGCGGCCTCGCTTCACCACCTCGAGCAGCTTTCTTCTGTCGCGGACCCTCAGCAGTCGTGAGCCGGTGCGGGAGTTTGGCGACAGCGGGTCTTTAATCCTGCCGCAGACACTCAATAACTCGCGGGTCCGTGAGGTAGGCGTCTCCCTGGATATCTCGCGAGCGCTCCGGCAGATCTGGTCGGACAGCAGCGGGGTGGGCAAAGCGGTTGCCAGAGTTCGTCCCCTGGACTTCAGCAGCCGGCTGGGCCGCACCTCCACTTATGACCTGACCGCGTTCGGGCCGGATGCGGGCTTCATGTTGGGACTTGGCGGCCGGGACGCTTTCCTCGGCCACGACGGTGAAAGTGCCCGAGGCGCCACGGAGACCCGGGTAGCCACCATCTCCTCCGGCGCTGAGCTGCCGCTGGGCCTTAGTACCACGATCTCCTATTCCCTCACCAGGACAGACCGGTTCCAGCAGGTGGGAGGTGGATTCTCCGAGACCGTGACGCGGCAGCGCGAGTGGCCGGTGGGCACCCTGCGCTGGAGTCGCACGTTCGGAGGCGGGCCGCTGACGCTGGTGGCTGGAGGCGTGGGCCTCCGGCGTCGGGAGGGCACCTCGACTCAGCCGAGCGGTGGCGTCAATGTCGCCACTAGCGCCATCTCATCGTACGCGCTCACTCCCGACCTGCAGCTCTCTTTCAGGAACGGCCTTGCGCTTACCGTGGGGCTGTCAACCCGCTCGCAACGCACCGAGAACAATGGGAACGCCACCGAGCTGGATCAGGACGATCTCATCGGCTCGGTCAACTACTCATTCGCCCTCCCGGCAGCCATCAGCCGGGTTCGAAAGCAGGTGCGCTCGACCCTCACGGCGCTTTCGTCCAAGACCCTCTCCTGTCTGGAACAGGGGAACGATCCCGAATGCATCGTGATCTCAGACGTACGGCGCCAGGAGGTCAGGGGAGGCCTGGACACGGACCTGCTCAAGACCGTGAGTGGTGGTCTGCAGTTCGGCTACTCGATCAGCGATGCGCGGCACCTGAGCAGGCGAACCTCGCAAATCTTCCTGTTGCTGACGTTCCAGTTGTCGTTGTACGCCGGGGATTATCGGTGAAGGCCGTGGGCTATTGGCCATTGGCTGATGGCTACTCCTCATCCCGAGCGCAGCGAGGGACCTACTCAGTTACCTTACCGACGCTCCGAGACATCAACGCGAACTCAAATCCCACGCAGCCCATAGCCCCGAGCCAATAGCCCATCATGCGCCTTCCTGTCCTTGCCGCCGTCCTCTCCGTCCTCTCCGTCGCCTGTCGAGAAAAACCCCGTCCACCACAGGAGTTCAACGGCACCGGGGCATTCGACTATATCCGGATTCAGGTCGGATTCGGGCCCAGAGTACCCGGGACGCAGGCACACCAACAGATGGGAGACTGGCTCGATAGCCTGCTCCGCCAGCGGGCGGACACGGTCGTCGTGCAGAGCTGGAAGCACGTCACCGCCGGTGGTGACACGCTTCCGCTCCGGAACTTTATCGCCCGATTCAACTCGTCCGCGGCAAACCGGCTCCTCCTGCTTGCTCACTGGGATAGCAGACCCGTTTCGGATAGTCCCCGGTCGCAGGACTCCACCAAAGCAGTGCTGGGCGCGAATGACGGCGGGTCAGGTGTGGCACTGCTGCTCGGCGTGGCTGATGCGCTGAAGCGAGCCCCGCCGACTGTGGGTGTCGATCTTCTCTTCGTGGATGGGGAAGATTACGGCGACTTCACCAAGGCGCCAGCGGATGTGCTCATCGGATCCCGGTACTATGGAGCGCACCAATTGCCGGGCCCCAAACCGCTGTACGCGGTGCTCTTCGATCTCGTGGCCGACAAGGATCTCCAGCTTTACCAGGAGGGGAACTCGTTGATCGGCGCTCCCGAGGTAGTCGAGCTGGTCTGGAGCGCCGCCAAGGACCTCGGGTACGGCGGCTACTTCATCTCCTCACCCCGTCATACCCTGATCGACGATCACCTGGAGCTTCAGAAGGCCGGCATCCGCGCCATCGATGTCGTAGACTTCGACTACCCCGCATGGCACACGCAGTACGACACCATAGATAAGGTGAGCGCCGCGAGCTTGCAGGTTGTCGGCGATGTGGCAATAGCCTTGATAAGGCGAGAAGGACCTACCACCTGAGCCCTTATCGCGTTTTCGTCCTTCCCCGCGTAAATCCGCTTACCGCTTAACCGCCGTACCGCCGTACTGTCTTCTCATGCCTCCCCCCGAGCACCGGGCGCTCCTTCTTCTGCTATCCCTGGCGGTGGCCGGCCAGGTGGTGCGGCATCTTGCCACCAGACCAGGAGAGCCTCCGGGTCAGGTTCAGCTGCTTTCTACCGTCCCCGCCGGTTCCCCGGCCGCGCAGCGCGACAGTGCCATGCACCAGGCTCGGCCACTCGAGCCGGGAGAGCTGATCGATGCTGACATGGCGTCGGCGGCGGAACTCGCCCGGCTGCCTCGGATTGGACTCGCGCTGGCCAAGGTCATCGTGACCGACCGGGATGCGCAGGGTCCCTTCGGGGGCCTGGCGGGCCTCGATCGAGTGGCCGGCGTAGGCCCGGGGCTGCTCCGGTCCTTGGGGCCGCATCTGACCTTTACTGGCGCGAATGCCGCCCAGTTAGCCGGTCGCGCCACGGGTGCAGCAGTTGGCACCGCGTTTGCTCCCCTGTCCGGCGCAAGCGAGGCTCCCGCGCAGGCGGGACAGCAAGACCACGTGCTCAACGTCAATCATGCCACCGTTGTGCAGCTCGAGGCGCTCCCCGGTATCGGACCCTCTTTAGCACGGCGAATTGTGGCGGATCGCGAGGCACAGGGATCCTTTGCGACTGTCGCGGCGCTTGATCGCGTCCCTGGGATCGGCCCGGCCTTGCTCGAGCGGCTGGGGAAGCTGGTAACGGCGCCGTGAGAAGCTCTCTCACGTCATCGGCACTTGCTTCCGATGATATCCCTGAACCCTATTCCTTCGGATACCTCGGAACCCAATGGCAACCGCAGCGGCCGGTGGCGATCGGCTCGGCGAAATCCTGCTTCGTGAGGGCCTGGTCACGCGCGATCAGCTCGCGCAGGCCCTCGCCGAGCAGAAGAATACCAAGCATCGGCTCGGCTACGTGCTGGTGAAGCTCGGGCTCGTGCAGGAGCTCGAGATCACCAAGGTCCTGGCCCGGCAGTATCGCATGCCCGCGGTGGACCTCACCCGGTTTGAAGTCGATCCGAAGATTATCAAGCTGGTCCCCGCCGAGATGGCCACCAAGAGCATCGTGCTTCCGCTCAAGCGCGAAGGCCGCACGCTCACCGTTGCCATGGCCGACCCTACCGATCATGGCTTGCTGGAAGACCTCAAATTCATTACCCGCTTCGATCTGTTCCCGGTCATCGCCGGCGAGTACACCCTTCGCAACCTGATCGAGAAGCACTACGAGTCCTCCGACCAGCAGCTGGCCACGCTGCTCAAGGACATGGAGGAGAACACCGAGGACGTCGAGGTCGTTGAGGAGCAGGAGGACGAAGCGGCCACTCAGGCCCAGATCGACGATGCGCCGGTCGTCAAGCTGATCAACGGTCTCCTGACCGACGCCGTAAAGCGCGGGGCCAGCGACATCCACATCGAGCCGTTCGAGCATGAAATCCGGGTCCGCTACCGTATCGATGGCGCCCTGCTCGAGATCATGAAGCCGCCGCTCAAGATGAAGGCCGCGCTCACCTCGCGGGTGAAAATTCTCTCGCAGCTTAACATCGCCGAGCGGCGGGTGCCGCAGGACGGACGTCTGAAGCTGAAGATGGGCAGCCGTGTCATCGACTTCCGGGTGTCCACTCTGCCCGTGCTCTTCGGCGAGAAGATCGTGCTCCGAATCCTGGACAAGGGCAACCTGACCCTGGACCTGACCAAGTTCGGGTTCGAGGAGAAGGCGGAGCGGGACCTGATGAAGGCGATTCTCAACCCGTACGGAATGGTGCTTGTAACCGGCCCCACCGGGTCTGGAAAGACCACGACGCTGTATTCGGCGCTCTCGCGGATCAACACGCCCGAAGTGAACATCATGACCGCGGAAGATCCGGTCGAATACAACTTGATGGGCATTAATCAGGTCCTGGTGCGCAACGAGATCGGTCTGAGCTTTGCCGCCGCTTTGAAGGCGTTCCTACGGCAGGACCCGAACATCATCATGATTGGCGAGATCCGAGATCTGGAGACCGGGGGCACCGCCATCAAGGCGGCGCTCACCGGCCACCTCGTGCTGTCCACCCTGCACACCAACGATGCCCCGAGCACCATCACCCGAATGATCGACATGGGTATCGAGGCCTTCAACGTGGCCAGCGCCGTGAATCTCGTGGTGGCCCAGCGTTTGGTGCGCCGTATCTGCAAGGATTGCAAGGGCGAACATACGTACACTGACGTGGAGTTGGGCGCCCTGGGCACAAATCTTGAGAGTTTACGGTCGATCAAGTTCATGAAGGGAACCGGCTGCGATACCTGCAGCGGAACCGGCTACAAGGGCCGTGCGGGCCTCTATGAAGTCATGGCCCTCTCGCCCGAATTGCGGCGAATGATCCTTCGGGGGGCCTCTGTTGCTGATATCCAGACCCAGGCCGTCGTCGACGGCATGCTCACGCTTCGCATGGACGGCATGAAGAAGATCGAACGTGGTGTTACAACCCTCGAGGAAGTGGTCAAGGAGACTGCCGGATGACGCTCAACCTGCGGGCGCTGCTGGAAGAAATGATTCAGAAGGACGCTTCGGACCTCCACATCACGGTGGCCGAGCGTCCCAAACTGCGCGTGGACGGCGACATCGTCGACAGCTCGGCGCTCGAGGTCCTGACGGCCAAGGACACTCTTCAACTGGCTTACTCGGTGCTCACCGAGAATCAGAAGAAGCGCTTCGAGACCGACGACGAGCTGGACTTCTCGTTTGGAATTCAGAACCTGGCCCGCTTCCGCGGCAATGTGTTCAAGCAACGCGGCTGTGTTGCCATGGTAATCCGCATGATTCCCTTCAATGTGCGAACCTTTCAGGAGTTAGGCCTCCCTCCCGTCATTGCCAAGCTCGCTGAGCGGCCCCGCGGCTTGGTCCTGGTGACAGGTCCCACGGGCTCGGGTAAGTCGACCACGTTGGCAGCGATCATCGACAAGATCAACAAGGAGCGGAAGGGCCATATCATTACGGTCGAGGACCCGATCGAGTTCATCCATCGGCACCAGTCCTGTATCATCAACCAGCGTGAGATCGGTACCGATACCAAGACTTTCGCCGCTGCGCTGAAGTACGCGCTGCGCGAAGATCCCGACGTCATTCTGGTGGGAGAAATGCGGGACCTCGAGACGGTTGCTGCCGCGCTCACCATCGCGGAAACCGGCCACCTGGTGCTGGCTACTTTGCACACCAACTCGGCGGCCGAGTCGATCAACCGTGTAATCGACGTCTTCCCCTCGAATCAGCAGTCTCAGGTGCGGGCCCAGCTGGCTTTCGTGCTCGAGGGCGTGGTTACCCAGACCCTCCTGCCCAAGCTGAAGGGGCGGGGGCGTTCAATGGCTGCCGAGATCATGGTGGCCACGCCGGCCATCCGCGCGCTCATCCGCGACGACAAGGTCCACCAGATCTATTCGGCAATGCAGTCCGGAAAGAAGTTCGGGATGCAGACTATGAACGACGCCCTGTACCAGCTCTATACCGCCCGCGAGGTGGCTCAGGAGGAGTGCGAGCGGGTTTCGCACGATCCCAAGGAGTTCCTCCGGATGATTGGGGTAACGCCGATGGAAGATCAGGATATGGCCGGCGGCGATCGCCCGCAGCAGCAGAAATCCGCTGGAGTCCGCCGGTAACACGTAGGGGCGCACAGCCTGTGCCCATGGGGACGCACAGCCTGCGTCCATGATTCGGGAGAGACCGATGCCGCTTTTCGAATACACCGCACGGAACGCCGCGAACGGACAGATCCAAAAGGGCCAGGTAGAGGTCAAGAGCCGGGAGGAGGTCAGCGCGTACCTGCGCAAAAACCGGATGATGCTGGTCAGCGTCCGGGAGGCCCCCAAGAAGATCAGCCTCGGCGGCGGTCTGGGTAAGGCGCGGGTCAAGACACGGGACATCGTGATCTTCACCCGGCAGTTTGCCACGATGATCAACGCCGGCCTCCCTCTGGTGCAGTCGCTCACCATCCTGGCGGAGCAGACCGAGAACAAGACACTGCAGGAGGTAACCAAGGCGGTGGTGCACGACGTCGAGTCCGGAAACACCCTGGCTGACGCGTTCGCGAAGCACCCCAAGGCCTTCAGCGGCCTGTACGTCAACATGGTTGCGGCGGGCGAGGCCGGCGGTATTCTCGATACCATTCTGATCCGGCTGGCAACTTTCCTCGAGAAGAGCGACGCCCTGATCCGCAAGGTCAAGGGCGCCATGATCTACCCCGCTGTCATCTTCAGCGTCGCAATCATCGCCATCGCGGTTCTGCTCATATTCGTCATCCCCACGTTCCAGAGCATGTTCGCCTCGGTGAGCATGGAGCTCCCGCTGCCTACCCGGGTCGTCATCGGAATGTCACAGCTTCTGATCGGCTTCTGGTGGGCCTTCATCGGCGCGATAGGTGGCTTGGTCTTCATGCTCAAGCGGTACTATGCCACCACCCGCGGTCAGCGCCACATCGATGGTCTTTTGCTCAAGGCACCGGTGCTGGGAGACATCCTGCGTAAATCCGCGGTCTCGCGGTTTACCCGGACGCTTGGCACCCTGATCTCCTCCGGCGTGTCGATCCTGGACGGCCTCGAGATCACGGCAAAGACCGCGGGTAACATGGTGATCCATGACGCGGTCATGGAATCGCGCCAGTCTATCGCCGGCGGTGAAACCATCTCCGCGCCGCTCGCGAAATCCAAGGTATTCCCGCCGATGGTCATCTCGATGATCGCAGTTGGCGAACAGACCGGCGGCCTGGATGAGATGCTCACCAAGATCGCCGACTTCTATGATGAGGAAGTGGACGTGGCGGTCTCGTCGCTGCTCTCGCTGATGGAACCGGTGATGATCGTGGTGCTCGGCGTGATCGTCGGCGGCATGGTGGTGGCGATGTACCTGCCGATCTTCGACATGATGAACGCAGTGCAATAAGCCGGTCCGGATAGACAGATTCACAGCAGACAGGGGCCGGAGACCTTCCGACCCCTGTCTGCTACACCTCACTCGGATATAACTCGTCCCTCGATCCATGGAGCGGTGATGCGTTCGCCACGGCTGTACAGGCATGCCCCTCTGCCTGGATTCCTCGTGCTGTAGTGCTGGGGTTGATCGCCTGCGGCGACGGCACGGGGCCGGGTGGCGGGGGTTCACCCGAGGTCGCCGTGGTAGTAGTGAGTCCATCCACCGACACAGTGGTGGTAAAGACCGGCGTGCAGCTTACGGCAACGCCCCGGAATGCCGCTGGCCAGTCACTACCCCTGCAATGGGGACGGTCACGATCACTGCTACCGCGGCCGGAAAGACGGCATCCGCGACGCTCACGCTCGCCCCGGCAGTAGCGCTTTCTCCTCGCCTGCCAAGCCTGTTCGCCGGCGATACTATTGCTTGTCGCCACTCTCACCGATGCCACCGGCTCACCCCTCACAAGTGCTGTCGCTTTGATGAGCGAGAACGAGGCGGTCGCCACCGTCATGGCCAATGGTGTCGTGTCGAGCCATGCACCGGAGACGGCGCGCATCGTGGCTACCCTGAATGGCGGCACCGCTGCTGTGGATGTGGCGGTGATCTCCAGCGTCTCGCGGCCCATTCGCGAGGTCGCTATGCACCGTGGCGGGACTCGTTTCGATGGCATGGGCATCAGCGAGTTGTGGACAATCCGTTTGGATGGCTCGAGCTTCGCTCGCGTGAGCGAAGCGGATGAGCACGTAAATCAGTACGGCTGCGGAGGCGGCACGTGTTACCCTACGGGTGCTTTACCAGTCTGTTGGCTGGTAGTCCTTCAGGAACTTCCCCCAGACATGCTCGCCCGTATTGATCCCGCCTATGATCGGGTCAACGATACGTGCGGCGCCATCCACGATGTCCAGGGGTGGATGGAAGCGATGCTCGGAAACCTTCCGTGCCGCAATCTCGGCCGGATCTTCGTCCGTCACCCATCCCGTATCCACGCTGTTCATGTGGATGCCGTCCGCCTGGTAATCCGCCGCCGCCGTGCGGGTCATCATATTCAGCGCGGCCTTGGCCATGTTGGTGTGCGGATGCCGTGTGGTCTTGAAGTTCCGGTAGAACTGACCTTCGACCGCGGATACGTTGACGATGTGCTTGTGCCGGCCCGGAGTGCGCAGCATCAGCGGCTTGAGCCGCGCGTTCAGGATGAAGGGGGCAATGGCGTTGACAAGCTGGACCTCCAACAGCTCAACGGAGGGCACGTCGGCCATCATCATTCGCCAGGAGTTCCGCTCCCGTAAGTCCACCTGCTGCAGGTCCTGGTCGAGCTGTCCCTCGGGGAAGAGATGCCGCTGTGATCGGTCTTCATCCGGGAGCAGCCGCACCTGGGACAGCTCGGCCGAGTTGGCCAGCCCGGCAATGCTCGGCAGGCGCCGCTCGGACGCCGCCGACGTAACCGCCGTGGTGGCATCCAGGTGAACGCCGCGCCATCCCTCGTAGCTGCCGAGCAGCCGGCGTGCCTCCTCCGGGAGGCTGTGCCGGGCGCTGGTCTCGCTCTCCATCATGTGCTCATAGAACTCGGGAGGCCGGCGCACCGTCTGACAAGCGTTGTTGACGATGAAGTCGAGCCGGTTGCGAGAGTGGAGCAGCTCCCGGCAAAACGCCTCTACGCTCGGCGTGTGGCGCAGGTCCAGCCCGAAGATTTCCAGGCGCCGTCCCCAGTCGCCAAAATCCGGCTCGCTGGCGTAGCGCGCCGCCGAATCTCGAGGGAATCGGGTGGTCACGATGAGGTTCGCGCCAGCGCGCAGCAGCTTGAGCCCCGCCTGGTAGCCGATCTTGACGCGTCCTCCGGTCAGCAGAGCCACCCGGCCGTTTAAGTCGGCCAGCTCAGTGCGTTTGGCAAAGTTGAATGCCGCGCAGGGCGGGCACATCTGGTCATAGAAATGATGCAGGAGCGTGTACTTCTGCTTGCAGATATAGCAATGCTGTGGCTCGATGACCTCCCGGAAATCGGGATCGCTCTCTACCTCTCGCTGCTCGAATCCCGTCGGCGGAAAAACGTTGGGGCTGGTGAACACCGTCTGGCGGCGCAGGGTACGAATGCCGGTGCGGTTGAGCACGCGATCCTCCAGCTCGACCTTCTGCGCCTTGCGGCGTCGGCTGCTGGCTCGGATCAGCTGCCGGCGGGCCACGGCATCTGGAGCATAGACATGGCCGGCCGCCTGCAACAGACGCCGTTGGCCGCTGGCAGGAATCTGCGCGAGGAGTCCGCGGTCCGAAATGATTGATTCGAGCAGTTCGGTTGCGGCGCGGACGCGATCGAGGAAGATGGCTTCGGTTTCTGACATGGCGAGAAGTTTAATTCGCCCCTTCTGCTATCGCTCCTCCTCCGTGAGATTTCACCGACCTCAGTCCGCGGATACCCGCGTCCCCGAAATTCACGGGGTGGCTTATGGCGAATCTCCGGGTCTTGATGCTCAACTTCGAGTACCCCCCTCTGGGTGGCGGCGCCGCACCCGTGACTCGGGGTTTGGCCCAGTCCCTGGTTGGGCGTGGACACCAGGTGGACGTCGTAACGATGGGCTATCGTGAGCTGCCGCGGGAAGAGCTTGACGGCGGGGTTCAGGTGTTCCGGGTTCCAGGCATTCGATCTCGGCTGGAGCTGTCCCGCGTCCATGAGCTGGCGACTTACGTCGTCAGCGGCGCGCGTAAGGCCAGGGCTCTCGCGCGCGTCGCGGCCTATGACATTTGCCATTGCCACTTCATCCTTCCCACCGGGGCCATCCCTTACATCCTGCGCACTACCGGCCGCTTTCCACCCTATGTGATCACCTGTCACGGTTCGGATGTTCCGGGTTTCAACCCGGACCGGTTCACGCTCCTGCATCGGATGACGCCTCCCCTGCTCCGCCGGATACTGAAGCGGTCCTCTGGCGTAATCGTTCCGTCAGCGGCGATGGAGAGAATGATTCGAGCGCAATTTCCTGACGATACCTTGGCGCTTACGCAGATTCCGAACGGTATGGCGATAGACCAGTTTACCCGGCAGCCCAAGGAGCCGCGCGTCCTCGTAGCAACCCGCCTGTTCGAGCGAAAAGGCGTACAGCACGTCATCAGAGCGCTGGCGAACATTACGGCGCATGGCCACGTGCTCGAGGTGGCGGGCGACGGGCCTCAGCGCGCCGAGCTGGAGCAACAGGCCAGCCAACTGGGGGTGCCGGCCCGGTTCCACGGCTGGCTCCCGCGGGCGTCCCTCTATCCGTTATTCGAGCGGTGCCGCATTTTCGTGCTCGCCAGCAGCAGCGACAACTTTCCAGTCTCGCTGCTTGAAGCAATGACGGCCCGCTGCGCGGTCATTACTACCAGGGCGGGCGGGTGTCCGGAGGTGGTGGGCGACGCCGGGCTGGTGATCGACGTGGGCGACGGGCCCGGTCTGGGCGAGGCGCTGACTCGGCTCATTCGTCAGCCGGCGTTTGCCGAGGAGCTGGGTGAGCGGGGGGCGCGCCGGGTCCGGGACCACTTCGGCTGGCCGTCGATCGCGTCGCGCCACGAGGCCCTCTACGTCGAATCGATCAGAGGCTCTCGGGCGGCGGATCTCGCTGGTGGGTTAGCCTCACCGGCATGACTGACCCAGCGCCGCCGACTCTTCGGCTTGGCGTGATCGGTTGCGGCCGTGTGTTCGAGCGCTTTCATCTTCCCGCCATCGACCGGACACCCGCCGTCTCCTTTGTGGCCGCATGCGATACCAACCGCGACCGGCTGACGTGGGGGGAGCACAGATCCCCTCCACCCGGCCTCTTCGGCACGCCAGAGGAGCTGCTCGGTTGCCCGGATCTCGAAGCGGTTCTCGTCCTTACGCCTCCGCCAAGCCACGCCCAGAACGTCATTCAGGCACTGGCAGCCGGGCTGCACGTACTGGTCGAGAAACCCATGGCGCTCGACCCTGTTGAGGCAAGGCAAATGGTTCAGGCGGCGCGGCGGGCGCGGCGCCACCTGCAGGTGGGGTTCAGCCGCCGGTTTCGGACGCCCTATCAGAGGCTGTGGGAGGAAATGCGGCGGATGGAGCCGCTGCGTCTTCGGGAGGCGCGCTTCGAGCTCGCCTTTCCCACTGGGAGTTGGAAGGCCTCCAGCCATTTCCTGGGCGAGGAGTCACAGGGGGGCGGAGTGTTGGACGACGTGTTATCACACCAGGTGGATCTGGTGTGCTGGCTGTTACAGGGACGGCCGGATCGTGTCAGGTGTGAAGGTTCGAGCGTTGGGGTGCGGGCGGAGCTGGAGATCGGGGGCGCCACGGTTCGCTGCGGGTCGGCCCATTCCAGATACGTGGAGCGATTGGAGATAGAGCTCGACGGCGGCGGAGTGCTGGAGGCGAGTGGAAGCCATATGGGAGCCGGAGGCTCCTGCTTTCAAGGATGGCGCCGGCAGCGGGCGCTGCTGCGTGACAGGCTGTCGCTACTCGGTGATCGTGTGCGTCGCCGGCCTAACGTGTCCCTCAGGAGCTTCGAGGGCCAGCTCCGCGATTTCGTGGGAGCGATACACAGCGCGAGGCTGGAGGGGGCCACCGCGGAGGATGGGCTCCGGGCGGTGGAGATCGTTCACGCCTGCCGTGCCAGCGTCCTGCAGGATGGAGCTTGGCAGAGGGTCGGTACCACTACGGGACCAGTTGAGTGAGAACCTTGCCTGCAAGCGGTACCCCGGCACCGACACCAAGGCGCCGTAACGCGGTAGGAGCGAGGTCGAGAATATCGGCGCCCGCCTCAAGCCGCCCTCCAGCCGCTATGCCGGCGCCCCGCGCGATCAGAAATCCTTCGGGGGCGTGGTTGCCGCTGCGGCCGTTGGGAATGCGGCCGGGTGTCGACCGAGCTATGTGGCCCAGGGACGGGGACGTAATGGCCTCGTGGGTTGCCCCCGAGGCACCGTGCCATCGAACGATGAGGTCAGGAAGTCGATCGATGCGCTCGCCCGGAGGAAAGACGTCGGCGGCGCGGCAGATCTCTTCGATGAGAGGCTCCCCGGTCCTGGAGTCGCGAAACGTTTGCAGCCCCTCGGCAATCCTGGCGCAGAGTGCATCGACCTCTTCGGGAGGTACCACACCGGCGGGTTCCCGGCCCCGCACATTCAAACGGATGTATCCGTTGAGGTCGGCTCTGAGAGTGAAGGCCGCGGTTTGTTCCCACTTCATCCCGCCGGTTGTCCAGCGGGTCATTATCCGGTTCTTGAGCGTTTCAGGTACCGCATTGGTGACAGCGCGGCGCAGGGAAAGCGGCATCGCTTCTCCCAGTTGGCGCAGCAGTCCAGGCTTGGCCCGGGTGGCGGCCGGCCCATGGAGCACCCGGGCCAGCATCTCATCCAGAAAATCCACGCGGGCAGTGTTCACCTTCATGCCGTGCAGGGCGAAGACGAACACCGAGGCATCAGGCGCGGCGTTCACGAGATCACCGGCCGCCTTGTCCGCGGCGCGGTAGAGCTCCGGCAGCGCGCCGTCGTACCAGGACCCCAGTGTCTCGGGAACAGCGCCTTCTACGCTGGACCGATCCCAGAACCGATGGCCGCCGCGATGGAGGGCACCGAAGACCACAATGCCGAGATTCCAGGGCCGCTGGAGGAGCCAGCAAGCCAAATTCACGGAGCGCTCCGTGAGGCTCACCAACTCGGCATGCAGCTCCCGCAGGTGGGCGATCGAAGCGCGACCATACTCGTCGGTTCGGATGGGAGACTCGCCGTACCGGCGCCGGATCTCGTCCAGCAGCTCCGGCGGATATGAATCGGGAGGCACCAGCTTGTCGTGGCTTCCCCATCCGGTGACCTCGAGGCCGCGGAACGGCTCGGTGCCTGGGGTCATCGGCACGTCGTGCACCACAGCCTGGATGTCGCCCTGGATTGCCCTCCAGAACGGCCGCACCGGCAGCCAGTCCATGGCAGGAGCGGCGAACTCCATTCGTTCCTGCCGCCACTGAAAGTCATGGTAGATGCCGTGATCCGAGGGAGGCTGGCCGGTGTAGAACGTGGGCCACGGCGATCCCGTCAGGTATCTCGCCGCGCTGGAGAGACGGCCCCAGATACCTTCCTCGCGGATTCTGGCCAGATTCGGGAGAGTGCCATCGTCGGTCCACCGCTCGATCAGGTCGGCGTCCGCGGCGTCGAGTCCGATCAACAGGAGTTTGCGATGGGTATCGGCCATGGCTGGAAGGATCACTGCGGCCTGCGGCGTTGTCAAAGGCCGTTCGACGGGCTTCAGAGAACATGACGTCAGGATCGGGGGAGGGGCTCCTCGTGGTGATCGTTCTCAGCTATAACAAGCGTGCCCAGACGCTCCGCTGCCTGGAGAGCGTGCGTCAGCTTCGCTACCGGCCGTTGAAGGTACTCGTGGTTGACAACGCCTCTTCTGACGGATCCGCCGAGGCGGTCGCTGCGGGCTATCCGGAGGTGCACCTGGTGCGAAGCCTGGTAAACCGCGGGGCCGCCGGCGGCCGCAATTTCGGCACTGGCTACGCCAGGAGTCGGTTCGACCCGGCCTACGTCCTGTTCCTCGACGACGACGCCGTCGTAGATGAGCGCCTCGCCGGGGAATTGGTGGCCATCATGCGGGACGACCCGGGTGTCGGGCTGGCAACACCCAAAGCGTACCGCTTCGGAACTCGCGACGTCATCGCGTCGGCGGGAGGGATGCAGGTGCGGCTCGGGCGCGGGTCAATCACCGACATTGGAGCCGGGGCACGGGATGTAGGACAGTTCGAGAAAAGCGGCACGGTCGAGTCCTGCGTGGGCTTCACGGTACTTGCCCGCTGGGAAGCGCTCGAGCGGTGCCAGGGCTTTGACGAGAGATACAATCCTTATGGATGGGAGGAGGTAGACCTGTCACTGCGTATCCGCGAGGCCGGATACACAATCAAATATGCGCCCACCGCGGTCTGCTGGCACGCGGGTGGTACTCCCGGCCGTGGCCGGCGCCTGGCCCGATATGAACGAGGAAAGATCGTCAACTATCTCCGGTTAATGCGGCGCCACGCGACGGCGGGGGAATGGCTCACCTTCCTTGCCATCATGCCCCTGCGGGCGGCGCAGGTTATGTCCGCGCAAGTCAAGGGAATAGTGCGTCAAACCCGAGGGCACCGTACGTGATTCTGCTCACCGTTCGAACTGTACCCGCCCCATACCTAGCGAGGTTCTTCCTTGTGGTTGCCGCGCTCGCCGGAGTACTGGGCTGCGCTCAGAACGGCCAATCTGCGCTGCATCCAGCGGGCCCGGGAGCGGAGCGAATCGCTGATCTCTGGTGGCTAATGCTGGCGGCTGCTTCGGCGGTCTTCCTGCTCGTCGTATTTTCGTTGTATCGTGCCCTTACCCATCGCGGACGGCGGTCCGAGCCGCAGGGACGTCGCGACGAGCCCGTTGCCACGAAGTGGGTGCTGGCCGGTGGAGTGGCACTACCTACCATAATTCTCACTCCTCTGCTGATCTTCACCCTTCACACCTTGGCAAGGCTTGCGCCGCCGAAAAGCGGAAGCGCCCTCGAGGTGACAGTCACCGGCCGGCAATGGTGGTGGGATGTGCAGTACGCCGGCGCCGGGAGCCGGCTGCGCACCGCCAACGAGATTCATATACCGGTTGGCCGGCCTGTCCGAATCCAGTTGCGGTCGGAGGATGTGATCCACAGCTTCTGGGTGCCGGCTCTGCAGGGGAAACTGGATCTTGTGCCCGGGCAGGTGAACACGACCTGGCTTCAGGCGAACAGGGCGGGCATTTATCGAGGCGAGTGCGCGGAGTACTGCGGCCTTCAACACACCCGCATGCAGTTCCGAGTGGTGGCGCTGCCAGCATCGGAATTCAGCTACTGGCTCACTGCCCAGCAAAGAGCCGCGGTGCCCGCGGCCGACTCCTCCACCCGTGCGGGGCAGGCAGTATTCATGTCCTCTGGCTGCGCCCTCTGCCACGCGATCCGAGGTACCCCGGCCCGGGGCTCGGGCGGGCCTGACCTGACCCATTTCGCCAGCCGCCAAACCATTGCGGCGGGCACACTGCCGAATACGAAGGGACATCTGGCCGGCTGGATCGCAAATCCCCAGGCCATCAAGCCGGGCAACCTCATGCCTCGAATTCCCCTCGAGCCCGAGCAACTCCGGACTCTGCTCGTCTATCTGGGCAGCCTCCGGTAGCCATCATGTCCGCCCACACAGTGCCGCCGCCGCCGGTCCCGCCCGACACCCTGGAAGCGTTCGAGAAGACCTGGAGCTCTGCTCCCGGGTTCCTCGGCATGCTGCGGGAAGTGAACAACATCCCGATCGCCCAGCGGTACATGGTGACCGGCTTCGCGTTCTTTCTCCTCGGCGGCCTGCTCGGCCTGCTGATGCGCATCCAGCTCGGCTCACCCGAGAACACCTTCCTGGACGCGGAGACCTACAACCAGATCTTCACCATGCACGGCACGACGATGATGTTCCTCTTCGTCATACCGTTCATCGAGGCCCTGGCCAATTACATGCTGCCCCTGCTGCTGGGGACTCGTGACCTGCCATTCCCACGCATGACGGCGCTCAGCTACTGGACCTACCTGTTCGGAGGGATCTTCCTCTACTCCAGCTTTCTCTTCGGCGCGGCTCCTGACGGGGGGTGGTTCGCCTACGTTCCGCTTACCAATGTCGAGTACTCGCCAGGCATCAATATGGATTTCTGGGACATTGGTCTGAGCGTAGCGGAGATAGCCGCCCTGGGTGCGGCGGCGGAAATGATCGTTGCCATTATCCGGATGCGGGCCCCGGGAATGACGCTCAACCGGATGCCGCTCTTCGTGTGGGCCATGCTGGTGACGGGGGTGATGATCATCTTCGCCTTCACCCCCCTCATCGTGGGTACTGCCATGCTCGAGCTGGACCGCAAAGAGCTGACCGCGTTCTTCAAGCCCGAGGCCGGTGGGAAACCGCTGTTGTGGCAGCACATCTTCTGGGTCTTCGGCCACCCCGAGGTCTACATCATGTTCATCCCCGCGGCCGGCATCGTGTCGCATGTCGTTCAGACGTTCTCCCGGAGGGCCATCGTCAGCTACACCCTCATGGTCCTGTCCATCGTGGCCACCGGCTTCATCAGCTTCGGTCTCTGGGTGCATCACATGTTCACCGCCGGACTTTCCGCGGTGGCTCTCGGGTTCTTTACGGCGGCGAGCATGGCCATAGCCATTCCGAACGGAGTGCAGGTCTTCGGGTGGATCGCCACCCTCTGGGCCGGTCGGCCGGTGTGGCGGACGCCGCTGTTGTTCGTGCTCGGCTTCCTGGTGCTATTCACGATTGGCGGCCTGACGGGGATCATGGTGGGCTCGGTGCCTTTCGACTGGCAGGCCCACGACAGCTATTTCCTGGTGGCACACTTTCACTACGTGCTGATCGGGGGCGTGGTGTTTCCGCTCTTCGCCGGCTTGTACTACTGGTTGCCGAAAGTCACGGGCCGGCTTCTCAATGAGCGCCTGGGCCGCTGGAACTTCTGGCTCATGTTCGTCTTCTTCAACGTAGCCTTCTTCCCCATGCACCTGTCGGGGCTGCTGGGCATGCCCCGGCGGGTCTATACCTACCCCGCGGGCCTCGGGCTCGAGACCTTGAACCTGATATCGACAATCGGCGCGTTCGGATTCGCCATCGGAATAGCTCTCTTTGTCGTGAATGTGGTCTGGAGCCGGAGGAATGGTGAGTTGGCCGGCAGCAATCCCTGGGGCAGCGACTCGCTCGAATGGTCGGAAGCATCCCCCCCACCCAGTGCTCAGTTCGTGCGCATTCCTGTGGTCCGAAGCCGTCATCCACTCTGGGAACATCAGGACCTTCTACCTCACGACCCGCAGCTCCTCGGCCAGATGGAGGACCTGAATGCCCGCCCCGCCCACTGGCGCGGCGCCCTGGTGGTATCGACGGTGGATGCCACGCCGCTCGCGATTGCGCACATGCCTGGCTCAACCATAGCTCCTTTCACCATGGCGGTGGCATTTCTGGCCATTTTCGTGGGGGCTCTGGTGGACAGAGCGGAGCCGCTGGCGGCTGGGGGCGCTCTTGCCGCCGTGGCGCTCTTTCTCTGGTTTCGTCCTCAAGCATCCGAGACGCTGGCCCTCCAGGAGCTCGGAGGCCGGAAAGAGGACCCAGCCAGGCTGCAGCTGGCGGTTGGTGGCCCTATCGCCAATGGCTGGTGGGGCATGCTCGTTTTGATTTCCATCCTCGCCACCGCCCTCATTACCACTATCGCGAGCTACTTCTATATCAGTGACGGTCCCTCCGGCGCATCCCAGCTGCCTCTGTCGATCACTCAGCCAGCCCTGGGCACCATCCTCTCATTGTTGGCCCTGGTGGCTGTGGAGTGGGCCCTCCGCGGCGTCCGGAAACATCAATCCATTGCAACCCGGCTTGGGCTTGCGGCTGCGTGGATTGTATCCGCTGGCGCACTCGGTCTGAGCATCCAGGCTTTTTCGGGGGCAGGCCTGGAGCCCGAGCGGAGTGCCTACGCCTCAGCGGTCCTCGGAATGTTGGGATACCAATGGCTGGTACTCATCATTCTGCTGGTAACGGTGGCTATTGGGTTGCTGTGGGCGCTCGGTGATCCGGAAGACCGTCGGGGTCATTCGGTGGTCCACAACATCAGGCTGATGGCCGCGTTCACCGGCGTCAGTGCCGTTGTGGTGTTCGTGGTGGTCTACGTTTCGCCCAGGCTGTAGCGAGTACATCGTGAGCCGCGAGATCGGCACCGGAGCACTGGTAGTGGCTTTCCTGGGCGCGCCCACGGTTTGGGCGCTTCACCTGGCGGTAAGTTACTTCCTGGTGTCGATCGGCTGTCGCACCGATTGGGCCGGGGCTAAAGCCGCCGTGCTCCTTGCGACTGTAATCGCCGCGCTTATCGCCATTGGATTTGGGGTGTTCGCCTGGCAACGTTGGAGGTGGGCGCGCGGCGGTCGCGGCGGCGGCCTGCTCGATCCAGATCACGTTCGTGAATTCCTGGCGCTGAGCGGGGTGGTGTTTGCCGCATTATTCGTTGCCGCCATCATCATGTCCGGTATATCGCCCTTGTTCCTCCCCCTGTGCACCACCAGCTAAAGCCAAGTCTGTAGCGACTGGCTCTCCTCTTGATACAGGGGTGACAGCATCGCCCTGTCGGTTTGGCCCTGGAATTGCCCCTCCGCCCCGAAACGGCATCCGAAATACACCCCCGTCCCAACGGTTCCGGAGGGCTCCATAATGGCTAAGAAAATGGCAATCCTGACGTTAGCATTTCTGGTGGGCTGTGGCGGCCAGCCAGACAGCGGCGCTGCAGGCGACGACTCGACCCGCGATCTGCAACGTCCGGCTGTCGACGCAAGCTCCCCCAGGAACGACCGGCCAGCGAGATCGAAGTCGAACCCGGCGGCTAAAGCCATGCCCAAGCGAGCGTCGAAACCGGCAGCTAAGCCCGCCTCGGGTGAGCGGATACTCGCCTCGGGTACGGCCATCTCGGCCAAGTTTGACGCCGGCATCAGTTCCCGCACCCATAAAGCGGGACAGAAGCTCACCGGCACCGTCTCGTCCGACGTCAAGGACAAGAACGGCCGGATCGTGATTCCCGCCGGCGCGAAGGTGCACGTGACCATCGCGGCTATCCACGAATCGGAGCGAAAGAGCGACAAGACCGGGAAGCTGGTTCTCACCCCCACGAAGGTCCAGATCGGGAGCCGTACCTACGCCCTGTCCGGATCGGCCAGCGCGCTCGACCGTACCCTGAAGGACCGCAAGACCAATGCAGGTGACATCGCCAAGGTTGGCGTGGGCGTCGGGGCCGGCGCTCTCCTGGGCACGGCGGTAAGCGGCGGAAGCACCAAGGGGGCAGTGATCGGTGGCGTCGCCGGCGGTGCAGTTGGCACGCAGCGCGCTATCGAGACCCAGGACCGGGACGTGGTGGTGCCGGCCGGTTCCCGTCTGAAGGTCACCTTAGGCGCACCGTTCCGGCGCGCCATCTAATGTCGGTGCGTTACTAGCCGGGGCTGGGCGGTCCGCTATACTGGGGGATGTCGAGAGCATTCATCAACGAAGACGCGGGCTCGGACGGCGCGCCACGCTTTCCGCTCCCAGCCCGCGAGGACCCGGCCTTCGATGCCGCGGCCGCACGGGCGCTGCTCCAGGGCGCCGACCTCGGCGACACGGCGAGCGCGGAGGCCGCAACCGGGTATTACTGGGGAGAGCCGAAGCTTCGACCCGCGGTGGAACGGATGCTGGCTGAAGCCCGGGAGGACGGGAACGAGCGTCTGGAGCAGCTCGCGGAGCGGTTCCTCGGGGTGCCAAATCGCCCGGAAGCGGAGTGATTGACAGCGCCACCCCCGGACCCTAGATTCTGCGCCAGCCAATGTAGGGGAATCGGATTGCCATGCGGGCCCAGTGAATATCCTCAGGGACCTGGCTCACAGCTGGGTCCTTTTTTTGTTGAGCCCGGCGCGGGGGCAAGTCCGCGAACATTCACTGTCGGCAGGTACGGCATCACCGGACTCCGACGACAACCACCTAGAGGGAGTACGACATGCGTACCACCGGAACCGTGAAATGGTTCAACGATGCGAAGGGCTTTGGCTTCATCACCCCGTCCAACGGCCAGAAGGACTGCTTCGTGCACCACTCCGCGATCCAGGGCAGTGGCTTCAAGTCACTGGCAGAAGGAGAAAAGGTGGAGTTCGATATCGTCCAGGGGCAGAAGGGCCCCGCGGCCGAGAACGTCACCAAGGTCCGCGATTAAGCAAAGCCAAGCCAGAACCGAGCGGGGCCGTCCAGTCCACCGGACGGCCCCGCTTGTCATTGGGCCGGGCGCCCAGACGTCGAGGCTGGACATCTCGCCACTTTGGCGGAGATTAGCACTGAGGGAACCAGCCAGGAGACCAGCATGGCAGACCAGACAGAGCGTCCCATACCATCAGATGTGAATAACGTACTCAACCCCCATCGGGCCGAGGAGCAACTTCGCACCCGCGAGCACGTGGCGGATGTGCTCGCGCGAAGGGGCGTCCTCCTCTTCGGCGCTGAAACGGATGATGAGCTGGCGGACCTTTGGTCTTCCGTCGAGCGCTTTGAATCCGTCGTGGAGGCTCGGGGCGGCGACACGATGACCAACGCCCCCGACTCGTCTGAGCCGGACAACCCCGCTTTCGTGCTGCCCGAGCGGAAGGCCCGCGAATCGGCCAGCGCCTACACTCGCAGGATCCTCGAGGCTGCCGCATCGCTAAGTGACTCGGAAGGTTGAAGGAGGGACCGAGGGAAGGAGGGAAAAGAGGGAAGGAGGGTTAAGAAATGATTGCTCCCGCGTTAAGCGGATCCGACGCGCGCACACCAGCAATTTATAGCTCGACTGAAGGGTGGCCTAAACGAGAGCTTTACGGGCTAACCGCGCAGACTCGGAGGGCCGCGCTTTCTGTTCCCACCAACATTGCTGAAGGAGCGGCTAAGCGGGGCCCCCGCGAGCTTCGGCGCTACTTGGATATCGCTCTTGGCTCCTTATCGGAGCTGTCGTATCTCCTATTCTTCAGTAAAGAGCGAGGCTTACTGGACCCTGAGGAGTGGCAGAGACTGGAGGGAATGCGTAGCAAGGCTGGCCGGCTAGTGTGGGGCCTTTATCAATGGGCTCAACAGAGGGCCCAAGCGCCCGCCTAGGGCCTGTCTTCTGACGTCGCCAATTCCCTCCTTCCCTCATTCCCTCCTTCCCTCCTTCCCTCCTTCCCTCATTCCCCTCCCTCATTCCGCTGTAATCTCGCCTCCCGGCGATAGGGAAAGACATCCACTATCTCGCCCGCTGCCAGCCGTTGCTGGACGTCCTGCCACAAGCGGACATCCAGAAGATCGCCGTGAGCGGCAAGAAATGTCTCGCGCAGGCCCCCGGAGGGAACCAGGAAGGCCTTAAACTCCTCCGGGAACACGTCCTGCTCCCCCACATGAAACCACGGCTCAGCCGAGAACTCCTCCTCGATCGAGGTCGGCTCCGGAATCCGGCGAAAGCGACAGTCTGAGAGCAGGCAGAGCTCGTCGTAATCGTAGCAGATCACCCGGCCGTGCCGGCTCACACCGAAGTTCTTCAGCAGCATGTCACCCGTAAAAATGTCGGCGGCGGCCAGATCTTTGATCGCATTGCCGTAGTCGATCACTGCATCGCGAGCCGCGTGTGTATCAGCCTCCTGTAGAAAGAGATTGAGCGGCGTTACCCGGCGCTCGGTGTAGAGATGACGGGCGACGACGTGGTCCCCTTCCACCCGAATGGTTGCGCCCGCGACCCGCAGGAGATAGTCGAGAAGCTGATCGGGAAAACAACGGCGGGGAAACTCCAGGTGCTCGAATTCCTGGGCATCGGCCAACCGGCCCACGCGATCGCGCACGAAAACAAAGTGGTACTTGTCCATGACCGCGTGGCGGGTCGTATTTTTTGGGGCGCCGAAGCTGTCCTTAATGGCTTTGAACACCACGTTAAACGAGGGTAGCGTGAAGACTGCCATGACCATGCCCTCATCGCCCTCGGCGAAGGCGAACCGCGCGTCCGGCTCCTCCAGGTGTTGCATCAGGCTCCGATAGAGCTCGGTCTTGCCATGCTTGTTGTACCCAATCGCGGTATACAGCTCATGCACCAGCTTCAGGGGCATGATCGTTCCGAGAAAATTCACCAGCGCTCGCGGCTGCGGGGCCTCCACCCGGAAATAGGTCCAGCTGAATCCGAACACGATACTGGCCTCGTCCGAAGTCATGAGGACCGCATCCACCACAATCCCCCGTTCGGCATGCAGCAACGGCAGGACCAGCGGAATGATCTCGGTACCGGCGCGGATCCGGCCCACCAGATAGGCGCCCTTATTTCGATAGAAGATGGAGCGCACCACGTCCACCTCTACTGGACCGGGCGCTCCGAGGGCCTGACGGACGCGGGCGTCCACCAGCTCACCAACCAGGATGCCGTCACGCACTAGCTGGGCGAAAGGAACCGACCATGGCAGGGCCTCGAGTATCTGCCGGACCAGGGCCGCATCGACACATTTAGCTCGATAGGTGTCGCAGATGGTGAGGCTTGCTGCGGGCGGGGCCGAAGGTAGACGTTCCAGATACTCGATGGCGGGATCCACGCCGACGGTGCTGAACACCCGCCGGGTAACCGAGTTGAAGAACGTCTCGGCCAGCTCCGCATCCGCCCGCCCGCCGGCATGGCGAGCGTGCTGTAATTTCATGGCCCCCCAGACGGTCCGTTCCATGACGCCGTCTTCGAGGATGTCGTGGACGTCCGCAACCGCCGCATCGAGGTGCGCCTTGTAGAGCGTCAACCGCTCGGTGCCATCGGCCTGGGCTCCAGACCAATCGCGCTCCTCGAAGCGGCGCTGGGCCCGCCGGGTAATCTCCTCGAATCCGCGCTCATACTTCTCGTAGGCCCGGTGAATGGAGGCTACGGCGGCAGATATGGGACGGAGGCTCGTATTGCCGTTCATTCGTAACCCGGTCAGATTGAGCGGCGAAACATCCCAACCACTCACAGCCTGCAGCAAGAGGGATGCGTCATGTCAGTGTCTACTTCAGCCCAGAAGCCGCCCCAGACCCCTACCGGCGGCGAAGTCATCACGATGCGCCAGGGGCGGATCCAGGTGCCAGCCACGCCCATCATCCCGTTCATCGAGGGCGATGGCACCGGCCCCGACATCTGGCGGGCGTCGCAATTCGTTTTCGATAGCGCGGTCCAGCGCGCCTACGGGAGCCGCCGGCGGATCGCCTGGCTGGAGGTGCTTGCCGGCGAGAAAGCTAAGGACCGCATGAACAGCTGGCTGCCCGACGAGACCCTGGCCGCCATTGACCGCTATCTCGTTGCCATCAAAGGGCCCCTGACCACTCCCGTGGGCGGCGGCTTCCGTTCGCTAAACGTTGCGCTCCGGCAGAAGCTCGACCTGTACGCCTGCGTGCGCCCGGTTCGCTACTTCACCGGCGTGCCGTCGCCCGTCAAGGCGCCAGAGGCCGTGGACATGGTCATCTTCCGCGAGAACACGGAAGACATCTACGCCGGCATCGAGTATAAGGCCGGCACCGACGACGCGCGGCGGGTGCTGGAGTTTCTCCAGCGCGACATGGGCGTCCAGACCATCCGCTTTCCAGCCACCAGCGCCATCGGCATCAAGCCGATTTCGGAAGAGGGGTCGAAGCGACTGATCCGGTCGGCCATCGAGTACGCCCTGGCGCAGAAGCGCGATAGCGTCACGCTGGTGCACAAGGGCAATATCATGAAGTTTACCGAGGGCGGGTTCCGTGACTGGGGCTACACGTTGGCTCGTGAGGAGTACGGAGCAGCGGACCTCGACGGCGGTCCCTGGTGCCGACTCCCCGGAGGCCTGGTAATCAAGGATGTGATCGCTGACGCCTTCCTTCAACAGATCCTTACCCGGCCCCGCGAGTATAGCGTCATCGCGACAATGAACCTGAATGGCGACTACATCTCCGATGCGCTCGCGGCTCAGGTCGGCGGAATCGGGATCGCCCCGGGCGCCAACATTAACTACCTCACCGGCCACGCCATCTTCGAGGCTACCCATGGCACGGCGCCGAAGTACGCCGGACAGGACAAGGTAAACCCCGGTTCCGTCATACTTTCCGGCGAAATGATGTTCCGCTATTTGGGATGGGGCGAGGCGGCCGATCTCATCGTATCCTCACTGGAAAAGACCATCGCCCAGAAGCGCGTCACCTACGACTTCGAGCGGCAGATGAGCGGGGCGACGTTGCTCAAGACCAGCGAGTTCGGGCAAGCGATGGTGGAGAACATGAAGGCATGAACGGTGAACGGTCGGCGGTGAATGGTCAACGGGCCCGGCCGCCTCACCCCCGTT
>Ga0136617_10000288_pt1 | contig 40612 bp, 40 predicted proteins | sample AntDrymUQ3222106_2_FD_129672 | JGI IMG/M metagenome (GOLD analysis project Ga0136617, IMG submission 129672) | Polar desert sand microbial communities from Dry Valleys, Antarctica - metaG UQ322 (21.06) | ecosystem: Environmental > Terrestrial > Soil > Desert | place: Antarctica: Dry Valley... | reverse complement strand
CGCGTAATCAGGATCGGCGTTGCAGCCTAATGCGCCGGCCCAATAGTGGGCGACGTTCTTAAATACCGACAAAGGCAAGGCTTAGGCGAGCCGGCCAACAGTTGCTCGGGATTAGACTGCAGGCGTACGCTGCGTAATCTCCGCGACTCTCCAATTTCCAGAGAGCATATTCTTCGCATGTGCGTCGCATCCCTGCGGCAAGTTCAGCAAGCACACGACGGGTGCCGCCGCAATCGAAGCCGGTCTCGTCACACTCCGATCGGATGCCACGTGGTCTTGAGCTCGACGAAGTCCTTGATGTCGTAGACACCTTGCGCCGAATCCGAATTCCAGTCCAGTTTCTCTTCCGCTTTCCTGGTCTTTACGCGCTTCACCGAATCCGCGGCAGCAAGCGCGAGCTCCTTCCTCTCCTCAGCTCCGACGACAGCTGAGACTCCGCGAATGTGAGTGTGCGTCGCAAACGTGGGCAGCAGCTCGCGCCTGAAGCCCGTGATGAGATTCACAACGCCTCCGGGCAAATCGGAAGTCGCCAGCATCTCCCCAAGCACGATGGCCGGATACGGCCGGGTCTCCGACGCCAGCGCAATCACAGTATTTCCCGAGACGATGACGGGCGAGATTTGCGATATCAAACCGAGCAAGGGATCAGCATCCGCCGCGATTACACCGATGATCCCCATCGGCTCAGGCACCGTGAAGTTGAAGAACGGCCCCGCAACGGGATTGGTATTCCCGACAACCTGCGCGTACTTGTCCGCCCAACCGGCGTAGTAGATCAACCTGTCAACCGTTGCTGCAACTTCCTTCTCCGCATCACCACGCGAAATGCCCGATACACCAAGCGCCTCGGCCATCTCCAATGAGCGCGCTTCAATCATCTCACCAAGCCGATACAAGATCTGCCCGCGATTGTACGGCGTGCGCTTCGCCCAATCCGGCCCCGCCTTCGCCGCGGCCTCTACCGCATTCCGAATGTCCTTCCGCGTACACTGGGGAATGTTCGCGAAGAACTTGCCGTCCTTCTTCCCATCCTCAAAGATGGGAAACACCCGCCCGCTCTCGGAGCGAATGAACGCACCACCCACGTAAACCTTGGGGGTCTTGGTGATTGGTAATCTATGGGCTCCCATCTATCAGCCCAGTTTCACATAATCGAGCAGCCCCTGCCTTCCCCCTTCCCTGCCGAAGCCTGATTCCTTGTATCCACCGAACGGCGACGACGGATCGAACTTGTTGAACGTGTTCGCCCACACCACGCCGGCCTTCAATTCGGTCGACATCTTGAGAATCCGCGAGCCCTTGTCGGTCCACACTCCCGCCGACAATCCGTACATCGTGTTGTTCGCCTTCTCGACCGCCTCTTCAAGGGTCCGGAAGGTCAGCACTGAAAGAACAGGCCCGAAGATCTCCTCCTTCGCAATCCGATGACTCTGCGTAACTCCAGTAAACACGGTGGGCTTGAACCAGAACCCGTTTCCCGGAAGGCTGCACGACGCTGACTGATACATCTGCGCACCACCTGTCACCCCCGACTCGACAAGCTCGGTAATCCGATCGAGCTGCGCACGCGAGTTGATCGCGCCAATGTCGGTGTTCTTGTCGAGCGGATCCCCAACTCGCAACACGTCGATACGATTGCGCAGCTTCGCCACGAATGGCTCGTAAATCGACTCCTGCACCAGCAGCCGCGAACCCGCGCAGCACACGTGTCCCTGATTGAAGAAGATGCCGTTCACCACTCCTTCCACCGCCTGGTCGATCGGCGAATCGTCGAACACGATGTTAGCTGCCTTCCCGCCAAGCTCCATTGTCATCTTCTTGTCGGTGCCGGCGATCTGTTTCATGATCCGCTTACCAACCGCGGTCGAGCCGGTGAACGCGACCTTTGCCGCCAAGGGATGGCCCATCACCGCCGCGCCGGTCTCCCCGGCACCAGTGACAAAATTCACCACCCCCGGCGGCAATTCGGCCTCATTCAAAAGCTCCGCAAACTTCATCGCACTCACCGACGTCGTCTCGGCGGGCTTCAAGACAATCGTGTTTCCCATCGCCAGCGCCGGCGCAAGCTTCCACGAGAGCATCAGCAAAGGGAAGTTCCACGGAATCACCTGGCCGATCACTCCGAGCGGATGCACCTCCACGCCCGGGATCGCGTACTCGATCTTGTCGGCCCATCCGGCATGATAGAAGAAATGAGCGGCGGCCATTGGCACGTCGAAGTCGCGTGACTCCTTGATTGGCTTGCCGCCATCGATAGTCTCCGCAACGGCGAACTCACGCGCACGATCCTGAAGGAGGCGCGCTATTCTATAGATGTACTTGCCGCGCTCCTTGCCGGACATCTTCTCCCACACACTGTCGTACGCGTTCCGTGCCGCCTGATACGCCGCATCCACATCCTCGGCGTTCGCGTGCGCGATGCGCGACACGACTTTCTCCGTCGCCGGATTGATGGAGTCGAAGTACTTCCCCGATCGAGGCTCGACGAACTTGCCGCCGATGTACAACTCGTACTGTGGCTTGATCTTCGGATCCGCGGTCTCGGGCGCCGGATCGTACTCCCACAGATCGCCGAAGATGAGCTGCGGTATGGGTTGGCGGCTGCCATGCCTCGATCCATTCTTCGAGATCTGCCGCGACCCCGCGCCTTTCTCGACCGCGGGTTTCGGGATCGATTTAGTCGTGCCCATTGATCGCTCGATGCCGTGCCCGGACGGATTCAGTCCTGCCCATCAGTAGCTCTCCGCCGATTCAGTGAAATAGTAGGGTGCCTGATACGCACCGGTCTTCTCCTTCTCGATCTGCCGGAGAAGATCATTAAGCAGCGAGCTCGCACCAAACCGATAGCGACTCGAGTTGAGCCAGGCGTCACCCAGCGTCTCCTTCACCGCAACGAGATAGTGCAGCGCCTGCTTCGCGTTCTTGATTCCACCGGCGGGCTTCATGCCGATCGCGGTCCCGGTCTCCATATAGAAGTCACGAATCGCTTCGAGCATCACCTGGGTGTTGCCGAGTGTCGCGGAGCCCGACGCCTTGCCGGTCGAGGTCTTGATGAAGTCGCCCTCGCGAATCACGCGCATCGCCAGGAACGACGCCGCGCGAATCTTGTCATAACTCTCCAGCTCGGCCACTTCGAGAATCACCTTGAGCGTCGAATCGCCACACGCTTCGACGACGGATGCGATCTCGTCCTGTACCTGACCGAAATCGCCGGAGAGGAACGCGCCGCGGTTGATCACCATGTCGACTTCGTCAGCGCCATCGGCAACCGCCTGCTTCACTTCGACGAGACGCACCTTGAGCGGAGTCTGCCCAGCGGGAAATCCCGTGGCGACAGATGCAACCTTGATCGGCGTGTCTGACAGCCACTTCCGCGCATGCTTCACCATCGACGGATAGATGCAAACGGCGGCCACCGGCGGGACGTCCGGATCAAAGCTCGGATGGCGCGCCTTCTGGCAGAGCGATGCGACCTTGCCGGGCGTGTCCTTTCCCTCGAGGGTCGTCAGGTCCACCATCGACACGGCGGTGGTGAGGCCCCACAGCTTGGATTTCTTCTTGATGCTGCGCGTCTGGAACTTGGCGACGCGCTCCTCTATCCCGACCTGATCGACGGGGCATACATCCTCGGAAAGACCCCTGAAAGCCGCTTTCGGTGTCGTAGCCATTCTGGTTGTAATATCACGGGTGCCGCGGACCGTCGCCACTATAGAGTTGCTTCCTCAGAGTTGACTCGCGGCATCGCTCAGCCAGGCTCGTGTTTGATGTACCTGAGCTGTCACACTGAATGCGCCGATGACAGGAATTGAATCAATCGGCATGATTCAAACGGCCCGCAGCAGAATTAGTTTGACGACAATCACTACTAACCGCATCGACAATGTATGGATTGATTGGCAGGATGACTGCGGCTCCCGCACAGCGCGACGCGCTGGTTGAAATACTGCTCGACGGCGTAACCGCAATGCCGGGATGCCTCAGCTACATCGTGGCGACGGACCCGGCAGATGACAACGCGATCTGGATCACCGAAGTATGGGACAGCAAGGAGAGTCATGAAGGCTCCCTGCTGCTCCCGTCAGTGAAAGAGGCTATCTCGAAGGCGATGCCGTTGATAGCCGGCTTCGAAAAGGGCACGGTGACGAATCCGGTCGGCGGACACGGTCTGAACACCCACAGCTAGAACGACTACCCTTTCGCGGCACAATGTCGTCGCATCACCGTGAGGGACTTGCTGCGACAGATACAACCTGGCTCGTGGCGTGCCGAATCGGAGGCCACGTTCCGAGGATGTAGTCGCCGGGGGGGAAGTCGATCGTCGTCGTGACGACTGCGTTAGGCGGGACGCTTCCAAGACCGCCCCACGGAATGCCGGGGCCTTCGTCTGCAGACTGCGCCAGAAACTCCCTTCCCGTAACGCCGGACGGCACCTTCTGAAACTTGAACTCGTACTCCTTGTCGGTTGTGTTCTCGACTCGAATTACGCGCGTTCCCGCCAGGACAGTGCGTGAAAGTTCAACTGTGCCTTCCCCGCTGATGCGCGCGACGACGTCCGCTCGTGGAAGAGGCGTGTGTTTTGTCGCTGACCGGACCACCGTCAGCGGGCGCGCCATGCCGTTGAGAAAGTGGTAGCGCGCTTTGTCCGCTCGCGCTGAACCGATGTAGCAGACCAGCACATAGTTTCCGGGCATCAGATCGAGCGTGGCATTCGACGTCCTCGGCGGCAGCGCGAACGAAGGGCCGCCGAGGTGCTTCGCCCATGGGGTCGTTCGCTCTTCTGCCTGAGCCGCGCGATAGAGATCAGCCATCGTCTTGCCCGGGTCCAAGCGCACCACCCAGAGCATGTGGGCTCCCCGGGTGTTATCACCCTTGTCGGCGACCAGGTCGCGACCCTTGGCACCGCGGGCCAGCCTCTCGACAACAAGTCCAACCTGTCGCAGGCGGAAAGTGGTCAGGCCTTCCGGAATGGTATCGGGCGCCTTGAAGTAGAACTCGCCCGCGCTGACATCGACTACGCGGCCCGGAAGAGAGGCGGCAGCCCTGATGGGAGAAGCCGCCGCAGCCCGCGCCTGCCCTGAAATTCGACCAGGGCTGGAAACTGTCAACAAGGAAACAGCCACGGGAAGGCCGCGCATCGCGATGTGTGCAAACGAAGTTGGCATTTGCGAAGTATCACGCGTGGATGACAGGGACGCCACCGTTGCGGCGGCGGATCGACATCACCCCTTCGACGCGTAGAGGCGCCGGATAAGCAGGATCTGTCCGGCATGGTACACGTCGTGAAGCGCGAGCCCCGCGACTTCGTCGCGAAGTGTGAACCACTTTCCCTTTCGTGACTCGTCGAGCCGGCCAGCCGGGATCGCCTCGAGCGCAGTGATAAGTCGGCCATGAGAGGCGTCGAGGAGCACGCGATCGCGGGTCCACCCATCGCCATCGGCCAGACTACTATAAATCTCGGGCCACCACGGGCGCGCGAGCCGGCGTGCGAAGCGAGTGGAGGGGGAGCTCTCGAGCCGGCCACGAACCCGATGTTTCGCATAGGCGATATGAAGCGCAAGCTCCCAGATGGAGTTGCGCCCCGGCCCGGGTTTCCACTGGGCTTCGTCCGGCAACACTCCACGCACGCTCGCGCGCACCGAAGGTCCGTGCCATGCCGGGCCGGCAAAGGCCGAGTTGAGGAACCGACTCAGATCGGGTAGGGCGAGAGCTTTCATCGGCTGCACCTGTATAGTGGGTTTCACTGGTGCAAGTGTGCAATTTCGTCGTGCACCTGTCAAGGCCCTTATACTGGTGCAGCCGTCTCCTCCCGGTATAATTGTTCATCATGCGATCACTTTCTCCATCCCGGTCGTTCATCGACGAGCCGTTCCGGTTCGTCGGAGGGCACATCGCCGCCGACTACGTGAACACTGTCAACTGGGAATCCGGCGGCCTCGATCGGGATCGGCTGGGCGACTATGAGCGAGTTGTTCGGTGGTGCGAAGAGGCTTGTGTGATCGACAGTGCGACATCGGCGAAGCTTCGCTCGGCCGCGAAGGCACGACGGGCCGACGCCAATAAAGCGTACCGCGCCGCGCGGCTCCTCCGGGACGTTCTTCACACGCTGCTCGAAGCGGTCGCGAATGGAACGCTGCACAAAGTCAGCGGTCGGCGAGCGCTCGCCGATTTCAACGCGCAGCTGTCAGCCGCGCTGCCCGACATTCAACTCGGTGGCGTGGCGAAGCGCCGGGCAAATGCGGGTTCTGCAGAGCAGAGCTCAGACGAAGGAGCGCTCGCATGGACCTGGACCGGAACCGAATCTCGTCTCGACGCCATACTCTCTCCGGTCATCTGGAACACAGCCCAGCTCCTTACATCACCCGACGCAGCGCGCGTGCGCATGTGCGAAAGCTCGGACTGCGGGTGGATCTATGTCGATCGTAGCCGGAACGGTTTGCGACGGTGGTGCGAAATGCAGACGTGCGGAACTCTGGAAAAATCGAGGCGTCGCGCAGCCCGGCAACTAGAACGCGGCTAAAGAGAGCAGCAGCTGGGGCCTGACCGTGACTCTCGTGTCGGCGCAACTTCCCCCGCTAAGTTTGCCCGTATGACGCATCGGCCTTTTGCCGTACTGTTCGACCTCGATGGCACCCTGGTGGATTCCATCGAGCTGCTCCTCACTTGCGCGCGCCACACATTCGAGGGCCGGCAGCGTGCACCCACGGATGAAGAATGGATCGCCGGGCTTGGTACTCCACTTCCCACCCAGATGCGCGCCTACGTGGACACCGACGAGGAAGTCGAAGAGCTGCGAAGCCGTTACCGCGCCTTTCAGCGCGAACACCACGACCGTCTCATGCGCGAGTACCCGGGCGTAGAGGAGACTCTCATCGAGCTCGAGCGGCGCGGGCATCCGATGGGCGTCGTCACCAGCAAGAGCAACGAGATGATGGACCGCGGTCTTGTTTATCTCCGCCTCGACCGGTTCATGACGACGAAGATCGGTCACGACTCATGTCACATTCACAAGCCCGACCCCTTCCCTTTACGACTCGCACTCCAGGAGCTTGGCTACAAGCCAAACGAGGCGGTGTTCGTGGGTGATTCGCCGCACGACATCGATTCGGGCAACGCTGCAGGCGTAATCTCAATCGCCGCCCTCTGGGGACCCTTCACTCGAGAGCAGCTCGAGCCGCACCAGCCCGCGCACTTCCTCGAGGGCATCACCGATTTGCCGGCCCTGTTAGCCCGCATCGAGCTGTAGTACTCGTGTCCGCCGCATCGAAGACGCGTGGAAAGAGCTGAGGGGAAAAGGAGACCGGTCTCCCTTCCCCTCTTGTTTGGCGTCCCGAAGAGATGCGTCCGGCCACGCTAAGCCATTTGATCGAGAAGTCTGAATCAGACCGCGGTACACGGTGTATTATGGCTGCTGGAAAAATCCTACCGGAGCTGTCTTGATGGGAATGTCCCTCCCTGCGGGAACTCTCGTCCGCACTGGTGCCGAGCGCGCGACGCTCGTGCGCCGCACCTACTCGCTTGTTTTCGTCAGTATCCTGTTTACCGTCGCCGGCGCGATGTTCGCACTTTCGCAACCGCGCCTGCTGCAGGCGGTTGCGGCGCATCCGTTCATCGCGATGTTCGCGACGTTCGCGCCACTTCTGCTCGCCATGCGCGCACGGGATGCCTTTCCCGCGAACATCGGTCTCGTGCTGCTGTTCACGTTCGCTGAAGGCGTCTTCATCTCGCCGATACTATACGTGTACGGGCAACAGCAGCCGGGGCTCATAACTCAGGCCGCGACGCTCACCATCGGCACATTTGGCGTGTTGACGGCGTATGCGTTCATATCGAGGCGCGACTTCAGCGCCTGGGGACATTTCTTCACTGTCGGACTGTTCGTCCTGATCGGCGTGTCCATTCTCAATCTTTTCTTCCGCAATCCGGGAATGGACCTGTGGCTCGCCGGAATCACCGTACTCGTTTTCAGCGGCCTGCTGGTGTTCGATACCTGGCGGATCAGGAATGTCTACGGACCTAACGAGTACGTCGCGGCGGCAGTTACGATCTACCTCGACATGCTGAATCTCTTCCTCGCGTTGATGAGAATACTCGGCAGTCGGCGAAGCTAAGTCGCCAGCGGCGCAACCGCCGTCAGGCCCGGTCCTGACTTTCCTCGATGGACTTCGCCAGCTGCAGATCGTTCTGCGTGATTCCACCCGCGTCGTGCGTGCTGAGAGTGAGAGTCACCCGGGCGTAGCGGATGTCGATGTCGGGATGATGACCGGCTGATTCCGCAGTGTCCGCCACGCTGTTCACAAACGCGACCGCATCAGGAAAGCTCCGGAACTGGAACGTCTTGACGAGTACGTCGCCCTTGCGGGACCAGCCGGTCAGGCTGCCCAGCTCCCGCTGTATCGCGATGTCAGAAAGTAGATCTGCCATTCTCCTTATCCTCCTGAGGTTCGTCTCATACGCGGCGCTTCCCGAAAATAGCGTCAAATCTCGCGTCCGCGTCGGTTTCGGTGTATCTTCGGGATGGAACGAGGTGCAGAGAGAACAGGGAGGCCGCAGAAAAAACGATGGCCAGTGCCCACGACCCGCAGACGAGAATTGCCAAAAAACGCAGTGAAAGGCAGAGCGCGGGCGGCGCCGCATAAACGAGAGCATCAGGAAGCGCTCTTTGGTGAGGAGTACGAGCGGAAGGCGCGTCAGCTTCCGGTCATCGGCGAACAAAAGGACATCCGGTACTACGCGAGCACCGCGAAGAATGTCCTGAACTCACCCGAAGTCACCGGGATGGATTTCTGGTCCATCAATCCGTACGTCGGCTGCGCGTTCGGCTGCGCTTACTGCTACGCGCGCTACGCACATCGATATGTAATGGAACGCGCCGCCAACGATCAGAGGATGCAGGATCCGCTCGCAGAGAGTTACGGGCAGATGCCGCCGTGGCTGGCGTTCGAGAGAAACATTTTCGTCAAGCACAATGCACCCGAGGTGCTCGCCCGCACGCTGCGACATGGAAGCGAGCGGCACCTCGCGCTTCTCAAGGGGCAGGCAATTCTCATTGGGTCAGCCACCGATCCCTATCAGCCCGCAGAGCGCAAGTTCCGGATCACGCGGCGCATACTCGAAGTCCTCGCCGATCAGCCGGGACTCCGAATAGTCCTCATATCGAAGAGCCCTCTCATCACGCGCGACATCGATCTCCTGACACGAATCTCACGTCACTCCGATGTCAGCGTACACATCTCGCTCATCACGCTACGGCGTGACCTGGCGCGGAAACTCGAGCCGAGGTCGCCGACACCGGAGGCGCGAGTTCGCGGGCTCGTGCGGCTGCGCGAGGCGGGAATAGACGCCGGCATCAACTGCATGCCCGTTCTTCCGGGAATAACCGACAATCCTTCGGATCTGGAGGCACTGGTGAAGCGAGTTTCGGAAGCGGGCGCTACTTATGTCGGCGCATGCGCATTGCGTCTCCGCGCGGCCGCTCGGCAGAGGTACATGCCGTTCATAGAACAGGAGTTTCCGCATCTGGCGGAACGGTATCGCAACACATACTCGCACGGTCACCAGGCGGGTGATCGCTACCGCGCCGGCCTGGCAACGTTCTTCAGCCAGCTATGCGCCAAGTATCACGTCGACGGCTGGTCAAGGGTCGAAGACGACGAAGGGGAAGAGGCGCACGACGAGCATCCCCTCCCCCCCGAGCAGCTGGCGCTGCCCCTGGCTGACTAGCGCGACGCGTGGAGGTTAGCGAATCGACGTCGAGTCCTTCTTGACGGAATCCCTCTTCATCATCGAATCCTTCATCATCATCGAGTCCTTCTTCATCATCGAGTCTTTCATCATCATCGAATCGCGCGGCATTGCCGGCATTGTGGTCGGTTCGGTCGTCGTCGTCGTGGTGGTGGGTGTGGGTGTGGGTGTAGCCGGCGCGCTCATGGTGCTCTCGGCCGGGCGATTGCTCGCACCAGCGCTGGGTGCCGCGTCACCCGTGCCAAAGCCAATGTTCATGGCGGTGAGGACAGCGCGCGCGTTGTTCCGAACGCTCATGCGCTGTGCGCACACGCGAATGGCGCGACGCGTTGCAGCATCGAGCACACCAGGTACACGGGCGTTACCACAATTCCGGTCTCTCAGCTCCTGCTGAAGCGCGAGGAACTCCACACCGGAAAGGCCGGCGGCGCCACGTGAGGTGGGGCAACCCTTGGGACATTCGGCGCTGCGCGATGTTTCCTGCGCACCCCCGACCGCGGGCAGCAAAGCCAGCCCGGCGGCTACGACCAGCAACTTGAGCTTCATCATCTCCTCCCTTCGAGTGGATCGAGTGGACGTCGTGTGGTATCAGCGGATTGCAAAGCGCAGGCCGCGCAACAAAAAACGTCAGTCCGCGCACTATGCGCAAGACTGACGGGAATATTGCGGGCCGCTCAGCGGCGTTAACGGACCAGCATCAATCCGATCAGGGCTCCCACGACAACCAGCACGGTACCGCCGATAATCGCCATCGTGCCGCTGATTTTCGGCTTAGCCGCAGATGCCGCCGGAGGAATGTCCGGCAGCGAGCTCAGGATCTTGTGCTGCACGTGGATGGGTGTGTTCCGCCGCCGAAGCTGCTCCGCCTCACTGTTGATTTTCGTCCAAAGCTCGGCCGTTTCGTTCTCGCCGGTGTGAGTCAGGTTCTCGCGCTCCTCTTCGCCATCCAGCCAGGCCTGCACGGCCGGTGTGGCGGGTGGAGTCTTGCGGGAAACCTTCCTCTCGGGAGGGACCTCGCCCGGAGTGTCATCTATCATGAATACTTTTCCTCTAGTAATGCCTGAAGTGCTTCGCGCGCGCGGTGCACACGCATCTTGAGAGCGCCAACCGTCGTTTCCAGAAGCTCAGCCATCTCTTCATATGAGCGGCCTTCGACGTGCTTCATCACGAACGCCTCGCGAAGTGACTCCGGGAGGCGCCCCAGCGCGTACTCCAGATCGGTGCGCAGCTCGTTGCGATCCATCTCCTCTTCGGGCGTCGAGAAGGACGACGGCTGGTCGTCCTCCTCGTAACTCACATGCGTCCGCCTGATGTTCTTGAGCCAGTCCTTGCATGAATTCGCGACGATCCTGAACACCCATGCATCGAAGCGACCACGCACTTCGCCAAGGTGCTGGTAGGCCTTGATGAAGGACGCCTGAAGGATGTCTTCGGCAACATCCGGACTCCCCGTCATACCCAGCGCGTGCCGGTAGAGCGGATCGCTGTAGCGAGCGATCAGGATCCCGAATGCGTCCTTCGATCCAGCGAGAACCCGGGTGATGATCTCCTGGTCGGCATCGGCCTGATCAACAGGAGGTGCAGAGGCTGCAGATGTATCCACTGTATCCACGTCGCTAGTGTAATGCGTTTGAAGAATCCTCGATAGCCTTCGAGGACAGCTTATCGAATGCGCGCCAGCGAAGGCGTCGAACGACTTCGCCGTGTTCATCAAGCCGTGGAGGCAAAAGGCGAACGCTGCCGGGCACGCTTGGGGCGATACCGGTCAACGGCGACGCGATCACGCTCTGCAGCGCTTCGACCACGGTTTTCACGACTCCGCAGGGAACGCCCGCAGCCTCGAGGCTCCCTACCCATTCCGCCGCCGATCGGTCTCTTGATCGCGCGGCAATGGTTGAAACGATTTTATCGCGAGAACCGAGCCGTCCGGCATTCGTGGCGAGTGAGGTATCCGCGGCCAGCTCATCGAGACCCATTGCCTTCATCGCGGAGGGCCACTGCGCATCGGCACCCACAGCGAGGACGAACGGCCTGTCTGCGGCGTCGAAAAGCTGATACGGAACGAGGTTTGGATGCTGATTGCCCCACCGTGCCGCGTCGCGCCCCGTCACAAGCGAATTTTGCGCAACGTTGATGAGCGCCGCGGTCGCACTCGCCGAGAGTGAAATGTGGATGCGGCGGCTGGCAGTCGCCAGGGAGGAGTCGGACCTCGAACCACGAGCGGCGAGTGCGGCGAGAATCGCGATGGCCGCGTCCTTTCCCGCGATTATGTCCGCGAGCGCCACGCCGACTCTCATCGGCGGGCCGTCCGGCTCGCCGGTGATCGACATCCAGCCACTTTCCGCCTGAACCACGAGGTCGTATCCGGGACGTGTGCTCGTCGCACCGAAGCCGGTTATCGTGCACCAGATCAGGGACGGATGATCTAGAACGATCTTGTCAGGATCGATTCCCCGCTTTTCGAGAGTGCCTGGCCGGAAGTTATCTACGACGACGTCGGCTTCCGCCATGAGGTCGAGCAGGAGGCCTGTGTCGTCGTCCACGTCGAGGTCGCAGGCAACGCTGAGCTTGTTGCGGTTGACCGACAGGTAGTAGGCGCTTTCGCCCCGCGGGTCGAACGGCGGACCCCATCCTCGTGTTTCGTCGCCGGTCTCCGGTCGTTCGACCTTGACTACCATCGCACCCAGGTCGCCGAGAGTCATCGTGCAAAGGGGGCCCGCCAGGACTCGCGACAAATCGAGAATTTTGATCTTACTGAGCATATAGTGTTCGTATGATGTTGTTAACATGTTCGCTTTTATATAGGGTATACAACCTTTTTCCTCGAATCTTCCGCTGCCTCTAACAGGCCAGCGCAACGACGAATCGCCCAAATCTCCTGCAAAAGCCGGAACCTCTAGCGCCGTTTCGGCGGCTCGACCTGATGTCGTGGCCCTTCATTACTTGTTTTAGACGTGAAAAATCATATACTTACCGCCGTTACAAATCCCGGTATCCGTAGACGCACGAAGACCGCGCCAAACCCACCTTTTGATGGTCCCCAATTGACAATGATCAGAGCGTGTAATGGCTGAAAATGAGCGTGTGTCCGAGCCCAGCGCGGCGACCGGGGCTGGCTCGATGTCTCCTGCGCCATCGGACGGTTCATCGGCAGCGGGTGGAAGGGCTTCCGGCACCGCAGCACCCGTGACCTCTGCACCCGGCACAGTTACGGCAACAGCTGACGGGCCTCCTGTACCACCGAAACGCAGCCCTGGTCACCGCGGCGCCGACGTCAAGGATACTGTCGCGGAGATGGCGGCCAAGGCGCACGAGATCAGTCTCGAGGCGGGAAGCAGAATGGCCGCCGCGATGAAAGATGTCGTGAACGCCGCTGCCGGGTTGACCGGGTTCGTGATGGAGAGTGCGCGCGACCTCGTCCAGTTCATGGTTCGCCGCGGGCAGATGACCCAGGAAGAGGCGGACAAGCTCATCCGTCAGGTCGAGGAGCACCAGCCGAAGCGCAAGACGCCTCCCGCGCCACCGGCGGGCAAGGCAGGCGAAGCCGCTCCCAAGGCAACGAAATCATTCGACATGCCGGGTAAATCGATGACCTTTGCGGACGGCGGCAAAGCGGCCAGTAATGGTGCAGTCAAACCGTCTTCAGCGCCTGCGCCGAGGGCGGCCGTAAGTCCGCCCGTGAGACATGCCGCGACTGTCACCCCGAAACCGGCCTCAGTCTCATCGAGACCGAGCGCTGTTCCCGCTGTGAGGCGGGCGGCCGTACCGGCGAAGGCCGCGCCTCGCGCCGCGGTTAAGTCGGCGACGAAGACGGCGGCAAGAAAACCGGTTGGCAAGGCCGCGAAGCCGGCAGTGAAAACGGCGGCGAGGTCTCCTGCAAAATCCGCCGGCAAGACGGCAGCAAAGTCCGCAACGAAGAAGTCTGCGCCGAAGAAAGCCGCCGCGACCAAGAGCTCCAAAGCACGCCGCCGTTAGCAGACACGTCCGCGATGAGCTGGAACAGCTCCGGCATCGCGCGAGGTGAGGGGGCGCGTACTGCAGAAAAGACGTGACTGGCGGGAGCAACTTAGCCATCCTGTCGAGTGACGCCGATAGAAGGAACGCCGTGACAGGCGGGATCGACTCCGGCATCGAGCCGGGTGATGCAGTTGCGCTTACACGCGCGCTGGTACGAATCGATTCACGCAATCCCACGCTCATTCCGGGCGCTCCCGGTGAGGAACCGATCGCGCGGTTTCTTGCCGGCGTGCTTCGGGATTGGGGATTCGAGGTGGACATTGCGGACGCGGTTCCCGGACGGCCGAATGTTACCGCGCGACTCGGCGACAAGCATTCGCCGGCGCTCCTCTTCGCGGGACATCTCGATACTGTCGGTGTCGAAGGGATGACGCACGCTGCTTTCGACGCCACCGTCACGGACGGTCGCATCTACGGTCGCGGTTCCGCGGACATGAAGGCCGGTGTCGCCTCCATGTGCGCGGCTGCGTATGCCGCGGTGAGATCCATCAACGGCAATTCGACGCGCCAAGTCATCGTCGCCGCCGTAGCTGACGAGGAATACGAGAGTCTTGGCATGCGTGCCCTCGTCGCGAGCGGTCTTGACGCCGAGCTGGCTGTATTGACCGAGCCTACGCGACTGGCGATCTGTCCGGCGCACCGCGGGTTCGTGTGGACGGAGATCACCTTCACGGGGCGAGCGGCCCACGGGAGCCGGTACGACATCGGGGTGGACGCGATCCGTCACGCCGGGCTGGTCCTGTCGGAACTGGACGAGCTCGATGCCGGGATTCTCCCGACGCATACCCACCCGTTGCTTGGCAGAGCTTCCCTCCACGCATCGCTGATCGAAGGAGGGATCGGAATGTCCACTTATCCCGACCGCTGCACGCTGGCGATCGAGCGGCGGACCCTGCCGGGCGAGAAAGTGGATGATGCGGTGAGAGAAGTTCAGGACGCGTGCGATCGAGTAAAAATGCGCCGGCCGCCTCTTTCCGCTGCCGTGCGACTCGTCGCGGCCCAGGCGCCGAGTGACGTGAGTACTGAGGCGGAGGTAGTCAGGAGGGTGGGCCGGGCGCTTCGAGACGCGAGTCTCGAGGAGTCGATCGAGGGCCTCAGCGCCTGGACTGACGCCGCGATTCTCAACGACGCGGGCATTCCGGCTATCTGCTTCGGGCCGGGAGACATCGCGCTGGCGCATGCGGCGGAAGAGTACGTGCCGCTGCAGGACATCGAGCGCGCTACCGATGTTCTGACCCGGGTGGCGCGAGACTGGCTGTTGGACGACGCATGAAGCAGCTGACTCATCGGCAGTATGACGCGCTCGAGAGCGCGATCACCCACTCGCACAGGGTGGCGATTTACCGGCGTGGGACCGAGTACATCGGGATTCCGCAGCGCATGTGTTCGGAGGGTCAGAGGGAGGCGGTGGACGTTCTGCATCCAACTACGGGCGAGAAGATTACTATCTACCTCGATGAGATCGAGCGCCTCGAGGTGGTGGCCCGGTGACCTTCGGGAAAAGCGAGGCACAGAGGGAACTGGGAGACGCAGACGAAGCGTCTACGGCATCTGATTCAAGTGCCAACGCAAGCACTGCCCTCGTCGCTATCTACGCTGACGAGTCGTGCCTCGGTAACGGGCGGGAGGGTAGCAATCCCGGCGGTGCAGGTGGTGTCATCGAATTGATGAACTCGGCCACCGGCACGCTGGAGCGGTATGACTACTGGATCTCCGAACCGGCCACCACCAACAATAGAATGGCGCTTCGCTCGGTGATCGAAGCATTCGGCGAGGTTTCGCGCATGGGACGGCCATTTCGCGTCGTCTTCACGAGCGACTCCCGGTACATTGTCGAAGGAATGCGATCGTGGGTAGCGAGCTGGATCGCGCGCGGCTGGCGTCGAAAGGGTGGCGCAATCGAGAATCTTGCGCTGTGGAAGCAGGCGGCGGCGGAGGTGTCACCGTACGAATGCCAGTGGAACTGGGTCCGCGGTCACAACGGCCAGCCCCAGAATGAGTACGCGAACCATCTCGCGACACGTGCGGCGGCGGAACAATCCAGTTCGGGGGGTATCATTCCGTCGGAATTCGACAGCTGGTTGTCAGCCAGCCGAAACGGAAGAAATGCGTTCGGGCAGACCGCCGCATTTCCCGACCCAGGGACCTTCAAGCCGAGCCGGAGAGAATGGACGATTTAGATCGAGTATTTCATCGTCTGGTGAGCAACATCAGACACCGCTTTCCCGAATACCTGACGCTCCCGTTCACCGTGCAGGAGCTCTACGAAAGTCTGATTCCGTATCGCCACCACCGGCGCGAGCTGGGCATCGAGACCAATCAGGATTACGAGATTGCGATGACGCGGCTGCTGTCGGGTGAGCGCGACTATCTGCAGGCTGATCAGGCGATGCGCGAGAAACTCAAGAGCGAGCTCGAGTCGGCACATGGCGATCCGGGCGCGTTTCGCGAGTTCGCGGGATCGAAGGTTTCGCTCGCACCAGAGGCGCTGAGGCGCATCCGCGCTTTGACTGCATCTCCCCCCGCGGGGGATCCGTCCGAGTCTTCGTCTCCAGGCGCAGAATCGGAGGCCGAAACATCGACGTCGGGCCAGGAGGAAAGCGACCTCCGCACGCTCGTCGAAAGTTCGACGCCGGTCCCCAATGCTGGTTCGCCGCGGACCGACGAACCTGTCTCACGCACGTCACCGACAGCACCGCCCGCGTCGCCCGGCGGAAGCGGCTTCAGCGCAACCTTCCCCGTTTCGGGTTCCCCGCCGCGCAGTCCAGGCATGAGCGCCGCAGATCAGGCTGCGGCCGCGTGGTCGGCCCCGGTAACCCAGCCGGCTCCCGAGAGCTGCGGCTTCTGCGGGAGCGGTCTCCCGGAAGGGCGCACCATCGTCTACTGTCCGCACTGCGGCAACAATCTGTCGATCTCTCGATGTCCCGCCTGCGGCAGCGAGCTCGAGAAGGGGTGGAAGTTCTGCGCGACCTGCGGCCGAACCGTGGGCTGACCGCGCTCCTCGTCATCACGGCTACCGTCAACGAAATGAACCAGTCACGCTCCACCGAAGTGGTGTTTCTGTCGGCGGTGCGCACCCCGTTCGGCACTTACGGGGGCGCACTTCGCGACATTCCGGTAGTCGACTTCACGACACATGCGGCGAAGGTGGCCATCGAGCGCGCCGGAATCGAGGCGGCGGACATCAACAGCACAATCTTCGGAAATGTTCTCTACACCGCCGCGGATTCGATCTACTTCTCGCGACACGTGTCGCTCAAGGCAGGGTGCCGCACTGAAACTCCGGCGCTGACGCTGAACCGGCTGTGCGGTTCAGGATTTCAGGCGGTGGTTAGCGGCGCGCACGAGATTCTCCTTGGCGACGCCTCCGTCTGCCTCGTCGGAGGCGCGGACTCCATGTCGCAGGCGCCGCATGTCGCGCGCGGTGTTCGGTGGGGCGTACCGCTGGGAAAATCTGCCGCCCTCGAAGACAGTCTGTGGGAAGCGCTACGCGACAGCCATGCGGGTCTGGCGATGGGCGAGACGGCCGAAAATCTCGCGACGCAGTACAAGCTCGACCGCGGATGCGTGGATGAGTTTGCGCTTCGCTCGCAACAGCTCGCGCGCGACGCATGGGCAGCGAACGCGTTCGCCGACGAAGTGATATCGATGCCGGTGCGGAATCCGAAGACAAAGAAGACGGAGATGTTCGAGAGGGACGAGCACATGCGTCCCGACACGACAATCGAGGCACTGGGAAAGCTCAAGCCAGTCTTTCGGGAGGACGGAGTTGTCACCGCCGGCAATGCTTCGGGTATCGGAGATGGCGCGGCGGTACTCGTCATCGCCAGCGCGGAATTCGCCCGCGAGCGCGGCCTCAAGCCGCTCGGCAGACTGGTCTCGTACGGAATAGCGGGCGTGGATCCGAAAATCATGGGGATCGGGCCGGTACCTGCGGCGCGCAACGCGCTTCAGTCAGCGGGGCTGGGACTCCAGGACATGGACGTCATCGAAGTGAACGAGGCCTTTGCGCCGCAGGCGTGCGCCGTCGAGCGAGAGCTGGGAATACCACGCGACAAGCTGAACCGTCAGGGTGGAGCGATTGCGCTGAGCCACCCGCTGGCGGCGTCGGGAGCGAGGATCACGGCCCATCTACTGCATACGCTACGAGCAGAAGGAAAACGCTATGGCCTGGGGAGCGCGTGCATTGGCGGAGGTCAGGGCATCGCGCTGATCGTCGAAGCGCTCCACTAGGCAGGCGTTCTCAAGCGGCAGCTATACCGCGCATCGCGCGGCAACCCGGAGATTTCCGATGCGTTCGTCACTGGCACGATGGGTAACTGCAGCGTTAGCGGTGCAACTTCTGACGTCGTGCGCCTCCGGTCCCGGCGCAGGGACCGGCGCATCGCCGGAACCGGCTTCCGGACCGGCTGGGCAAACAGCCACTCCTGACGTCGTCTGGGCGGTCAAGACTAGGCATCACGTCGATCTCTGGCTGCACGGTTTCGCGATGCTGCAGGACGACACGACGATGGTGCCGTACTTCAGGCGCCGATACAAAGCTGACCTGGCGGCTCTCAAAGCCCGCAGCAATGTCACCACACAGCTCGACGCCAACACCGCTCGGCTTCGAACCCGGTTCGCGCAGAATCAGCAGCTGGTGAATGGTCAGTTCGTCGCGCTGTACTTCGACTCGTTCGAGGAGATGGTCGAAGCGTTCGATCTGTTCATTCGCGCCGAAGGCGAACCGCGCGCTGCGGGAAATCAGGAGACCGCATCGCTTATCGCATTGCTTGCCGGTTATTTCCCCGGCCCCGCAGATCGCGAGTGGGCAAGATTGTTTCTGCAGTCGCTTCGTGACGAGAATACGCGCTTCTACCGCGCCTACTGGGATCAGCAGCTGCGCGAGCGCCTGGGAGTCGTCACGGCAGTGGACAAACTCTGGCAGGACACTTATCGCCCGCGGATACAGAGATTTCTCAACAACACCAGCCAGTCGGCGGGCGAGATCATTCTGTCGATGCCGCTGAATGGTGAAGGGCGTACGCTTTCCGCCGGGAAACGCCAGAACGCCACCGCGGTAACGTTTCCGCTTCGTCCGTCGGACGCCGTCGAGGCGATCTACGTCATCACTCACGAGATTGTCGGGCAGGTGGCGGCGACGGCAGTGAACGACAACGTCACGCCGAATGAGCGCCGCGAAGGACTCGCTGATCGGTTCGTCTCCGCGGGCGCGGTCAGGGCTGGCGCGCTGCTGCTCCAGAAGACGTCGCCGGAGCTTGTCGATGGATACGCCGCGTACTATCTGCGATCCGCGAATCGGTCGGTTGGGTCGAATGCGATGGCGGCGCTCGCTGCGGCTTTCCCTCTACCGCAGACCGTGCTGACCGCATTGTCGCGGCAGATCGATGTAGTTCTCGGGGGGATTTGACCTGTCAGACAACTACAAAACAGCAACCGAGAACTACGCAGATCTGAGATCCCAGAGGCATAGTTGAGAGTTGCTAGAATGGGGCAACTCTGTTCACCGTGAGGTCGCCGCAGAGTTTGGCGAGTTGCTGACATGAACTGGTCAGTTGTCAGAGCAACAAGCGAGCTCGAGTACCACTTCATTGTCGCGAGGGATCTCAAAGTCGTTCGCGAGTCAGACTCGCTGACGATAATCAGCCAGGCGATCGAGGTGAGGAAGATGGTGTACGGCTTGTTACGCTATCTCGCATCTCACTCCAGGACCACGCGCTCCCTTCCGCCGGAGATCACACCGGCTTAACGGGGGTTCAGTGTACTCGTGCCTGGCTTCTATGCCTTTGAGATCTCAGATCTGTGTAGCTCTCGGTTGCCTTGCTGTGAGCCACCAGTAGCTCAATCACGATCGGCCCACGCGCTCTCCGCTGACAAACGTCGCGCTATCTTACGCGAGTGCCGGACAACCCCTCCAACCTCCCCGCGACTCAAGCCCCTCTCGACCGCAACGCGATCGAGCGCGTCCTCGCGCGAGCCGCCGAGCTTCAGGCATCGGGGATTGGAACGGATTCGAGTGGAATGCTCACCGAATCCCAGCTCATCGAGATCGGAAAGGAAGCGGGCATCTCTCCAACGACGATCACGCAGGCTCTCGCCGAAGAGCGGTCGCGCGTTGCGGTTCCTCCCGAGGAGGGGTTGATAGCCGGCGTCACCGGCCCTGCCATCGCCACCGCGTCACGCACCGTCCGGGGGAAGCCCGATGAGGTACTCGCCAGTATCGATTCGTGGATGCAGCGCGAGGAGTGTCTCCGCGTTCAGCGCCGCTTTCCTGACCGAATCACCTGGGAAGCACGCACCGGTTTTCTCGGCACTATCCAGAGAAACCTGAACATGAGCGGGCGTGGTTATCATCTTGTGCGTGCAAGTCAGGTCGCGGCGACGATAATCCCGGTGGACGCAGACCGCCTTCTCGTTCGACTCGATGCGGATCTTTCCGAAAGCAGATCGGCGAGAGTGCGGGTCGCCGCCAGCGCGCTCGTTGCCGGAGTACTCGGCAGCGGCACCGTGGCAATCATCGGGTCGCTTCTTGCCGCGCCGGAGGCAATGCTTTTCCTCGGCGGAGCGGCCGCCCTGCCGTCGCTGCTTGGCGCAGGGGCGGGCTATCAGATCGGAAAGGGCCACCGTCAGCTGGTGATGCGCGCACAACTCGCTCTCGAGCAGACACTCGACCGCCTCGAGTTCGGATCCACCCGGAGAATCAAGTGAAAGAAGTGAGGAAGGTCGGCGTGCTGGGCGGGGGACTGATGGGCGGCGGGATCGCTCAGGTCGCCGCGCAGGCGGGGTTCGATACGATCGTTCGTGAAATTTCCAATCCGGTCGCAGAGAAATCGCGGGCGAGTATCGGAAAAATACTGGCCCGCGGGATCGAGAAAGGGAAAGTCACTGCCGAGGAGCGCGATGCCGCCCTGGGTCGCCTGCGATTCACTACGGACATCGGTGAGCTCTCCAACTCCGACATCATCCTAGAGGCGGTAGTAGAGGACCTCGATCTCAAGAACGGAATGTGGAAGGACCTCCACGCCGTTTGTCCCGAGGATACGATCTTCGCGTCCAATACGTCGAGCCTGACTATCGCCGCGATGGCAGCCGCCTGCGGCAGACCCGATCGCATGGTGGGGATTCACTTCTTCAATCCCGTACCGCTGATGAAGCTGGTGGAGGTCGTTCGGACAATCACGACAAGCGACGACACAGCCGACCGTTCCTTCGAGTTCGTGAAGAAGCTCGGCAAGGAACCCATCCGCGCTAAGGACAGCTCAGGCTTCGTCGTCAATCTGCTGCTCGTACCCTACTTGCTCGATGCAATCAGCGCTCTCGAAAGCAACGTCGCTTCGGTCGAGGACATCGACAAGGGAATGCAGCTCGGCGCCGGACATCCGATGGGCCCCTTCACCTTGCTCGATTTCGTGGGCCTCGACACCGTTTATAAAATCGCCGAGATCATGTTCGCCGAGTACCGTGAGAAGCGCTACGCGCCGCCGCCGCTGCTCAAGCGGATGGTCATCGCGGGGATGTACGGGCGAAAGTCGGGCAAGGGCTTCTACGACTACTCTGAAGATCCGCCCCGGGTGTCAGCGCTGGGCCTGTGACAACACGTGCGGCGCAGGGGTGTCATCTTCCGCCCGCCGGATTCAGGGGAACGTACAGGGCTGACGCGAGCGCTCGCGCCGTGTATTCAGAAGCGGCGGGGATCGGACGGATAGTCCCCACCGCTGTCGCCGTTCCGGTGGACGCTGATGACGTGGTGACTCTCGTGCGGTGGGCATGGGAAGGATCGCTGTCGCTCGTTCCCAGGGGATCGGGCACCAGCATGGCGAGCGGAGCGATCGGGCCCGGAGTGATCGTGGACCTCAGCCGGATGAAGGACATCGGCGAACCGGACGCGGAAGGTCGCAGCATCTGGGTCGGGCCTGGTGCGTTGCGTGGCGATATCAACGATCGGGCGAAGACGAGCGGTCTTCGATTTCCGGTCGATCCTTCGAGCGGCCGCTACTGCACGATCGGAGGAATGGTGTCGACGAATGCGGCCGGCGCGCGCAGTCTTCGATATGGGGCCACTCGGGAGTGGGTGATGGCGCTCGACTGCGTGTTCGATGACGGTTCGCGCGCGGTGATACGTCGCGGCAATGCATCGCGGGTTGGGGAAACTCGATCCAGCGCGATGAAAGCTGGTGACAAAGATGAGGCTGTCAGCACTGGCGATGACTTTCTGGCAATCCCCGCGCTGCAGCGGTTCGCGCTTGCCGCGAAGGGTTCGCTTGACGGCGCCGGTCTGGATGAGACTGCGAGCCATCGCGGGGTGTTCAAGGAATCGTCCGGATACGGACTGGCTGCGTACATGGAAAGCGGCGATGTCGTCGACCTGATTGTCGGCAGCGAAGGGAGCCTGGCGATAGTGGTCGGAGTTCAGCTGCGACTTGCGGAGTTACCTGCAGCAACCGCCGGAGTGCTCGCTGCATTCGCTTCTCTCGATGATGCGGTGCGCGCAGCGGCACGAGCGCGCGCTGCTGAAGCAGTGGCATGCGAGCTTCTGGACAGGACTTTTCTTGAGGTCGCCGCTGAAGGATCCAATCCGATCGAGGCGTTGGCGGACGTGCCGGCCGACACCGACGCGGTGCTTCTCGCGGAAGTGGAAGGAAGCTCTGGAACCGACGCCCAATTGCTGGCTGATTCGCTGGTGAGCGTGTTCAGAGATTCGGGCGCGACCAGCGTTCGCCTCGCTTCGAGTGTTGAAGAGCAGCATGAGATCTGGGAGCTTCGCCATGCTGCTAGTCCAATCCTCGCGCGTCTCGACCCATCGCTGAAATCGATGCAGTTCATCGAGGACTGTGCGGTTCCGCCGGAGTCGCTGGCGGATTTCGTTCGCGGGGTGCGCGGCGCTCTCGATCGACGCCGAGTGCGAGGCGTGATCTTCGGTCATGCGGGAGATGCCCATGTCCATGTCAATCCACTGATCGATGTGACCAGGACCGGTTGGCGCGGAGACGTAGCGGGCCTGCTCGACGAAATCGTGGCGCTCACCAGCTCATTCGGAGGGACGCTCGCGGGCGAGCACGGCGATGGGCGGCTGCGCACTCCGCTTCTTCCGCGAGTCTGGAGCGAAGCCGCGATCGCCCTGTTCGCGATCGTGAAGTTGGCGTTCGATCCCCGCGGCATCCTCAACCCGGGAGTGAAAGTCCCGCTCGACGGGCAGCAGCCCATTGGCGACATAAAGTACGATCCTTCGCTCGCGCCGCTGCCCTCAGATGCGAGGGCCGTGCTCGACCGCATTTCCGAGCAGAGAGCGTACTCGGAGCTTCGTCTCGCGCTGCTCGAGGGCCCCGGCTAGCTTACGCGCACTCTCCTCGATGATTTTCTTAGAACCCCGAATCACAGTCCTCGCCCGCCCCGCGTTCAGCGAGCCAGTTCATCTTCCCGTCAACTGGCTGGGCGAGAGCAGTGACGGCGAGCGCCTCGCGGAGTTCGCGGGCCGTCTGTGCTACATGAGCCAGAAGAACCCGGCCAGCAGAAGTACGAGGGACTACCTGGAGAACATCAAGAAACAGGGACATGGGAGTGTACTCGAGCACGCCTGCTATTCCCTGCTGCTGGAAGGTGTGAGCCGTTCTCTCACACACGAGCTGGTCCGTCACCGGGCCGGGTTTGCATACTCGCAGCTGTCGCAGCGCTATGTCGACGAGTCCGAGGCGAACTTCGTGATGCCTCCGGCCATCATCGGCGACGAGCGGCTCGAGCAATCCTGGCGCGAACAGGTCGACGCTGCCCAACGCAGCTACGTGTCTCTGGTCGAGCAGCTGATGACTCGCTACGCCTGGGTGAGTGACAAGATCCACCGCCGGAAGATGGCGAGAGAGGCAGCGCGCGGCGTCCTGCCCAACTCCACCGAGACGAAGATCGTCGTCACCGCGAACGCCCGCGCGTGGCGAACGATGCTCGAGCTGCGCTCGAGTGAGGGCGCGGAGTTCGAGATCAGGCGATGCGCCGTCGCGATCCTGCGCATTCTCCAGGCGGAAGCGCCTGGATTCTTTTCCGATTTCGAGTTCTACCAGGCGAGCGACAGGGCAGAGGCGGCGAGGATCACCTATCACAAGGTGTGAAAGGATTCTCCCAGCGAGCCGACTTGCTCCAGGCGCCCGCTCAACGGCAGGAACGCGGATTACGCGGAAAAGAGCGGATTAGAAACGAGAAGCTTGAGCATTTCATTCTTTGGTCCAGTCAGTGATGTGCCTCTGACATTGATCTCTTCCTATCCCTTGGCCGGCTTGGTTCCTCATCCGCTTTCCATCCGCGAAATCCGCGTCGCCCCGTCGTTCGCACGATCGGAATCGCCGCTGATTTTCGTCGCGATGGATAAGAGAGCCCGGATTTTTTTCTCTCTAAAAGTTTTTTCTCTCTAATACTTTTTTTTTCGCCGATTTTTTGTTGCGCGACCTTGTGGTGATTTATATACTGCGCACCGTGAATCACGCGCACGCATTCTCGTAGGTACCGAATGAGCCGAATCGGTTTCGCCTACAACCAGAAACCAGAGCCATCAGAGCTCGTCAGCATCGATTCGGCCGCCCGCAAGACAGACGCGGCGGAGGGTGAACAGTCCCTCTCGGAGGAAGAGCCTCCCGCTGTCGGCGATGAGTTCGCCGAGTGGGACAGCAGGGAAACCATCGATGCCGTGGCCGGCGCGCTGTCGGCCCTCGGAGAAGTCATCCGGCTCGAGGCCACAGAGGATTTCCCGCAGCGACTGAAGGAGAGCCGCCCCGACATCGTCTTCAACATCGCCGAGGGCCGCCACGGAGTGAACCGGGAATCCCACGTGCCCGCCATCTGTGAGTTCTATGGGATTCCTTACTCCGGCAGCGATCCGCTGACCCTCGGGCTTTGCCTCGACAAGGCACGCACCAAGGAAACGCTCGCCTTTCACGGCGTGCCGACATCCCGCTTCGGAGTCGTTCGCGAGATGTCGAACCTCTCGGACATCGCTGGCCCTCTCTCTTTTCCCCTCTTCGCAAAGCCGATCCACGAAGGATCGTCGAAGGGAATCACCGAGAGAAATTTCTGCCGGACTACGGGCGAGCTCACCGCTCAGACCGCTTTTCTTCTCGAGACCTACGGCCAGCCCGTGATCGTCGAGGAATATCTGCCGGGAGCGGAGTTCACCTGCGCGGTACTCGGCAACGGCCATGAAGCGAAGGTTCTGCCCATCGTCGGAATCAACTTCGCATCGCTGCCCGACGGCGCCCTTCCCATCTATGGCTACGAGGCCAAGTGGATGTGGGACAGGCCAGAGCGACCGCTTCACATGTTCGACTGTCCGGCTGAGATCGATGAGCATCTCTCACGCGAGATCGAGCGAGTCACCCTCGACGCATACCGGGTACTCGGCTGCCGCGACTGGTCGCGAATCGACGTGCGACTCGACGCAGACGGACGGCCCAATGTGGTTGAAGTGAATCCACTCCCAGGAATTCTTCCCGACCCCGCGGACAACTCCTGCTTTCCAAAAGCAGCGCGCGCGGCGGGAATGTGCTACGACGACCTGATTCAATCGTGTTTGAAGCTGGCGGCGGCGCGTCAGAACGTGACGCTCGACGCCAGTCAGGATGAGCGACGCCCTTCCTCCAGGAAGCGCACGCGTGCCCTGAGCGAGCGCAAGCGCTCCTTCGACACGACGATCGGCGACAGCGAAGTCACGACAAGACTGACTGCATAATCGTCAAGCAGTAGCTGGATGAGTGCGAAACTTCCGGGACGGTTCCCGGCGTTTCGATGCTTCACATTCAACGCGGTCGCGAAGCAGCCGACGGCGAGGAGGCGCGAGCATGAAAATTGGCGTGTTGTTCGACGGGATGTCGGCCCTCGGGACGAATCCCGACACGCTCATTCTCGAGGCCGTCGAAGCGGTTGAAAACGCAATCGGCGAATGGGGACACGACCACGTCCGCGTGCCGGTCAATCCTGACGGCCGATGGGTGGAGCGCGTGCGCCGTTCGAAGTTCGACCTGGTGTTCAACTTGTGCGAAGGGATCGACGGCATCGCCGCGTTCGAGCCGATGGTGATCTCGGTGCTCGAGCTGTTCGGCATTCCCTACTCCGGGAATTCCAGCACGACCGCTGCCCTTTGCCTCCGAAAGAATGTCGTCAACACCCTGCTTGATCGCGCCGGGCTTCCGGTCCCAAGGTGGTCGCTCGCGAGGCGGGGAGAGAAGATCGCGAGTGTCGGGTTCCCCGCGATCTGTAAACCCGCCGCCGAAGATGCGTCGATCGGCATCGAGCAGCGATCGGTGGTGCGAACCAATCGGGATCTCGTTCACCGCGTGGAGGCGATGCATGAGCGGTGGGATGAAGTCCTCGTCCAGCGATACGTCGACGGGCGCGAAGTGAACGTCGGGATAGTCGGGGACGAGGTGATGCCGATCGCCGAGATCAATTTCGGCGAGATGCCGGGAGGCATGTGGAAGATCGTCTCCTATCAATCGAAGTGGATGACCGGAAGTGAGGAGGACCTGGGAGCGATGCCATCCTGCCCGGCCGATTTGTCGCCGTCTTTGAATCGGGAATTGGTTCGAATCGCCAGCAGCGCCTGGCGTGCTGTCGATGGGCGGGGATATGGACGCGTCGATCTCCGGATCGACAAGCGGGGACGCCCATGGCTTCTCGAGGTCAATCCCAACCCTGACGTCTCGCCGGGTGCCGGGTTGGCGCGCATGGCGCGCGTTGCTGGAGTGGACTACAACACGCTCGTGCGACGCGTTTGCGAGGAAGCACTGGCGCGTCGCGGCGAGGACAGGCCCGAGCAGTGGGCCCACTCACTGCAGCTCTCCGGCATGCCGCGGCTCCAGGCCAACGCTACGTGAGAGGTCGCATGCTCGTTGGGGATCTCGCTCCCAGGTATCGCGATAGAGTCGGCGAGATTCTTCGCGGTACCGGAGTGTTTCGCGAAGAGGAGATCGCCATTGCGATCGAGCTCTTCGATTCTGCCGTCGGTGCGCCGGCTGGCGCGCATGCTGCAAACGGCACGGAATCCATGTCTGCTCCTGCCAGCTACGACTATTACTTCCTCGGCGCCTTCACCCCGGAAGAGAAGCTGGCCGGCTTTGCCTGCTACGGACCCACGCCCGGCACGGACCGCACGTTCGATCTTTACTGGATCGCGGTCGATCGGGCCCTTCAGGGTCACGGTAGCGGAACCATCCTCCTCAATGAGGTTGAACGAAGGCTAAAGGGACTCAACGCCAGAATGGTGGTTGTCGAAACATCGTCCCGATCCGATTACCTCGACACGCGCGGGTTCTACATCCGCCGTGGATTCATCGAGGCCGCGCGGGCGCGCGATTTCTACGCGCCGGCGGATGACCGGATCACCTACACAAAACGCCTGCAAAGCCGCGCTGCCACGGATACGTGGATGGCGCATGGAGTGGTGTCAGAATGAGTGACTGGCAGAAAATCCTGAAAGACGAGAGCATTGCCACTCTCGACAAGCTGCACGAGAAGTTCGGTGACGCGATTGACGTCGAGGCCTTACGGCCGGCCTTCGACAATTTCCAGATGCGCATAACGCCTTCCGCCCTTGATTCGATCAAGGCCGTCGGCGACCCGATGTGGCAGCAGTATGTGCCGACGGTCGAGGAGCTGGACGTTGTTGACGGCGTGATCGATTCGCTCGACGAAGATGGCGACTCACCCGTTCCGAACATCACGCACCGCTATCCGGACCGCGCTCTCTTTCTGGTGAGCCCGGTGTGCGCCAGCTACTGCCGGTTCTGCACGCGCCGGCGAAAAGTTGGCGACCCTGAAAAAATTCCGCTCAATCAGTTCGATTCGGCGTTTCAGTACCTGCGGGAGCACACCGAGATCCGCGACGTGATCATGAGCGGCGGCGACCCGATGATGCTGAGCGACCGGCGCCTCGAGTACATCTTCCAGCAGCTGCGCGCTATCCCTCACATTGAGATCATTCGCATCGGCAGCCGCATCACCTCGCATCTGCCGGAGCGGGTCACTCCCGAGTTCTGCGAGATGGTGCAGAAGTACCACCCCATCTTCATGAACACGCACTTCAATCATCCGGACGAGCTGACTCCGGCGGCGGTGGCAGCGCTCGACCGGCTGTCGAAGGCGGGCATCTCTCTCGGTTGCCAGACGGTTCTGCTCAAGGGAGTGAACGACGACCCGAAGATCATGATGAAGCTCATGCATGAGCTTCTGAAGGCCCGCGTCCGGCCGTATTACATCTACATGGCCGACCAGGTCGCGGGAGGCGAGCATTTCAGGACGACCGTGCAGAAAGGTCTGGAGATAATTCAGGCACTTCGGGGGTGGACGTCTGGGCTCGCGGTACCGCAGTTCGTCATCGACGCGCCCGGCGGCGGGGGCAAAGTGCCGCTACTGCCCGAGTACGTGGAAGAGATCAACGACGACGAAGTCGTCTTTCGCAACTACCAGGGGCAGCGCTTCACCTACAAGCAGCCGCGTCAGCTCGTTGCTGCGGAGGCGGAGCGTGAGGCTGCAGCGGCAGTGGCGGCCGAGGAATCGGGGATTGTGCCCATCCGTCGCGCGAAGAAGAAGGTCGCCGGGGTTCGGCCGCGTCGAAGGAAGGCTAGCGGAGAATAGCTGCCCTAGGTCTGCTCTTCACGATAGAAACGGCCGTCCGATGGACGGCCTTTTCTATTGCTATCTGGATTTTGGCTTGAGCACGAGGTCCTGGAAATCGAAGCTGAAGTCCACCAAGGGCGAAGCGGGGAGCATCTTCGCCTGCTCGATCCTGCCGTCGGGCGTCAATGCAAACGTCAGATAGGCATCGGCCCTGAGTGTCCGGTCGTGCCATCGCGCGAGAAATGTGTCGTGCTGCCAATGGACCAGATCGCCCACCAGCGACGGCGTACGCGAAAACCTGATTCCGAGCCGAGCCGGTGACCCGGTCGCGCCGGCGCTACCCTTCGCTTCATCGATAACAACGTCCCCGTACCATGAATCGGAATAGGTGCCTGCGTAGCGCGACAGAGGGAGCGACGGCCGTGACGCCGTGTCCCTCGACGACGACGCCGCTCGCTCGGCAGCAGCCACTCCGGCGCGCCCGCGCTGTTCCAGCGCTCGGTAGATCGGGAGGTAGTCCACCGACGGTACTCCCATGTAATGGTCGACTATGCGATAGGAGATCGCGTTGAACGCCGCGCCCGACTCCTGGTTGGTTAGCACGGCGATGCCGAGCCGCAGCGACGGAATCATGGTGACCTTCGACAGATATCCGGGCAACCCGCCGGTATGCGATAACATCCGCGTTCCGCGATAGTCGCGCACTCCCATCCCCAGTGCGTACCCGTTGAACACGGCTCGATGAAATGGAAGCTCCGGCGGCGGTGATCCTGCAGGGATTGGTGTGACTATCGTCCACAGTTGACGCGTCGTGGCCGGCTGAAAGAGTCGCGCCCCGCCCGGAAGGCGCCCCGAGTCCAGCTGCACTATCATCCACTTCGCCATATCCTCGGCGCTCGAGTTGATGCCGCCCGCCGGGTTCACGTTGTCGCCCTTCATCGGCGGAACCTTGCGAACGATGCCGTCAACTTCAGCGTGCGTTGCCGCCAGGTTGTCGCCGCTACCCGCATCCGAGTGTCGAACGTTGCTGCCGGACATTCCCACCGGACCGAGGATTCGCTTCGACACAAAGTCTTCCCAGCTCTGACCTGATATCGCCTCGATCACTTCGCCAGCGACGGAATAGAGAACGTTGTCGTAGGCGTATGCACTGCGGAACGAAGTCGCCGGCGGGATGAACCTCAGCCGCCGCACTATTTCCTTCCGGTCGTACGTCGACTCGGGCCACCACAGCAGATCGCCAGCGCCCAGTCCCAGTCCGCTGCGGTGGACGAGGAGATCCCGGATGGTGATCTCCCGCGTCACGAACGGGTCGAACATCGCGAATGCTGGCAGGTACCTGATGACGGGCGCGTCCCATTCGATCTTTCTCTCTTCGACGAGGAGGGCGAGTGCGGTGGCAGTAAAGATTTTCGTGTTGGAGGCGATGCCGAACCGTGTGCGCGCATTGACTGTTGCGGTCGCGCCGAGCGCGCGTACTCCGTAGCCCCTGGCGACAATCATCTTGCCGTCCTTGACCACCGCGAGCGCCATTCCCGGAACCTTGAACTCTTTCATCACGTCCGTGACGAAGCGGTCGAGGTCGGCCGGCGGAGATACTGCCGCGGTCGTGACTTGCGCGTTTGCCGCGACAGCAACCGAGCAAATCGCAATCAGGGCGTATACGATCGGCTGCATTCTGGAGACTGGACCCGACAGGTGACGAGACGATTGACACACGGAACCAAATTTACCCCCAACAACGTTGAGCAGTACACTCCAACCCGCAACTGTGCTTCCGAGAACTCGCATCTGCGCCTTTCTCGGTTGCTCGCGACTCGTAGTCCGCGCTTCAACCGCGCTTGTGTCAGCAATGGAGAGTTGGCATCCTACGCAATGCGCTCAGCTCCGATCGACCTGCCAGCTGACAAGTTCCGCGAGGCAGGTCACAGACTCATTGACGATGTCGCCGATTTTCTCTCGGGAATCGCCGAGCATCAGGTAGCTCCTGGCCTTTCCCCCGCAGAGGTGCGCGCTCTGCTGCCGAAGGGTGGATTACCCGACAGCGGAGCGGATCCCGCTACTCTCCTGCGTGAGGTCACTGAGCTGCTTTTCTCGAAGTCGACACTGAACGGCCATCCGCGTTTCTTCGGCTATATCACTTCGTCACCCGCTCCGCTTGGGATCCTCGCTGACCTGCTCGCATCCGCCGTAAACCCAAACGTCGGAGCCTGGTCACTTTCGCCTGTCGCAACTGAGATCGAGCGACAGGCGATTGCATGGATCGCCGAGCTGGTTGGCTATCCGGCCGGATGCGGAGGGCTGTTCGTCAGTGGTGGCAACATGGCGAACATCGTCGCGTTGATCGCCGCGCGCTCGGCCCGCTTGCCCGGGAACGTGCGCGCACGCGGAGTGACCGCCGATGGGCAGCGTCCAGTGATCTACGCATCGGCCGAGGCACACACGTGGGTGCAGAAGGCGGCAGACATGACCGGCCTCGGGAGCGACGCGGTTCATCTCGTAAAGGTCGACGACCGCCAGGCGATGAATCTGCACGATCTTCGAGAGACCATAACAAGAGACCGTGCTTCCGGCTTTACGCCTTTTATAGTCATCGGAACCGCGGGCACTACGGCGACAGGAGCGGTCGATCCGCTAGGCGAGATCGCGGAGTTGTGTCGCGAGGAGAAGCTGTGGTTCCATGTCGACGGAGCGTACGGTGCGCCAGCCGCTCGGGTGCCTGGCGCACCACCGGAGCTGGCGGCTCTTTCGTTGGCGGATTCGATCGCGGTGGACCCTCACAAATGGCTGTACTCGCCGCTCGAGGCGGGCTGTGTCCTGCTGCGCGACCGGCGACTGCTACCTGGGGCGTTCTCGTATCACCCGTCCTACTATCATTTCGGCGAAATTGATGGCGAAGAACCGGTCAACTTCTACGAATGGGGTCCGCAGAACTCCCGTGGCTTCCGTGCGCTCAAGGTTTGGCTGGGGATGCGACAGGTTGGGCGGGACGGGGCACTGCGCATGATCGCCGACGACATCTCACTGGCGCGCCGCTTTTTCGAAGCCGCTGGTGCGCACCCCGAAATCGACGCTGTCACCTGCAGCCTCAGCATCGTCACGCTCGCCTATGCACCGGAGGAGCTTAGAGCGCGATCGGGCGAGCCTGAGGTTTTCGCGTATTTGAATGAGTTGAACGAAGCACTGCTGACCGCGATGGTGGACGGGGGCGAGGCCTACCTGTCCAACGCGGTTATCGACGGACGCTATCTGATGCGTGCGTGCATCGTGAACTTCCGGACCGACACCGGCGACGTCGAAGCGATTCCGGAGATTATCACGCGGATTGGTCAGTCGATCGACAGGGAGCGACGGCCGGCAAAGCTGCGCTAACGCGTACTGCGAGCGAAATGGATTGAGAAGAAAGGAAGAACCTTCTGCTCCAGCCTTTGCCTGATGCGGCTTCCATGTGTGCCGGAGTAGATCTCGAAGTCATGCCGTATGCCCAACTCCGTCAGTAGCGAATCGAGCGCGCGGGCGTTCCGCGGAATGTCCGGAAATCCATCCGCGTCGCCCGCGTCGAAGCCAACCTTGAGCCGGCGCAAAGCGGACGCGTGTTTCCTTGCCATGGCCAACGGCGCCGCATCGGCCCACCTCTGGCGCAAACTCACATCGGCAACGAGGGAATCTCCCACCCGCCGATAGGGCATCCTGACGTAGAACGGGGAATACGCGGTGTCTGGCGAATACAGAGCCGCCTGAGCGAACAAGAGGTTCGCGTGAAAACCCGCCGCGAGGTACTCCGATCGTTGAGCCACCGAAAGCGCCGACTTCCAGGCACGCGCGTCTGCTTCGGTGAGAGAGTCCCGTATGCCCAGACCGTACGCGCTTAGCGCATAGGCCGCGGAAAATCTGGCGGGGTATCGCATCGCAATGCGAAGCGCACCGTAGCCTCCCATGGAGTGACCGGCAATGCCCCGGCCGCCTCGTGAGCGGATCGTGCGGTATTTCTTATCCATGTGCGTCACCAGGTCCCGCACGATGAAATCTTCCCAGTTTCCCGTCACCGCCGAATTCGTGTAGAAGCTTCCGTCGTAGGCGTTCCGCGCGCTCGGCGTCACGATGATCATCTCGTTGACGGCGCCGGCGTGAACGAGGCTGTCCATTGAGACGCGGATATTGAGATTCTGATACGCACCGCGAATGAACGCCCGATCGTTGGCGGCGAAACCGTGCAGCAGATAGAGCACCGGATAGCGCCGGTATGGGCGTTTTGAGTAGCCGGGCGGCAGATACACAGAAGCCGCGCGCCGATCCGGATCTCCCAGCAGATTCCTCCGCAGGGACGGCGCGTCCACCGTATCGACGTGAATTACGCCGCCCATCTGAGCCGCGGTGCGCGATGGGGCTGCGATCATAGCCGCGCCAGCAGCAAGCGCCCCAGCGCAAAAGCCGAAGCTCCGCGCTGTCAGCACGCGGGTCGCCTTACGCTTCTCCCGGCAACGATGCCCTGCAACAGATCCGGCCGATTGGTGAAGATCCCATCGACTCCAAGGTCGGTCAGTGCGCGCATCTCTGCGGGGTCGTCAACCGTATACGGATGCACCACAAGGCAGGCAGCGTGTGCCGCCCCTACCAGCTCACGATCTACACTTCCCCGGGGAACACCGATCCCCTCGGCGTAACTGCGAACATCGTTCAGCTTTCCGCGAACCGCGGCGCTCGTGGTATCGGAGAGCAACAGAACCAGGTGGGCCGCGGGCGCGAGCTGACGCACCCGCTTCAGACTCTCCTCGGAGAATGACTGTATCAGAACACGGGGAAGAGCGGACGTTACGGGGAGAAGAAGCCCGCGCGAATTCAGCAGGGCTACCAAACCAGCTTCGATTCCCGGATAGAGATCCGGGTCCTTCACCTCGATGTAGAAACGGGTATCGGTGCCGTATCGATCGAGCACTTCCGTCAACGCCACGGGCCGCTCATCAGCGTACTGAGCACGCGCACGCGATGGATTGGCCGAATTGAACCACGATCCCGCATCGCAGGCTTTTATCTGCGCCAGCGTCTTGTTTCGTACCGGGCCGGTGCAGCTGCCGCTCACTCCACGGGTGGTTCGATCGAGCGTTGCATCGTGGAGCACAAGGAGGACGCCGTCACTCGTACGGTGCAGGTCCTGCTCGATGTAGTCGACGCGCAGCGCCACCGCGAGATCGTAGGCCGCGAGGGTGTGTTCGGGCGCGTCATACGATGCGCCGCGATGCGCGATGACTAGCGGAGCCCCTGTTTCCCGCGGGCCGGCGGAGCTCGCACCACACCCCGCTAATATCATCAACAGAGCGCAGCGCGCAGCGATCGGCGAATGTGACGTCATTGCGATCCCAAGATCGACACAGCTTCACGAAAAACAAAGGGCCGTCCATCGCGAACGGCCCTTTGGTGCTGCTTCATTCTGACAGGTCAGTTTTCGGTCTGGTCTCCTTCGTTGTCGTAGCCCAATGCATCCGCCTCACGAAATCTGTCGAGGATTCCTCCCACGAAGTCCGTTCCCTTCTCTCCGAAGTTCGTCGCGCCTGCCCATCCCCGATGGAACCACGAGCCAAGGTTGGGCCCATCCTCGGGACTGACTGCTCCGCTCGCCTTGTCAGGCGTCACGGGTACTCCCTGGTACTCCATTGCTACCTCCGGAATGGTGAACATCTCTTCTCCTTCTACGCCCGAACGACAAACAAGTTTCCCGCACGCACACCGCAATATGGACAGCGCAATAATAAGCGCCAGCACAATTTTGACGACCGTCTGGCGCTACAGGTGACATCAACTTTACGGCTTCGTAACTATTCGATGGAATCGGCCTGTATTCCCCTCGTTGCGAAGATTCTGGCGACTGCGTCCCCGATCTTGTTGTTGGGGGTACTGGCTCCCGCCGTCAGCCCGATTCGTACCGCTCCGTGGCCCGCCAGCCATGCCGGCTCGATCACATCCTGCTTCCCGCCGGGCGGCCGGTGGCAGATGGTTCCCGCCGCTGGGTCGATGGCCGAGGCGTCCTCGATGTGATAGGTGCGGACCTGCTCAGAGCATAGTGCGGCTAGAGAGATCGTGTTGCTGGAATTGAATCCGCCGATCACCACCATCACGTCCACCGGGTCGCGAAGGAGCTCGACAACCGCATCCTGCCTTTCCTGCGTGGCGCTGCAGATGGTGTCGAATGTCCGGAAGTTCGCGGCGGCGTATTCATCACCGTGGGCTCGAGCCATCGCCTGCCCGACCTCTACTCCGATGGCAAGGGATTCCCGGGCGAGCATGGTCGTCTGATTGGCGACGCCAATGCGACGGAAGTCCCGCTCCGGATCGAAGCCGTGTGACGCGGAGTGCGCGAAACGGGTCATCAGCTCCGGTCCGGTCACCCTGCCCTCGATATACTCGCAAACGACGCGGGCCTCGCCCATGTCGCGGACGACGAAATACTGGGCGCCCGGGTACTTCAAGGCCTGGGATGCCGTCGCACGGGTCTCTTCGTGGTAATACTTGCCGTGAATCAGCGAGGTGAAGCCGTCCCGCGCATAGCTCTCTACGCGCTTCCATACGTTCAGGACCGAGCCGCATGTGGTGTCAACCATCACGCACCCAATCTCCCGGAGCGTCTTGAAATCCTGAATCGTCACTCCGAAGGCGGGCAGGATTACCACGTCCCCCGGTTCGGTACCGCTGTAGTCGATACCCGCCGGTCCCGCCTCCAGGATCAGCACGCCCATGTCGCGCAGCTTCGCGTTGACGTGCGGGTTGTGGATGATCTCACCCGCCAGAATCACCCGCCGGTCGGGAAACTTGCGCCGGGTCTGATAGGCGTAGTCCACCGCCCGCTCCACCCCGTAGCAGAAGCCGAACTCCCGGGCGAGTCGCACCGTCGTGTCGCCCGCCGTTAGCGAATACTCCCGTGCCCGAAGCAGGTCTACCAGACGGCCGTTATAATCAGAGGCAAGCTCCGCCTGGACTTCGGCCTTGAGGCCGAAACCCTTCCGGAAATACACGTCAGGCGCCGCAGCCACTCCCACCGATGGTAATGCGGCTCCCGGGGATAGTCCGATGACCGAGGTCAACTCCTTTACCGGCGAGTCAGGCATATCACGCAATTTAGCAACGCACTGGCACCGGTGACGGATCTTCAGAGCGCGTCACACGTCAATGGTACCCCCCGCGCGCTCGTTCGGCCGCCGGCAATCGCCAAAGGCGAAGCGATCGGCGTCGTGGCGCCATCCTATTCGCCGCGCGAAGGCCAGCTGCTGCGGGGAGCCAAGGCGCTCGAGAGAGCCGGGTATACAGTCATTCTCGACCCGGACATCCTCGAGCTCCGCCGGTTTCAGCGTCATCAGGATGAGCGGCGCGCCTCGAATTTCATGGGAATGTGGCTCGACCCGCGCGTGAAAGCGGTGATCGGAGGCACCGGCGGCTACGGCGCAACGCGAATGATTCCGTATCTGGAGCCGGAAGTCTTTCGCCGGAATCCAAAGATTTTCGTCGGGTACTCGGATATCACCGCGCTTCACCTGTGGCTGATGCGGCAGGCCAATTTGAGAGTTTTTCACGGCCCGACGGTCGACGACCTCATTCCGATCGCCCGCGATCCCACCGTCAGCTCTCTGTTGACGGCAATGACCACACCCCGTCCCTCGGCGCGGTTCGGCCGCGATATCACCCGCGCGGTACGATCCGGCCGCGCTACCGGGCGGCTGACCGGCGGCAATCTCTCACTCGTACAGCAGACGATCGGCACGTCGTACGAGATCGACACCCGCGACTCCATACTATTTCTCGAAGAGAACGACGACCCGATGTCGGTTGCGGACGAGCGACTGGTGCACCTGCGCGCTGCCGGCCTGCTGCGCCACGTGAAAGGCTTCGTGTTCGGACAGCTGTCGCTCGACCGGTCTGAGGAGGACGAGTTCGAGGACTTCCTGCACGACCTTCTGTCGGACCTCGATGTCCCGATCCTGATGGATTTTCCGGCCGGCCACGAAATACCCAACCTGACACTTCCATTCGGAACGGAAGTCGAGCTCAGCGTGGATGCGACAACGGGCTGGATCACCTACAAGGAAGACGCACTCTCTACCGCGGAGCCATTGCCGCTGCATGAAGAGGCGGCCGAGCCGCAGACCAGCGAAACTGTCAGCCCCTGACGCGCCTCCATCGAGGCAACTTCCCAATCAGGACGATCAGCGCCACAATCGACAGAAGTACGAGCGCGGCAAGAAGAGTCCGACTGCCCCACAGTGTCGCCAGAGTCTCGACACTTCCGTCGCGCGCCATTCGCTGAATTCTGAGGTACGGTCCAACGCGAAGGTCGCCGAGGATGGCGAGCGGCAGCTGCAGATGCTGTAGCGAGTAAACCGAGCCATCCTCGACCGCGACTCCGGTCGGTGCCCAGAACAGGCCGGTGCCATGCATGATCGTCACGTTCCTGTCGATGCTCAGTCGCGTAACGCGCTGACCGCTGTAATCCGCAATGACGAACGAGCCGCTGTCATCGGCAGCGATGCCAAGGAGATCCTCGTCCCATGAGACTCCCGTCAGCGGACTGACGATCGGGGTCGACACCGCACCGTCGAGCGAGACCCTTCGGACATAGGGGCCATCCGCGACGTACAGTGCCCCATCATCTCCCCAAGCCATGCCGTCGATACCAAGAAACTTCGCCCTAGCTCCCACTCCATCGGTATGGCCGGGCTCGCTACCGGCGATGCGACTCACTTCGCCGTTAGGCCGGCGCCTGAGCAGAACGAGGAGGGGCGTCTTCGCATTCCTCGCGTTCACGGAGTAGATCGACCCCTCGGCGTCCATCGCGAACGATTGCAACCCAAGCGGTAGGTTGCTCGTCGGCGCGATCACGTCGGAGAGCTTGCCGTCTGGTGTGAGCTTCCAGATGCTTCCGACCGCCAGCGTGAGGTGTGGATTGGTACCGTAGAGATTTCCTGCGGCGTCCATGTGCAGAGCATGCGAATGCTTGCCCGTCACCACCTTCTCAGGCGCGCCGTTCCGAGCCAGGCGCCACACCGTATTCGTCGGAATGTCGGTGAAGTAAATGCGGCCCCGTGCGTCGAGGAGAATGCCCCACCCCTCGTGCGCCTGTACGATGTCTGGAAAAACAAACGCGCTGCCGATTACGACGATGCAAGCGCGAACGTGACACGACGCTATGCGCATGGGTTCGTTCTCAGTCGGTTGCGAAGACCTTGTCGATTGACGTGCACCACACGTGCAGCAGCATCAGATGCACCTCCTGCACGTACGCCGTCACCCCGCTCGGCACAGCCAGCAGGTGGTCCGCTTCGCCGCCCGCCAGTCCGGCGGATCCGGTGAGGGCAATGGTTACAGCTCCCTTCGCGCGCGCCATGGTGAGAGCCCGAATGACGTTCTCCGACCCTCCGCTCGTTGTCAGTGCGATCGCCACGTCACCCGGCTGCGCAAAGGCCTCGATCTGCCGCTCGAAAAGCGCTCCGTAACCGAAATCGTTGGCGATGCAGGTGACGGTTCCCGAATCTGCGGCGAGTGAGATCGCGGGAAACGGTCGCCGGGTCTTGCTGTATCTGCCAACGAGCTCCTCAGCCATGTGACTTGCTTCGGCGGCACTCCCGCCGTTTCCGAAGCAGATCACCTTCTGACCCGCCGCGAGGGCGGCAACGATGGCGCGGCCCGCCGCGTCGGCAGCCGGCTCGAGAGCCTTGACGCTGGCGTCCACCACCTGCTGATGCTCGCGAAAGTGGCGACTGAGATCTGTTGTCATCGACCGCGAAATCTACGTTTCCCGCCTCCCCTCCGCCCCGGCTTCCCGTCGTCTTTACCCGGGCCGTCGCGCCGCGCTCCGCGCGTGTTTGCACGCCCACCCCCAGCCGCCGAGCGAGTGTCGCCACGCTTTCTCCTCGAGGCCGGTCGCGATTCAGGGCGCGATCGAGAATCACCGCGACGCGAACTCGCCAGCTCCCTCGCCCGCCGCTCATCAGCCGTTTCGTGCTCATTGACTTCCGCATCTTCGACTTCGTCAGGCGACCATGGCGTCGCCAGCATCGTCTGCAGCTCTTCGAGTGTATTCGCGCGAATAGCGCCGCGCTGTCCTCGTATCACTACGAACCTCAGCGGACGGTCGAGCACCGGCAGCTCCGCTTCCGTCAGGGTACGGGCAATCTTTTCGGGCAATCTGAGCCGCGCAATACCGATCGTGCCGGCATCGCGTTCCTCAACGTCGTAGTCGATGTCCACCTCGCCGTCCCGGATGACGGCACTATCCGGCAGATGAGCAAACTGCTGTCTCACTTCGCGAGGCACGAACTCGTCGGCGTCGAGCGTGAGTCGCACACTGCGCAAATCGTTCATCGAATTCACGTCCGAGAGCCGATGCTCGTACCAGCTCGTCAGGTCGGCAAGGCTGAGTCGCGGAGTGACGCCCCCCGATCGACGGTAGGTCTGTCTCACTTCATCGATCACCGCGCGATTTCGTTTTACTGACGGATGCCGTACCTGCCCTCTCGCCAGCGATTCGGCCAATGCATGCCGGATTTTTTCCGCAAGCTCCGGCGGGAACTCGTCGATCACCTCGATGTCGCGGTCGAGCTCGAACCCGAAATATTCGAGTGTGCGCTGAATGACGAGCTGTCCGCCCTTGTGGCGCGCATCATACAGCACGTCGGACACGCCTCGCGTCGAATACCTTCGGATTAGCTGCATCGGGATCTGCGTTCCTTCAATTGCAGCCCGCGGATTGCCCGATCGATCCGCGAAATAGCGGAGCTCCCCGGCGATCGCGCCCCAGCTCCCTGCAACGCTCGTCCGCGATACTCGCGCCGATTCGCCATCGGCGGTCTGCTCGTCGATCACAAGATCGAAAGGCATGTACCTGGAAAGCAGCTCGCCGAACTTGCGATGGATGTGGTCGCGCGCAACGACCATTCGGTCGGGAAGGATAATTCCGAGACCGCGAAAGACGCTTGCCATTCCCAGCGCCGCGTCCTCGATTGCCTTGACCAGAACACCTCGCCGTTCGGCCCACTGCTCGATCGTCTCATCGAACAGATGGCGCGGCAGCCCGTAAACCTCACCGACGTACCCGCAACGCGAATACGCCTCGGCGTAGAGATTGTAAGCCGTGAGATGGTCGCTGCCAGGCACGATCAAGCCTGCGAGGTCTCGCTCTTCTCGGGTCATTCGATGCAGCGATTCCACCGAGCTCATCACCGCCAGATATGGAACGAGCTCGTCGTCCGCGTTCACCAGCAGCTCCGCCCATGCCCGGTCCACGGGAAGCGCCTCGACTGCCTTGCCATAGCGGGACAGGCGGCCGTTCTCGATGATCCCGCGCTTCTCCAGATGCGAGACCGCGCGACGATACGCGATCTTGTCGAGCGGCACGGGCAGCTCGAGTTGAGCGGCGTCAACTCCCAGATCGGCGCAGGTCATCGCCACTCTTTCCGAATCACCCGCCAGCTGAAACTCGGGAGCGGTGGGCTTGAGCGTGTCGAACTGAATGTCTCTGTCCGACAGAATGAATACGCGGCCCCCTTCGACCCTGCCGTGCACGCGCCCCGCCATCTGAAGGATCTCGTTTGCACCGAGGTGCATTTTCGTGAGGACATTCCTCCCGCGCTCGATGATGTTGCCGAACCGCGTGTCGTCGATGACCACCGTGTCGAGGCCTTTGACGTTGAGGGCGCTCTGACCCGCAGCCGTCATCGCGAGGAAGTAGGGTTTTGTCTCGCCGCCTTCGAGGAACGGCCGGATTATCCTGATCGGCTCCCCGCCGTGGTAGTACGCCGTGTTGATACGGGGAAACTGCATTGCCACCTGTTCTGCGGCCTGCTCCACGCCGGCGCGAGTCGGAAGAAACATCCCCACCCCCCGCTTCTGTTTCTGAACCCGCTGTAGAAAGCGCTCGTCGAGAAACTCGAGTGGATCCTTTCGCACGACTTTCACATCGGCGGCCCGAGCCGGATCGAAGGCGTAGCTCTGAAGCACCGTTGCGGCGTCGAGATATTGCGCGTAGAACGTCGGATCGACAGTCGCCGAGAGCCAGATGAACCTGCATCCCACCCTCTTCCCAAGGGCGAGACAAAGCTCCAGCTCCGCTGAGGTCTGATGGATCTCATCGATGATCAGCGTATCGCTTGGCAGGATGTCGCCGTCCTGAAACCAACGGCGGGCGATTCCTGTGGTGACGATGATGACGTTCCAGGAAGGCGTTTCAGGGGTGGCCTCGCGCTCGCGATTCACGACACCGACGCGAAGGTCCTCG
>Ga0136617_10000287_pt1 | contig 40669 bp, 40 predicted proteins | sample AntDrymUQ3222106_2_FD_129672 | JGI IMG/M metagenome (GOLD analysis project Ga0136617, IMG submission 129672) | Polar desert sand microbial communities from Dry Valleys, Antarctica - metaG UQ322 (21.06) | ecosystem: Environmental > Terrestrial > Soil > Desert | place: Antarctica: Dry Valley... | reverse complement strand
CGCGATTATGCACAATCCCGATATTCTTTTTCTTGACGAGCCGACATCGGGACTTGACCCGATAAACGCTCAAAAAATTAAACGGTATATCACTAAACTAAAAAATGAAGGCAAAACAATTTTTGTGACGACGCACGATATGACTACCGCCGATGAGCTTTGCGACCGCGTTTCGTTTATTGCCGACGGCGAAATACGTCTGACTGAAAAGCCTTCGGTTTTGAAGAACACACACGGAAAACATACAGTTAAAGTTGACTTAGAAAACAGGCAAACGGCGGAGTTTCCCCTCAAAGACCTTGGGAGTAATCCAAAATTTTTGGAATTTATTTCTCAAAATGAAATTCTGCGAATCAATACGCAGGAAGCGACTTTGGAGGAAGTTTTCATCAAAGTTACCGGCACGAAATTATCGGAATGAGCGAACTTTTCAAACAGATAAAATGGCAGTTTCTGATTTTTCAGCGAAACAATTTGATAACGATGATTGCCGGAATAACCGGAGTTTACGTTTTGCTGATTTATTTTTTGAAGGATGTCGGAAACCTCGAAAAATTCATCACGCTTTTGATTTATAATGACCCGGCGGTAATCGGATTTATTTTCATCGGCATTTCAATAATTCTGGAAAAAGATCAGGAGGTTCTCCCCGCTTTATTCGTTACGCCGCTAAATCCTCATAATTATTTAGTTTCGCGGATTATAACGCTTTCGACTCTCGGTTTTCTTGGAGCTTTGGCAATAGTCTTGGCGGCAAAAGGAACTTCGTTTAACCTTTTGCATTTTTCGGTCGGAGCATTTTCAACCTGCGTTTTATTTTGTTTGTTAGGAATTTTTATCGTCAGCCGCACGACCGAAATCCTGCACTTTCTACTGCGCGGCGTTCCGCTTTTGATTTTGATGAATTTGCCGCTATTGAATTATTTTGAATTAACGAACCTGAGTTTTCTTAAATTCTTTCCGGTGCAGGGCGGTTTGAATTTAATGGTCAATTCTTATCGGGAGTCGCCGATTTTGGGTGAATTGATTTTCGGTTATATCTCGATTTTCGTTTGGATTCCGTTGCTGTATTGGACTGTCTATCGAATTTTTATTTCAAAGATTGTCAAAATCTGAAACTATGAAAACGCTTATCAAAGTCGCCGTCAATGATTTCAGACTCATTTTTCGGGACAATTCGCTGAAAATTTTCCTCACTCTGCCGCTTTTTAATCTGCTTGTCATTCGCTACGGTTTGCCTTACGTTGCGGGAGTTTATGAATTTTTGCGGGATTACATTCCCATAATTTTGATGTTTGCGACCATGCAGGGTTCGACGGCTTTCGGATTTATTTATTCGATGGTGCTGGTTGATGAAAAAGATACCAATGTCGCCAAAGTCTACGGGATTTTGCCCGTTTCTAAATTCTGGTTTGTCGTTTTTCGTTTGCTTCCGCCGTTTTTTCTGGCAACATTGGCAACCGTGTTACTTTTGCTCTTTCAACCTTTTTACAATTTGCCCGTGATTTCAAATCTCGTCTTTTCGGCACTCGCCGGACTTGTCGTGCCGTTGATGATTTTATTCGTCGCCATCGTCGCCAGAAACAAAATCGAGGCGATGACTTGGCAGAAACTTTTCAACATTCCTCTTTATCTGCCGATTACGGCTTTTTTTGTTCCCGCAACATTCACTTTTGTCCTGGCAATTTTCCCGACCTTTTGGGCGTATCAAGGGTTTGATGTTTTAATCGGAGGCGGAAATTTTTGGTTGTATATGTTAATCGGATTTGCCCACAGCATTTTATTGCTGGTGTGGATGGTCAAAAAGTTTACAGTTAGTCATTACAAATAATCTAAACTTTAGTAAAAAGTTCAAGAATTAGAAAGTGAGTTAAAAACTTGAAAGAAATTACAGACGCACCGAAATAAACAAAAAATAGATTTGTATTTAACCCTGCGCCCAACAAATCAATGGACGTGAGGGCGAAACAGCTACTTTGTTTTTTAGCTTGTCTTTCATATTTTAGCTTGCGTGTTAACGGTTTCCGCCGCGTCATCTCATCCATTAGCTGCTCTCGGAGGATTTATGCTCGAAAGATTATTTGTTTATGGAACTCTCGTTCAAAAGACGCTTTGAAGTTCGCACCACAAGATTAGGACACTACCCATTCAATATATGCGTTGGACTTTGCTCCGTAATCTGATAAAATCATGCTTTGTCCGTTCCGACACAAAATAGTAAAATAAAATTAATCTCCAAAACTTAGAAGAAAGCAGGAAATAAAAGATGTTAAAGTTTTTCAGTCGTATGGAAAGAACGCGCAATTTCGTTCTTTTAGTTTTTGCCGTCCTGATGGTGGTCAGTCTTATAGTTTTTTATGCTCCAGCAAAAAGCGATATTCAAGACAATCTGACGCGCGACGAATCATCTGTCGCGGAGGTTGGAAATCAACAAATAACGCTCGGCGAGCTTGCCATGCGGCGGGAAAATATGAGCCGTTTGGGAAGCGCTATGCAAGCCAAGTTTTTGCTTGATGGAATTGTTCGTGACCGGATTATTCGCAGCGAAGCAAAGCGTCTCGGATTGACGGCAACCGATTCGGAAGTTGCCGCTAAAATCCGCCAGCAAACCAAGCCAGAAGATGGAAAACCTTTTGATATGAAGGTTTACGAGCAAAACGTAACCGAACAGTTCGGCAGCATCAATGCTTTCGAGCAAACCGTCCGCGACCAAGCAAGCGCTGAAAGGCTCGAAGCTTTTATAACGTCGAGCGTAACCGTCTCTGAAGAGGAAGTTTTAGACGACTTTAAGCGCAAAAACGCAAAATTTGATTTGGTTTATGTTCCGGTGACGAGTGCCGATTTAGCGCAAACTTTAAAGCCTTCGGACGAAGAACTGAAAAACTATTTTGAGCAAAACAAAAAAACTTTCTATTTGAGTCTTCCGCAAAAGAAGATTAGTTACGTTTTCCTTGATACTGCAAAAATAGGCGAGAAAATACAGCTTTCGGAAGAAACTTTAAAAGCCGAATACGATAAAATTCCAGACGATAAAAAACAAGCCGGCATTCAGGGGCAGCAAGTTGTTCTGCGCATTGCCAGACCCGACATTGAAATGCAGGTTTTAGAGAAAGCCAACAATATTATCCTGCAAGCGAGAAAAGGCAGCGACAAGGTTTCAGAAGAAGCCTTTGCCGAAATTGCCAAAGGACAATCGGAAGATGTTAAAACCGCGGTAAGCGGCGGAAAACTTCCGGGTTTGATTAAAGAAAATCCGAATAATCCGACTGATCCGTATCAACGCCTTCTGAAGATGCAGCCCGGCGACATTACCGAGCCGATTAAATATCAAGACAGGTTTTACATTTTACGCCGCGGCGAGGCGGTGCCAAAAACATTTGAAGATGCGAGAAAGGAACTCGAAGTAAGTTTGAGAAATCGTCGCGCGTACGCCGTTGCCGCCGAGTTAGCTCAAAAGGTTACCGACCGTTTGAAGGAAACAAAAGACGTGAAAAAGGTAGCGGAAGAATTCGCGGCGCAGGCGAATATGAGCGCGGGCGAAATGGTGCGCGAAACCGGATACGTCAAACCGGGCGATGAAGTTGAAAACATCGGCATCTCGCCGCAGTTTGAAGAAGGAATTGCCGGACTCGAAAATCAAAATGATGTCGGCGATAAAATTCCGGTTCAGGGCGGTTTTGCCGTTCCGCTTTTAGCTGATAAAAAAGAGCCGCGCGATGCCGAATTTGAAGAAGTAAAAGATCAAGTTGCCGAAACCGTTAAAATCGAGCAAGCGCGCGCGCGCGTTGAAGAAATCGCCAAACAAATTGCCGAAAGCGCAACATCGGCGGGCAATCTCGCTGCCGCCGCGCAAAGCAAAGGCTTAAAGGCGCAGGAATCTAAAAGTTTTGTTTTAGACGCACCGCTCGGTGAAGGTCAAAACGCGACAACCTCAGAAGAACTGCAAGATGCGATTTATGCTTTGAAAGCCGGCGAGGTTAACAAAACTCCGGTTAAAATCGGCGATAATTGGTATGTTGTCGGCATCAATAACCGCATTGAAGCTAATATGGACAGTTTTGCAAGCCAGCGCGACAGAATGATTGAAACGATGTTGACGAAAAAACGCGGACAGGTTTTTTCCGATTATCTGGCGTCGATTCAGCGGCAATTGGAAACGAAAGGCGAAATAAAAATCCATCAAGATGTTTTGGCGAAACTTGATGAAGAAACAGAAACTGAAGAATCTTAATTTAGGTTTTATCGAAAAATAAGAAAAGCGGACGCAATAAAAAAACGTCCGCTTTTCTTATTTTATTAATTATCTTTATTCGCCCAAATATGCTTCTTTAACTCGCGGGTCGGCGGCAATTTGTTTAGAATCGCCTTCCATCACGATTCTCCCGGTTTCCAAAACATACGCGCGGTCTGAGTGACGAAGCGCGGCGTTGGCATTTTGTTCGACGAGGAGAATGGTTGTTCCTTCGGCACGAATTTCGTCAATCGCTTCAAAAATCGAATGAACAACGAGTGGCGCAAGTCCGAGCGAAGGCTCGTCGAGCAGAAGCAAGCGCGGGCGTGACATCAGAGCGCGTCCCATTGCCAGCATTTGCTGCTCGCCGCCGGAAAGCGTTCCCGCCTTTTGCTGCTCGCGTTCCTTCATCCGCGGAAACAAGGTGAAGGCACGTTCCATATCGTCGGCGATTCCTTTTTTGTCATTACGGATATACGCGCCCATTTCCAGGTTTTCGCGCACCGAAAGGTTGGCGAAAACGCCGCGTCCTTCGGGCGACATCGCAATTCCCATCGGCACGAGCCGATGCGTCGCCATTCCGCTGATGGTTTTTCCTTCGTAAACGACGCGCCCGTTTCTCGGCTCTAACAGTCCGGTAATCGTTCGCAAAGTTGTCGTCTTCCCCGCGCCGTTCGCGCCGATTAAAGTTACAACTTCACCTTTGTTAACCGTCAGAGAAATGTCGGTTAAGGCTTCGATTGCGCCATAGCTAACGGATACGTTTTCTAAAGTAAGCATAATTTATAGAAGTCAGAAGTCAGAAGAAGCAATTTGGTTATTGGTCATCTCTGATTTTTTGCATATAGCTGCCAAGCATTTTGTTTATTTCTTCTAAATCTGGTTTGAGTTGACTGACATCTCCATAATTTAAATCTTTCGCTAAAATTAAATAATAACGACATTCTTCCAAAGAGCCTTATGCGATATTATAAAAACGAAGTTTATCGGCTTTACCCGTTTTCTTAAAACCTTCGGCAAAGTTTGCCGGAACAGAAACTGCGGCGCGACGCAATTGTGAAGTCAGTCCAAACAATTCGTGCTTCGGAAAGTTTTCCGTTAAACGATAGACTTTCAAAACCCAAGCGTGAGACTTTTTCCAAATCTCAACTTCTTTAAAACTTTTAGCAACCATCACGCACAAACCTTCTGGTTTCTGATTTCTGATTTCTGACTTCTCAGTCGCCAAGATAAGCCTCGATAACTTTCGGGTCGTTTTTTATATCCTGCGGAAGTCCGAGCGCAATTGATTTGCCGTAATCAACAACTTGAATGCGGTCGCAAACGCCCATTACGACGCGCATATTGTGTTCAACCAAAACGATTGTTAAACCGAAACGGTCGCGAATTTGCTTCATAAGCCGCATTAAATCTTCCTGTTCCGAAGGATTCATTCCCGCTGCCGGTTCGTCTAAAAGCAAAAGATTCGGGCGCGTGGCGAGCGCACGGACAATTTCAAGGCGGCGTTGATTTCCGTATGGCAGGGAAGTCCCGCCTTCGTCTTTGTATTTGGCGAGGTCGAAAATTTCAAGAAGTTCGAGAGCAAATTTTCGATGGTCGGCTTCGTCATTAAAATATCGCGGAAGACGAAAAACCGCGTCGAGCATATTTTGGTTGGCATGGCGATGGCAAGCCGTGACGACGTTTTCCAGAACGCTCATCGAAGGAAAAAGACGAATGTTTTGAAACGTGCGCGACACGCCGAGACGCGAGATTTGAAAAGAGCGTAGTCCGTTTATACGTTTGCCGTTTATCGCAATATCACCGGAAGTCGGCTCGTAAACTCCAGTCAACAGATTAAAAATCGTCGTTTTTCCCGCGCCGTTGGGTCCGATGAGACCATAAATCTCGCCTTTGCTAACATTCATCGTCAGCTCGTTGACGGCGACAAGACCACCGAAACGAATCGTCGCTTTGTCGGTTTGTAAGATGTAATTTCCGTTATTCATTTTAATAACTGATAAGTGATAACTAATAAATGATAACTGATAGTTTTTAGTTTTTAACTATCAGTTATCACTTATCACTTATTTTCCTCTTCTTCGCTTTGCAATCGTTTCGCTTCTTCCTGCTGCGCGATAGGAACGCCTGCGTCCGCGCCGACGGCTTCCGTGCCTTCAGACGTTTTACGCGGGCGTTTGAGCCAATTTAAGCCGAATTCTCTTGTTCCTAAAATTCCCTGCGGGCGCAAAATCATTGTTAAAATCAAAATCAGCGCAAAAATTACAAGGCGTAAATCCGCAAATTGAAATGTTGTCGCGCCGAATTGAATATCGGGAAGTCGCCGCAGAAGTTCGGGCAAAAGTGTAACGACAATCGCGCCGATAATCGCGCCGGTCATTGAACCCATTCCGCCGATGACAATCATAATTATAATTTCAAACGATTTGATAAATTGAAAATCGTTGGTTGAAAGAAATTTATTGTAATGCGCGAACAAGACGCCCGCGATTCCGGCAAAAGACGAACTGATAACAAAGGCGGAAACTTTATATCGCGTCGTATTAACGCCCATTGCTTCGGCAGCAAGTTCGTCTTCGCGGATTGAAACAAGCGCGCGTCCCGAATCTGATTTGACGATATTGTGAACGACCACGACAGTAATTACAGCGAAAAATCCAATCCACAAAAAGTTTGCGTAACCCGGAACTTGGTAGCCGGTCGCGCCGCCAACCGCGTCAATATTTAAAATTACGATACGGATGATTTCAGCAAAACCGAGCGTGACGATCGCCAGATAATCGCCCTTCAAGCGCAAAGACGGAATGCCGACAATCAAACCCGCAATCGCCGCGACAATCGCTCCAATTATGACGGCGATGATTAAAACAACACTGCCGGAGCCGGTTTCGCCTAAAAAAGAAAATGCGCTTTCAATTTGCTTTCCGTAATTAACCGTAAAATACGCGGACGAATATGCGCCGACCGCCATAAATCCGGCGTGTCCGATGGAAAACTGTCCGGTAAAGCCGTTGATTAAATTCAACGACGTGGCGAGAATAACGTTAATGGCGATAAAGACGAGCAGCCGCGCCGTATAATCGTCAATGCCCGCGCCGAAAAATCCGCCTTTGCTCATCATCGCGTTCAAGACATAGAGAATCCCGATAATGACGATTCCGGTAATTAAACTCTTCACCCAAGAAGACATAACTTTTAGTGGATAGTGGATAGTGAATAGTGGATAGTGAAATACAAAAACTCTCAGTTATCCATTATCAGTTATCCACTAAATTAAACTTTTTCCTGCACGTTCGCCCCTAACAGACCTGCCGGACGAAGTAATAAAACCAAAATCAAAATCGCAAACGCGACCGCGTCACGATAAGTTGACGGAATGCCGATGTAACTGCCGTAACCAACGACTAAAGTTTCCGCCGCGCCGATGAGCAAGCCGCCTAAAACCGCGCCCGGAATGTTGCCGATGCCGCCCAAAACCGCCGCGACAAACGCTTTCAAACCTATCAGAATGCCCATCAAAGGCTCGATTTTCGGATTGTATTGCGCCGTAAGGACGCCGCCCGCCGCTGCTAGTGCCGAACCGATTGCAAATGTAAAAGCGATAACAAAATCCGTGTTGACGCCCATCAGTTTCGCCGAGTTCAGGTTAAACGAAACGGCGCGCATCGCCTTGCCGGTTTTCGTGCGGAAAATAACGTATTGCAAAGCAATCATCAGCAAAATCGAAACGATGATGATAAGTATTTGGACAAAGGAAATTGTCGCTCTGTCGAAAAGAACGTAGTTTCCGTATTCATCGGGCTGGAAAGATTGCGGCAGCCATTGCGGAACTTGAAGAATTTGCGGGAAAGAACGCGGCGTTCCCGAAAAAATGAAGACGAATAAATATTCGATAAGCAGCGACATTCCGATTGCCGTAATCAGCGTCGTCATCCGCGAATATTTTCTGACCGGACGATAAGCAAACCGCTCGATTGCCGTCCCGATAAGCGCGGCAATGAGCATTGAGCCGAGAAGCACGACGACAAAACCCATGATAGACGGGTTTTCCGAAAATCCAAATTGAACGGCGAGCAGATAACCCGCATACGCGCCGACCATATAAATATCGCCGTGCGCGAAATTTATCAGGCGCAAAATTCCGTAGACCATCGTGTAACCGAGAGCGATGAGCGCGTATATCGAGCCGATGGTCAAGCCGTTAATCAACTGCTGAACAAAAGTATCCATAAATGGGAAGTTTCAAGTTTCAGAGTCCCAAGTCCCAAGTCAGTTACTCTTGACTTGGGACTCTCCGGGACTTGAGACTTGGGACTTATTTGTTGACGTTCATTGTCGAATTCGTATTTGAGTTTGAATTCGTCATATTTGAATTCATCGTGTTGGCGTTTGACATCGCGTTTGTGTTCATCGTCGTATTGCTGTTCAATGTCGAGCCGGTCGGCGCGGTCATTCCTTCGGGATAAATTGTTGTCTTCGGCAAAAGCTGTTTTGTCGCCGGACTGACTTCCAAAACGACGGCGGGTTTCACCGCGTTGCGTTCGGCGTTGATTGAAATCGTGCCGGTTACGCCCGCAAAATCCTTTGTCGCGTTAATCGCCTCGCGCAGTTTTGCGCTGTCGGTTCCGCCCGCGCGTTTAATAGCGTCGGCTAAAACTTTCGCCGAATCATAAGCCAGAGCCGCGAGCGAATCCGGCGCGACGTTATTGAATTTCGCTTTGTATGATTTAACAAAGTTTTGGATAACCGGATTCGGGTCGTCAGCCGAATAGTGATTGGTGATATAGGAATTTTTCAACGCATCGCCGCCGAGACTCCAAAGCTCCGGCGAATCCCAGCCGTCGCCGCCGAGCAGCGGCATATTCATTCCCAGTTCGCGGGCTTGTTTGGCAATGATTCCGACTTGCCCGTAATAGCCCGGAATATAAAGCACGTCGGGATTCAGATTGCGGATTTTTGTCAATTGTCCCTTAAAGTCCGGGTCGGTTTGCGTGTAAGCCTCTTTGGCAACGACTCGTCCGCCGAGTTTGGTAAATTCCTTTTCAAAGAATTCGGTCAAACCTTTACTGTAATCCGAATTAACGTCGCCTAAAATAGCGGCAGTTTTTCCCTTTAACTCATTTGCCGCAAACTTGGCGATTGAACTGCCTTGAAAATCGTCAAGAAAACAAACGCGAAAAATATGGTCGCCGACTTGCGTCACTTTCGGGTTGGTTGACGAAGGCGTAATCATCGGAATCTTCGCCTCCTGCGCGACGGGCGCGGCGGCTAAAGTGTTTGACGAAGCGACTTCGCCGAGAACCGCGACAACCTTATCCTGCTTAATCAATTTTTCGACGACGGTTTTGGCTTGTTCGGTTCTGCCCTGGTCGTCTTCGATGACGAGCGCGATTTTTCTGCCGCTGACGCCACCTGCCGCGTTGATTTCGTCAACCGCCAGTTGAATACCGTTTTTGGTTGATTGTCCGAAACTCGAAGTTTGCCCGGTCAAATCAACATATACACCGACCTTAATATTGCCGGTGTCGCCACCAGTCGAAGTGTTGCCGCTGTTCGCGCCTTTGTCCACGCAAGCGGACGACAAAAGTATGGAGAAAATTAAACTCGTAGCCAGAAGGAAATTTTTCATATCTACCTCACAGATAAAATTATTGCGTAAAAATTAAAAGTTTTAACCGCTTTTACTTTTTTCATATTACGCTTGTTATTCGGGAAAAGTTTGAAATTCAAAGCATTGTATATGATTTTGAAAATAATTGCACGAAAGGGCAGTATTGAAAAGGATAAAGGTGAAAGGCGAAAGGAGTAAGTAAGAAAAAAGGTATAGAATAAACTGATATTTATTATGGAAGACAAAGCATATAAAATTTCGGAAAAACCGTTTGCGCCCGAAACGGGCGATATGAGCGCGGCGGATTTTCGGCGCGTCGGGTATGAAATTGTTGATTGGATTTCCGATTATTTCGAAAACATCGAAAATTTGCCGGTGCTTTCGCAAAACGCGCCGAATGAATTAAAAAACGCTTTGCCTAAACAAGCGCCGGAAACAGGCGAAGATTTTGCGGATATTTTCGCGGATGTTGAAAAATTGATTTTGCCCGCCGTAACGAATTGGAATCACCCGAATTTTCACGGTCTATTTTCGACTTCGACTTCTTCGGTTGGCATTTTCGGCGAGATGTTGAGTGCCGCTTTTGATATGAAAGCGATGCTCTGGCGAACTTCGCCTGCTTCAACCGAACTCGAAGAAGTCGTGCTTGATTGGCTGCGGCAAATGATGAATTTGGATGAAGGGTTGAAGGGAATTATTTATGATACGGCTTCGGTTTCAACCTTGCACGCGATTGCGGCGGCGCGTGAAGGTTTAAATTTGCGAATCCGCGAAGACGGAATGAGCGGGCGCGACGATTTGCCTCTGTTAAGAATTTACACTTCTGAACAATCGCATTCGTCGGTTGAAAAAGCCGTTATTCTTTTAGGTTTGGGGCAAAAATCTCTTGTAAAAATTCCGACGAATGAACGATATGAAATGGACGCGGCGAAACTGCGCGAAGCAATTGAAGAAGATAAACAAAATGGATTTTTGCCGTTCTGCGTCGTCGCCACCGTAGGCACAACTTCGACGACGAGCATTGACCCGATTGAAGAAATCATTCCCGTTTGCAAGGAGAATGCGATGTGGCTGCACGTTGACGCGGCTTACGCGGGCAGCGCGGCGATTGTTCCCGAACTGCAATCGTGTTTAAAAGGCTGTGAACGCGCTGATTCGGTGGTTACAAATCCGCACAAATGGCTGTTCACGCCGTTTGATTTGTCGGTGCTTTATTGTCGTCATTTGGATTTGCTCAAAAAAGCGTTCGCGCTCGTTCCCGAATATCTGAAAACAAACGAGACCGTAGCGAATCAAATGGATTACGGCATTCAATTGGGAAGGCGTTTTCGTTCGCTGAAACTTTGGTTTGTGATTCGATATTTCGGGCAAACTGGATTACAGACACGAATCCGCGAGCATTGCCGCCTTGCAAAACTTTTCGCATCTTGGATTGAAGAATCTGAAGATTGGGAATTGCTCGCGCCCGTTCCGTTTGCGCTCGTTTGTTTTCGCGCTTGTCCGAAAGGCGCTAAAAATTTAAATGAGCTAAACGAAAAATTAATGAATGCAGTGAACGATGGCGGCGAAGCATATATTTCGCACACGAAATTAAACGATAAATTTACATTGCGTGCTTCCGTCGGCAGTATTCGCGCCGAAAAACATCATATCGAAAAACTTTGGAATTTATTAAATGAACAGTTAAAATCTCTAAAAATATGCTGACACATATTGTTTGCTGGAAATATAAATCTGAAACGACGCCTGAGCAACGCGAAAAACACATCGCAAAACTAAAGAATTTGCCAAACGTGATTACGAATATTTTAAGTTTCGATGTCGGCGCCGATATTCTGCATCTCGAACGCTCATTTGATACAGGCTTAGTCGCAACTTATCCGAATCGCGCCGCGCTTGATTTTTACACGGCGCACGCCGTTCATCAAGAAGTAGCAAATTTAGGAAAACAAATTGCGGAACGGGTTGTTTCGGTGGATTTCTTCAGTTACCAGTCATCAGCTGGCAAAAACTGATAACTGATAACTGATAACTATTATGAGGCTTTGGAAGAAAATTCTTCTCGCTCTGCTCGCTGTCATTTTGCTGGCGCAGATTCCTTTCATTTATCGCCGCTATCAATATGGACAAATCGCGGGAAAAATAAATAATCTTCAAATCCAAAAAATCGAAACTGTAAATCAGAATTTTAACGACTACCAAGGCGTCATTCACGTTCACACGGCGATCGGTGGACACAGCACGGGAAATTTTGACGAACTAATTGACGGCGCGGCGAAAAGCAATCTCGATTTTGTCGTAATGACCGAACACACGGCGGAGCTTTACGACACATCAGAACTGACTTTACGCGATGTTCACAACGGCGTTCTTTTCGTTGGCGGGCAGGAAGTTGAAACGACGACCGACCGATTTTTGCTCGTGCCGGGAATGACGGAAGCGGGCAAGGCAAACAAAATTCAAAGCGCCGAATTTCTGCAAAACGTCCATTCGCAAAACAAACTCGCTTTCATTACCTACCCCGAAAAACACAATACCTGGGACACCGATTTTGACGGCATCGAAGTTTTTTCTCTTCATACAAACGCTAAAAAAATGAATCCGTTTTTGGCTTTTTTTGACGCGATTTGGTCTTTTTACAGTTACCCCGAACTTGTTTTAGTCAATTATTTCAATCGCCCTGATGAAAATCTCCGAAAATTTGATGAAGTAACAACGCAGAGAAAATCAACGCTTTTTGCCGGAAGCGACGCGCACTCGAATATCGGTTTTCATCTTTTCGGCGACGACGCGGGAAATAAATTTCTGAACATAAAAATTGACCGTTACGAGACGATTTTTCGCACCGTCAGAACACATGTTCTTCTCGAAACGGGCAAAGCTTTAACTCAAGAAAATCTACTCACCGCGCTTAAAAACGGACATTCGTTTGTCGGCGTTGACGTTTTAAGCGACACGAGAGGTTTTACATTCACAGCGGTAAACGAAAAAGAACAAAAAATAATGGGCGATGAAATCATTCTGACGGAAAATCTCGTCTTAAAAGCCGCCGCGCCGCAAACCGCGCGTTTTGTAATTTTCAAAAACGGCGAAAAAATTTCCGAAGAATCAAATGTCTCACAAATAAGTTTCCAAACACGAGAAAAGGGAACTTACCGCACGGAAGTTTATCTCGACGCGCTCGGCGCTCCGTTTGATAAAATGCCCTGGATAATTTCAAACCCGATTTACGTTAAATAGCGGATAGCTGAAAGTGGATAACTAACAGTTAAAAACTTCCGGTTATCAACTTTCAGTTGTCATTTATCAGTTATTAACGAGCAAACGAATCGCCCGCTTCCGACATCTTAAACAAGCAAAACAGACAATAAAAATTTATACAAAAGGGTTTCCGGCAAAGTAATGAAAAATTTTAGAAAAAGCATTTTTTACGTTTTAGGTTGGAGTTTAACCGTATTCTTGTTCGCGTTTTCCTCATTTGCCCAACAGGTTCAACGTTCGCCGTTTGACGTGACCAATTATGTGATGGATGTGCAGATTGCTCCAAGCGACAATCGGTTAAACGCGACGGTTGATGTAAATTTCACGCCGCTCGAAGATACGCGCACGGTTACGTTTGAGATAAACGGCTCGCTTAAAGTCGAAAGCATAACGCGTCAAAATTCATCGTTTGCGTCGCAGCCAAAAGGTAAAAACACAACTTCAACCGCGCAAAATCAAGTTACATTTGTGCAAGACCAAGTTGGCGTTTCGGATTTAGGTCCGAGCGTGAAAGTTGATTTGGGCGACACGGTTTTGAAAGGAACGCCCGTTACCTTGCGCTTCAGATACAGCGGCGTTTTGGTTACGCCGCAGGGCGGACCGCTTTTAACGAAACGGCTGGCTTCGGTTGGTACAAACAATGGATATTTGATGTACGCGGCGCGCTGGTTTCCGTTTCATAATTACGCGGCTGACCAGGCAACATCAGACATTTCGATTTCTTTGCCGGGCGGTTTCCAGCTAGTCGGTTTCAGCGACGCACCGGTTTCCCAATCAGGCGGAAAGTATCGTTTCGTTCAATCAAAACCCGCGCTTATCGGAAACTTCGCTTACGGAAAATACACGAATAAAACCTTGCGCTTCGGCGATTACGAATTACAGTTTTACACCAAGCCCGGAAACGACGCGCAAGCTGCCGCTTATGGTGAAACTCTTAGTCGCGCTTTGGAATACTACACAAAACAATACGGCGAGCCGCAGGGCGGAAAGCGTCTTGTAATCGCGCAGATTGACGACGAAAGCCTTGATTTTTATTCGACGCAGGGAATGATTTTTATGGCTGACCGATTGTTTGAGCAATCGCGTGATATTACGCAGGAAAGATTGCAGCGCGAAGCCGCTTTACAATGGTGGGGATTGTCGGTCGGTCTTAAATCTTTTGACGATGCCTGGCTCTCGCAAGGTCTGGCGGAATACAGCGCGTTTTCTTTGCGCGAAAGCCAATTGTCCGGCGCGCAGCTCGATAATCTGCGCCGTGAATTATTAGAAAAATCTTTGACGTTCGAGCAAACCGCGTCTTTAGCCAGAACGCCAGCGACGCTCGACGACCAATCAATCGCGTATCAATACATAATGTTTGCTAAGGGCGCCTTTGTTTTCAAGCTTCTCCGCGACACGCTCGGCGACCAGAAATTTAACCAGCTTTTGAAAACTTTTATACAACAGTATCGCGGCAAAAATGCTTCGATTGACGATTTTGAAAAACTCGCCACGCAAGTTGCCGGAACGAATATGCGCTACTTTTTCGCGCGTTGGGTTGAAGGCACCGGCGTGCCGGAATTTCAAGCCGATTATCAGATTATTCGCACGCGCGGCGGAAAATTCGTCACGCGCGGAACGGTTAAACAAAATTACGATAATCTGCGTCTTCCGGTTGAAGTGCAGCTTCGTTCCGAAGGCGACGGCGGAAACAAAACGGTTAAAATTGATGTGGAAGACGCAAGCGCCGATTTTAATATCGAATCAAACGGAAAACCACTCGGAGTCGTCATTGACCCGAATTACAAACTCTTGAGAATCTCGCCAGATTTGCGGATTTCTTCAATCGCGCGGCGCGGCATCGAGCAGTTCAAAGAAGGAAATTACGTCGAAGCGCAACAACAATTTGAAGCCGCTTTGAAATTAGACCGTTCAAATTCGTGGATTTATTATCATCTTGGCTTGTTGTTTTTAGAACAGCGCAATTACGATTTGGCGATTGATAATTTCAAAGCCGTGTTGGGAGGAAATTTGAGTCCGACGTGGCTCGCTGTTTGGGCGAATATCAAAATGGGCAATGGCTACGATGCAAAAGGCGACAGAGCGCGTGCCATTGCTGCTTACAAACGCGCGGAAAATTTGGGCGATAATTACGACAACGCGCAACAAGCGGTTAAAAAATATCAAGCAACGCCGTATGATCCGAAAGAAAAGCAAAATACGACTGCGGTAAAATAAAAATAATTTGCACAAAATAAAAAAGGCGAGTCTGAAAAGACTCGCCTTTTTCCTACCCTTTGCTCGCCTTCCTTAGAAATTAAACTTCACTCTGAACTGCGCGAGACGCGGACCGCCGACAGTGTTTGTGATTCTGCCAAAATCGGTCGTGTCTTGAAGGTCGCTGTTCGGATTGGTAAAGTTCACGGTGTTGAACAAATTGAAAATGTCCAAGCCGAGTTCAAAGCTCATTCGCTCGTTAATACGCGTGCGTTTGACGATTCCTAAATCGAAACGCTTTTGGCTCGGACCGCGAAAAGTGTTTCTTCCGAGGTTGCCGAAACCGCCTTGCGGCGACGTGAAGCAATCGCGATTGATAACAGCGTTGTAACCGTCTTGGGTGTAGCTGCCAATTGCGTCTTCAGCCGAGCAGACGATGTTCGGGCGACCAAAACCCAAGCGATATAATCCGCCTGAACCGCGTGCCAAATCGCTGTATTGCGAGGTCGCGCTGATTTCCGGTTCGGAAGCGAATACTGTGAACGGCGTTCCTGATTGCGCTTGGAAAAAGCCCGAAACTTCCCAACCACTCAGAAAGCGGCTGTTTGAACCGAAGTTCGGAATACTGTAAACAAAATTCGCGCTGAAGCGATGCGTTCGGTCAAAGTCCGACAAACCGCGATTGCTGTCCAAATTTCGCTGGTCGCCCTGCGTCACAAATCCGGTGTTCGGAACGTCGGGTTTACCGCTGCCAGCCGTCGAACCGGGGTCGGACGAGTTGTTGTCGATTGATTTTGAGAAAGTGTATGCGATGTTAAATTGCAAGTTGTTTGAAAATCGCTTGGTCAAAGTAAACTGCGCCGAATCGTATTCTGATTCTGAGCCGTTGGTTAAAAGCAAAGCTTCCGGCACGTTAAAACCTAAAATCGGCACACGGGCTTCAAAATTGATAACCGAGCCGTTCGGCGCGAGATTTAAATCCTGCTGGTTTCCGGTTGCTGCATTGGCGAAACCGAAAGCGATTCCGCGTCCGCGCTCAAGTGCCGTCGAAGCGTTTCTCAGAGCGCCGCGCGGACTTCCGGCGCGAACGTATGCTTGGTTGAAACGCTCGTAAATGTGGTCGGGCGTGTTCGGGTCGTTCAAATCGTAGCCTTGATTAAAGGCAATCGATTGCAGAAGGTTGCGCCCGCGTGTTCCGATGTAACGCGCTTCAAACAGCAAATCTCGAACAATTTCGTATTGCGCTCCGATGTTAAATTGGTGAACGAAAGGCGATGTTAAATTGCGGTCAACGGCGCGAAACTCGAAAGTTTCGGCGATGTTGCCGCGAGCGCAGCCCGTTTGGTTGGTTGCGCTGCATGTGCCGCCGCCGAATTCGAGCGGATTCAAATTACCGCGAGCATCGCGGAAAATCGGCGTGTTGTCGCGGATTGTATAACCACCCGACGTGCTGCCTGCCGGATAAACAATTCGAAACGGCAGCCACTGGTTAAGCGGAATAGTGGTCGGCGTATTATTGAAGGCATCTTGAATCGGCACGTTGCCACTCGGCGCGGTGATTTCGATTTCGCGCAAAAACGGATAATTACTAAAGACCGTGTTGATAAAGGACGCGCTCGGACGGTCGTAGAAAAGCCCGTAACCGCCGCGCAGAACAAAGCGGTCATTGATTTTGTAAGCAAAACCGATGCGCGGCGCAAAGTTGTTTTTGTCCTGTCCGGCAAGCGTGTGCTTGTTGTTCGTCTGTCGGGTTGTGCCGATAGCCGCGTCGACCGTGGCGCGTCCGGTTGAGGCAACATTGTTCGGCACGATAAACCCGGGCGAAGGATTGTCGCAAATTGAAAGCGCATCGCCTTGCTTTGTAAAGCACTGTTCAAAATCCGTAAAATCAAAGTTTCCGATGCGTCCGTCTTTTTCGGTTGGAAGCCCGAAAAATTCATAACGCAAGCCCAAATTTAGTGTCAGATTGCGCGTAACTTTCCAGTCGTCCGTGATGTATGCACCGTAATCTTGAAACCGGAAACTCTTATCGGTGATTCCGAATTGCGTGTCGGCTTCCTGCGCGTTTCCGGTTAAAAGCTGAGTGAATGAATCGAATTTTTCAAACTCGGTCGCTTGCTCTTCCGGCAAATTCGAATCGTATTGATATTTACGAAACTCGCCGCCGAATTTGAAAGCGTGATTTCCGGTAACGTAACTCAGATTATCGGAAAAACTGAGCGTTTTTTGCTGGCGGCGATTAAACGAATCATTCGGTCCGCCGAATGAAAAATTAGCCAGATTGTTTCTGCCGACAAAGTGTCCGAGTCGGCGCGTCGCCGCCGTGTCATCAAAGGCAAGAGCAGGGTTGATAATGCCTAGAGCCGCACCGGTCAATTCTTCGGTTAAAAACGGGTCATCCAATGAGCGCGTATTATTTAACGAGAAATAACCGAAGCGAAATTCGTTGGTTAAATTTGGCGCGATAATGCGCGTGTAAGAAGTGGCAAGCGTGCGATTTTTATCGCCGCGCCGCAACGTGAACGGCGAGGCAAGACTCGACGGGTCGGGAAACGAATCCAAGCCCGGAAAGTCCGCAAAGAAGAATGTGCCGCTCAAAATGTCCCTTTCGGTTAAATTTCCGTCGAGGCGAAGCGTAAATTGTTTTTGCTCGAATTCCGATTCCTGCACGTTGCGCTGTTCGCCGAGTTGATTGTTTCTCTGCAAAATTCGCGCTCCGGTTGACGGAAATCCGATTTGAAACGAGCCTGTTCCGCTCTGGTCAACGACCGCCGCGCCCGTGCTTGTTCTAAGAGCGGTAAAATTTGAATTCGGGACAGGAATAACGTAACCGCCCGTTACTGGATTTCGCAAATTAAGCAAATTGAAAGCTACGTTAGAAATATCGGCGGCGGTTAAACAGTTTGTTGCCGAACAACCGTTAAACTGATTGAAAGCCGATGCGATAGCCGCCCGGTCGGACCGATTTTCGCCAAGTGCGACTAATGCAAGCGGCAAAACAGTACGGCTGCTGGCTGTCGGCACAAAGCCGGTTAGAGCCTTTGTAAATTGCAGACCGCCGAAGAAAAAGAATTTGTCTTTAACAATTGGACCACCGAGCGTAAAACCGCCTTCGTTGCGGTCGGCTTTCGGTTTTTCGATGCCTGCTTCTTTGAAGAAAAATTCGTTTGAAACGAGTTTATTATTTTGAAAATAATAATAAGCGTTTCCGCGAAAATTGTTTCCGCCCTGTTTGGTGACAAGCTGAAAATTGCCGCCGCCGCTTCTGCCCGTTGAAGCGTCATAAAGACTGGTTTGCAGTTTAACTTCCTGCAAAGTTTCCGGCGCGGGCGCGATGTTGTCGGACAAAGAACCTTCGTTGCTTGTAATGTTCGTCGCGTCAATGCCGTTAAAATAAAGACTCGTCGCGGTTGTTCGCGTTCCGTTGACCGAAGGCGATTGGTTGCCGTTGCCGTTTGTCGCAACCGGCGATAAATCCGTGCTGACGCCCGCTTCGCTCGATAAAAGTCCGGTAAAACTTCTCGTCGAAGTCGGAATTTTTGTAATTTCTTCGCCGCTGATTTGGCGGGAAGTGGTTGCCGATTCGGTTTGCACAAGCGGTTGGTCGCTCGTTACGGTAACGATATTTTCCACGCCGCCGACTTCTAAACTCACTTCGACGGTGCGCGGCACGGAGGCTTCGACTTCGATATTTTCATTGATTGATTTTTTAAAGCCTTCCTTTTCATATGTAACGCTGTAAGTTCCGACGGGCAGAACCGCGATTGTCCAGCGACCTTCTTCATTTGTTACGACAGTTCGTGTCGCATTGGTAGCTGCGTTCTTGACCGTTACGCTTGCACCTTGGACGAGCGCGCCCGTCGAATCGGAAACTGTTCCGCTCAAGTTGCCTGCTGCTTGTCCGAAAGAATTGGCTGCCGTAGTTAAAATAAATACAGCGATTGCAAAGACAGATAAAAGGTTATTCAGCCGTTTTGTATTAAGTAAATTCATAAATGTCTCCTCAAAAGAGTTAAAAAATTATTGCTTGGTTATAAATAGACTTCGGGCAAAAACCGTCAAAATCAGCGAACGAGTTTCACTAAGAAAGGCTTTTACCGAAAATAAAAATTCTTGGATTGGACTTCAAATTCAGAGGATAAAGGCGCGAGGTTAATTAGTTGTGAAGTTAGTATTAAATAAATGTTAAGAAACGAGAAGAAAAGGCGGAAAATGTGAAAAGATATTAAATGTAAAAACCCGCGAATAATAAAAACGCTCGATATAAAGAGATGCGCTTTTCGATATTTCCGCAGGTTTTATAAGTTGTTTAAATATAAATTTTATAAATTTCGAATTGAAGCCGAGCTAATTTTAATACCTCCGTTCGTCGTAATAACGCGAATCGTTGCACCGCCGCCATTTAAGTTCGTGCTGATACGCGCTCCGCGACTTCGCTCCGTTCGGTCTACGTTTAACGCGCCGATTTCGCTTTTGAATCCGCCGTTGACCGTTCCGGTTTCGACACGTGCCGCGTAACTTTCAGGCATTGTCAGATGAACGCCGCCATTTGTCGTTTCAACGTCAAGCCCGCTGCCTTTCCAACTGCTGCCCGATAGAACAACATTGACGCCGCCGTTCTTGGTTCTGCCTTTTACGTCGCCCGCCACATCTTTCAAATTAACGCCGCCGTTTATCGTTTCAAATTCGATTGCTCCTTCGACGGAATTGACTGAAATACCGCCATTGAGCGCGACGAGCTTAAGATTAGAGGAACGCGGAACGAGAATTTCGTATGAAACAGCGAAGTTTGATTCTTCGCCCACGCCTTCAGCACGAATCGTCGAGCCGGTTTCAATGCGGATATTTTTAGCAGCGGCACGCGCTTCTTCATCTGTTGTGCCAACCGTTTGCACGCACGCTCGAACTAGTACATCAGAGCGATTTTCGCCTTTTACTTTAATTCCGCCATTTCGTTTGCCGTCAATGTTTACGAGACTGCCTGCCGGTAAAGTCATCTCGCGGGTTTCTTTGTATTGAGCTTTATCACCGTTTGAATAATTGTTGTATGAGCAAAAATCTTTGTTTTTTACTTTGTCGTCAGCTTTCGTCTGACCGAAAACAATTGAACCGAGCGAACAAAATATGGCTAACGCCAAAGCATATTTGAAAAACTGCGTACCGATTGAATTAGATTTCATTTTATAAAAGTCCTCCAGAAGTTGTGTTTATTTTCACCGAGATTGCGGTTTCAATTATGTAAACACCACGCGACAGGATTTTGTGACATTAAATTTTCTAAACTCTAATTCGACCGATTTTCTCAAGCCTTTTATCCAAATCCGGTTTCAAATACGCCGCGCGTCGCCCGTTTCTTAAATTCACAATTCCATTTTCATCACGAAATTTGTCCCAACCGTTTCACCGTAAGGAAATTCCAATTCGCCGACTTTCACAAAACCTAATTTTTCATAAAATTTCCGCGCCGTCGGATTTTCTTCCCAGACGCCGAGCCAGATTGTTTTATATCCTTTAGCCCGCGCCGCTTCAAAACAGCGATTCATCAATTCGACACCGACACCTTTGCCTTTCGCCCGTTCCAAAATATAAATCCGGTGCAGTTCAACGGCATTCTCGTTTTCCAGGCAATCGACCATTGAGTTCTCACGAAGTTTGGCGTAACCGACCGTTTTGCCGTTTAATTCCGCGATGAAAAAAGTCGAGTTCGTGTCGTTTAACTCAGCTTCAATTTGCGCCAAACTAAAACTTTCAAGCACGTAATTTGCCAAATCGCTCGATTCGTCCAACTCATAATAGGCTTCGTAAAAAGTCGTCACGCCGAGTGCGCAGATGATATTTCTATCGGAATTATCAGCTTGTCGAATTGATAGATTCATTCCTAAAATGATTTCACTTTGGCAAAAATTACGACCGCCAAAGCGCGGTCTAAATAATTGCTCAAAATATATTGTCCTGTCATAACAGATTTATTTTATCGTTTCTTACTTTGCTTTTTCTTCGGCAAATAATCAGGCTTCGGCTTTGGAATTTCGCCACCTTTCGGAACAAACCAAAATTCAACTTCCCTGTGGTTATCTTTGTAACCACCTCTGACTGTAACAACTCTCGAAGCTACAATTCCCTTTTTGGCAATTGCTTTTTTCATTTGCTTTAATGCTTTGTCATTAACTTTTATCGAATCAATTTCAGAAACGACTTCTTTTTCACTTCCGTCTCCGGCAGGCTCAAAAAATCTTCCTGCATACCCGATTATATAAACTTTGCTTTCGGGAGATTTTTTTATCAACTGAACAGTAAAACTATATAAGGCTTCGGTCCTAGCTTCATCTATTCCTCGCGTTCCGAGGTAATCGTCAGTATGAGCTAAAGGGAAAAGCCATTCTGATTCGATTAGTGCTGTTTTTCTCGGAGTATTAAAATTTTCTTTGCATTTATCAATTTTAGTCCCTTGTGGAACTATGAAAAACCGATTTCTTATTTCAGGTTTACCAACGTCGCAAAGTTGAATGGTGAGCTTGCCTTTCTCTATAAAGTCAAAGTTTGAAAAATACGCTTCGTAAAATGTCTTGCGAATATGTGGAAAAGATAACCAATCCTCCGTGCCGCCATAAATTCTTATTAAGGCTGACGAACCTTTACTGTTTTTAACTGCGTTTTGAAAACCATCCATTCTTGCCGACAAATCGCCCAACGGCACATTTCCGAAATCATCAAATTCAATTAGCTTCTGCTCTTCACTTTGAGCGAAAATTGTGGTTGCTAAAAACAAAACAGTAAAGATTTGCGAGATTACTTTTTTCATAATTTTTTCCTTAAATCCTAATATTCCCAATCTTCTCCGGCTTTTTATCCGAACTTTGCTTCAAATACGGCGCGTCGTCCTGTTCGCGTTTCGATTGCTCGCCCGACGAATGCCAGCGCATCCATTCCGAAGGCGCGTCGAAGGTTTCGCCGCCGTGCGCGGTTAAGCGTTGGCGGATGCGGCACATCACGGGCGTGTTGATGCCGACGCCGCTGATGATGGCTTGACCTTTGGTTAAGGCGGGAAGTTCGGCGAGCATCGCGCGTCCCGCGCCTTCGACCGATTGGGCGACGGTTTGCTGGTCAATCGGGTTGACGATGCGCATAATGATTTGCGTCATACATTGCGAGAGAACATCTTGGTCGAGCTTGCCCGGTCGCTGCGTGATTAGCCCGATGCCGACACCGAATTTTCTGCCTTCGGACAAGATTTGTTTGAGGATATTGGTCGAAACGACGCTCGCTCCGGCAGGCGCGAAACGGTGCGCTTCTTCTAAAAGTGTGAAAACCGGATAATCAACAAAATCGCCGCGCTCGGTCGGAGTTTCGCCGCGCACGACCGCCATTCGGGCTTTGTTGACGCGGCGGAGAAGCGCGCCGACGATGACTTGCTGCTCGTGCTGTTCGATATCGGATAATTGCAAAATCGTGCAGCGTCCGGGTTTGAAAAGCTCGTTTAATTCGATGTGTTCGCTTGCCGTAAAAATGCTGTCGGATTTTCCGAAACGCGAATCCATTCGCCACAGCAGACCGTCAATCGAAGACGCGTTTCCGCCGCCGTCTTTTTTCTCGTCGCCAAACTTTTGCGCGTTCACTTCGTCGCGCAAATCGTGATAAGCGTAAGCGTAATCAGCGCGGCGTTCGGCTTTCAGGCGCTCGCGCAAACTCGTAAAGGCTTGCGAGAGAAAATGCGCCATTTTGTCCGATGTTCCTTCGGGCAAAAGATATTTCACGTCTGCTTCGGTCAGCGTCGAAAAGCGAACCTTGATTTTATCGGGCGTGAAAATTTTTACTTCCGGTCGGTAACCGTCCGCGCCGAAAAACTGCGCGTCGCCCATAATCGAATTCATCGTGTGATATTCGCCGTGCGGGTCAACAATCAGGACGGCGGCGCGGTTAAAAGAATTCATCAATTCTTCAACCAGAACTCCGGCGGTGTAAGATTTTCCCGAACCCGTCGAAGCCAAAATCGCCAGATGCGTTGAAACGACATCTTTGACCGACAAAACAACGGGAACTTCGCCTTGTTCTCTGGTCAACAAACTTCCGACGTGCGCCGAACCGGTTTCGGCGTTTCTTTTTGGGCTGAGCATTTGCGCGAGCGTTTCGCTTGACGCAAGAAAAATCGCGTCGCCCGGATTCGGCGGAATGCGCGGATTGACGAAATCCTTCAAACTTTCGCTGAAATATCCGATTGTCTCGACCGTAATTTCATAAATCTCGCAAGCGTCGCCGTCCAGCCCAATCAAAGACGACACAAGCGCGGGCGGCGTGTTCGGGTCTGACAGAAACGTGTCGGGCAAATTTCGCACAAGGCGTCGCCCCTTTATCGTGCCGATAATCTGCCGCCGCTCGTCGCCGACTTCCGCGCGGTAATAAACAAATTCGCCGATGCGCGTGCGCTTATTGTCTTTGGTGATAAAAAGGTATTCATGCGGCATCTCGCCCGGACCTTTGACCGTGCCGGTTAGAAAATCTGTGGTTGTCATATTTTTATTTTGTTTGAGAAAGATTTCGGGAAAATTATATCACGAAAATTTTACCGAATTGGGAACAAATCTTTTAGAACGGTGTCTAATCAAATATCAAATCTCAGGAGGTAAAAAAATGAATATCAAATCTAATCTAAAATATATCTGGTTGGCAATCGCTGTTTTTTCAATGGTTTTGACGACTTTTCTGTGGTTCGGATACGAGTCGCAAACTCTTCAAAACACAATTTACGTTCTTAACGCTTTGATGCTGATCTTGTCTTTACCGTGCGTTCTCACCGTCGTTTTGGTTGTCGTTCTGGCAAATCAATATCTTGGTATAAATCCTTTTTCGATTGAAGGAATTTATCTCAGCACAATTTTTCTGTTTGTCGTGGGATTAATGCAATGGTTTTGGGTCGCCCGCGTCTGGTCGCCAACCGAATCAATGGTTCAAAATCTTGATTTGCTCGATGCAAAGGTTGATTAACAACTTTTTTCACTTATTACGAAACGACGCGAAATTTATTTTTCTTATCGCTTCGTTTTTTTAACAGATAAAATAAAAATTATTTGTCGTCAAAATCCTCCAATTTCTCTTCAATCTCAATCAACTCTTTCCGCAAATTCGCTTCCATCGAAACGGCAACAGCGTGCTGTTCAAGCTGAATCGCCTGTTCTTCCATATTGTTGTCTAACTCGATACGTTCATCGGCGTTTGCGCGGTTTAATTGCGCGTTGATTTCATCGCGGCGTTTTTCCAATTGTTTTTTCGTTCTCTTAACTTCCTTCACGTTCGCTCCCTTCGCTGCAATAAATTTATAAAATTATAACGCTGTCCGCGCTGTGAAGCGAATCAGGCGTTAAAATTACATTCAACAAAGGCAAATCATTGCCGATTCGATTTTACCCGCCATAAAAAACGCGAAGCTCGCTTAAAACTTCGCGTTGCTCGTACAAATTACATTATCTTACGTTTGATTGTGTGCCTCGACAAACCATAAAAGTTTGTCAATCTCGCGCGAAATTTCCGTGAACAAATCGGCGGTGTCTTTGTCCTGTAAATTGTCCGCCTCGTCAATGCCTTCCCGCACGTTTTTGCCGAAACCGGCGAGCGCGTTTGAAAGCGCGTCAACGTGGTCTCTGCCTTCGACGATTTCCAAAGGATATTCGGGCAGCGAAGAATTCTGCGACGCCACGCGAATCGTCCCCAGAGCCGTTCCGCCGAGCGCCGTCGCGCGTTCGGCAATCAAATCAATATGCGCTTCGGCAGCCGTCGAAACTTGGTCAAAAAGCTCGTGAAGCTGAAAAAAATGGATTCCCTTCACGTTCCAATGCGCCTGTTTCGCCTGCGATTTCAAATCAGTCGCGTCAGCCAGCCGCGCATTTAACAGTTCGATAATTTTTTCTCTGTTTTCCTGCGGTAAATCGTTTTTCGTCTTGTGCATTTTTGATATAAAACCTCCTTGTCTATTAAAAAAGTTTAAAGTTCAAAGTTCAAGGTTCAAAGTTGAAAATCGGTCTTTGACTTTGAACTTTGAACTTTAAACTCGCCTTAAATAATCGTAGTAACAATTTCCCGAATACTTCTCTGCAATTCTCTGTCGTCGGTAATCGGCGAGCAAAGCGCGACTTCCGCCGCGTCAATCGGCGCGATACCTTTGGCAATCATCTGCGCCGCGTAAATCAAAAGCCGGGTTGAAACGCCTTCTTCAAGCCCGTGTCCGCGCAAGTTGCGAACCTTTTGTCCGATAGTTACCAAATCTCGAGCCGTTTGCGCGTCAATCCCGCCTTCTTTTGCGACGATTTCCGTTTCCGCTTCGGCTGACGGATAATCGAATTCCATAGCGACAAATCTTTGTCTGGTTGATTGTTTCAAATCCTTCAAAATTGATTGATAACCCGGATTGTAGGAGACGACAAGCATAAATTCGGGCAGCGCGTCGACAATCGTCCCGCGTTTTTCAATCGGCAAACGCCGCCGGTGGTCGGTCAAAGGGTGAATAATGACAACCGTATCTTTTCTCGCCTCGACAACCTCGTCCAAATAACAAATCGCGCCCGTCCGAACCGCTTTCGTCAGCGGTCCGTCGTGCCAGACGGTTTCTTCGCCTTCAAGTAAAAAACGCCCGACCAAATCCGTCGCCGACAAATCTTCGTGGCACGCGACCGTTATCAAAGGACGCTTTAATTTATAAGCCATATACTCGACAAAGCGCGTTTTCCCGCAGCCCGTCGGACCTTTCAGCATCACGGGAAGTTTCATTCCGTAAGCCGCTTCAAAAAGCTCGACTTCCTTTCCGACGGGCAGATAATACGGCTCATTTTCAACTTTAAATTTCTCGACAGCTAATTCCATAATTCAATCTTTTGATGAAAAACTTAATCTTAGCATTCGCCGGAAATTGATAGCAAACAGGAGATTTTCTTTGAAAGGGAAACTAATTTTTCAAAAAACTCTTGACAACAAATTTCGTTTTTCGTAAATTAAATCCAACTCTTAAATTTTGTAAGAGAGGGAAAATAAAGATGAATAATAAAAACAATGAATTTCCGAGACTATCGAGCAAAGAGTTTCTGATTTTAGGAATGCTGATTGAAAAAGGAGAGATGTTCGGGCTTGAAATGGTCGGAGCATCGGAAGGCGAACTAAAACGCGGAACAATTTACGTAACCTTGCAGCGAATGGGCGACAAAGGTTATATCGAATCGCGCGAAGAACCGCGCTCGATGCCGGAAATCGGCATTCCGCGCCGCAAATATTTGGCGACGGGTTTGGGCGAAAGAGTTTATCAAACAAATGTGAAAGCGCGTGAGTTTTTCAATTCTGATTTTGCTTGGGGAGGATTGAATTAAAATGGATATTACCGTTAGTCCTCAGTTAAAAAGTTTTGTTTCTGAAGTTAGGCAAAATGGAAAGGTTACTCTCAAAGAAATTTTAATGTTGCAATCATTAATTTCATCAGAGCGAAAGTGGATGAATATTGTTGATTACCTTATGGAGGTTCTTTTTTGTATTGGGATGACAATGTTTATTCAAATACCCAGAAAATTTTTGGATTTTGAAAATAGTATTCTTTTTTATCTTCTCACAACGGGATTGTTTTACGGAGCTAATAAATTATTTTGGAAGTTTCTTCAATATAGAAACTTATACCGGGAGTTAAAGTCTATAGGAATTACCTGTCCAGAAATTGAAACTCTTTCTATGAATCTTTCACTTATGGCATTGATGCATTGTGCATCAAATTTTCTGAAAATTTCAAATTTCTTATTTTCAACAAAAACACAAACGGAAGTTTTTGTCCCGATTGGTGCTGATTGGCAGGAAGAATATTTTGAAGCATTATTCAAAAAAGAAATTTGGAAAGCACGTTGGATAAACATCCGATACACTTACGCTTTTCTCGTGGCAATGTGGCAAAAAAGTCCGATTGGTGATTTGATAGAATTTATCATCAAAATTGCTAAATAAAGAAAAATTTTGTGACCTATCAAAACATTGTTTTTTGCATTTGCAAACATAATCTTCTAATTTGTTAGATATGAAAACGCTAACTGTTAAATTACCGTCAACCGTCGAATTGGACGAAAGAGAACTTTTGATAATGCTTGCCTCGAAACTTTACGAAAAGGGAAAGCTATCGCTCGGTCAAGCGGCGGAACTCGCGGGCTTTTCCAAGCGCGCTTTTGCCGAAATTTTGGGAAGTTACGGCGTTTCGATTTTCAACTATTCGGAGGACGATTTGGAACGCGACGCGGAAAATGCAAAAAACTATTCTCTCTGATACGAGTTGTTTGATTATTCTCGGCAAAATCGGCGAACTCAAATTATCGCACCGCGTTTTCGGCGAAATTGTCGTGACCTCCGACGTTGCCGACGAATACGGCTCTCGGCTTCCCGAATGGATTTCAATTCAGAATCCGCACAATAAAAACTACCAGCAAATTTTAGAAGCGAGCGTTGACAAAGGCGAAGCAAGCGCGATTGCTTTAGCCGTTGAATTGAACGATTGCCTTTTGATTATAGACGATTTGAAAGGCAGAAATTTAGCCGAACAACTTGGAATAAATATTACCGGAACTTTCGGCGTAATCGTCGAAGCCAAATCTTCAGGCGTTATTAACTCGGTCAAGCCAATTTTAGCAAAAATTAAAACGACGGATTTTCGTTTATCCGATGATTTGGAAAAGAAGGTTTTATTCAAAGCCGGAGAGTAAGATTAGTTTTTTGATAAATAATCTTTCAAATATCTTCCCGTGTGCGAATTTTCGCTTTTCGCAACTTCTTCCGGCGTGCCAACGGCAACGATTTCGCCGCCGCCCGTTCCGCCTTCGGGTCCTAAATCAACGACGTAATCAGCCGTTTTTATTACGTCTAAGTTGTGTTCAATAACCAAAAGGCTTCCGCCGTTTTCAATCAAAGCGCGAAAGGCGGCGAGCAGTTTGTTGATGTCGTCGAAATGCAAGCCGGTGGTCGGTTCATCGAAAATAAAAAGCGTTTTCGATTTGGTTTTTTGCGCGAGATGCGCGGCGAGTTTTACTCTTTGCGCTTCGCCGCCGCTCAAAGTTGTCGCCGATTGTCCGAGTCGGAGATAGCCGAGTCCAACTTCTTCTAAAACTTTTAATTTGTTGACGAGTTTACCGACTTCTTTGAACGAAAGAATCGCTTCGCGGACGGTCATCTGCAAAACTTCGGCGATTGATTTGCCTTTGTATTTTACGTCTAAAATTTCGTCTCGAAAGCGCGTGCCGCGACAGTCTTCGCAGGTTAATTCGACATCGGCGAGAAACTGCATTTCGACCGTGACCGTGCCGCTTCCCTGGCAAGTTTCGCAGCGTCCGCCGGGGACGTTAAACGAAAAATGCGAAGCGGTAAAGCCTTTCGCTTTCGACATATTTGTCGCGGCGAAAACTTCACGTATCGCGTCGTAGGCTTTGATATAAGTTACCGGATTTGAGCGCGGCGTTCTGCCGATTGGCGATTGGTCAACCAAAATTACATCGTCAATCAAATCCGCGCCTTTTATTTCCTTGAAAAGCCCGATGTGGTTTTGCCATTCGCCGCGTTTTTTCTTTAGTCCGGCATAAATGACATCGTGAATCAAAGTTGATTTTCCCGAACCGGAGACACCCGTTACGCAGACGAGCATATCGAGCGGGATTTCGACATCGACATTTTTGAGATTGTGTTCGCGTGCCCCCCAGATTTCCAATTTTCTCTTTCCGACTTCGCGCCGCTTGCCTGGGATTTTTATTTCCGCATCGCCGCGCAAATATTTTGCGGTTAAAGAAATGCCGTCTTGAATGAGTCCGAGAAAATCGCCTTCGTAAACGAGATTTCCGCCGAGTTCGCCCGCGTGAATGCCGATGTCGATAATGTGGTCAGCCATTCGCATCGTTTCTTCGTCGTGTTCGACAACCAGAACCGTGTTGCCGATGTCGCGCAGGTTTTCTAAAAGTTTTACAAGGCGAGTATTGTCGCGCGGATGAAGTCCGATGCTCGGCTCGTCCAGAACATATAACGCGCCAACGAGCAGAGAACCGAGATTTGTCGCAAGCTGAATGCGTTGCGCCTCGCCGCCGGAAAGCGTCGAAGCCAGACGATCAAGCGTCAAATAGTCAAGCCCGACATCAACCATAAATTTCAGGCGACGGCGAATTTCTAAAAGAATTTTATCGGCGATTTTTTCGCGTTCTTCGGAAAGTTCGATTTGATTAAAAAACTCTTCCGCGTTGTTGATTGATAGGGCAACGACTTCAGGCAAATTCTTACCGGCAACGCGAACGTCTCGCGCTTCTTGTCTTAATCTGCTTCCGCCGCATTCGGGGCAAAGCGTGTAGCCGCGATATTTCGCTAAAAAAACGCGGACGTGAAGTTTGTATTTTTTCGTTTCGACCCACGCGAAAAATCCGCGCACGCCGCGCCAACCGCTCGCGCCTTCAAAAATCGCTTTTCTTTGAAAATCGGTTAAATCGGCGAACGCGACATCAGTCGGGATTTGCGAATTTCTAGCAAAACGCATCAATTCTTTTTGCGCCCAATCGTATTGCGGTCTGGTGAACGGTTCTATCGCGCCGCCATCTAAAGACAAAAGCGGATTCGGAACAACCAAACCATAATCCACTCCGGTTGTATTGCCAAAGCCTTGACAGAGCGGACACGCGCCGAACGGCGAATTAAAACTGAAAAGGCGTGGTTCGGGTTCTTCGTAAATTGTGCCGTCGAACTTGCAGATAAATTTTTCGCTGAAATTTAATGTTTGCGGATTCGCGTCGGCAGTTTGAACGACCGCCGCGCCGCTTTCGCGGAAACAAATTTCAAGCGAATCAACCAATCTTTGACGGATTTCTTTGTCGGCTTTCAAACGGTCAACCAAAACAAAAGTGTTTTTGAAATCGGCGAAAGAATAATCTTCCGGTTTCTGTAAATCTAAAGTTTCGCCATCGCGCAGAAGACGCGAAAAACCGTGTCCGAGAAGGCTCATCAAAACGGCTGTATTATTTTGCGTTTTGGCTTTCGGATTAAAAAAAGTTTCAATCGGAAAAAGCACGTAAAAGCGTGTTCCTTTTTCTAACTTTTCTAAAATGTCGTCGGCAGCAGATTCGGGCGAATCTTTTTTGACTTCGTTTGCGCATTTGTGACAGAAAGTTTGTCCTACACGGGCGAATAAAAGCCTCAAATAATCGTAAATTTCGGTTTGCGTGGCAACCGTCGAGCGCGGATTTCGCGTCGTATTCTTTTGCCGAATCGCAATCGCCGGAGCGATGCCGATTATTTCATCAACGTCCGGTTTATCCATTCGTTCAAGAAACTGTCGCGCGTAAGCCGAAAGCGATTCGACATAACGGCGCTGCCCTTCAGCGTAAATCGTGTCGAAAGCGAGCGAAGATTTTCCCGAACCGGAAACGCCCGTGACAACCGTTAATTTGTTGAGCGGTAATGAAAACGAAATATTTTTCAGATTGTGAACGCGCGCGCCGCGAACAGTGATTTCTTCTTGTGCGTTTTTGACAGCTTGCATAGGTTGAAAATTTGAGCGTTTGGGCAAAAGATAATTTTACCAAATCGCGTCAAAGACACAAAACGAAAATTTATTATCCTAAAATTGGATAAAATTAATGATTGAATGATAATGTAATTCAAGGGAGTTTTTATGAGGCATTTTCTTTTACTCGGATTTTTAGTGGTTTTTTCCGTTTTTCTTGCGGCTGGTTCTCACGGTGAGATGGCGACTTCAGCCGAGCTGCGCATTCAGCTAAAACAATCAAGCAAACAGCCGGAAAAGCAAAATAAACCACCTGTTTTAATTGAGCTCTACACGGCGGAAAGATGTCCGAGCTGTCCGCCCGCCGATAAAAATCTAGCTTTTTTCGAAAAAGAACAACCCTTTCAGCAAGCTGAAATTATCACGCTTTCGCTGCACGTTGATTATTCAAACTTTGATACTCGCAAAGATAAATTTTCCTCGCCGATCTTTAGCCGTCGACAAGATATTTACGCGCAAAAATTTCGAATCGGTTCAATATTTACGCCGCAAATGGTCGTTGACGGAGAATTTCAATTCGCCGGCGGGAATTTAGAAAAAGCGCAAAAAGCGATTATCGAAGCGGCGAAAATGCAGAAAGCCAAAATCGAAATTGTTCGAGCCGAAGATAAATTTAATATAAAAATTTCAGAACTGCCAAAACACGAAAACACGACGGTTTTTTTAGCGATTGCCGAAGACGGACTCGCTTCAAACATTTTCGGGGCTGAAAATACAATCGAAAGACGTGAATATACGTCCGTGTTGCGCGAATTGAAATCACTAGGAATGCTCGGGGCGCAGCAAAATAACCTTGAAATCGAAGCGATTATGCAGTATCAACCGAATTGGAAGAAAGAAAATCTGAAATTAATCGTTTTTGTGCAGGAAAATCTAAGTCGGAAAATTTTAGGCGTCAGCCGAATAAATTTATCTTAAAACTTCACCAGCGCGAATCGTATTTAACGAAATTTTCGCGCCAATTCTCTTCTTCGCAGCCGTTTTGAAGTATCGGAATTTTCCCGTCAAAAATAATTTCGCTTTCGAGAACGCGCCGCAGACGATATGTTCCGCCGCCTGCCGAACAGACAATCAGCGTAACTTTTTCCTCGTCCATTTTTGAAACAACCGCGACGCGCCAATCTTTTTTGCATTGCACAACGAGACGCGCGCCGATGGGAAGCTCGCGCAAGGTCATTTGATTTTCGGTAGTTTCCAAGACGTTTGAAACGAAAAAGGTGAAAAATTTACAATTATTTTTCACCTAAAATTTTTCTGCTTTTTCACTTTTAAATTCTATTTGTCATCAAACGGCAAATCGTATTGTTTTGATTTTTGGCTGACCGCGTAAACGCGCAAGCCGACGGAAATCATCAACACGGAAATTGCAATCCAAATAAAAACCCAAACAATGGCGGGAAGCCCGGTTGACTGTGCCATATTTGCCGCGTCCGAGTGAAAATGCGAGCCGACGAGCGGAGCGTTAATAAAGAATAATGTCGCCAAATCTGAAAATGCGTTCAAAAGACACTGCACGGCGAGAAAAGCAAGCGAGAAATTTGCCCATTTTGCCGGAGCATAACGCGCAATGCCAAAAAGTCCGGCGGCTAAAAGCAAACCCGAAACAACGGTAAAGGCGAGGCTTCCTAAACTTATATTAGCCGAAAACACATTCCAGACGGGCGCGAAAAAGCCGAACAAAACGGTCATCAAACCGACAAACGCGGCTGAAATCATCAACACAATTCGCGCCGAGTAAGCGCGACGAATCAAAACGAGCAGTGCGACGCCAAACGCTGTCGTTCCCAAATATCCGGCGCTCGAAGTCAGCAAAACCGAAAACCAGTTTCCCGAAAGCGCTTGCACCATTCCGCTTCCGTCCGCCGAAACAGTCAAACTTTGCACCGAAGCGCCGGTTAAAAGCGCGGCTAAAACGTGGCTGCCTTCGTGGATGAACGTAACAAAAAGCCGAATCGGATAAACCAGATAATCGGCAAACGGAATGAACCATAAAGCAATCGTGATAATAGTTGCGATTAATAAAAGATAAATTTGCGGTCTCGCGTCTTCGGCAATTTTGTATTTCATTTCTTTCGGACAACTCCTTTACGTTAAACTTCTCAAGATAACTTACGTTTTATTTTACGACATTGTTCTCTAAATAGTGAATAGTGAAAAACAAAAGTGAAAATTAATGAATTTATTTTTCACTATTCACTATTCGTTTTTCACTAAATCCGACTTTCCACCGGTTTTTGTTTCAAGCTGAATTTTAGTGATTATTATATCCTTCTGCACCGCTTTGCACATATCGTAAATGGTCAGAGCCGCGATTGCGATTGCCGTTAATGCTTCCATTTCAACTCCGGTCTGCGCGTTCGTTTTTGCTTCGGCTTGCAGGAAAACTCCGAAATCTTTTAACTCGGCTTTCACATCAACTTTCGACAAATTTATTTGATGACAAAGCGGAATTAAATTTGCCGTCTGTTTTGCCGCCTGAATACCGGCGATTCTGGCAATTTCCAAAACGTCGCCTTTCGGATTTGTGCCGGAGCGCAAAATTTCCAGTGTTTCAGCGTTTAACAAAACTTTTGCCGAAGCAGTTGCCCGCCGCGCCGATGCCTTCTTTTCGCTCACGTCAACCATCTTGACTTTTCCGCCTTCATCTAGATGCGACAATTTTTTCATCTTTTTTTCAAATCAAATAATCTCTAAAAATTATCTCAAAAAACTTTTGCGCTATTTACTAAAATCAAGTTCTATAATAACGCGATTTTGACAATGCTTCCCGCCTCATAAATTTTATTTTTCGACACAAAAACCAAAGCGTTTGCCCGCGCAAAAGCAATAAAATTTGAAGAGCTAGACCAGCGCAGTGTTTTAACCGTAAGAATTCCCTTTTTATTCGTTTCAACCGAAACAGGCAAAAAGCTATCGCGTTCTTTCGCGCCTTTAATAGGCACATCCAAAACCGCGAAACCCGAATTTAACTCGCAATTTTTCGCGCCCTGCATCGTTAAAAGCGCAAACCTGACAAACAAATAAAACGTTACCGCCACCGAAACTGGATTGCCCGGCAGACCGAAAATCAATTTGTCGCCGAGCTTGGCAAAAACCGTCGGTTTTCCGGGCTTTAACGAAACCTTTTCAAAAAAAATTTCAGCGCCTAATTCGCGCAGCGCGGGTTTTGTAAAATCATAATCACCCACCGAAACGCCGCCGGAAATTATCAAAACATCGCAAGCAGAATGGCAATTTTGGATTTCGGATTTTAGATTTTGGATTTCATCTTTTACAATCGGCAAAACTTCGGCTTCCGCGCCGCAATTTTCTGCGAAGACTTTCAACATAATTGAATTCGAGTTGCGAATCTGGTCTCGCTTCGGCTTTTGGCGGATGTCAACAATTTCGCTTCCCGTCGCCAAAATCGCCACGCGCGGCTTTTTGGAAACTTTTACTTTCGCGTAACCGAAAGAAGCCAGAGCCGCAATCATTTGATCGTTTATAATCTCCCCCTTTGCAAAAACTTTTGCGCCTTTTTTGATTTCTTCGCCGCGTTTGATTATATTTTGCCGCGATTTTGTCGGCGCGAAAATCTCAACCAAACTTTCGTTGTTTTCGTTTTGAAATTCGCGCGCGAGTTCTTTTTTCTGAACGGCGTCCGTGCCGTCGGGAATGCGTGCGCCGGTCATAATTCGCACGGCTTCGCTGCGTTTTATTTTGCCATCAAAACCTTTTCCCGCGACTGATTCGCCAATGATTTTTAGCTTTATAGGTTTTTCCTTATTCGCTTCTTCAACATCTTTTGTCCTAAGCGCGAAACCATCCATTTGCGAGCGGTCAAATGGCGGCAAATCCATATCGGTAAATACATCTTCCGCCAAAACTCGCCCGATTGATTCCTCCAAATCAATCGTTTCAACATCAATTGAAAAAGTTTCGCGTTTAATAATTTTGAATGCTTCGGAAATTGAAATCATACAAGTTTCAGGTCAAAGATTAACATAAATATCCACTGATTTTGCCTTTGGTGTAATTTCATCTTAAGCTTTAGCGCAAAATTGTTTGAAAATGTTAAAATACTTTTAGTTATAAAAGTTTAACGAAAAATTTATTAAGAGGAAATTTATAAAACCGTGACTGATTTTGAATTAACCGAAGAACATCTTGCGCTGCAGAAAACCGTCCGCGAATTTTGCCAGGGCGAAGTCGCGCCGTACATCAAAGAATGGGACGAAAAGGCATATTTTGAGCCGTCCGTTTTTGAAAAAATGGCTGATCTCGGACTTTTGGGTGTGTGCATTCCCGAACAATACGGCGGCGCAGGTTTTGATTATGTTTCATTGGGAATTGTCTGCGAAGAACTCGAAGCGTGCGATACGTTTTTGCGCGTGGCGATGTCTGTTCACGTCGGTTTGAATTCTTTGAGTTTGTTAACTTGGGGAAACGAAGAACAAAAGCAAAAATACCTCGTCCCGCAGGCGAAAGGCGAAAAACTCGCAACTTTCGGATTGACCGAGCCGAATGCCGGAAGCGATGTTATCGGAATGCGTTCAAGTGCAAAAAAAGATGGAAATGATTGGATTTTGAACGGCGAGAAGATGTGGATTTCTTTGGGCGACGTTGCCGACCATTTTTTGTTTTTCTGCTGGACTGATTTGGAAAAGCAAAAGAATCGAGACCATTCGGGAATGAGTTGTTTTATCGTCGAACGCTCGATGCTCGGATTTTCATCGGGAACAATTCACGGCAAACTCGGAATTAAAGCGGGAAATACCGGATATTTTTCTTTGCAGGACGTTCGCGTTCCGCAAGCAAATATGCTTGGAAACGAAGGCGAAGGTTTCAAGATTGCGATGTTTTCTCTGGAAAACGGACGTTACACGGTTGCGTCGGGCGCGACGGGTGTAATTCGCGCTTCGCGTGATGCTTCGGTTGCTTATGCAAATACGCGCGAAGTGCAGAATCAAAAAATCGCCAATTTTCAATTGGTCAAACAAAAAATCGCCGAGATGGAAGCCGATTATGAAATGGCGCGTCTTTTGTGGCTCAAATGCGGCTATCTGAAAAATGAAGGAAAACCTTCGGCAAGAGCGGCGAGCTTGGCAAAATGGCAAGCGACTGTTCGCAGCGAGAAAGCCGCGTCAATGGCAATCGAAGTTCACGGCGCGAACGGTTACACGAACGATTATCCGGTCGAACGTTATTTGCGAAACTGCAAAGCCGCTGTTATTTATGAAGGAACGCGCGATATTCATACATTGATGCAGGCGGATTGGGCGCTCGGTTTGAAAAAAGAGAAACCGGCGCGCGTGATATTACCGCCTTACAAACCGACCGACGCGAAAGGCACGGCGAGTTAGAATTTTTATCAAGAAATAGGACGAGGACTTTAGTAATTAAAAATTAAAAATATAAAATTCAAAATTAAAGCGGTTTCCTGAATTTTACATTTTTAATTTTTAATTGAATTCGTCCGCGTCCTATTTCTTTGAATTATTTTACGGCGTTTGAATTTGTCGTCGATTGTTTAACCGACTGAACTTCGGGACTTTCAGTCGTCATTTTCCACTCGCCGTTTTCCTTAACAAACTTTATCTTTATTCCATTCGGGTAACTTCCGCCGCGCATTTCGACAATGGCTGTATCGCCCTGGATTTCTTCGTTGCGCGCTTCAAAAGGCTTATCGGGAACAGGCTCCAACTCGGTAATAAATTCGGCTAGAGATTTTTTGTTTTCCTCTCTCATATCCGCTTCCAAAGATTTTAGGGTCGCTTGCGAGTAAATTTTTCTAAGCGCCGCGTCGTCTTTTTTCTTTAACGCTTCATAGTATTTTTGCACGACGGGCGCGAGCGTCGGAGCATTATTTGTCGTCGTCGCTTCGGGCGCTTTGTTGGTCGCCAGCGGATTCGTGGAATTATCGGAAGCAACGCCACCTCCGCCGCCTGCAATTTTGTTCCCCGAATTGGCTGAGTTGTTCGTCGTATTCGAACTGCTGCACGCACTCAAAACGATTGCAAATACAAAAATTGTAGTAAAAAATAAAATTTGAAAACGCATTAATTTCTCCTAAAAGTATTAAAATAGTTTGAAAGCAAAAAAGTATAAATCATTCGACAAAAATGAACAAAACTTACCGAACCGAATTGCGCCGTGTTTTTTTACTCGCCGATTTGCCAGCGCCTTTGACCAGAGCGAGCGAACATCTCCAATTTTTTGATAATTACATCGAAAACACGCGCCTGCGTCTGCGCTCGATTCGCGCTCCGCACACGAAAGAATGGTTTTGGATTTTGGAACAGCGCAATCAAACGGATGCGAATGATTTCGCGCGTTGGGAAGTTTCCGAAATTCATTTAAACGAAAGCGAACACGCGGCATTTGAAATCTTTGAGGGAAGAGAAGTGCGAAAAAACGAGCGAGTCGAAACCAACGAGCTGCGTTTCAATCGTTATTCTTTTCAATTGAATAACAAGTTGATGACAATTGATTTTTATCTGAATCCGTTGTGGGTCTTGATTTTAGCGAAAGTTTTTTTTCAAACCGGAGAAGAAATGCAGGCGTTCGCTCAGCCTGATTTTGCGATTGCCGAGGTTACGCATAACGAAAATTTTTTGAGTAAAAATTTAGTCGGAAAAACTTTCGCGGACGTTCAAGCGAAAGTGAAAATGGAAGGATGAGATTTGAAACTTGAAACTTTATACGAAGTAACAATCAACTTTTCTTATTTCAAGTTTCATCCCTCAAACCTCATTCCTCATCAAACTCCGCTTGTTAAATCTTCAAAGTCTTCAACATTCGGTAGCTCTGACAAATCCTTTAAGCCGAATTGAATCAAAAAATCCTTCGACGTGCCGTATTGCATCGGACGTCCAACGGCTTCTTTTCTGCCTTTGGCGATAATTAAGCGTTTGTCGAGCAGAGTTTTGATTGCCGAAGCCGATTGAACGCCGCGAATTTCCAAAATTTCGGGAACTGTGACAGGTTGTTTGTAGGCGATGACGGCGAGCGTTTCCAAAGCGGCGAGCGAAAGTTTCGCCGAGGGGCGAGTTTTCAAAAACTTGCGAATTTCTTCGTGAAATTCCGTGCGCGTCGAGATTTGCCAGCCGCCCGCAATCTCTCTGACAATCAAACCGCTTTCGCGCTGTTCGTATTCGTTTCGTAATTCATCAATCGCCGCTTGAACAGTTTCTTTGTCCTCTTCCAAAACCTCCGCCAGAGTTTTCACCGTCAAAGGTTCGTCGGCGACGAAAATCAGCGCTTCAACAATTGAAATTATCTCAGCAATGCTTCTGATTTGTTTTTTTCCTGTTTCTAAATCCATAAAATTTTTACCGCAGAGGCACTGAGACACAGAGATTTTTTATGAATAATTGTCCACAAATGAACACAGATAAACACAGATTTTTCAATAAAGATATTTATCCTGCTATCCCTGTAAATTTTTTCTCTGTGTCTCAGCGTCTCTATGGTTCAAATCTTTCTCAAAACAATATCGCCGAAAGTTTTATCCTGCACGAGTTTCACGCTTTCCGTTCGGACAATTTCCAGAAGGGCAATAAACGCTAAAACGAGTTCGTACTTCGTGTGCATTTCTTCAAAGATTTTGCTCAAATGTATTTCTTTGGCAGAGAAGATTCGCCTTTTCAAATTCTTAATCATATCCGCCAAACTCATCTCTTCGCGCTCGATTTCAAGTTGGATTTCTTCTTTGTGCTTTGCCAGAATTTTCTGAAAAACACCTAACAAATCAAAAACCGTCGCGTTAACTTCCAGATTGTTTTCATCGGATTCTAATCCTCCGCGCGTGAAAATCGCCTGCTCGACTGTCGAGCGTTCGTAAAGCATCTGCGCGGCGTTTTTAAATTTTTCGTATTCCAGAAGACGATCAACCAATTCTTTGCGCGGGTCGTCAAATTCTTCTTCCAATTCCGCAAGAGGCTCGCGCGGCAAAAGCATTTTCGATTTTATTTCAATCAAAGTCGCCGCCATTACCAGAAAATCACCCGCCAGTGCAATATCCAAACTTTTCATCAAGCGGATATATTTCAGGTATTCGTCCGTGATGCGGGCAATAGGAATGTCGAAAATGTTTGCCTGTTCCTGTTTAATCAAAAACAAAAGCAAATCAAGCGGTCCGGCGAATTTGCCGAGTTCGAGTTTGATTTCTTCGTGCGCGTTGTGAACGATGTGCGGCTGTTCCGTAAGAAAATCAAAGCTAAGTTGTTCGGTTTGCTGTTCCATCGGAATAAGTGATAGTTGATAACTGATAGTGGATAGTGAAAAACTTTTCTTTGACTATTCACATCAGTTAAATATATTTCGTTTCGCGCAAGTATATAATGTAATCAATTTTCGGCGGTGCAAAACCTTCTTCGCGCATTTTCAAAATTATGTTTCCGCGATGAATCGAAGAATGAACGAGAACGTGCGTCAAAAGTTCGCGGTAAGTATTTTTATACGCGATGCCTTCGCTGGTTTTATAAGTAGCAATCCCTCCCAAACTTTCTTCTTCAAACTTGCGAAGAAGTTTCTCGCAAGCATCCGCCGTTTCACGCGCTAATTTTTCGCAATCTTCTAAATATAAATCTTGCCAAAAATCAAAACCGGTCGAATCTTTTCCGTAAAGCCGTTCAAAATACTCTTTTTCGGTAACGAGTAGATGCGCCAAAATCTTTCGCGCCCTTTCGCTTTTGTTTTCTTTTAGAGCGGTAATAATTCGCCGGTTTGCCCAATCGTTGTAAGCGAAAAGCTGTCTGAGATGTTCAATCGTGTTCATTTACTCGGCGCGAAATTTTTTCAAATCTTCCAGCGAAACATATTGCAGCGCGGCTTCGTTCGTCGCTTCCAAAACGACATCCGGCGCGGCGCCCGCTTCAAACGCTTCCTGCCAGCGCATTGCGACCAAACACCATTTATCGCCGTCTTGCAAACCGGGAAATTGAAATTCGGGGCGCGGCGTTGAAAGGTCGTTACCGCGAGATTTTGAAAATTTGAGAAAATCGTCGGTCGCGCGAATGCAAACCGTATGACTTCCGCGGTCTTCAGCGCCGGTTTTACAAAATCCGTCGCGGTAAAATCCGGTCAGAGGTTTCAAACAGCAGCTTTTTAATTCGCCGCCGAGAACATTTTTTGGTTTCGGTTTGTGTCCGTTTCCGTTTGTGATACTCATAATTTTTTCTCAAATCCGTAATCGCGTTCAACCAGACAAACGCGCGTTTTATACGATTGATACCAGATTTCCGCGCCTTTCTGTTGAGCAATTCTGTGTTCCGCGTTTCGTTTCCAGTTGGCAATATCTTCGAGCGTCGCCCAATACGAGACCGTAATTCCCAAACCTTCTCTGGCTGATTCAAAGCCCAAAAAACCTTCCTGTTCGTGCGCGAGTTCAAACATTTTTTGCGACATTTCGCCGTAACCGTTTTCACCTTCGGTTCTTTCGGACGTAAAAATTACTGCATAGTACGGCGGTTTTGGAGTATTGGCAATTTCAGACATTTTGTTATTTTCGATTTTCAATTTGCGATTGCTTTGAAGTTTGAAATTTCAGGTATTCGCTTGCCGTTTATGTTTCCACTTTTATTAATTCGAGCGCTTTTTCAATTGGTCTGGCTAAAACTGCTTTGTCGCCGACTTCGACAATCGGACGCTGCAAAAGCGCGGGATTTTCGACAATTAATTTGATGATTTCGTCCGGTGCGGTTTCTTCCGTTAAATTTAATTCTTTGAAAATCGGCTCTTTTCTTCGCAAAACATCAAATGGCGAAAGATTCGCTTTTTTCAATAAATCACGAAGCTTTTCTTCCGTTAATTCTTCGGCGAAATAATTCACGTTCTCGTAATCAATGTT
>Ga0136617_10000286_pt1 | contig 40734 bp, 29 predicted proteins | sample AntDrymUQ3222106_2_FD_129672 | JGI IMG/M metagenome (GOLD analysis project Ga0136617, IMG submission 129672) | Polar desert sand microbial communities from Dry Valleys, Antarctica - metaG UQ322 (21.06) | ecosystem: Environmental > Terrestrial > Soil > Desert | place: Antarctica: Dry Valley... | reverse complement strand
GCGCCATGGCGAGGTCGGGGGTGTAGGCGGGGTTGTCCGCGGCCTGCGCCCGGCGCAGGGTGACGGCTTCCTCGGTCGGTGCCACCGCGTCGGCGCGTCGTCCCACCGCGCTGTAGCGGATGCCGAGGTTGTTCAGCGCCATGGCGAGGTCGGGGGTGTAGGCGGGGTTGTCCGCGGCCTGCGCTTGGTACAGGGTGACGGCTTCCTCGGTCGGTGCCACCGCCTCGGCTCGACGCCCCCAGCTCCCCGCGAGGTTGGCGACCTCCAACGCGGCGGACCCGACATCAGGGCGCAGCTGGGCGTCGACAGCGGCGAGCTTACGCAGCGCGGCCAGCCCGCTGGCTCCGGCCGCGGCGGCGTGGCGATAGGCGTAGCGCCACAGGTAGCCTGGCGCTGTGGACGGGTAGCCGGCGGCGAGCAGCTCGGCGTAACGCGTGGCCAGCGCGTCCCACACCGGTGCGGCGGCCGGGTCGAACGGCCGCTCCCCGGTCCGCCGATACGGCGGTCGCAGATGATCCGCCAGGCTCTGGTGTGCCACCCGGTACACCGCCGTGCCGTCCTCACCGTCCTGCACCACATACCGCCCCAGACCGTCCAGCACCCAGCTGACGTGATCACGCCCCAGCTCCGCGTCGGCCAGGCGGGAGGCGACCGCGAGCCACTCCTCTTCCGGGAACCCCGCCCCGAACGCCCACGTCAACGCTGTGAGCATTGACCGTGCCAACCCGGCCGCGGACCTCCCCGGCACCAACCCGACCCCGGGCGTGGTGACCTGGGCCAGGTCGGTGTCGAACGCCGACTCGATCGACCGCGCCAGCTCCCAGTCCGGCATCGACGTGTCGATCGGGGTGGCCCGCAACTGGTCGGTCACCACCCGCGCCAACAAGAACGGCCGATCACCCGACCCGGACGAGGCACCGACCAGCCGGTCGGCGACCGCGGCCGGGTCCATCTCCGCCGCCGCCCCGGACAACCGCGCGACCACATAGCCATGCATCGCCGCACGTCCGGACTCCCGCCCAGCCAGGTCGTCGAGGTCCAGCACGACCTCGGCCTGCAACACCTCCAGCAGCGACGTCGGCTGCTCCGTGCGGGTCACCGGACGGGTGGACACCACCACCGACGCATACCGGGCCAGGCGTGCCAGCAGGTCGGACGCGATCGTGAACGTCTCGCCACGAGCCTCGTCCAGGCCGTCGACGACCAGCACTGGTGGGCGCCCGCCGTCGTCCGCGACTCGTTGCAGCGCCCCGATCAGCTCATTCGCGTTGCGCCGACCCCGCTCACCCGGCGCCACCACACCCGACCGGACGAGCTGGCCGTCCAGCTCCTCGGCCATCCGGTCCACGGTCAACCCTCGGGCGTGCACGTGCGCGGCCACCGACCGCTCCCCGGGATCGGCGTGCTCCCACTGCCCAGCCGCAACCAGACGCTGACGCTCCTCGGGGTTGGACAGGGATACCACCCGCCCCACAACCGCGGATTTCCCCGTGCCCGCCGACCCGGTCACCACCCGCACTCCCGGCACACCTGCCGTCACCCAGGAGGTGACCGTGTCCACCTCGGCCTCTCGGCCGGTGAACCACGACCGGTGGTCCGCGCTCGTCCCGCCCCGCGCGGCCCGCAGCAGGTGCTCGACGACCTCCTCCGGGGCGCCCTCGTCCCACAGCGGGTTCGGCAACATGTACGAGGAGCTGCCCCGGCGCAGGAAATCCGGGTGCTGATCTTCTCCCGTCCAGTCCTCCAGGATCGCTTGGCCCAGATCTTCACCGCTGATCAGCCGGTTGTGCCGCGACCATCGCACCTGCTTGTCCGGCGACCGCGGCCCGGCTCTGAGTAGCTGCAGTAGCGCCGCGCCGAATGCCCCGTCGCGCGCCCCGATGTCGTCCTTCGAGCAGGACACCAGGATTCCGAACCACACGTGCTCGGCGTCGTGGGGCAGCTCCTCCAGCAATGCTGATGCCACCACACTGGCCTCGGCCACACCGGTGCCAGCCTGGCAGGTGTCGATGATGAACAGCAACTGGTTGGCACCCGACTGGGTGCATTCGGCGATCACATCAACAGCGTTGACCTTGCCGCGATCGTCGCTGGTCTGCAGCAACAGCCGCGTCCCGGACGCCACCCCGTGCCCGCACCACAGCAGAACCAGCGAACCACGGGCCGCGCAGCCGGACACCGCCTTGAGATGCTCCCGGATCTTCGCCTCGTTGGCGTCGAGCAGCGGCTCCCCCGCGAACTCCCCGCTGAGCGCCTCGGCCACCGCCGTGATCTCGGCGACGGCGTGCTCGAGTCGCGGGTGACCCTCGTACACGTCGATACCGATGCCTACGAACCGGCCCGCCCGTTGCTCCGCCACCCAACCCACCCCTCGCCCGAACTCGTCCCTCGGTAGGATCGATCTCGCGTCCGTCACGTTAGCGTGGCGCATTGCGTGTCCGCGTCGCCACGGTGTGTCACAGTTCGAGCACGAACAAGACCGGGTTGCGCAAGGTGACCGGCTCGGCCCCGTTCGGAGGGTTTCCCGACTGCCGGTTGCGGCCACTGGCCGGTGGTCAGACCAGTTGGTAGGCCTGGAGTCGTTGGTCGAGCTGGATGACCGCGGGACTGTTCTGCCAGGGCTGCATCCGGGCGCGGACGGCGGTGATCTCACCGGTCAGCCGGGGTGAGCGGTTCTGGACGGCGAGATCGGCTGCCTGTTCGAGGTTGGCCGCGGAGTGCTCGACCTCGCGGCACTCCAGCCGGGCCCGCCCGAGGTCGACGATGGTGAGGGCCGTGACGCGCACGAAGCGGGGGTCGAGCGTGGCCAGCGACGCCTCGGTGGCCGAGACGGCGTCGGCCGGTCGATTCAGGTGCAACAGGCACTCGCCCCGTTTGCTCGCGTGCACCCCCTCGTCGTAGTAAGGCAGGCATGAGGGCTGCCCTGCGTTGGCCGCGATAACGGCGCGAGCGGTGTCCAGCTCGGCCAGGCACGCCGTCTCCTGGCCGTCCCGGGCATAGGCTCGGGCTGTCGTGTCCGCGATCGAGGCGCGCAACAGCTGGTCGTCGGTGCGCTGCGCCCAGTTCTGGGCGGCCACGGCATGGTCGATGCCGACGCGCGGCCGGCCCTGCCAGGTCGCCAGCATGCTCGTCTGATCCAACACCCGTGCAGCGAGGGCGATGTTCTGGGCCTCGTGGGCGGCGCTGCGGGCCTGCTCGTAGTAGAAGGCGGCGCTGGCGAAGTCGTTCACGTTGTAGTAGAGCCAACCGGCGACGCGGGACTGGTCGGCGTAGAGCGACAGCAGCCGCGGCCGCAGCTCCGCCGGGCACTCGGCGAGCATGCTCGCGGCCAGGTCGAGCTGGACGAGCACGACGTCCAGCACGGCCCGCGGGCCCACCGCGTCATCTTGACGGATGCAGCACGTCAGCATCTGCTCCATGTGCCCGATCACGGCGGCGTCGACCCGGCGGGGTGCCTTTACCGCAGCGGCCAGACGCTGTTCGTCGTCGGGGGTGAGGGTGGCGAGCACCGGTCCGGCGATGCCCGTGGTGAGGCTGAGTCCGAACGCCCGGAGCACCGTACGACGGTCCATGGTGGGAGCCCAAGTAACGATCAGGTCGACGAGCTGGCGGACGACGGCATCCCGCTGGCGGGCGGACACCTCCAGGATGCCATCCGCGGCCCCGATCCGGCCACCCGCGGCGACGGTGAAGGGCTCGGGCACGAGCAGGCGACCCACCGTCGCAGCCGGGTCCGGCAGGGCAACCGCCGTAGGGATGGTGCTGGTCTCCTCCGCGGGCGGGCCCACTGCGGCATCGGTGTCCGGTGACGGCTCGTCGGACTGCTCCGGTGGTTCGGCGGGGGTCGCCGTCGCCGAGTCGAGGTAGCTGTAGTCCTCCCCTTCGTACAGATCACCGGCGTTGCACTGGTAGAGCAACGCCAGCTTGTTCAACGTCGCGACCGACGGCCTGCGCCCGCTCGGCGCTGGCCAGGTCTCCCAGTAGGAGATCTGCTTGCCTGTCTTCGGCGCCTCCGCGTCGGGCCATTGGGTGTTCCACCGCTCGGCCACCTGACCCTGAGTCCAGCCGTGGGCTATACGGAACGCCACCCGGGCATTGACCCCCAGTTCACGACCGACCCGCTCGGCGATCTCCCGGTAGGTCTGGCCCTGCCGACGCAGCTCGACACACAGCTGCGCCACCTCAGCCCGGCTCTTCGATTGTCTGCTCACGCACGCTCCCTGCAAGGCGTCCCTTCTATGTTCACACCCACCGCACGACGATCAACGGGACGTGTGGTCTGTATCCTTTGTCAGCCGCTGACACGGTCATGGCATCACGGCTCCGTCATGTTTGGAGTTTGTCCGTTTTGAGGGGTTTGGTGATCAGGTCGACGCATCGGCTGAAGCAGTAGGAGTAGTGACGAGCTGGGGTTCCTGCTGGCCGTGACGGTGGCCGGGACCGTGTGGGCTGGGCACGACGAGGTGACCGCGCAGGCCCAGTGGGCCACCAACGCCCCGGCGTGGGTGCTGGGCGCGCGACCTGACCCACTCACCGGTACCGTCACCGCCCCCAGCGAGTCCTCCCTGCGCCGCGCGCTGACCACCCTCGACGCCACCGAGCTGCAACGGCGGAGCACCGTCTGGACTCAGGCACTCCTGGCGCGCGACACCACCGACGAGAACACCTACAACACCGGTGACAGCGTCCGGCCACCCGCGGTGGCCATCGACGGCACGTCCCTGCACGGTGCGGCCACCGGCGACCACACCCGCACCCACCTGCTGTCCGCCCCACCCACGACGGCGCCATCGTGATTACCCAACGCCAGATCCGGCGACAAGGGTAGCGAGATCACCGTTCCCGTCCTGGTCGTCTCTGACTGTGGCAAGCCAGAAACCCTAGACCGGACGGTGTGCGTCCCTACACGATCATGAACAGCCACCCACAGGAACGTCAGTAGAGCCACTCGGTAACGTCGACGCCAGCCGGTTCGAATCCTATTGTGGAAGCCTTGGAGAGGACAGAGTAATGATCTTGCACCGCCTGACATCCGCTGCGGCCGCGACGGCGCTGGCTGCAACTGCCAGCATTCTCTTCTCGGGGTCAGCTGCCGCGGAAGACTGTGGCACTGAGTTCTGGCCGGGCCGGGGCACGTTGCATGTCACGGAGCGCGGGGGCAACCTCGAAGTGGAGGTGCACTTCATGTTCACTCAGCGCGAGATCGACAATCTGAACTGTCACGATCCGGCGGCCCTCGAGCCGGATGTGCTCGTGAGTGGCATTGTGCAAGGTTACGGCGACCGTACAAATGAGTCGAACCTGCCCGGCGCGTACAACGACACTGAATTCGACGACGAGTATTCAGTACGCTCGTTGACGATCGGGACGACCAAGACCGAGGAGCTGCAACCGGATTTTGATTACCACGTCAAGCTCAAGCTGGACTCCTACGTCCGGCTCATCGATTCACCGCTGACCGTCGGCGTCCAGTTCCAGCGTGGCCGTTGGGCGTCGTTATGGAAGCCGCGAGAGGCTGCAGCCTGCGCCAGAGGGAAGCGGAAAAACCCGGCATGGTGCGTGTTCTCAGCGGCCACCGAGCCGATGAGCGCACACGGAATGAATCCACTTTCCATCCCGAACGGCGGAGACGTTGGGATCGACGGTAGCTGGGGCGGCGGACTGTAAAGAGGTGTGGCTCGCGGGCTCCTGACCGCAGTCATGGCCCAGACACTTCCGACGGGTAAGATCTGGCTGATCGGTTCCACAAAGCATGGAGTTGCCGGAAAGGGCGAGCGTCACGATGTCGAAGAGAGACCTCATTGATTCATTTGATGCTCCACCGCCGAACGACCTCACCCCAGTCCTCAACGTCGCGGTCTTCAATTCGGCCGATGAACTGCTTATTATAAAACGAGTCGACAATAAATACTGGGCGCTACCCGGTGGGTTTCTCGAAGTCGGAGAGCGGATCGCAGACGCGGCGGTGCGCGAGTTGCGGGAAGAGATTGCTTGGTGTCAAGTGGTGGGTGCACCACGGCTTGACCTGGGACCCTCGTGAGGGCTCACATCGAGTTATACGGGCAGGCCAGAGGGCTGCCCGATGCGCGGGAGCCAGCTTATGAGCCCTCACCCCCAGGTCAAGCCGTGGTGCACCCACCGTCTGACCCCAAGCTTTTGGAACCGAGGCCGAGATGATTGGAATCGTCGGGATCTACTCCGACCCGCGCCATGTGACAGCCTACGACGACGGGACCGTTCACCAACAATGCACGATCTGCCTGTTTGGTCGAGGTCTCGGCGGCACCCTACAGCGCACGGCAGAGGCCGCCGAGACCGGCTACTTTGATCGTATTCGTGCCCAGGACCTTCACATGCATCCCAGCATGCGTCTGCGGGTCGAACACGCGTTCGACCACGACTCCAGTCCCTAGATCGGTTGAGATGACCAAGGTCTTCATCAGTTACAGCCGCCAGGACGGTTCGACCGTCAATGCGGTGATCAGCGAGCTGGCCGAGTACGGATACGCGAACGTGTTCGCCTATGACGTCGACGAGCACGGCACTACCGTCGGCACCGCGTGGCACCCTAATCTGATGGCCGAAGCCCAGACCTGCGATGTCCTCGTCGTACTGACTGGTCCGGCGTCGATCTCCTCGCAAAGATGCACCGAAGAGATCACCGTGGCATTGCGGCGACCGATGCCGGCCAGGGTGTTCGAGCTGGTCGTGGCCGGGACACGCGGAAATCCGTTGCTGGAGGAATGGCAGCGGCTGGTGCTGACCGACCGCAGCGACCAGCTCGGTGCACTGGTCCCGGCGATCACAAATGCCGGGTTCGAGCCGTCGGTGCGGACACCGTCCGTGGTGTCACCATATCCGGGACTGCGGTCCTTTGACACCGAACAAGCCAGGTTCTTCTACGGCCGGGAAGATATTGTCACACGGATCGTTCGCCGACTCGACGGGTCGACGCTGCCCGGTGGGGTCATGTCCATTCTCGGGCCGTCCGGCGTCGGCAAGTCGTCAATCGTGCGCGCTGGGGTGCTACCGCAGCTCCGGGACCGACGAGACCTGGAGCACCACTGGCATCTCAGCAACCCGTTCACGCCGGGCGAGAAGCCACTCCGAGCGCTGGCCGCGCGCCTCGCCGAGACGGCCACGCTGGTCGGATCGCGGTCCGCGATGCGCGACGACGTGCCCGGCATCGAAGCAGCACTGGCCTCGGGTGAGGAGGCGGGCCCGCTGCTCTCCGATCTGCTCTCCGGGGAGAAAGACGGACGGCTGCTGCTGGTGATGGACCAGGCCGAGGAGCTGCTGTCGCGCAGCGATCAGGCCGAGGTCGTGCTGCTCACCACCGCACTGGACACGATCGTGGCCGATCGCCGGGCCTGGCTGCTCTACACGTTGCGCTCGGACTTCCTGACCGACCTCCTGCGCAGCGTGACCGCTGGACGGCTGGTCGGCGAGTCGGTGCTGATCCCGGCTCTTCGACCAGAGGAGCTGAGCGCCGCGATCGTCCGGCCGGCGAGGCTGCTCGGCTGGGAGTACCAGCCCGAGGCCGTCGCCGAAATGATCGCAGACACGGCGGGCAGCCACTCCCTCCCGTTGCTTGCCTACGCCCTCGACAGGCTTTTCCGCCAGGTCAGCGCAGAGGACAGGGGAAATCGGCTGATCACACTTGCCGACTATACGTCGTCCGGCCGGGTCCGAGACGTGCTCACCGCGCAGGCGGACATCGCGTTCGAGGACGCGATCGGGCGAGCCGCCGAGCAGCTGCCCGTTCCGACTGGTGACTCGCGGTCGGCCGCCGAGCGGCGGGTACTACAGTTGTTGCGCCGCCTGGTCTCGATCCAGGACGGCATTCCGGTGCGCCGGACCGTCGCGCTCCACAGCGTCGACCCTGCCGATCGGACCGTCCTGGAACCGTTCGTTGCGAAACGGGTTGTCTCGCTCACAGAGCAGAACACGGCCGAGGTGACCCACGAGGCGCTGCTGACGCACTGGCCGAGGCTTAGCAAGGAACTAAACGAACTGCGCGAGGCCCTGCAGGCGCGGGCTGAGATCGAGCGCAGGGCGGCCGAATGGGCGGAGGTCCAGTTGATGGCCGCCTCCGGCACGGCCGACGACATCCTGTTGCCGGTCACCCGGTTGCTCGCATTTCTCGACGTGGTGCGGCGTGGTGCGGATCTGGAACCCACCGAGGAACCCTCAGCAGATGGCTGGCCGGCGCTTCGGGCGAGCCTGGCCGCCCTCGATCTCGGCGAGCGGGAGATCGAGTATGTGGACCGTTCGCTACAGGGCGCCCTGCGTGACGAGGTCGCCCGGATCTCCCGGGACCTCGACACGGATCCGGTTCGTGCCACAGGCGAGCTGCTCGGCTGGCGATCGAACCTGCAACACGCCGTGATGTCCATGCTCGTCAACGCACCGGACACTGGCCCCATGGTCGAGCTCGTGCACCGGACGATGGCCGCGAACCCGGTCCACCTTCTTGTCGAGGCTCACCTGAACGGGGCGTGGGGTGCGGCGTGGGCCCCGGACGGCACCCGCTTCGTCACCGGTGGCCGGGATCAGGCCGTCCGTGTCTGGCGGCTCGTCGACCACGGCATGCAGCCCGCCAACGAGATGCGCCATGGCATGGACGCGGTGAGCCAGCCTCCGTTGCCCGGATGGGTGCGCAACGTCGCCTGGACCGGCGATGGCCGGCACATCCTGTCCGTCGCGACCGACGAGAACCTCAAGATATGGGATGCCGAGACCGGCGGTGAGATCCGCAGCCACGGCCATCCGGACCGGTTGTGGACTGTGCACACCCCGAACGCCGGCGGACCGGCGGCGACTGCCGGGGCCGACGGGCTGGTGCGGCTGTACCCGATCGACCGGCGCTCGCGGGAGCCGGTTGTCACTGTGCCCGTTGGCGGCGGTCGGCTCTGGGCCGCAGCGCTCTCGCCCGACGCCACGCGGGTTGCCGCCGCTTGCGAGGACTGCTGCGCCTACGTCTTCTCCGTGGACGACCCGATGACCGCCCGATTGCGGTTGCCGCACCCGGACAAGGTCCGGTCAATCACCTGGAACCCCGGCGGCAGCCTGTTGGGTACCGGCTGCCAGGACGGCGTCGGTCGGGTCTTCGATGCCACCACCGGCGAGCTGTGCCATGAGCTGACCGGTCACACCGATCAGATTCGGACCATCGGCTGGTCGCCGAGCGGCCTGCGCATCGCGACCGGGTCTGCGGACCTCGATATCCGGGTGTGGGACGCGGCGACCGGCTTGCCAGTCGCGGTGCTGCGCCAACACGGCCAGGGGATCTGCGCGCTGGACTGGGCGCCGGCCGGAGATCGGCTGCTGAGCGCGGCCGACGACGGCACGGCGCGGGTCTGGAAGGTCGGTAGCGAGCCGACAGTTTGCATCGCGCTCGACGGAGCCGTGAGGGCGATCGCCTGGCACGCCGCCCGCGGCGTCCTCGCGGTCGCACTTGCCGAGAACAAGCGGATCGGGCCGAGCCAGGTCGTGCTTGTGTCGGGCGACGGCACTGTGGAGGCCAAGCCGGTCGCCCGACACCCGATGCCCGTGCTGAGCCTGGTTTGGGCCGGCGACGGTGACCTAATCACCGGGTCGGTCGACCAAACCGCCGTCCGGTGGCGAGGCGGCCGAGCAGTGGCCACCTACACTGGCGCGCGTGACACCGTCGTTATGGCGATCCCCTCCCCGAGCGGCGACCAGGTGCTTGGCGTTGCGCGCGATCGAGTGATCCGGCTGTGGGAGAACGACGGCCGTCTCCGCTTCGACGACGAGCCCGAATGGCACCAGAGCTTCATCACAGACGCCGACTGGGACGCCACCGGACAACGCTTCGCGGTCGTCTCCGACGACCACCAGCTGTCTGTCCATCAGGTCGAGGACCGCCACCACACGATGACTAATACCGGCTTGGGCTTGACCTCAGTGGCGTGGAACGACGTCACCGATGAGATCGCCGTGGGTCGCGTCGACGGTGCAGTCTTGATCTACGACTGTGCTGACGGCATCCAACCCCACTTCCGCCGTCAGCTGCTCGCCCACACACAAGCGATCACCGACCTGTCCTGGTCGCTCGACGGCAGCCTGCTGTGCGCCGCGTCGGAAGACTCACAGGCATCCATCTGGGACTGTCATTCAGGCATAAAGCGCACCATCCTCGTTGGGCACACCGCTCCGATCACCGCTTGCGTGTGGACTGCCTATCGAGAGGTCGCAACCGGCGGCGAGGACGGCCGGATTCGGTTCTGGAACGTCCACGACGCGGACCTTCACCCGACGGCTGGCCTGTCGGCCGTCGATGGCATCGACCCGAAGTCCCCCGGATACTTGAGGCGAATCCTTGACGAACTCGGCCACCGCGCTGGCGGACGGGCGGAGGCAGAATAACTGACAATGCGTTTACCGGGGCTCTGGTCGGGTTCGTTGCGCCCTTCACCCTGCTCCCGCTGTTCTTCCTCGCCCTCTGGGCACGGCTCCGTCATGTTTGGAAATGACCGTATAGGGCGTTTTGGTGATGTGGGGGGTTTGTGGTGGATACGCCGTATTGAGGCATCGTCCGACGGGCGGGCACGGTCTCTGGATAGGATCAAGGTTCCTAGGCCGATGATCGTCTCGAAGGGATCGTGCCCGCGATCTCATCCTGTCTGGTCACCGGCTGCGCATGTCCATGAACGCGGCGTAGATGGGGTCGAAGCGGCCCTCCGCACCATTGTCATCGCGTACCAGCCGGACCAGGCTTCCCGCGCCGCGACTGGGCTTCAGGTCGACGTGGATCACCCCGTCGGGCTGGGTCTGGTCGATCCACGCCTTCGGGATGGCGGGCACGGCGTACGTGGCGATGATCATGTCGAACGGCGCGAACTCGGCCAGCCCGTCGGCGCCGTCGGCAGCACGCAATGTCGGCCGGTAGCCGAGGCCAGCCAGTCGATCGCGTGCCAGCTGGGCCAGGTCAGGCTCGATGTCGATGGAGAACACGTTGGCGTCGCCGAGACGTTGGCTCAGCAGCCGGGGTTGTAACCGGTACCGGTGCCGATCTCCAGCACTCGATGACCGTCTTGGATGTCCAGCGCTTCCAACATGCGTGTCATGAGGCCGGGAATGCTGGAGGACGATCGTAGCGAGCTCGATGTCGCCGTGTCGGTGGTGGCGGTCAGCAGTGCAGTGTTCGAGTAAACGCGATCCAGCCACTCGTTTCGACCGTGTTCGGTGTCGGTGTCCAGCCGATACCAGGTGCCGTCGGGATCACGTCGAAGAACGTCCGGGGTGAACGTGTGGCGGGGAACTTCCTTGATGGCCTTCCGCCACTCCGGAGACTGGATTTTTCCGGCGCCACCGGATCGTCGGCGAGCCGCCGGGCCCGCGTCCGCCATTCCCGAGCCGAAGTTTCCAGTGTCGTCAGACATCCGACATGTGGTCACACAGCGCTTGGCCCGCACTTTCCAGACACTCCACCCCCCAGCCGGTGGTCAGACCAGTTGGTAGGCCTGGAGTCGCTGGTCGAGCTGGATGACCGCGGGGCTGTGCTGCCAGGGCTGCATGCGGGCGCGCACAGCGGTGATCTTGCCGGTCAGTCGGGGTGAGCGGTTCTGCAGGGTCAGGTCGGCTGCCTGTTCGAGGGTGGCAGCGGCGTGCTCGACGTCGCGGCACTCCAGCCGGGCTTGCCCCAGGTCGACGACGGTCATCGCCACGTTGCGCACATAGCGGGGGTCGAGCGTGGCCAGCGACGCTTCGCTGACCTCGACGGCATCGGCTGGCCGGTGCAGCTGCAACAGGCACTCGCCTCGGATGCTCGCGTGCAGTCCTTCGCCGTGATCGGGCAGGCAGGAAGGACGCCCGATGTTGGCCGCGATGAGGGCGCGGGAGGTGTCCAGCTCGGTCAGACACGCCGTCTGCTGGCCGTCCCGGGCATAAGCCCGCGCCGCCGTGTCCGCGATCAAGGCGCGCAGCAGCTGGTCGTCGGTGCGCTGCACCCAGCTCCGGGCGGCTACGGCGTGGTCGATACCGAGCCGTGGCTGGCCCTGCCAGATGGCTAGCTGGCTCAGTTGGCACAGCGTGAAGGCAGCCACGCTGGCGTTCTCAGCCTTGTGAGCAGCGCTGCGGGCCTGCTCGTAGTAGAAGGTCGCGCTGGCGAAGTCGTTCATGTTGTAGTAGAGCCACCCCGCGAGGCGGGACTGGTCGGCATACAACGACAACAACCGCGTCCGCAGCGCCGCTGGACACTCCGTGAGCATGCCCGCAGCCAGGTCACACTGGGCTAGCACGACATCCAGTACCGCCTGTGGGCCCACCGCAGCCTCTCTGTGGACACAGTGGGTCAACATCTGCTCCATGTGGCCGACCACGGTGGCGTCGACACGGCGGGGCACCTGGACCGCAGCGGCCAGGCGTGCCTGGCCATCGGGGTCCAGGCTGCTCACGACGAACGGCACTCCGGCCGATGCGGCAGTGCCCCAGCCGAGTGCCCGGAGCACGGTACGACGATCCATATACGGAACCCAGGTAGTGATCAGGTCAACGACGATGTCGCGTTGACGGGCGGACAGCCCCAGGATGCCATCCCCCGCCCCGATCCGCTCACCCGTCGCCACGACAACGGGCTTCGGCACGATCAGAGGCCCCCCGGTCGCCGTCTCCGGTTCCGGCCGGACAACCGACGCGGCAACGGTGCTGGTCTGCACGGCGGTCGGGTCCACCGCGGTCTCGGCGGCCGGTGACGGTTCGGTGGGCCGCTGCGGGGTCCTGGAGACCGAGGCGGCCGGGTCGAGGTGGGCGTAGTCCTCGCCGTCGAACAGCTCACCGGCGCTGCACCGATACAGGAACGCCAGCTTGTTCAACGTCTCCCGCGACGGCCTCCGCCCACTCGACGCGGGCCAGGTCTCCCAGTAGGAGATCTGCTTGCATGTCTTCGGCGCCTCCGCGTCGGGCCATTGGGTGTTCCACCGCTCGGCCACCTGAGCTTGGGTCAGGCCGTGCGCCATCCGGAACGCCACCAGGGTGTTGACCCCCAGCTCGCGACCGATCCATGTGGCGATCTCCCGGTAAGTCCGGTTCTGCCGGCGCAGCTCGGCGCACCGTTGCACCACCTCACCCCGGCTCTTCTGTTGTCTGCTCAACGCACGCTCCTCGCGGACGCCCCACCGTCCGGTGACGTTCGACGGCGGCCACCTCGTGGCCAACCTTTCCTGTTCGTAGGGTTGTGAGCGGCCGTAGCTGGTTCATCCGTTCCGGTGCGACGGTCGAGCCCAGCAACGGGCCGGCATCGGTGCACCGGTCGCCGCCACCCCGTCCCGGCGGACGACAGAGACCCCACCATGATCACAGCCCTTGTCCGGGCGAGCCTACGTCGTTCACTCGTCGGAGACACACCACGCGGGCCGGGGTGCGCAAGACGTCATAAGGCCTGGATGTCCACACCACCGGCAGAGGCCTTCCTCCAGTCAGATGTGTCACTTCCCCGCCCGTCGTTCACGCTCCACCATGACGATCAACGGGTTGCGTGGTCGGTTCCGGTGTCGGCGGCTGGCACGTTCATGACGTGTCCATCACCCGGTGGTCCGGTGAGGCTGCGCCGCTCCCGGCCCCGGACCGTGCGTCACGATGTGTCTGACCGGCAACCCTCGTGACGTGGTGGTGGGCAGCTCATCGGTGTATGTCGAGGAAGGAAAGGAGCACACCGACTCCGATGAGCACGGTCAGTGCGGTGGTCGGGCTGAGCTCGACCGTTCCCCCACGGTCGCTGGTCGGCCACCGCACTGGCCCGAACCCGGAACCGACCCGGGACAGACACCGGAAGCCGGCTGGTCCCAGGTGAAGGAGGCAGTCTGATGGGCGTCGCGCCAAGCACAGGGGAGCCGAGGGACGGGGCCAGGTCCGACGGGCTGGCCTGGTCGGGGAGGTGACAGTCATGAGCTCCGTCGTGCAGTCCGTCGTGATCGGGGTGCTGGTGGTCTGGGTGCTGGTGTTGACCGTGCTGGTGTGGCGGCGGTGTCGTGAGCCGTGGCATGACGACGGCCGTCCGGTGTACAAGCGGCTGTCCAACGGTCGTGTCCAGTTCTCCTGGGGCGTCGCCCAGGGGCTGGCGCAGGCACAGCGCCTCTACAACGAGCGTGCCGGCGAACATCACCCTGACGAACCGGACTAGCAACGCCAGCAGGTCGAGGACACTGCGCCGATCCCGTCACACCGGGACCAACCGACGTCACCGGGGGCACGGCCGTGAAGACGCCCGCGGTGCTGGTCGGTGCAGCTGTAAGTAGTACGCAAACGGTCCTCAAGTCAGCCACAGACCGACGTCATGCGCGGAAACGGGAGTGCCAGATGCAGTACGCCCGGCACAAGCCACCGCGGGTGGTCGCCGGGCTCGCTGGGATCAGTACAACAACGAACCTGCTCGAGTGGGCGGGCTGTGGATGAGGCACGTCGTGCTGGTGTCTGGGGCGCCGGGTGCGGGCAAGACGTCGGTGGCCACACCGCTGGCTGCGGCGTTGGGGCTGCCGCTGCTGTCCAAGGACGCACTCAAGGAGCGGCTGTACGACAGTCTCGGCATCGTCGCGCAGGACCCGCTGGAGTGGTCGCGGCGGCTCAGCGCCGCGGCGATGGACCTGCTGCTGGCGGTGGCGGCCGAGCTGCCGTGCGTGGTGCTCGACGCGAACTTCCGCCCCCGTGACGCAGCCCAGCGCCGGTGCCTGACCGCGATGGACGCCCGGGTCGTCGAGGTCCACTGCCGCTGTCCCGCGGCCGAGGCGGCCCGCCGGTACGCCGAGCGGGCCCGCCGCGGCGAGCGTCATCCCGCCCATGTTCTGGCCGAGCTGCCCGACGAGCTGCTCGCCGAGTTCGCGGGGCCGGTCGCTGTTGGGCCCGTGATCTGGGAGGACACCACGGACTCAGTGGACATCACCGTGCTGGCCCGCCGCGTCCAGGAACTGCTCGGGGCATGACGTGAGCGACAACCCCACCGGCACCAGACGCCCGTGCCCCGCGGTGCGGACGGTCCGCTGCGACAACTCACCCGCGGCGGTTGTTGCGCGGTCACGCCCACGGAAGCACGGCCATTTCAGCAATTTCCACCGCCGAGAACCCAGCTGTGAGAATTGGACGGCGTATCGAACCATACGATCTGCCGATCTTTGGTCGCGGTGAGGCCGAAGCGCTCCCAGCCAGGTTTTCCCAGATCGACCCAGGTCTCGTGCGCGGATTCGATAATGCCCCAGACGGAATGTGGTCCGCCCTCGATCACCTCGTGGGTGCCGTGTTCGTCGGTGAGTGTGACTTCGGCCCACGAGCCGTCAGCAAGGGTGATGGAGCTGGCGGTGGGGCGCCCGGCTTCATCGGGGCGGCTGTATCCGAGGCCGATATCGGCTCCGAGCTCAAAGCTTGCCAGAAACCATACAAGTAACGAGTTCCACGGGGTGTTCGGGTCGAGTGCGCTCCTGCGGTGTCGTGGTGTGCCAGACCGGTCCTTCGCCAGCCGCTTCCGATCAGGCGATTGAGCGGCGCGCTGGCTGCGCATGTCCATGAATGCGGCATAGACCGGATCGAAGCGACCCTCCGCACCATTGTCGTCGCGTACCAGCCGGACCAGGCTTCCCGCGCCGCGACTGGGCTTCAGATCGGCGAGGATCACCCCGCTGGGTCGGGTCTGGTCGATCCACGCCTTCGGGATGGCGGGCACGGCGCACGTGGCGATGATCCTGTCGAACGGCGCGAACTCGATCAGCCCGTCGGCGCCATCTGCGGCGCGCAGTGTCGGCCGGTAGCCGAGGCCAGCAAGTCGATCGCGTGCCAGCTGAACCAGGTCAGGCTCGATATCTATGGAGAACACGTTGGCGTCGCCGAGACGATGGCTCAGCAGGCCGGCGTTGTAGCCGGTACCGGTGCCGATCTCCAGCACTCGATGGCCGTCCTGGATGTCCAGTGTCTCCAGCATGCGCGTCATGAGGCCGGGCATGCTGGAGGACGATCGTAGCGAACTCGATGTCGCCGTGTCGGTGGTGGCGGTCAGTAGCGCGGTGTTCGAGTAGACGCGATCCAGCCACTCGTTTCGGCCGTGTTCGGTGCTGGTGTCCTGCCGGTGCCAGGTGCCGTCGGAATCACGTCGGAGAACGTCCGGGGTGAACGTGTGGCGGGGAACCTCCTCAATGGCCTTCCGCCACTCCGGGGACCAGAGTTTTCCGGCGGCTGCCAGATCGTCGGCGAGCCGCCGGGCTCGCGACCGCCATTCCAGAGCCGGAGTCTCTAGTATCATCAGACATCCGACAGGTGGTCACACAGTGCTGACGTGATGGGTGCCCCGGTGTGCGCCTCCAGCCAGTAGTACTGACCCGCGCTGTTGGACTCGAGAAAGACCCACCGATCGTTCATGTCGATTGCCAAGTCTATCGCCGCGTAAGCCAGTCCGAGTTTGGCAACGTACTTGCTTAGGCATTTCGCAACTTTTGGCGGAGTCTCGACCCACTCGTAGCTGAGGTTTTTATAGTCGGCACGCCAATCAATCCGGCTGGCGGCGGAGCCGGCATGGATGAGGACGGTGAACATCTGGTCACCGATCACGATGAGGCTTATTCAGCGATCTTGATCGGAGGCGTATCTCCGCAGCTCAACCGCGGTCTTACAAGATCCACACAACTCTCCTGAATAACCCTCGATGATTCGCGCTTCGTACTTCTTATCGACCCACCCCTGAACCTGGGTCGCGGTGAGTTCGACCGCCGACAGGTCTTCGAGGTCGGCGGATTCGAGGCGATGCGTGAAGGCGACGTCGATGTGACCGTCAGTGGTCACGGTGTTCGGCCCAAGGGACTTGTGGACGATTCCGTCAGGGCACTTTTTAGCGAGTCTGCGAACCGCTTTCGGATCGTTGGTGATCACTGTCGGTGGTATGGTGAGCCCGCAGCGCGCAGCGGTGGCCAGTTGGACCGGCTTGTAAGCGCTGTTGGCAGACTGATTGGGGTGGTTTACCCATCGGGTGTCGAGTTCGGCCAGCACGCCGCCGAGTCCCAGCCTGGCCTCTCGGTGGGCGAAGATCCGCGCAGCCTCGGTCATGTGTGGTGCGAACCGAAATGCTCCGGGGCCGCGCGACCATACGGATCGGATATCGGCGAGGTCGACGCGCCGGTGTTCGGTGCGGAGTTCGCCGCTCAACGTTCTCCGATTGTCGAGACTGGCGTCGAGGACAAGTTGACCTGGAAACCATCCGGTATCGGCTCGAAATACCGGAACGTCACGGGAGGCGAGTTCGGTGATGACCATGTCCACGGGAGTGTCAGTCTGCTCGGCAAGGATCAGAACCGTCACTGCTCTTCCCAGCCCCAGGTGTCCTCTTCCTGCCCCTCGTCGCCGTCGCTGTAAGTCTTGCTCTCCCATTCTTTGGGTTTGGCTGACCGCGGGTCGCTTTCTTGTGAGATCAGAGGCTGTCCAGATCCGTTGACCACGACCTGTTGTTGATGACAGTAGGGTAGGAGCGGCCGTTCAGGAAGCGGATAAGACTCCGTATGCAACAGGGCCAGCGGGCGTAATGCCCGAGGCCCTAGATCGCCCTTCGACGGCTTCGGGAACAGCTCGAAGCGCATCGCAGCCGAGGAAAGTGGATTGTCGTTGAGCATGTGCTGTACATCGTCTACCCCGCTCATGCGCTCCTCCTCCTTGGTTCTCTGTTCTCACGTCATCTGTGATCGAATGAAGGTGCGATACCTGGCGCGAAGTCGCGGTAATATAATGCTGTGATCTGCCATTCCGGCTTCCCGTCGATGGTCAAACCAGTTGGTAGGCCTGGAGTCGTTGGTCGAGCTGGATGACTGCGGGGCTGTTCTGCCAGGGTTGCATGCGGGCGCGGGCGGCGGTGATCTCGCCGGTCAACCGGGGTGAGTGGTTCTGGACGGCGAGGTCGGCCGCCTGTTCGAGAGCAGCCGCGGCGTGGTCGACCTCCCGGCACGCCAGCCGGGCCCGTCCGAGGTCGACGACGGTGAGGGCTGTGACGCGTACGTAGCGGGGGTCGAGCGTGGCCAGCGACGCCTCCGTGACCTGGATGGCGTCGGTCGGTCGGTGCAGCTGCAGCAGACACTCGCCATGGATGCTCATGTGCAGCCCCTCAGTGTAGAGGGGCAGGCAGGTGGGCTGCCCGGTGTTGGTCGTGATGATGGTGTGGGCGGTGTCCAGCTGGGTCAGGCATGCCTTCTCCTGACCTTCGCGGGCGTAGGCGCGGGCCGTCGTGGCCGCGATCACGGCGCGCAGCATCTGGTCGTCGGTGCGCCGCGCCCAGTTCTGGGCGGCCACGGCGTGGTCGAGGCCGACCCGCGGTCGGCCCTGCCAGATGCCCAGCTGGCTCATCTGACACAGCACTCGCGCGGCGAGGGCGGTGTTTCGGGCTTCGTGGGCGGTGCTGCGGGCCTGCTCGTAGTAGAACGCGGCGCTGGCGAAGTCGTTGAGGTTGTAATACAGCCATCCCGCAAGGCGGGACTGGTCGGCGTAGAGCGACAGCAGCCGCGGCCGCAGTTCCGCCGGGCACTCGGCGAGCATGCTCGCGGCCAGTTCACGCTGGGCCAGCACGATGTCCAGCACGGCCTGCGGGCCCACCGTGTCGTCCTGGCGGTGACAGTGGGTCAACACCTGCTCCAGGTGACCGATCACGGTGGCATCGACCCGTCGGGGCTTCTGGAGCGCGGCGGCCAGGCGTGCCTGCTCGTCGGGGTTGAGGCTGCCCGCGAGCATCGGAGCCACGGCCGTCGTGGCAGTACCCCAGCCGAGGGCCTGGAGCACGATACGACGATCCATATGGGGAACCCAGGTAGCAATCAGGTCGATGAGGATGTCCCGTTGGTTGGCGGACAGGCCCAGGATGCCACCCACCACCCCGGCCCGGCCACCTGAGGCGATGACGGAGGGTTCCGGCACGAGCAGGTGACCTCCGGTCGCGGCTGGGTCCGGTCGGGCGACTGTCGTAGGGATGGTGCTGGTCTCCGCCTCGGGCGGGCCCACCATGGCATCAGCGTTGGGTGATGGCTCGTCGGACTGTTCCGGCGGTCCGTCGGAGGTCGAGGTCGCCGGGTCGAGGTGGCTGTAGTCCTCTCCGTCGTGCAGATCACGGGCGTCGCACTGGTAGAGCAACGCCAGCTTGTTCAACGTCTCCACCGACGGCCGCCGCCCGCTCGGTGCGGGCCAGGTCTCCCAGTAGGAGATCTGTTTGCTCGTCTTCGGCGCGTCCGCGTCGGGCCATTGGGTGTTCCACCGCTCGGCCACCTGGCCCTGGGTCCAGCCGTGGGCCATCCGGAACGCCACCCGGGCGTTGACCCGCAGCTCACGACCGACCCGCTCGGCGATCTCCCGGTAGGTCCGGCCCTGCTGACGCAGCTCGACACACAGCTGCGCCACCTCAGCCTGGTTCTTTAGTTGTCTGCTCACGCACGCTCCCTGCAAGACGTCCCTGTGCTGGCATTCGACGGCGACCACGTCGCAGCTGACCTTCTCCCTGGTCGAACGGAGAATGTGACCGGCTGAACGCGGTAAGCGGGCTGGCCTCGGTGCCCCAGTCGCCGCCCCCACAGCCAGCGGTCTGCTCTCAGTTCAGCGGACGTCAGAGGCCGAATCATGATCACAGCCCTCGTTTCGAGGGAGCCTACGTCGTCGACACCTCGGGGTACACCACGCGCACCGGGGTCCGAAGGACCCCGTGTGCCGTGGCTTCACCCCAACAACCGGGGTCCTTCTCGCCGCCAGGACCGCCACTTGCATGCGGGCACGCATGGCGGTGATCTTGCCGGTCGGTCGAGGTGAGCGGGTGAAGCGCTGGCCGGTGTCGTCGGTCAGATGGAGCTACTCGGGTCGGTATTCACGAAACGGCGTGGCGAGGTCCCAGACGGTCTCGAAAGCCTCCCGGCAGGTTCGCACCGTCTGTGGGGTCTCGGTGATCTCGAAGGAGGCGTTGGTGCCGTTGCCGGCGTAGTGCAGGAACAGCACGAGGTCGTCGTCGAAGACATAGAAGTCCCCACTGCCGGGCAAAGCGATGGTGGCCAGCCGAGGGCGGTGGAGGTAGCGGATGTCCTCGCCGGCGTTGATGAACATCTCGGCGTGACTCAGCGTCCAGCGCTGGTAGTCGGTCAATGGCTCGGACACGATCCGGGCGCGCTGGCATGTTCGGCCTGCGGCGCGGTGGCCGCGGAGCATCTCCAGCCACCAACCCAGCCATGCGAGATCGTCGGGCTCGCCGCGACGCCACTTGGCCATGTGCGGCAGCTCGACCGCGGTGCCGTAGGAGTCTCGGGTCTCCAGGTGTACGAACGACTTCTTGATGCCTCGGCACAGCTCATTGAGCTCGTCGTAACTGGCCGGGCGCATCACCGGTGCTGCTGGAAGAACGGGATCAGCCGGTCGGGAATCTCCACGCATGCCTCGCCTTCCGGGATGTCCATGCCCGCCAGCGTGCCGAACTTCCGTGTCCTCGTCGAGTGCGCGGGCCTGCTCGTTCTCCTCCAGCGCGGATAGGCCGATGGCGAGGCTGTTGGCCGAGGCCAGGGTGTGGGGGTGGTCCTCGCCGAGGATCTGACGGCGCCGGGCGAGGGTGTCCTCGTCCAAAGCGCGGGCCCGCGCGTGCTCGCCCAGAGCGCGCAGGTCGATGGCGAGGTTGTGGGCGGAGGCAAGGGTAGAAGGGTGGTCCTCGCCGAGGGCCTGGCGGCGTCGGGCGAGTGTGTCCTCGTCCAGGGCGCTGGCTTGTTCAAGCTCACCCGACAGACGCAAGTTGATAGCAACACTGTGAGCCGAGGCCAGAGCAAGGGGGTGCGCATCACCCAGGATCCGGCGGCGTCGGGCGAGGGTGTCCTCGTCCAGGGGGCGGGCCCGCTCGAGCTCGCCCGACAGGCGCAGGTTGATGGCCACGCTGTGGGCCGAGCTCAGGGTGGCCGGGTCGTCCTCACCCAGGATCCGGCGGCGTCGGGCGAGGGTGTCTTCGTCCAGAGCGCGAGCCCGCTCACGCTCGCCCGACAGGCGCCAGGTGATGGCCACGCTGTGGGCCGAGCTCAGGGTGGCCGGGTCGTCCTCACCCAGGACTCGGCGGCGTCGGGCCAGGGTGTCCTCGTCCAGGGCGCGGGCCTGCTCGTACTCGCCCAGATTGGACAGAAGGGTGGCAAGATTGCTGGCCGAAGACAGGGTGTCGGGGTGGTCGTCTCCGAGACGGGCGCGGTCGAGGTCGTGAGCGCGTTCGCGCAGCGGGCGTGCGGCGTGCAGTTCGCCCCGGATGTGCAGGTAGCAGGCGGTGCGGTCAAGTAGCCAGGACACCTGGTCGAGTGCCGGGCTCAGGGTGCGGGCGGGGTCGGTCGCCGCCAGGACGTGCGGGAGCAGCCGCCGCCAGGCCGGCCACGTCGCCGGGTCGTCCCCTGGGTCCGCCGGCGCCGCAGCACGCAGCACCCGGACCACCGTCGCGGCCCACCCACCGCAGGCCGAGGCTGTGACGTCGTGTTGGGTGCGGGCGCGCAGCAAAGCTGCTGGCACCCGATGCAGCTGCACGCCGGAGGGTGTCGTGTGAGCCATGCCGCGGTGACGCAGCACCCCAGTGCGCGCGGCCAGCGCGAGCGGGTCGACGACGATGCCGGCCAGCAGCGTCGGTAGCTGATCGGGCTGCTCGGCAACCACCGTCAGCGGCACCGGTTCGGGGCCGAGCCAGGCGACCAGGGTCAGCAGCTGCAACGCGGCCGGATCGTCGTCGGCGAGCCGGTCGAACGCGACCGCCCAGGACGCGGCCAGCGACACCGGGTATCCCCCGGCGCCGTTGTGAGCCAGGACCTGTTCGGTGCGTTCGTCCAGCAGGGTGAGGTAGGCCTCGACCGTGAGGCCGGTGGCGGACAGCAGCCCGGCGGCCTGGTCCACCGCCAACGGCAGGTCCCCAACAGCCTCGGCCACCCGCCCCGCGTCGGACTCGTCGAGGTCGGGTAGCCGGGAGCACAGCAGCTGCACCGACTCGGCGCGGGTGAACTCCGTCACCGCGACCGCGGCACCGAACCCGGTCCAGTCCGGGTTCCGTGAGGTGATCACTACATGGCCCGGCCCGCCGGGGAGGAACCGCGACAGCGCGGCGGGGTCCTCAGCGTTGTCGAACACCAGCAGCCACCGCTCGCGACCCCGCAGCGCTCCGAACAGCCGTGCCACCGCCACCTCTGCCTCATCGGCGGCGGTGGCCAGGTCGAGGGCGTGGGCCAGCTCGGCCAACCGGTCCGGGACCAGCGTCGGATCCTGCGCCGGGACCCACCAGGCCACGTCGTACTCGCCGCCGAACCGGTGGGCGTACTCGATCGCCACGGTGGTCTTCCCCACCCCGCCCATACCGTGCACCGCCTGGACTACCGCTGGATTCCCTGCGCGCAACGCCAGCCGCAACCGGGCCAGCAGATCCTCCCTGCCGGTGAAGGCCGCCGAGCGTGCCGGAATCCCCCAGACCCGAACAGGAGGTCTCTCCCCGGCCCGTGACCGAGGCAGCCCGGTCAGCGCGTGCAGGACCGCGGTCTCCAACTGATCCGCTGACGACACCGTCGCGATCGTGACACCGCTGCCGTGCAGCCGGTCCCGGAACCCGTCCTGCCGGGTCCCGTACTCCGGGTCACGGAACAGCCCCGCCGGACCCTCGGTCTGCTCGTCGAGCAGGAACACCAACCGCGGCACCCCGGCCTGCGCGGCGGCCTCGAACTCCAGCTCGCTGTAGGACACCTCCGGGCGGTCCCACACCGGCGACCCGTACCGGAACCCGGCGACCAGCACGAACACCTCCGCCGCAGCGACCGCGTCCCGGCACACCTGCGCCGGCGTCGCATCAGCTGCGGGGAAGTACGCCATCTCGACCACCGCGTCCCCCGCCCGGGACACCGCAGATTCCGCTGCCGCCACGAACGACCGCCCGACCGGGAACCGCGCCAGCTCCGAGGTGTGACTCAGGAACACCCGCCGCGGCAGCTCTCGGGGCTCGGCCATGACCCACAGCATCTCAGCCACCACCGCAGCAACACAGTGAACCGCTGGCTTCGGCCCGGCTTAAGATCAGGCACGACCCAGCCTCGCAACGACCGCACAACCACGGGAAGCAGCTGCGCCGGTGGATTGACCAGCACGATCACGGTGTCGAGGAGGAGACAACATGATTGAGTGGAGCTTCCGACTGATCCTCACTGGTATCGAGCTCACCGACAGCGACCTCGATGCGCTCTTCGCAGCCGGTTGCGACGATGCCACGTTCTCCCGTGAGCGCGACGGAAGCATCCATGCTCTCGTCGACCGTGCCGCCGATTCCCCCGAGACAGCTGTGCTCACGGCGATCGTCGAGATCGAGGCGGGCGCGCACATCGGTGCTCGTGTCGTGCGGGCGACCACAGAGGACGACCGGCTCACGGCCGCGGAGATCGCCGAGCGCCTCGGTCGCACGCGCCAGAACATCGGCCAGCTCATCCGGGGTATCCGGGGTCCGGGTGGCTTTCCCGCTCCGATCGCCCGGCAGGTCTCGCCGAACCCGCTGTGGAACTGGAGTGAGGTGGCCGGGTGGTTCCAGGCCTACGACCCGGCGTCTGTGGCCGTCGATGACGGACCCAAGATCTCGCCGGACTTCCTCGCGGAGGTCAACGACCACCTCGATCTGCGGGAGCGTCGTCGGAATTTCCCCGATGCGCCCTGGCGCCCGAAGCTCGCCGAAGCCCTCCCTCTCGTCAGCTGACGACTCTGGTCTGTCAGCCTTGATCGGCAAGGGAGGAAGTCGCCTGGCCAGCGGTGGAATCCGCTGACTGCACATGACCGTTGGGGTACTGTAGGGGTATGAGTGTGCCGCTGGAGGACGTTGCCTTCACCGAGTTCATCCAGCATCCCACCGCCGCCACCGGGCGCCTTGCCTCTGTGCGCGCGCTACGGCTACGGCGACGCGACGCCGAGGACCTCGTCGTCATGTCAGCAGCTCGGGCCGAGCATGAACGAGAGGTCATCGAGCTCACCGCCCGTCTGCTGAGTTCTCTGGTCCGCCACGCCGGGGGGCACGCACTTCTCGAGGAGCTGCTGCCCGAGGTCCTGCCCTGGATACGGTTCCTCCCCGCTGCCGACCTCTCCATCCTGGTCCAGGAGTTCATCGACGTCACCGAGGCCGCCGCATCGGTCGACAACGTGGCCCCGATCGCTCAACTGCTCCTCGAGTGGCGGCACACCGCCGAAGTGCACGCCGATCCGCAACTGCACGCTCTACTGTTGACACCCCGCGGAGAGGATCACGGCCCGGTCCTGCCTCCTGACCTCGAGGACGGCGAGTGAGTCCCAAACGTGGCGATCGTGCTGCTCCGCCGCGCGTCGGCAAGGAATACGACATCCGCTTCGACAACGCCGAAAGCGCCAAAGGCTGGGATGAGCTTGCTCGCGCGGTGCCCGCGAATCTGCGACGCGCCTTCGAGACCATCCGCGCCACTCCTCGGCCGGCTAACTCCACTGAACGGCACCACAGGCTGCGCGGTAGTCTCTCCACCGGAGGTCGCAGAGGAGCCGACCTGGAGCAGTGGCAGTTTGAGGTCACCGGAGGCGGACGTATCTGGTATCTGATCGAGGATACGACTCGTACCGTGTGGGTCACCTACGCTGGAACTGGGCACCCGAAAGCAACCGACCGCTGAGGCCGAGCCGAGTTACTCGTCTACGCCGTAGAGCCGGGCCCAGTTCGCGCGGCTGGTGAGTTGTCCCATCTCCTCGCGGTACCGCTGCGCCGCCGCCGGGCCCTCGGACATGAACCGGCGCAGTGTCCGAGCCCCGCGTCGGGCGAGCTTCAGTGCCAGTGCGCGGTTGCGGGTGCGCACCCGGAAGCCCTGCTCAGACATGTCGGTGACGACGGCGCGCTCGAAGTTTGACACGTGCCACCAGTGTGCGTCACCGGCGGGCACGAAACCCGTGGGGTTCACTGAGCGGCCGATGAGGTGGTAGACGGCGCGCTTGAGCCAGGTGAGCCGCTCGCGGCCGGGCGGGTTCCTGGCCCGAACCACCGCCAGGTCACGGAAGTCCGACACGTGACCTGACAGTTCCGACATGGGGTGCATGACGGTCTCCGGGTACGCAGCTCGGATCCGGCGGATTTCCGCGGCGGCCGCGGCGGAGCCGTCGCGCAGGATCTCCGGGCCGTCCAGGAAGTCCTCGACGGCCTGCAGCAGCGTGGCCGACAGGCCGTAGTGCATCGCGACGAGGTACTGCGCGAGCAGCTGGCCGATTTTGCGGGTGATGCGTCGGGCGGAGAAGTCGGTGTGCAGTGCCGCGGTGATCAGGCCGTTGCGCAGGTTGAAGTACCGGTGCCACTCGTCCCAGTCCTTCCACCCGAAGTCGGCGTGCCACACCCCGGCGCCGGGCAGCGCGACCGTCGGATAGCCGTGCGCGCGGGCCCGGTAGCCGAACTCGATGTCGTCCCACTGGAAGAACAGCGGCAGCGGGTAGCCGATCGCGCGCACGATCGCGGCCGGGATCAGGCACGACCACCAGCCGTTGTACTCGGTGTCGACGCGGCGCTCCTGGTTGATCGGCAGGTCGTGCTCGTCGAGCCCGAGCAGGTCCTGGTCGCGCAGTGCACCCGGCATCGGGATGCCGACCGTGAGCTGTTCGGGGTCGGCGTACTCGGCGGAGATGTGCAGATGGGTGGGGTGGAGCAGGTTGAGCATCTGCCCGCCGACGATCGTCGGGTGCGTGGTGCTCGCCGCGAACGCGGTGAGCCGGATGAGGATCTCCGGTTCCAGCAGCACGTCGTCGTCCATCAGCAGGACGTCGGAGTGCGTGTCCGGTTCGCCCGCGGTGGCCTCGAACAGGCCGCGGCTGAAGCCCCCGGCCCCGCCGAGATTGGGCTGGCGCAGGTAGCGCAGCCGCTCGCCCAGCGCCGCGGCGACCGTCGCGAAGCGGGGGCGTGACTCGAGCGGATCGCTGCCCTGGTCCACGACGTAGACCGTGCCGACCGTCCGCAGTGCCTGCGGGTCGTCGGCGAGGGCCTGCAGCGTGTTGAGGCAGTCCTCGACGCGGTTGAACGTGCAGATGACGACGTCGGTGCGGGGTACCGGGTGGAGCGTGGCCACGCTCCACCGCACGCCGGTGACGGTCAGCTCACCGGTCTCGGTGGTGAGCTCCAGCCACATCCCGCCGCCGTCGACGAAGCGGTCGACCGGCGCCGTCAGCCGGATCGGGAGCGCGTCAGCGTCGTGGACGTCGCGGGCCGCGACGATGCGCCACACCTTGTTGGTGTCCGAGGCCAGGACGCGCACCCGGCCGGTGCCGGTGACGACGGCGTCGATCTCGACCGTGGTCACGGCCGTCCAGCGCTGCCAGTAGGTGGCGTGGAACCGGCCGAAGTAGGTGTTGGTGCTCACCCGGCTGTTCGGCGCCAGCGCCACCTGCGTGCGCTCCCGACGGGCGGCGCCGGACTCGACGACCGCGTACAGGTCCTCCGGAACCAGGGCCGAGGGCCCGAAGAACAACCCCCGCTGCGCCACGAGCCGTGACGGTGCCGGGTGCTCCGCGGCGACGGGCCGAGCCTCGGTTGCCGTGTCCGTGCTGTCCGGTGTGCGAAGCATGCGAAGCGGCCGTCCTCACGGTCGGGTGTCAGGGCTTTTGACCATTGTGGGGGGATCGGACGACGCGGACGTCTCCGGGGTCAGCCAGCGGCTGCCTCGGACGGGCGGGTCCCGGTGGCGACAGAGGCACCGGAGACCGTGCGGCGCGTCTCGGTCAGCGTGTAGGCGTCCCGCGCCAGCCCCGTGGTGAACGTGTACACCTGAATGTTCGGGTCGACGCCGGCGACGACCGCGAGCTGCTGCACCGATTGGGACCGGAGCACGGGCGCGAACGCGCCGCCTCGGAAGGTCTGCCAGGTGCCGTCGGTGAACCCCGACAGCGCCGTGTCGCCCCACAGCACCGCGTACGCGGGCGCCTCGGTGACACCGTCGACCACCGTCGGCTGCCGCTGGCAGGGGTAGGCGAACGCCAGTGGCCAGGCCAGCGCGACCGGCGCCGCCGCGGGCAGGTAGTTCTCGAGCGTCACCGGCCGTTGCACGGCGGGGGCGGTGAAGGCCAGCCAGCCGTCGGTGGCGCCGGTCGCGTCGACCGCGTCCAGCCGCACGACGTCAGCATCCGCAGGGGGTTCGAGGGTGAAGGTGCGCCACGTGGGGGCGCGGGCGGTGTCGGTGAGCGGCTGGGTGCCGGTGGGGGTCACGTCGGCGCCCGAGCGGCGGCCGTAGACGGCGGTGAGGGTGTTGCCGTCCGACAGCGTCCCGGCAGCCAGCACGGTGGTCGCTGCACCGTTGGTGAGCCCGGCCGGGAGTGGGTACCACCCGGTGGTCATCTCGCCGTTATTGCGCTCGGCGCTGTGGTCGTCCCGAGCCACGAGGCTGCCCCACACCTGCGCCGCACCGGGCCCCTGCGGGCGGTTGCCGTCGAAGAAACCGGCGCCGGTCACGAAACCGTCCGGCGCCGGTGGCGCGGGCAGCCCGGCTACCGGGGAGAGCGGCTCGGCGGTGGCTGGGTCGAGTACCTGCACGACACCGGCGGCACCGCACTGTTGCCCGGTCGGGTCGGCGAAGCCCTGGGCCCAGATCGACTCCCGGGGCACGCCCTCGACGGCGGCGGCCCCGAACGTGCCGACCGTGTAAACGGTGGTGCCCACGAGCGAGGCCACGACGACGACCGGCACCGCTTGCAGGGCACGCAGCCGCAGGTCCCGGGCACCGAGCAGGCATCCCGAGACGACCAGCGCGAGTCCCACGACGACCACGGCGAACCCCCAGAGCAGGGGGCTGTCCAGGGAGACGTTGCGCACCGCAGGCGGCAGGTTCGGCCGGTGGACCCCCTCCAGCCAGGCGTAGGGCCACTGGTTCGGGCCGTGCCAGGCGAGTGCGATCGCGACGACGAACGAGGTCCCGGCGGCGGCGAGCACACCGAGGGGCAGCCGCCCGTCCGGTAGCACGCGCCGCACCAGCGGTACCGCCAGCACCAGCATCAGCGCCAGGAACACCGGACCGACGCCGGAGAGTGCGCCGAAGTGGTGGCTCCACTTCGACGGGGTGAGCCAGAGCGCGGCGAAGGCGAGCGCGGTGGCCGACCCGGCCAGCCACAGCGGCGTCGGCAGAGCGATCCGGCGTGCGTGCGCTGCGGCGGCGAGCACGACGAACCAGACGAGCGCGACCAGGCACGCCAGCACCGCGGCCCGCTTGGCGAAGTTGCCCATCGGGATCTGGTTGAGGAGAAAGCCGTAGCGCTGGATCTCTGTGGTCCACCCCTCCTGGTTCTGAATGGAGAGGAAGAGCGCCTGACCGCGGAGGAAGTCACGCAGCGCTCCGTCGGCGAAGGCCATCAGCGGCGCGACCATGCCGCCGGACACCACGGCCAGCGTGCGTAACGCTGTCCCCGTGCGGTCGCCGATCACCCGCACCAGCGGCCAGAGTAGCGGCAGCCCGGCGAGTAGCGGAGCGAACAGCGTGAACCCGGTCGGGTGCGCGGTGAATCCTAGGCCGGCCAGCGCGAACGCGAGCCAGGCGAACGCGAGCCGCTGCCTGCGGGCCGCGGTGAGGACGGCGAGTAGCGTGGCCGCACCGCACATCGCCACCACCGTCTCGGGCCGCACGCCCATGTCCTGCGGAACCCACCACGCCAGGAACGCCACGGCGAGCACAGCGGCCGCGGCCGCCCGCACACCGTCACCCGGCGGCGCCCACTGCGCCATCGCGGCCACGACATAGCGGCGCAGCACCACCCAAGTGAGGATGCCGAAGGCGGCGGCCGGGATCCGCTGTTGCACCACGGCGTCGCCCGCGAGCTGCTGCCACCAACCCAGTGCCTGGTAGAACCAGGTGAACGGGGTGAAGTTCTGATCGTAGAGCTGATAGTAGTTGCCGACCTCACCGGAGATCACCGAGTTGCGCGCCATCGCGGCGTAGTAGCCGTCGTCGTCGGTGGCCGGGGCCACGAACATCCAGAACACGATCATCGCGGGCACCACGGCGTCGACGAGCCGCGGCCATCCGGGCTGCCACACCCGCGGCGCCCTGGGCGCCCGGGGTGCCGACCGATCCAGCCGCCACAGCAGCGCCGCCGTGGCGAGCAGGGCCCCTACCAGCGTCCAGGTCAGAACGCTTTTGAGGGGTGTGGGGCTGCTGGTGAATTCGTCGTCCACCCGCAGCTCGACGGCCAGCCCCCCCGTCGGCAGGGTCGTCACCGAGGTGGCCAGGACGTCGACGTCCGGGAGCTGCTCCGCGGGGGTGCGCGCGAGCTCGGCGCCGTCCCGGCTGATGATGAGCTTGGCGTTGCGCGGCCCGGCGAAGGCGGTCAGGTCCGGCGCGGCGGGATCGGCGGGGTCCGGCGGCGGGCCGACGAAGCTGGGCAGGCCGCCGCTCGCACCGGTGATCCGGTACGCGCACGAGCTTGCGCCGAGCGGCTCGTCGAGCAGCAGCCGGTCCAGCGCGCGGACCTGGAGCCGATCCTGGCGGGCGCTGACGACCATCCCGGTCGTTGCGGCGGACAGGGACTCCGGGCGCGCGGTCGAGACCACGACGCCGCCATTGGCCTGCGCCAGCCGGGCGACGTCGCAGCTGAACCGGATGTCGAGGGCCAGTGGCCGGTAGGCGGTCAGCGACAGCAGTGTCGACTCCGGTCGGGCGGGGTCGCGGGGCCAGCTCACCGTCGGCTCGTTGACCGACACCGGGGCGAAGGGCAGCAGTGCCGCGCAGACCACGGCCACGAGTGCCGTGAGCCCGGCGAGCAACGCGATGCCTGGGCGACGGGTGACGGGCGGCGGGGCAGGGGGGGCGTCGTCCCCGACCGGTACCGCGACGTCCTCCCGCACGGAGTCGGACACGTCAGTCACGGCTGACCATGCTGTCAGCCGGGTCAGGAAGCACATGCGGTGGGCCCACCCACTGAGTCCCCGATTCGGACCGAGAGTCCCCGAGTCGGACCGACCTTCTATAGTGGCCCCGATGCGGAGCCAACTGACCGACGTCGCGCACCGGTGGACTGCGCTCGGCGACGAGGATCCCCTGTGGGCCGCGCTGACCAACGCTGGCAAAGGCGGTCGATGGGACGTCGGCGAGTTCTTGCGCAGTGGCCGCATCGAGGTCGATGCGGTGCTCACGCTGCTGTCCCGCCGCGGCGTCAGCCCGACGATGGGCACTGCTCTCGACTTCGGCTGCGGTCCTGGCCGGCTCACCGCTGGCCTGGCCGCCGCCGGATTCGTCCGGGTGATCGGGGTCGATCTCTCGCCGACGATGCTGGCCAAGGCCAGCGAGATCGTCGACGACCGGCGCTGCGAGTTCCTGCTCAACGACGGCACCGATCTGACGTCGATCCCCAGCGGCACTGTTGATCTCGTTTACACCTGCCGGGTGCTCCAGCACATGTCACCGACGCTGTCCCACGGCTACATCCGCGAGTTCCTCCGGATCGCCGCACCTGGCGCGATCGTGGTGTTTCAGCTGCCGTCCGAGCCGGTCGATGGCCCGGTCGGCATCGTGCTCAAGCTGCTGCCGACAGCGGTGCTCAACCGGCTACGCAAGGGGATGCAGATGCACGGCACCGGTCCGGCCGTCGTCACCCGGCTGGTGGCCGCGGCCGGGGGCGTCACGGTGTCGATCGAGGAGGACGCCAGCGCCGGACCGCGCTGGCGCAGCTACCTCTATGTGGTCCGCGCGATGAGCTGACCGCTCGGCCCGGTGGGACCCGAACCACCCGAACCACCCGGACCGCAGCGGTAGCTGCATAATCCCGATCGTCTTCGATCACGTCGTGGAGGTATAGAGCCCTGGCTAGCACTCCCGGTTCCCGCTCGCGAACGCTCGGGCTGGTCGGTCTGGGCATCGTGGCCTCCGGCTTGCTGGTCAACGTGTACCTGGCCATCGTCGCCCGGAGCCTGCCTGCGGCCGAGTACGCATACTTCGGCGCTTTCTGGGCGTTGGCCCAGGTTGCGGGCTTTGGGATGTTCCTTTCCGTCGAGCAGGAGACGGCCCGGCTGCTGCAGACTCCGGGCCGCCCGCTCGGTGTGCTGCGGGCGGCGCTGTTCACCGCAGCCACGATGGCGCTCGCCCAGCTCGCGGTGGTCGCGTTGGGATGGCCGCTGCTGTCGCGGGCGTTCGGTGAACACGCCAGTGCCGTCGTCGCGCTGGGCGTGCTCTGCCTGGTCTCAGCCGGGCAGTTCGTGGTGCGCGGGGCGTTGATCGGCATGGACCGGATGGGCCGCCACGCCGCCATCATGGTTCTCGACGCCGTACTGCGGGTCGGTTTCGCGATGCTGGTCGCCGTCCTGGTCGCCGATCCGGGCAGTGTGGGTTTCGCCTGGACGCTGGTCGCCGCGATCGGGCTCGCGCATGCACCCCAGTTGTTGTCGCTGTTACGCAGGCGAACGCGAGCCAGTATCGAGCCCGATCCGGCGGCCGGATGGCTCAGACCGCGCGCGGTGGGGTCCGCGGTCGCGCCGCTGCTGCTCGGGTCACTGTGCGCGCAGCTGCTGCTGAACGGCCCGCCGGTGCTCGTGCCCGTGCTCGCGCAGTCCGCGCCGGACGCCACGCGGGCGGGACAGTTCCTCGCGGTGTTCACCCTCACCCGAATCCCGCTGTTTCTCGTGGTGCCGCTGCAGACCGCCCTGCTGCCGATGTTCACCGCGACCCTGCACTCCGGGAACCGGGCGGCGCTGTTCCGCGTAGTGCGAAGGATCTCACTCGGGCTGCTGGCGTTGGGCGTCGCCGCCGTGGGGGCAGGGCTGCTGGCCGGACCCTGGCTCATCAGGCTGATCTTCGGTGCCCGGTACGTGCTCCCGGCCGGGCACGTCGCGCTGCTCGCTGCGGGCGTGGCCGCTTATATCGGTCTGGTGCTCGTCACACAGGTGCTGGTGGCCTCGGCGCGCCATCGGCTGGTGGGGTGGAGCTGGCTGTCCGGGCTGGTCGTCGCCAGCCTCGTCCTGGCAGTGGTGCCGGATCTGCTGCTCCGCGCCGAACTGGCCTTCTTCCTCGGCTCGATGGCCGGGTGGCTGGTCGGCACCGCACTGGTGTTGACCGAACGACGAGAGCGAGTGCTGCAGAATGTCACCTGAACCCCGCCATGACGATCTCGTCATCGCGCTCACCTACTACGCGCCGTACGTATCCGGACTGACGAACATGGCGCGCGACATCGCCGAGGGTCTCGCTGCCCGGGGCCGTCGCGTCACAGTTGTGACCAGTCGCTACGACTCGTCGCTGCCGCACATCGAGGAGATCAACGGGGTGCGCGTGCTGCGCGCCCCGGTGCTTGCGCAGCTCGGTCGCGGGGTCATCAGCCCGCAGCTGGTGCTGCAGGCGCGTTCCACGATCGCGCGGGCGACGGTGGGTGCGCTGCAGTTGCCGATGCTCGAGGCCGGCGCGATCGCGTTCGGTCTGCGCACCCCGCTGGTGGCGACCTATCACTGCGATGTCACGCTGCCGCCAGGCATGATTAACAACATGCAGCGCCTGGTCGTCGACGCCTCGAACCGGTTGGCGATGCGGCGCGCTGCCGCGGTGGCCGTCACCAGCGAGGACTACGCCCGGCACAGCCGGATGTGGCCTTCGATCGAGCCGTCGATGGTGGTCGTCGCGCCGCCTTGCCCGCCGCCACCGCCGGGTGAGCCGACCTATCGGGAGACCGACGGGCTGCACGTCGGCTTCCTCGGTCGGATCGTGCGCGAGAAGGGCCTGGAGTACCTGGTCCACGGGTTCCGCGCGCTGCCCGACCCCGACGCCCGGCTGCTCATCGGCGGCGACTTCACCCGTGTCGTGGGCGGCAGCGTGATCGACCAGGTGCGGGCTGCGATGGGTGACGACCCGCGCATCCGGCTGCTCGGTTTCGTGCCCGAGGATCGGATCGGCGATTTCTACGCCTCCCTCGACGTGTTCACGTTGCCGAGCGTCAACGCGTTCGAGGCGTTCGGGATCGTGCAGGCTGTCGCCATGCTCGCTGGCGTCCCCGTCCTGTCCAGTGACCTTCCCGGGGTCCGTCAGCCCGTGGCCCAGACCGGTTTCGGCACCGTCATCCCGCCCGCCGACGCCAACGCGATCACCGCTGCCCTGCGAGCCCTGCAGGCTGACCCGCCGGACCGGGTCAAGGGCGCCGCACGGGCGCACGAGGCGTTCTCCGTCTCGGCCGTGCTCGACGGCTACGAGGTGCTGCTGGACAAGGCGGCTCACTACGGCAGGTCCACGCGGTGACCACCGATTTCGAGCCGAGCCGGGGTGAGCCCGACGACTACGACGCGGCCTACTACGACGGCAACGGGCAAGCGGGCGACCGCCCGGCGCTGCGCTGGTACGTCCGGATGGTGCGCCGTTACCTCGGCTCTGGCCCCTACCTCGACTTCGGTTGCGGCACCGGGCACCTGCTACGGCGGCTGTCCGAACATGGCTCAGCCTCCGGATTCGAAATCTCGGCGTACTCGGCGGAGTTGTCGCGGCAGACGGCGCCCGACTCCCCGGTGTACACCACGCTCGCCGACATCCCGAGCGGTGCCTTTCGCGGTCTCACCGCGATCCATGTCCTCGAGCATCTCGACGACGAGACGGTCAGCGCGGTGCTGGCGTGCTGGCGACGGGTGCTGGTGCCGGAAGGGTGCGCGCTCGTCGTCATGCCCGATCCGGCGGGACGGGCCTGCGCGCTGTCCGGTGCGGGATGGACCGGCTACCAGGACCCCACTCACATCAATCTCAAACCGCACGACGCCTGGCGTGAGCTGTTCACCACAGCCGGGTTCACCGTACTACGGGAGGGCAGCGACGGGTTGTGGAACGTGCCGTACCGCAGGCTGCCGAAGCTTCTCGACGCGGTGCTTCACGCGGTGCCTTCGCTCACGCAGTTCCTCGCCGGGCGGCTGTTCCTCAAGCCTGGTTCGGGGGAGTCGTCGGTGTTCGTGGTGCGGAATCCCACTTCTTCCGCTCTGTAGCAGGGGTGGCCTGTAGCGACCTCCGGGTCAACCGACCGGGCGGGTCAACCGACCGGGTCGAGCCCGGTGACCCGTGCGTGGCCGGTGGTGTGCCAGCCAGTGACGCTGTGCTCGGCAACGACGGGAGTCGGCTGGGTGAGCGGCTCGTTCGGAATCCAGCGGTAGAGTTGGGCGGGGTCACGGATCGGGTCGCCGCGCAGGTAGGTCGCCATCCGTTGCTCGGTGACCAGTTGCCGGGGTGCGGCGAAGGAGCCGCCGAACCCCGGTGAGTAGGTGATCGCCGCTGCCGGGTCGGTCGCTGGCGGCGCGACGCGCCACTGCGCGAGCCCGGCAGTGCCCAACCGCAGTGGCTCCGGGGTGAGGCAGGGGAACAGGAACGCGACCGGCCAGTCGAGGATCGCGGCGCTGCCCGCGGGCAGGATGTCGGTCATCGGCGTCAGCCGGGGCACGCGGGGCAGTGACGTGAGCGCGGGCACGCGGGCACCTGCCGTCGGTGCCTTGGCCACGAGCCGGACGGCGTCGGCACCGGCCGGGGCCGGCGCCCGGGTGTCGCGGGGCTCGACGCTGTCCGGGCTCAGGCGACGCCGCTCCAGGACGCGGTCGCCGTCGGCGCCGAACTCCAGGTACAGGGCGTCGCCCGGCTGCGCGGTGCCCGACGTCGTCACGACCACCGGGAGGGCGCCGCCGCGCTGCTCGGCGTCGAGGGTGAACCAGGCGGTGGTCGTCGTGCCCGCGACCGCGATCCCGGGCAGCGTACGGCCGCCGACGTCGACCGGACGGATCGCCCGCAGGCTCGGCGCTGGCCCAGGGCGCGCGGGCAGCAGCCCGGCGGCCGGGTCGGTCTCCACCGCCAGCAGGCGCTGCAGGCCGCACGGCTCGCCGCGCAGTGTCGCGACTGCGTCGGAGGCGAGGGTGTAGCTGTCGCGGTGCTCGATCGCGGTCCGGGCGAAGCCCAGGACCTGCAGCGCCAGCACCGCCGCCAGCCCGACAGCCACCAGCGGCGCCGGGGTGGGCACCCACCGCGGCGCCGGGACGGTTAAGGCCCCGCCGGCCCGCAGCCAGGCCGAACGCCCGAGCAGTCCGAGCACGAGCGCGCCGCCCCCGACGAGTGCGATCTTCGCCGCCGATACGCCCGCCACCTGCGGGGCCACGGCGGAGAAGGTCAGGTCGAACCAGCCCGACGCGTAGGGCCAGGTGTTGTACCCGGCCAGCACGAGGGCGCCGACGACGGTCACCGCACCGAGCCCGGCGAGCAGCGCCTGCGGCCGGCCCCGCAGCGCGGCGGCCGACCACGTCACCAGGCCCAGCACGAGCACGGCCGCGCCGTAGCCGGCGAGGCCGCCGAAGTGCTGGGTCCACTTCGTCGGGCTGAACGTCATGACGGCCAACCCGAGTATCAGCCCGAGTACCAGGCGACGGGCCAGCCCGGTGGCGATGCCGGTGGTCCGCGAGCGTCGTAGCGACCACGCCACCCCGGCCACCGCCAGCAGGGTGCACAGCACCGCGGCCCGGCGGCCGATCGAACCCTGGAACGAGGCGGGCTCGAGCAACGTCGTGTAGCGCACCAGCTCCTGGTGCCACGGCTGGCCCCCGCCGATCAACCTGCGCACCCGGGTGGCCTCGAGTGTCCCGGCGAGGCTCTGGTCGTACACCATCAGCAGCACTGCCGACGCCGGCGCGGCCAGGAGCACCGCTACCAGCGGCAGCACGTGCAGGTCACGGCGTGCCCGCAGCAGCCGCAGCACCGGCAGCGCGGCGGCCAGCAGCGGCGTGAACGCGATCATCCCGCCCGGCGTCAGCGCCGCCGTCGCCCCGGCCAGCAGCAGCGCGACAGCGAGCGGCAGTACCCGGCGGGTGGCCAGCGCCCGCTCGAGGGCGAGGAAGACCGCGAGCCCGCCGACGGCCACCCACGGCTCGGGCCGCAGGCCCAGGTTGAACGGGATCCACCAGACGGTGAACGCGAGCGCGGCCAGCCAGCGCACCGACGGGCGCGCGGCGAACCGGCCCAGCCGGGGCAGCACCAGCCGCGACAGCAGTCCCCAGCACAGCAGCCCCAGCAGCGTGGACGGCAGTCGCATCCACAGGGTGGAGGAGGAGATCAGCGACCACAGGTAGTACAGGTCGTAGAACCAGCTGAACGGGGCCTCGGGTGCGTTGAGCCAGCGGTAGACGTTGCCGATGAGGCCGTTGCTGCCGCGGCTGCGGACGATGCCGGCGATGTAGCCGTCGTCCACGGTGATCGAGCCGATCAACCACCACAACCCGAGCACCGCCGCCACGGCGCCGTCGGCCGGACGGGGAGCCACCAGCGCCGGGGCAGCAGCCGCACGGATGCCGTCGCCGCGCGGTCGGCCCGGCGCAGCGCCACGAGCATCCCGAGCAGCGCGAGCCCGCAGACGGCACCGAGCGCGGCTTTGAGCGGGGAGATGGTCGTCTGGAAGCGGGTGTCCGCGGTCAGTTCCAGCCCGACGCCGGACGGCGCCTCGGTGAACGCGCCCGCGACGTCGGGCCGCACGTCGCCGTTTCGGGTGTGCACCGGCGCGCCGTCGAGGAGCACGGTGGTCCGCGTGGGGTCGGAGACGACGGTGACCGTGCAGTCCCCGACCGGCAGCGCGACCCCACCCAGGTTCACGCCGGCGCTGATGACCTGTAGCTCGTCGCCGGAGGTCGTGATCCGCAGACCGGACAGCGGTTCGGCGGCCGGGTCCGGACGCGGCGCCACGGTGGACAGCAGGACCCGCCCGCCGTCGCGAGCATTCGCACACTCCACCGCCGCGGTGAGCGCGACGGGCTGGTAGGGCAGCAGCGGGATCGCGGCCGCCCCGTCGGTCGCCGTCCAGGTGTAGCGGACCTCGGGCTGCTGCACGGGGGCGAACGGAAACGCCACGGCGGCCAGCGCGGCGATCAGCCCGAGTACGAGCACGAACCGCCCGCGCGTCCCGGATCGGGCAACCCCCGGAGCGGGGGTCGCGGCGCGGTCGCTGGGGGCTGTCCAGCTCAGGCGGGGTCGCCGAGCGGGCGGGCGAGAGCACGGGGCAACCCTATCGACCAATGATCGCGCTGGAGATGGCCTTCGGCTGTCGGGCTGATTTGGTGCGCTGTGGGCGCCTACACTGGCCGGTGAAAATGTCGATCACCAGTGGCTGATGGTGGCGGCGGCGGGGTACGGTGACGACTTCGCCCGGAGCCGGGCGCTATGTCATCTCATGGCCGCTGGCGTTTACCTGCGTGCCCGGGATCCTGATGCGGCCGTCGCGGTCAGCAAGGGAGGGCTCCTCGGTGTCCGAACGAGCGGGATTCGCTCGGTCCGGGTGGAGGGTTTCGCGACGGACCTTCAGAAGGTCGCCCGACCGTTCCAGCATCGCCCCGACATCCAAGAGATGATCAGCAGCCTTGCCCTCGTCGTCTAGCGACTCGAATCCCGGTATGTAACCACGTCGGGGCCGAACGGCCGGTTCGCACCCTGATATGTGTCCATATCGGGGTGCGTGAGCCGGCTCTGCGGGCGGGTGGGGTTCAGTGGGCCCGGCGGGTGGCTATTCGGGCGAGCCGTCCAGCTCTCGGGCGGCTCGTGTCCGTGGGCCTGGGTGGGGACTGCGGCGCCGCGTCGCCTGTGCCAGCTGGTCGTCGACCTGAGGCTGGCTCCAGGCGCATCCGCCAGCGGTGTCGGTCAGGGCGGCTACCACGGGAAGGGACTTCTTGCGGCAGCGCAGGGTCCGTATGGACCGGCTTACCGGTCACGGACGGGTCGCCCCAGATGCCCAGAAGATCATCCACGTGCTGGAACGCCAAGCTCTGGTGCGCACCGAAGCCGCGCAAGTGCTCGACTCACGCATTGATGACATCGACCGAGTACCCGAGCTGAGCCCGCAGGCTGCGCAGCAGTTCACTGCTCGCCGAGGTGCCCAACCCGGTGGGGCCACCGTGCTGGTGCGGAGGCGTCCGATAGCGTCGGAGTAGCGAAGATTCTACGTACCGGTCGCACAACACATGCCACTCGAGAATGCCGACCATCCAGTCCTGCAGCCCGGCCACGTAGGCATCCAAGGCGGTCCGAGCGTCCGCAGCCAGATCGAACTCGTCGACAAGAGCGGGAAGCTCGGTCGCGAGAATGTGCTCGAACTGCCGCAGGCGCGCGGTCATCAGGTCGTTGACCACCGAGGTCGCCTGCGGGCGATCCAGGTCGAGAAATTTCTGCACGACCAGTACACCGTTGTGCAGCTCACCTTCGAACTCGATCTCTTTCTGGTAGGAGAAGATGTCGTTCGTCAAGCAGGCGTAGTCCTTAGCCGAGTTCTCGAGACCGCGTATCGCCCTGGTGTGAAAGATCTCTGAGGGGAGCTCGCCGGCCCGGGTGATGCGGGCCAAGCTCATCGTGAGATCTGAGCCGAAGGTCTTGCGCCGCATCTCGATATAGTCGACCGGGTCGGGAATCCGGTGTTGGAGCTGGTTCGCGAGCTCCCACAACCAGCTCGACGTCATGGTCTCGACGGCCTGCCGGAACTGTTGCCGCTGCTCGATGGTCATCGGGGACGCCGTGCGGATCCACAGGTCGGCTAGGCCCGTTTCGAGGGGGTTGGTCGGCGGTGGCACGACGCCGCAGTACAGCGGCATGAACGCCGACAGCCGGGCGGTGAGCACCTTCGCTCCCGCGATGTTGCGGGTACTCCCGAAGACCACCGGGTAGTAGTCGTCGCCATAGGTCCCCCAGGTCAGCCAGGCCGACGACAGATCGAGCTCGGGACCGGACGCCTCTGGATGAATCCGGGCGGCACAGACCGCGAAGTCGAACGACGCCAGCTCCGTCTCGTTCCAGATACCGAAGTCAGTGCCTGAGAGCGGCTCGAGCATACCCATCTGACGGGCCCAGTCAATGCAATATTGACGGGCCCGGTCCTGGTTGGCGTTGACCCGTGCCGAGTACGGCATGTAGAAGTCGGGGAGGGCACCTGGCCCGACCGCTGTGTACGGTACGTGGGTATGATTCGTGAACCGTCGTAGTCCCAAGGAGCTGGGTGACAGCCTGACCTGTGCGGCCGAGGTGCCCAATCCGGTGGGTCCGCTGAGCAGTCGCTCCACGGCCGACAGCTCACGCTTCGTCGTGTCGTTCATGTAACGGCTCGACCGCAGGTGCCACTCGTGCCCACCTGATTGCCAGTCCTGCAGGCCCTTGATGTAGAGCAGCACGCTCTCGCGTTCCAGCACGTTCAGACCGCACTCCTCGAAGAGGGGCGGTAACTCGGTGAGTGCGGTGTTCTCAAACTGGTGTAGGCGAGAGGTCAGGATGTCGTTGGTCAGATCTGCGGCGTGTTGCGGACCGACGTTCAAAAATCGTTCCAGTACCAGGACGCAGTTGTTGAGTTCACCTTCGTCCTGGGTCTCCCGCTCGTAGGAGAAAAGGTCGTTGCGTAGATGCACACCGTCGGCGAACGTGTCCTTGAGGACACGCATCGGACGCGTGTCCGCAATCCTGGGCGGAATCTCGACGAATGCAGCGTGCTCCACCAGGTCGGCCGACCATGGGGCGCCACCGACCTTCCGGCGCATCTCGATGTACTCGATCGGGTTCGGAACGCGTGGGCTGCTGATGTTGGAGAGTTCCCACGTCGATTCATCGAGGAGATTCTTGGTGCTCTGGAAGAACCGTTGACGCCATTCCAATGATCTTGTGGGGACTGTCCGTGACCACAAGTCGATCAGTCCGCGCTCGATCGCGTTGGTCGGCTCCGGTGGTGAGGGGGCGGCGGGGTCTAGTGGCATGAACAGGGGTAGCCGGTCGAGGTACTCCTTGCCCCCGGCCTGATCCTGGCTGCGTTTGTAGACCTCCAAAAAGTGATCGTCGAAGTAGAATACCCAGACGTACCAGTCGGTCACCAGGTCGAGCTCGCGGCTGGGCGCGTCGGGGTGGGTGTAGGAGGTGAGCAGGGCGAAGTCCATGGAGTCGAACTTGCGCTCGTCCCAGATCGTCACGCCGGGCGCGTCCTCTGGGGAGTCCAGCATCCCCATTTCCCGGGCCCACACCTTGGTGTGCTCGCGTGCCGTGTCCAAGCGCGGGTTCAGTCGAGCGGGATACGGCATGTAGAAATCTGGCAGCTTGAAGGGCTGCATGATCTGGCCTGACCTTCCCGGTGCTCTTCGCTAGCTCTCCCGCCCGATTTCGACGTTGTCCAGGATGCCGAGTGCGTCGGGGATCAGGACCGCAGCGGAGTAGTAGGCACTGACCAGATAAGAGATGATGGCTTTCTCGTCGATACCCATGAAGCGAACGTTCAAGCCGGGCTGGACCTCGTCGGGGATCCCGGTCTGATGCAAGCCGATCACGCCTTGCTTCTCCATGCCGGTGCGGAGCAGGAGGATCGAGCTGGTGCGGGTCGGGGTGACGGGGATCTTGTTGCAGGGCAGCAGCGGCACGCCGCGCCAGGTGGGCACCATGTGCCCGTACAGGTCGATGCTCTGCGGATAGACACCCCGACGACTGCACTCCCGACCGAACGCCGCAATGGTGCGCGGATGGGCCAGGAGGACGTCCGGGTCCTTCCATACCGTGGCCAGCAGTTCGTCGAGGTCGTCGGGGGTGGGTGGGCCGGTGCGGGCGTGGATGCGTTGTCTCAGGTCGGCGTTGTGTAGTAGCCCGAAGTCACGATTGTTGATCATCTCGTGTTCCTGGCGTTCCCGCAGCGCCTCGATGGTCAGCCGCAGCTGCTGCTCCACCTGGAGGGTTATTCAGCCGTATGTATAGAAGTGCAAAGCGACGACAGTAGAAATGGTCTCCTGGAATGTAGTAATCGGGCGACGGTAGTCGGTGTGCAGGATTCGCCAGGTCTTGAAGT
>Ga0136617_10000285_pt1 | contig 40759 bp, 22 predicted proteins | sample AntDrymUQ3222106_2_FD_129672 | JGI IMG/M metagenome (GOLD analysis project Ga0136617, IMG submission 129672) | Polar desert sand microbial communities from Dry Valleys, Antarctica - metaG UQ322 (21.06) | ecosystem: Environmental > Terrestrial > Soil > Desert | place: Antarctica: Dry Valley... | reverse complement strand
TGCTCACCGCCGCGTCGGTGTAAGAAGTCGTCGCGACGCCGGTCGCGACGCTAGTGTACGGCCCCCCGGAAACGGTCGCGCGTTTGACGTTGTAGCTGGTCGCGCCCGAAGAAGCTGTCCACGAGAGTGTGACCTCCGCGTTGCCCGCCGAAGCACTCAGGCCGGTCGGCGCAGCCGGCGCATTTCCTAAAGTGGTAGCATTCGCCTCGTTGGAGTAGCCAGAATCGCCGACCGTGTTGTAGGCGCGGACGCGGTAGATGTACTGCGTTGTCGCACTCAGCGCCAGGTCGCTATATGTCATGGTGTTGGCGCTGACGGTGGCGATCTGCGCGAAGGTTCCAGCTACACCTGTTTTTCTTTCAATCTTAAAGCCCGTCTCATTCACGCTATTGTCCGTCCACGAGAGATTGACTTGGCTTGAGGAGGCGGCATTGGCCGTCAGTCCCGATGGGGCGGTGGGCGCAGTGTCGGCGGTCGTCGCGCTGGCCTCATTGGAGTAGCCACTGTTGCCGGCGGTGTTGTAGGCGCGAACTCGGTAGAGGTATTGCATGCCGGCCGCCAGCCCCGCCGTATCCTGATAAGTAGTCACGCCCGTCGTGACCGTACCGATCTCCGCGAAAGTGCCGGTGGCGCCCGTCTTCCGCTCGACCTTAAACCCGCTCTCATCGTTCGAGTTGTCGGCCCACGCTAAATTGATCTGGCTGGAGGAGACAGCACCCGCCGTCAGTGCGCTCGGAGCCGCGGGCGGCGCGGGAGTCGCCTGCGTCGTCGCCTGCGCTGTGTTCGAGTAGCCGGAGTCGCCGCCGGAGTTGAACGCGCGCACGCGGTAGAGGTACGTGGTGTTTTCCGCCCGCCCCGTGTCGCTGTAGGCGGAGACGTTGGCGTTCACTTGTGCGACCTGCGCGAAGGTCGTGCAACCCGCGCCCTGACAGCGCTCGATCTTGAAGCCGTCCTCGTTGTTTGAGTTATCCGTCCACGTCAAGTTGATTTGACTGGAGGAGACGGCCGTGGCTGCTAAAGTGCTCGGTGGAGACAGCGGCGGCGGAGCAGGCGTGGCCGTCTCAGCGGTGTTTGAATATGTCGAGTCACCACCGGTATTAAAGGCGCGGATACGATAGGCATAAGGTGTACTGCTTAATAGTTCCGTGTTGTTAAAGCTAGTGACGCCTGCGCCCACCTGTGCAACTTGGGCGAAGTTCGTGCAGCCTGTGCCCTGGCAGCGTTCGATCTTGAAGCCGGTTTCATCAGTTGAGTTATCTGTCCATGATAAATTGATCTGGCTGTTAGAGGCCGCAGTGGCCGCTAAATTGCTTGGCGCTGCTGGTGGTGGCGGCAGCGGCGTAGCTACTTCAGCCGTATTTGAATAGGCCGAATCCCCGCTGCTATTAGACGCACGCACGCGGTAGGCATAGGTTGTGCTGGCCGTGCGCCCCGTGTCACTGAAAGCAGTGGTATCTGCATTTGCCTGAGCAATCTGGATGAAGTTCGCGCAGCCTGCGCCCTGGCATCGCTCGATCTTGAATCCGTTTTCGTTGTTTGAGTTATCCGTCCACGACAAATTGATCTGTGTACTGGATACGGCGGTCGCCGCCAGGTTACTCGGAGCTATCGGTGGAGTAGCGGGTGTAGTGGCCTCACTAGTGTTAGAAAAGGCCGAATCACTATTACCATTGAAGGCACGCACGCGATAACGGTAACTCGTGCTGGCCGCTCGACCAGTATCGTTGTAGCTCGTTATGTTCGCGCCCGTCTGCGCGATCTCGGCGAAGTCTGTGCAAGCCACCCCCGTACATCGCTCGATCTTAAATCCGATTTCGTTGTTTGAGTTGTCCGCCCACGTCAAGTTGATTTGACTGGCCGAGACGGCCGTGGCTACTAGAGTGCTTGGCGCCGCCGGCGGAGGTGGAGCAAGCGTAGCTGCTTCCGCGGTGTTTGAATATGTCGAATCTCCGCCGTTATTAAACGCACGCACACGGTAGGCGTAAGTTGTGCTGCTTGCCAGTTCCGTGTTGCTAAAACTGATGACGCCTGCGCCGACTTGGGCGATCTGGACGAAGTTTGTGCAGCCCATACCTTGACAGCGTTCAATCTTGAAGCCGCTTTCATTAGTTGAGTTATCCGTCCACGAGAGATTGATTTGACTGGCGGAGGCCGCCGTCGCCGTCAGAGTGCTTGGAGGTGCCGGCGGATTAACAAGCGTCGTCGCCGAGCTAGTGTTGGAGTAGCCGGAGTCGCCGCCGCTGTTGAAGGCGCGGATGCGGTAGACGTAAGTCGTGCTAGCCGCCCGCCCCGTGTCGCTGTAGGCAGTGGCGTTGGCGTTGGTCTGCGCGACCTCCGTAAAGTTCGCGCAGCCCGCGCCTTGGCAGCGCTCGACCTTGAAGCCGCTCTCGTCGCCGGAGTTGTCGGCCCACGCGAGGTTAATCTGAGTGGCGGAGGCGGGCGCAGCTATTAGGTTGCCCGGCGCTGCCGGGGGAGGCGGGGCAGGCGGGCCAGGCGTTGTCGCATTCACCTCTGCGGAATAATCGGAAGCACCACTCCCGTTGAAGGCGCGCACGCGGTAATAGTAGGTGATAGATGCGCTGGCCGTGGTGTCATTATAGCTAATGGCGTTTGCCGCTGTTGTGGCAATCTCTGCGTAAGTGCCGGTGATGCCGGTCTTACGCTCGATCTTAAATCCATTTTCATTACTCGAGTTGTCGGCCCACGCGAGGTTGATCTGGCTAGAAGAGACGGCGGTTGCAACGAGGTTGCTCGGAGCCGCAGGCGGAGGCGGAGGCGGAGTGGTCACCCCACTAATGTTGGAATACCCTGAATTGCCAGTGCTATTGAAGGCGCGCGCGCGGTAGCGGTACGTAGTATCTGCCGTCCTACCTGTATCGTTGTAGGTGACGACGTTGGCGCCAAGCTGTGCGACCTGCGCGAAGTTCGTGCAATTAGCACCTTGGCAGCGCTCGATCTTGAAGCCGTCCTCGTCGCCCGCAGTGTCCACCCATGCAAGGCTGATCTGGTTAGAGGAGACAGCCGTTGCCGATAAGTTTGTCGGGGCGGGTGGCTTCTTTGCGGGAGCTGATGAGCCGTGCGGCGCGACAAGCGCGAGACTGAGTACGGCGCAGAATAACAGGACAGGTGAGACAGACGTAAAGCGCTTCAGGTATTTCATGGGCAAGTTCCGATCAGATTCGAGCTCCTGTCGCAGTCCGCGGCGCTTACGGCGATGCTCTACAATTGCAGTGCAGATAAGTGGAGAGCTGCGATGTTAGCAAGTCCTGTCTCCAATGGCCAGCGGCTGGAGCGGGGCCTATCCTTTATCTGTTGGGACCAAACGGCGAACTACAAAAGCTTCCGGTAAATCTTTGCGACTACTCTTGTAACCTCACGCTAGCTTGATGAAGAAACCTGCAGGGTGTAAGTCGAGGAGAGATCAAAGCGAGTTTACATCTGCCCGGTTGATGCTGTTGCGTGTGCTCTTTGGAGGCAGGCGCTCAATTTTTCAGCCAGAATTCCCACATGAGGCTCTTCTCTCATCGTGCCGTGATCCCCGGGGACGACATGAACTTCCAATCCATCGGCAGCTACCTCACCCCAGCCTAGCCGAGTGTCATTGTCAGCCAGGACAGGAGCCTCGCCGGCCCAGAAGAGGGTGATCCGTCCGGGATAAATTTGGGGTACGTATTCTCTTTCGGCCTGGGTGCAAGCGTTCCAGATCTTTCCGATTATAGGAGTGGCGAAGCCATCGAGATTCTGAATCTCTGCATGAGGCTCGGCTGCAACTTTCCAGATTTTTCTGCTGATCCTCACCTTGATACCCTTCATTCTGGTAAGGATGTATTTCTTAGTCTTAAGTTGCTTAAGCTCAGCCCACTGACGCTCGATTATTGCAACGTAAGGATCGACACTGGAATGGGAGGATTTGGGATAAGGCATAAATTTAGGACGACCCGGGAAGTCGGTATTGAACAGCGCCAGCAAGGGCACCTTATCTCCTTGCGCATGTAGCTGTTGCGCCATCTCGAAGGCCACTATGCCTCCGAAGGAAACTCCGCCCAGATAGTAAGGCCCCTCAGGTTGGATGATGCGTAGCTCCGTGATGTAATGCGCCGCCATCTCCTCAACCCTCGTATGCGGCTCGTGTCTTCCATCCAGTCCCTGTGCTTGCAGTCCGAAAACGGGTTGATCCGGGCCCAAATGATGAGCTAAACCTCGGTACATGAGCACATTGGCGAGGGCGCCGTGGACACCGAAAAAAGGCGGTTTGGAACCACCCGGCTGCACTGACACCAGGGAAGCCCATGGCGCCGACGATTCCTGCTCAAGCACAATGGGCATCAACTCTTGCACTGTCGGCGCCTGAAGCAATGTCGCTAGGGGAAGATTCTTCCCAAACATTTTCTCAATCTGCGCAAACAAACGTAGCGCCAACAACGAATGCCCGCCCAGATCGAAGAAGTTGTCAGTTATACCGACCGGCTGCACACCCAAGACCTTCTCCCACATCTTGGTCAACTGCAACTCGAACTCATTACGAGGTGCGACGAAGGTTCCGTCTGCTTTAGTTTGTGACTGCTCAGGCGCAGGCAAGGCCAGGCGATCAACTTTGCCGCTCGGCGTCAAGGGTAGCTCGGAAAGCAGCACAAATGCCGATGGCACCATGTATGCGGGCAGATATTTGCTTAGGTATAACCTTAGACTTTTGGCTGAAACTTCTGGGTCATCACTCCTGTTTATCTTGATCGAGTCTCCAGCAAACAATCGCTCATAAAATCCTGGCTTCTTGAACGAGCGCTGATGATGAAAAGACTCATGGCTGAATTCAATAACCTCGCCACTTCGTCTAATTAGTGTCCCCTTGAGTTTGTAGTCTGGGTTGACACCATTGTCGCAAAGCGTCGAGCTGCACACGGCGTTGATCACCTCACCCTCGAAGACTTCAAGCCCTGGATCAAAGATGGGGAAATAAACAGGCAACCAATTGAAGGAATGTTTAAGGCTATCGATCACTTCACCGGCGCTGGTGTCGAGGTTCAACCATAAGAGAAAACCATCAAATCTGGAATTCTTACTGAATGTAAAGGTCACTTTACTTTCATATTCCGGCTCGATGCGGTTGGCGAAATTTAAATCTTCGAAAACCTCCGTGTTGGATATAAGATTTGATTCGGGAAAGTTTTTAACACATAACCTAACATCAAAATTATACCCGACATCCTCGAACACTTTTTCGGCGTAGTATCCCGATAGCTCTGTAAAGCCAGGATTGACTGAAATCTCCTCGGGAAGTCGAACGGCAGCGATTTTTGTTATGCATCTCTTCGGAAGCATCTTTCCATCTTTTTTGAGCAGACGCCTGGCATCATTAAGTACCACGACCGACCCTTCAGAGCCACCAATCGTGCCGATGAGTTTTGACACGCACACATCGGCCTTCTCGGGCAACTGCACCTCGGATGAATAGCCGTGCACTAAAATTATCTTGTCCTTCAGACCGAGTCTTTTGATAAATGCCTTGGCCTGTTGGTAGGATTCATCCATGGCCTCTATGGCATATACCTTCTTAGCGCCGCCTTCGACACAAAACCTGGCGAGAATGGCATCCTTACCGGTGCCAATTTCTACCACCACCTTGTCTTTAACCAACCGATTGATCGCCGCCTGGTAACTGCTATTTCGACGTTGATCACCTGTCATCGCCTCGTAGAGTAGTTCGTCATAGACTTGATACTCTCCTACGGATGGCCATAATTCTATCTGACTGCTTTTCCCAATGATCCGCCCTTGGTTTGGAACCACATAAGCCACGAGGCGCTTGTCGCCAGGCTCATCCTCGCGCGCAGTCACTACTGCCTCTCGGACTCCGAAGTGCTGGCTGAGCACGGCTTCGATCTCTCCCAACTCGATGCGGAAACCGCGAATCTTCACCTGGTGGTCAATGCGTCCGAGAAACTCGATGTTACCATCAGCCAGGTACTTGGCGAGATCACCTGTCTTGTAGAGGCGGGCTCCCGGTTCGGAGCTGAACGGATCCGGGATGAAGCGTTCGGCCGTGAGCTCCGGGCGGTTCAGATAGCCGCGTGCTAAACCGAGGCCGCCGATGTGCAACTCAGCGGGGACGCCAATTGGTACTGGCTGCAGATGCCGATCCAAAATATAGATCTTCTTATTCGGCAACGGCCGCCCGATTGGCACGAGCTCGACTTGCTCGCTCAATCCTTCTACTTCATACGTCGTCGCCGTGATCGTCGCCTCTGTTGGCCCATAAGCGTTGATCCATCGTACACGCCGCCCAACTATCTTTTGCCATGTCGCTAACCGTTCCGCTAGCGCCTTATCAGTCCCGACCACCACCAGACGAAGATTGGGCGGTAATCCGCCTCCTGATGCTGACAGCTCGTTGACCCACTCGTGCCAATAGGGGGTTGGGACGTTGACCACTGTGATCTTCTCTTGCTCGACCAAGCGCTGAAAATCTCGAAGTGATACGGCCGCTTGACTCGGCTGCACCACAACAGCGGCGCCGCTCAACCAGGTTGGAAACAACTCTTCAGCCGCCACGTCGAAGCTGAGTGAAGCAAACTGTAGGATTCGGTCACCCGGACTCAGTTGATAGTGCCCAGCAATTGCTAAGCTGTGGTTTACCAAAGCCCGATGCTCAATCAACACGCCTTTGGGGTTGCCGGTTGAGCCGGAGGTGTAGATCACGTAGGCAAGATTCTCCGCCCGCGCTCCGCTCGCCGGATTTTCTGAGCTCTCTGCAGAAATGGTCTGCCAGTCGGAGTCCACACAGACAAACTCCGCCTGGTGTTCAGGCATCGTTTCTACCAACCGTCGTTGCGTCAGGAGCACGGTGACTGCAGCATCTTTGAGCATGAAGCGGAGCCGCTCTTGCGGATACCCAGGGTCCAGAGGAACATAGGCCGCGCCAACCTTGAGAATGCCGAGCAGTCCGACGAGCATTTCCGTCGAACGCTCCATGCAGATGGCGATCGGCACGTCGACCCCTACTCCGCGCTTTCTCAGATAGTGTGCAAGTTGATTGGCTCGGCTGTTGAGTTCACCATAGGTCAACTGCTCTTTCTTAAAGACGGCGGCGATGGCTTCTGGCGTCCGTTCAACTTGCGCTTCGAATAATTCATGGATGCACTGCTCAAGCGGGTAATCCTCTGTCGTATCATTCCACTCGAGGAGCAGTTTGTGGCGCTCTGCTTCGGTTAAGATCGGTAAGAAGGAAAGCTGCTGCTCAGGATTAGCGATGACGGCTTCGACCAAAACTTGGAAGTGCCCGAGCATACGACCGATTGTCGCCGCGGCAAACAGATCTGTGTTGTACTCAAAGACACAGGACAGCCCTTCGGCTTCCTCGGTTACCCTTACGGCCAAATCGAAGTGCGTTACAGCGATATCCCCCACCAGGTGATTTGCTCTTGAGCCCGAAATCCTCAAAGCCGGCGCTGGCGCATCTTGCAGCAGCCCAAACGAAACTTGAAATATCGGCGCATGGCTCTGACCCCGCTCGGGCTGCAACTCAGCGATGAGCTTCTCAAAGGGCACGTCCTGATGCTCATATGCCCCCAGAGTTACTTCCCTTACCCGCCTCAGCAACTCTCGGAAACTCGGGTCGCCTGACAAATTTGTGCGCAGTACTAAGTGATTGGCGAAGGCCCCGATCAACTTCTCTGTCTCGGCCTGGGTGCGACCGGCGACCTCCGTCTCAACGACGAGGTCTTCCTCCCCGGTGTAACGCCAGAGCAGCGTCTGGAAGGCGCTCAACAACGTCATAAACAGCGTCGCGCCCTCACGAAGGCTCAACCCCCTCAGCGCTTCCGTTGTTTCCGCCGAGAGCATCATTGATTGTCGCGAGACGAGGAAACTCTGCACCGCCGGGCGTGGACGGTCGGTCGGCAATTTCAAAACAGCGGGCGCTCCTGAGAGTTGCTGCTTCCAGTATGCAAGATGCCGTTCAAAGACTTCGCCCTGCGCACACTCTCTCTGCCATAGCGCATAGTCCGGATACTGAATGGCAAGCTCCGGCAACGGTGAAGTCTCGCCTGCGAAGAAAGCTTCGTAGAGCGCTGTTAGTTCCTGCTCGAACACACCAATGGACCACCTGTCGCAGACAATGGGGTGAATGCTCAGCAGCAGCACGTGCTCTTCCGCACTCAGCCGCAGCAAGGCCACCCGCACCAGTCGCCCTCGAGCTAGGTCAAACGCCTGCTGAGCTTCGCTGCTGCTTAGCTGCCGTGCCTTAACCTCGCGCTCAGCTGGCGGAAATTCACTTAGGTCTATTTCCTGGAGCGTTACTTGCAAGGTCGGGATAATTACTTGCGATGGAGAACCATCTACCGTGAATGCGGTTCGCAGAACTTCATGTCGGCGAATGATTTCATTGATGCATTGCTCGAGTGTGACGACCTTTAGCGCCCCTGTAAGGCGGATTGCCGTAGGATCACTATAGATGAAACCATCAGGATTTAATTGACTAAGAGACCACAACCGTTCCTGAGCAAAGGAGAGAGGAACCGAACTCTGTTTTGGACGCGGCGGAATAATCGATTGAGCATGAACCGCGAGGCCGCCGCGCAGTTGCTCCTCCAACGGCAGTCGTGTCGCAAGTGATAGGCTAAACCCTTGATTCTGTAAATCACTCTTTCCGATCATTCTCGTCAACCTACCGGAATTAAAGCGATGTATCTAAACCCGGTAGCTCTTTAGCTTCTGCTCTGCAAATTTGGCACACAGAGACATATACTTTGCGCCTGAGGCTCTAACAAATTTTCAGCTTAATTGTTGAGGATTAAGATCAATTAACGGACGTTGCTTCTATCTCGAGAGGGCGCTCGCTCACGTAGACTGGTGTGATCACATCCTCAACGTCCTCAAAGAGTCTCGCCTCTGGCAACAAGGCGTTGAGATATCTGCGTAATTCTCTTTCCTCCCCATCCTTCGAAAAGAGGATTAGTCGTTCCAGCGCCGCGCACACTTTTGCCTCCGGATAGGCGGCAATTTTACCGATGAAAATCTTGGGGTGGCGCGTTCTAACTATCTGCTCATCGGACGTTTCCAGCTCTTCGAATAACTTCTCACCGGGCCGCAGCCCGGTAAATACAATGTCAATATCCTCAAACGGCCTCAGCCCGGACAGAGCGATTATCTCTTTGGCTAGGTCTAAAATGCACACTGGCTCGCCCATGTTCAAGATAAAAATCTCACCACCCTGCCCTATCGCGCCGGCTTGGAACACCAGTTGTGCCGCCTCAGGGATAGTCATGAAATAGCGAACCATTTCCGGGTGAGTAACTTTAACGGGTCCGCCTTTTCGGATTTGTTCGCGAAAGAGCGGAATCACTGATCCCGCCGACCCGATCACGTTGCCAAAACGAACCGCTACGTAACGAGTCGCGAAGCGCCTGTTCAGATCCTGCACCACTATTTCGGCGACCCGCTTGGTAGCGCCCATAATTGATGTAGGGCGCACGGCTTTGTCGGTTGAGACGAGCACGAAGACATCGACCTCAAATTCACCAGCCAAGTCTCCCAATTCGCGCGTGGCTAATACATTGTTCTTCACCGCCTCGCCCGAATTGGACTCCATCATGGGCACATGCTTGTGCGCGGCCGCGTGAATCACCACTTGTGGTCGGTGGGTGGTGAAAATAGAGCGCATTCTCTCCCTATCACCCACATCAGCGACCAGCGTCATAAGCGATAGCTCAGGCCAAGAATCGCGCAACTCCCGGTCGATGTTGAATAAGCCAAACTCTGATCGGTCAACTAATAGTATGCAGGATGGCTCGAACCGCGCTAACTGCCGCCCCAGTTCTGAACCGATAGAACCGCCCGCCCCCGTAATCATCACTGTCTTGCCGCTTACAAATCGCCGCACGCCTTCTTCATCAAGGCGCACCGGCTCACGCCCTAACAAATCTTCAATCTGCACGTCGCGAATCCTGCTTATATTCAGTCTTCCCTGCAGGATCTCGTAAAACGCCGGGATGATCTGAACCTTAACCGGAATTTGTTCGCACATGTCCAAAATCCGCCGGAAGTCCTGCCGCGAAGCCTGAGCGATTGAGATCACCACTTGATCGATTCCCAGCTCACGCACCAGACTCGGCAGGGCTTGCGTGACGCCGAGCACCTTGACTCCGTAGATCACGGCTCTTTGCTTATTAGGATCGTCATCTACAAATCCGATAATCTTCATGTCTGATTCGCCACGATTCTGGATCTCCCGAGCGGCCAACATACCGGCGCGCCCGGCGCCGATCAGCAGCACTCGGTTCTTGTGGCCATTACCGGAGTCCAAGGATGCTCGCTTGCTCTGCTTTTGATCGCGCTCGTAAAGCGCGCGCCGCAGCAGGCGCACGCCCAATACGCCCCCGAACGCGAGAAACGTATCTACCACAATCACCGAAAACGGTACCCGCCATTGCTGAAACTCTTCAGGAAGCCACACCCGCAGTGCGACTACGGGGAGGGGTGAGCACAACGCTCCACTGAGGAACGCTTTCAACTCGGCCATCCCAACATACCGCCAGATGAAAGTGTACACTCCAGTTAAAAACAACATCCCGAATTGAATTAATACAACGGCGGGGAGCTGAACCAACCCGTGATAAATCTCTTGCTTGGGAATCGCAAAATCGAACCGTAACAGGTAAGCCAGCACAAAGGCTGCAACAAGGATCGTTAAATCCACCGCAAATTGTAGTTGCCTGACCAGTTGCCGCTTTCCATGCAAACGCACTATATTTTTGGCTTTTTGGTTGATGGAGTTCATGGTGATTTTGACTTCCCTCGGTGCGTATTCCTTGTAAAGGAAGTTCTTCAGTGGCTGGCCTTAAGGGCTAGTATAGCAATCTCTGGGCCGTGCACAGAACTCTTTTTTTCCGAGCTCGGGACTCATAGAAAAGGGCTTTTTTTATGTTTTCCTAAACTCGCCAGAGGTGAAGCCCCTTCTGAACACTAAATGCGCGCCTAGATACTCCATAACGTCTAAAATCAGACTCACGTCTGAATTTTAGACCGCTTGCGAAAGCCATAAAGGTGTAAACATTTAAGAGACAAGCAGGCTTTGAAAAACCAGGCTCTGAAATTGTCGTGTTTTGCCTCGCGATTTGGGGTGCGGCAACAATTTGTAAGTTAAGTTGTTCCACTTCAGCAGGTATCTTGTCGATTTATCCTAGTTATTTCTAAACGTTTAATCGGGTAAATCTTTTTGGCTTTAGCGATTGAATTTGTCGGGTGGGGAATTCTTCATAGGTCGGTAATCTAGCTAGGCATCCGACCTTCGTACCCACGAATGACGAAGAAGGCCTCCGCCATGGGCAGGCCCGATTGCAAGCCGTGATATTTCGCTAAGAGGCTCAATCCTTCTCTCGACCACGGGTGAGGATAGGCTTGGCATTCGTTGCGGTACTGGCTGAAGGCCTCGATTTTCGTTTCGATTTCTTGGGTGATGTCCACATAGTAATTGGTCGGGAAGGGACGTCCGTTCCAGAACGTCGTATTAGGTATTTCACAACCCAAGATTGCAACGGGTTTCGACGTAGGTCGGCCGATGATCTTCGCCACCTCACAGGTTAAGCGATGGTCCATATTCAGGTCAGTGTCCACGTGAGTGATGATAAGATCGGGTCGGAGGTTTAGCTCTGCCACTCGTCTGGCGAGATCCATCATCGGAACCGTATCGAATTTCTGATCCGGAAAGCCTAAGAAGCGCGGCTCAGCGACGCCCAGGCGCTGGCAAGCGGCGATGGCATCCGGACGATTGTCTTGCTCTGTGCCTCTGGCCCGTACGATGCCATCAGAAAGAACAACAACCGCAACGTCCCACCGACGCGTAACAAGCTTTCTGATGGTTCCGCCTGCACCGAGGGTTTCATCATCGGCGTGCGCAACCAGGACCAAAGCGTTCATACCAGAAGTGCTCCTTCATTCAGAAGATATCGCTATCACCCTGAGTCAGGTGCCAGGCAGTTGAATCTTCAACCCGACTCGCATATGCATCCGGGGCGTGGACGAACACAAAGCGCTTCCGCATCGGCTTGATAACGAGACCAGCAGCGTCCAGTTGCGACGCGTATGGGTGTGCATTCGGCAGCCAGGCCGTAACGATCAGCGCTCCATGGCTCGCAGCGAAATCAAAGCAGAACGCGAGAACTTCCGGAAGCAAATCGCGATCCCGTGTTCTCAGTACGAGTTCGAGAATGTGAAGAACGCTGGAGACGCCATCCGAGTAAAACTTAACAACAAGCAACCCCCGGTCCCGCTCGATAAGGAATTTGTAATACTTGTTGTTCGGCTTCCCGTAGCGCCAGTTCAGAAATTGTGCGTCCCGCCGGACACCCACACCCAACTCGGCGACACTCCAGATGTCGGTCGCCCAATCACCGAAGAATTCATCAAGAGCCTCGATCCGAACGATGCCGCACGAGTGGATGTGTCCGCTTAAACTTTTGCTGCGAACCGGCACCTCGCACAACTCCGACCAACCTCCCCGACGAAAGCTCTTTTCCGAACGATCATTCGGAAACGTGTAGCCGGCGATTTCAGACTGATTGATATCCTCCAAGCATAGACCTGCCAGGTAATGCAGGAAGCCTCGTCCGCGAAAGTCCGGATGCGTCATTACGTCTTGAACCATGCGCGCCTCAAGCCGGTGACCATCTACCTCAAGAATTTGGGGGATTGCGGCGTAAAGAGAAACAATCGCCTCTCCTTCTCGAATCACGTAGAGCTTTGCCGGACCAGCCGGCAAATCGAAGAACTGCCAATACAGGTGCTCCTTCGTCCACGGCACGTGAGGCTGGACCAGATTGATGAGCGCCAGGAGAGCAGCCTCGTCCTGTGAAGTGGCCATGTCTATTTTCAGCCCGTTCAATTCCATCTCTATGCACTCGACCCTGCTTACGCACCCTGTTTCTCTGCCATAAAATCTTTGATCTCCTTCAGCGAGGGCGCCGGAGCACTGCCGGGGAAAGTTACAACAGCAATTGTCTTAAACAGCACCGTGATATCGCTACGCCAGGTCCGTTTCTTAAGGTACGCAAGGTTCCCTAGCAGTTTGTAGCGCAACAGCGTCTGCACGTAAAACCTCTCCCGGTCGCCTTCTACGCGAGACATCAACTCCTCCTCGTTGCGCAGATGCACAGCCACCGGATCAGTGAGGCCGGGTCGCACATGAAATATCTGCTGCCACAGCGGGTCGTCGAGCTCCACATATCGGGGAACCTCTGGCCTGGGGCCCACAAGTGACATGTCTCCCAATGCAACGTTCCAAAGCTCTGGCCACTCATCGAGCTTCATCAGCCTCAGCACCCTGCCTACCGGAGTGACGCGGGCATCACCTCTCGCTGTAACCTGAAGTCCGCCCGGTGCCGCGCGCATCGTGCGAAACTTATATAAGGTAAATGGGATGCCATTTCGTCCTAACCGTTCCTGCCGAAATAGGATAGGACCCGGAGAACTCGCAGCTACTGAGATGGCAGCTACTATCCAAAGCGGAGCGGTTACAGCAAGACCCAACACCGCGAGGATGACCTCGACTCCGCGCGGCAGACCTTCGTTTACCTTTTCGATTACCGTGCGCTCCCCTTCGTTCACAGATTCAATAGTCCTAAACAATTGGATTACCGATGAGCATATACGAAGTCACAATCCTTACTCGTACACAGTGCAAGCTTCACCGCGCATACTGAGCGCATAGCCCTCTAACCGTGTGGATCACATGTTCCAGCTCGTTATCAAGCATTCCGGGGAAGATCGGCAGGCTGATCAGTCGCTCCCACAAAGCCGTTGCCACAGGGAAGTCTTCCGGGCGCCAATGAAACGTCTCCTGGTAGTATGGATGCAAATGCAACGGGCGCCAGTGCACAGAACATCCAACGTCGCTTTGCTTGAGCTTCTCGATAAATTCGTTACGATTAATCAGGAGTCGCTCCAGTCGCAATCTGATCGGAAAAAGATGCCAGGAATGGATACGGTTCACATCTTTGGCTGGCAGTTCAACCTCTTCCACACTTCCTAACTCTTCCACGTATCGGAGGGCGATATCTTCACGGTGCCGCCGCATCTGTTCTGCCCGAGCCAGCTGGTGAATGCCGATGCCCGCGGCGATGTCCGTGAGGTTATACTTATAGCCTGGCGCGATGATCCTGTAATCCCAACTTCTACCACCCGAGTATCTCTCCCATGCATCATTAGATAGCCCGTGCAGCGACATCAACCGCATCCTCTCAGCCAGTTCGGCATCATGAGTGACGGCCATGCCACCCTCGCCGGTCGTTATGGTCTTGTTAGCATAAAAAGAGAAGCAGGTTACTGCTGCTGTTCCTTCGCCGCACCGCTGCCACGGCTCTTCAGAAGTCTGTCTCCACGCTGCGGGAAACGCATGGGCGGCATCCTCTATTGCCCATAGCCCATGAGCAGTAGAGAAATTTTGTACCGCGTCAATGTTCATCATCAATCCGCCCACGTGAACAGGTATTATTCCTACTACCTTTAAGTCCTCTGTAAAGGAACCCGGCAGTGGTTCAGATTTCAATTGAGCCAATTTTCGCGCTGCATCATTGAGATCCATGTTGGTGGTCAGCGGCTCACAATCCACTAAAACAGGGATCGCTCCCAGGTAACGAACGACCTCGGCTGTGGCGGCGAATGTCATGGTCGGCACCAGAACCGCCTGACCCGGCTTTAACCCCAGTGCCTCTACTGCAAGGTGAAGCGCCGCGGTACAGGAGTTAACGGCTATTGCATAAGGTGCGCCTACCGCAGCGGCAAACCCTTGCTCGAAATTGCGAACTTTTGGACCACTCGTCAGCCACCCAGTACGCAAAGTGGCGACAACCTCTTCGACCTCTTGCTCATTAAAATCGAGACGAAAGAAAGGCACTTGAATTTTCATCGTGGTGTTATGAAATCCTATGAACTCTCACCGCAGTCGCCAGGCATAAATCGGTTTCATGTTTATGGGATTGGTCACAACCAACGGGCTTTGCGTGCTGATAACTCGCAGGTGGTTAAGTGTTCGAGTTGAGACCTAAACTTCTTCGCTGGAGCGATGTTCGCGCCGCCTGCGAACTTTCGCGGAAACCCCCGCTATTCCTGTGCCGAGTAAAAGCATGGTGGCGGGTTCGGGGACTGCCGTAGCACCTTGATTGACCACGATGTTCTACAGAAAACTCCCGAGCACTGCCTCCAAAGCAGATTACAGACTGCAGTTTAGACGTTTGCCCCTACCAAAAAGGTTTGGACAGCAGCGACTCCGGCTCCATCTATACCCCGCCTGCTATACTCCGCCGGGTCGAATGTTTGCATCACGGTCCCACCGCACATCAGGAATCCTGTTATGGTGATTTGCATTGGGTTGCGGAAGCTGTTAGCTCCGGCGATATGTTCCCCTCCAACCGTTCAAACTGAAAAGCGCGGGTTATCCATTTGCATTGTGATAGACGACTCATCATGTGCGTTAGCAAGATAGATGCAGAAGTTTGAAAGCCGCCGAGAGAGGGAATCAGTGAAGCGGAAGGACTCATTAGTGTGAAAGTGGTGGTTCGAGGAGAACACAAATCCTTGGGTAGTCAGATTACCGCGATCAGGGCCGTATGTAGTCAAAGCGGACACAATGCCGTTCAGTGAATGTCATTCAGACTACTGTGGCAGCGACAATTGCCAGAAATATCAAAGTGCCGATAAGAGCAAAACTTTACCGCGGCTAGACATCAATTTTCCCCCCTCCCTGGCTAGGACACTCGCATCTACCGAGGATAACCACATAGGATCTGACGGTCAAGAACAAAGAGAAGTTCACCGATAACCCCCACAAAGTTGCCCCAAACGGAACGCCGAGAGACAAGCTGAAGGCCTAAAAGTCCGAATTTGGACTTTGTCCCCCCCTACTCCGGGTACAGAAAGTCCCAATCTAGAATTCCTACGAGAGCAATTGAATTCAATATCAGAAAGCCGTTAACCGTTGAGGGTAGCCGCGATTATGCCATTGCTAACCGACTACTCATAAATGAAGCTTGACAAAGAAGTTTTAAACTTGCTTAATGCAGTTGCCGTTGCTTGTATCTCATCGAGCAGCTATTGATCTTTAAAATGATGACGATTGCACACGATAAAGGCAAACCTACTGCGAAGTAGGGACGCAACGCCGTGAGTCTGCTAGGGTTGGTAACGCGTTTCCCACCCGCCCGGCAGATTGTCTGGTTGCCGAAGGCGATCGGAGGTATTCCCTTCAATTCTATAGGCGACGTTAACATAAGGACATCAATGCCGCTGCTCACTTGCCAGTAGATGCTGCAATTAGCGGTTGGTGTCAGTTGGCGTCATAGATTTGAATTGGAAGTTGGAACCTTCTCGCTGGCCAAGCCGCCCGTGCAGCAATCGCCAGTTCCAACTTCGCTATCACTCCCTTCGTTTCACTCCAAATACATACTTGGGTCAGAGCCAACTTTATCCGGTTGAGCAGTACAGCCTAGGGCGCAGTTCGCCTCAACGGCTCTTCTGCCACCCATGGATCGTCTTTGCATTACCACTCCCTTTTGCGCTCGGACGGCGAGCGCAGAATTAACCTCATTAACGAAAAGCTCCCGTGTGTAGACCCGGGTCCATAAGCCAGAGGTTCAACTAATGCCTATCTCGTGCGGGCTCAACCGATTCACCCTCCGCTTGCTCCAAGTGAGCTTACCTTCGCTTCTGATCCTGACGCTGCTCATGTTTGCGCTCACCCCAATTAGTAGAGGGGCGCACCCTATGAGCCTCACAACCCCATTGGGTAACAATGAGACCGCGCATAACGTTGGAATGACGGGCGGCCCGTCGCTCTTGAGTGAAGAGGATTCAACGCGAGCCATTGCCTTTGATACTATCATATGGCAGCGTGAGCCGTTCTCACTAACCTCGCCCAGTGCGTTAGGTCAGAATCAGCGCACACGTGTCATGCTCTTCGCGACGAATCTACACTTGATGCCTGGTGAAACCATCTCTGCCCTCAAGGCCGAAGCTGAGGACGGGACGCAGGCGCTCTATCCTTTGACTGTTGAAGATATCGTCAAGGTGCCAGACTTCGATTGGTTGAGTGGTGTTGTCGTCAGGCTAAACGACGATTTAGGCGTAGGTGATGTATTGATCCGTATCTACCACAACGGCATTGCCAGCAATCGTGTACAAATCGGCATCAGACCGACCCCGGTCCCTGTTTACAGCATCGCAGCAAGCGTAAGCGTCGTTTCCGCCGGAAACCCGCTCGCAGTCACATGGAATATTCCCAAGAATCAATCAAAAACGGACTGGGTCGGACTCTACAAAGTAGGCGCGCCCAATACAGATGGCAGCGAACTTTGGTGGAGGTATACGGGCGGCGCTCGGAACGGCAACCTGACGCTCAATGCACCTCTGCAAGGCGGACAATACGAGTTCCGTCTCTTCCTCAACAATAGCTTCAAGCCGGCTGCGATCAGCAATCCGGTGACAGTGAAATCTATTGCGCCCCCGAGTCCGACGCCAACACCTAAACCGACTCCTACACCCACGCCGGTCCCTTCTTATTACAGCGTCGCAGCAAGCTCAAGCGCCGTTTCTGCGGGAAGCCCGCTCGCAGTCACATGGAGTGTTCCCAGCAATCAATCTCAAACTGACTGGGTCGGACTCTACAAAGTCGGCTCGTCCAGTGCCAATGGAAGCGAACAATGGTGGAGATATACGGGCGGATCCCCGAGCGGCAACTTAACGCTGAATGCACCTCTGCAAGGTGGACAATACGAGTTCCGTCTCTTCCTCAATAATACCTTCGACCGGGTCGCATCCAGCAATTCAGTGACAGTGGCATCAGCTCCCACACCGAATCCAACTCCGACACCCACACCAACCCCTGCGCCTACTCCTACGCCCGGTCCCGGCAACTCATGGTACGTCGCGACAGGCGCCTCAGGCAGCGGTGACGGCACCTTTAATAACCCATGGACGATCTGGCAAATGATAAACAGCCCAGCGTCGGTACAGCCGGGCGATACTATCTACCTGAGGGGTGGCATCTACAATATGCGCGGCAGTCTCGCCACGCACTGGTGCAGCGTGACGGGCACGCCCTCCGCTCCGGTGACTATCCGCAATTACCCCGGCGAGCGCCCCGCCATAGATTGGGATTACATCTTCGCCGCAGGAGGTGCCTACACGCACTACGTAGGCATCGAGTGGTTCGGCTCTTCCAGGAAGAAGATCTTGAGCTGGGGTTGGGACCCCGAGCGCCCGCCGGCACTTTCAGTCTACGGTGACGGCGTAAAATTCATCAACAACGTGATCCACGACGTCTCAGAGTTCAAGATCTCAGACACCGCCAAGGGCGCGGAGGCCTACGGCAACCTGATGTACTACTTTGGCTTCAACGATCCCGTACGGAGCTGGGGCACGACCTGCTACGGGCAAGCGCGCTCGGGACCGGTGCTGCTGAAAGATAACGTCATGATGCACCAGTTCGCCAACAACCTCCAACTCTACGGCTCGGACACCGTGCAGCTTAACAACGTGACGGTCGAGGGGAACGTCATCACGCATGCCGGCGAACTTGGGCACACGGGCGGCTTTAACGCAGTGGCATGGCCCGGCTTGACGGCCGAGAACATCAACTTCAATAACAACTTCTTTTATCAGCCCGATCCAGCTGAAGGTACGAACCTCTCTCTGCCCGGCGCTTCGCCGTCGTACGCAGGAGGTGAGAATCCGAATGTCAATTTAAGGGTGACCGATAACTGGATTATCGGCGGGGGACCGGCCATCCGCATGGGCAATTGGAACCCGAGCGAGTTCAGGAACAATAAGATCTACTCGGAGTATGGGCTGGTGTGGGCCTCCAAAATTCCCTTCTATACCTACAACTGGAACAACAACCAATACTACTACGAGGGCTCCCGGACGGACGTGATGTTCGCCATGAACAACCCGTTCATCACGAGTTTCGCGGCGTGGCAGCCGCAGACGGGTTTGGACTCTGCGAGTACTTTCGCGAACGGCTTCCCAACGGGCGTCCAAGTTTACGTGCGCGCGAACGCATACGAGCAAGGGCGAGCCCACGTCATCATCATCAACGGCGACAACGCCAACTCAGCCACAGTCAGCCTTGCGAACACGGGCTTGCAGAATGGGCAAACCTACGAGATCCGGGACGGGCAGGACTTCTACGGCTCGCCCGCCCTGATAGGCACCTACAATAGCGCGAGCCCGAATGTCACGCTGCCCCTAAACCTCACGGCCATCACCAAGATAGTTGGCTGGGATTACGCACCCAACTTTGAGGGCCCGCTGGCCGTAAAGCCCCCGACGCACAGCGATAGGAGGCTGAATGTCTTCGTGGTGCGCAAAACGCCGGTCAGCTAGAGGGAGTTGAGGTTATTAGTTCTTCTACCTGCGCCTTGGCGCCTCTGGTGGCTCATTTGCTCCCCCGCTAACTGATTGTGAAGCGTGTTAATAGGTTCTGATTTGCTGGAGCCATTCTGATCTCCGCGCCGCGGTCGGTAGGGAACCGAGTACCGTGCTCGAAAGGTTCTCACCAGTGAAGACATCCTACCTTAACGATCAGTCGGCGGCGCCGGCAAGCTCGCGCCCCTAGTCTGATCATGGCGATTCGAGCCTTCCTTGAACTCGTTACTAAGTTATTTTCTTTCTGACAACCCCGCCCCTTACGGTCCCGAGCTGGAGGCTCGGGACGGTCTTATCTCACTCTCCACTTTTCGGCAGGGTCAGGATGTTTTGAGAGCCACAATCTTGCTTACCACCGCCCACAGGCTAGGGCGCACTCCAGATCAACTCCGCATCTCCGTTGTAGACGCTCAGACTCCCCCCATCCCTGTCGGCGACCATTTCTATTCCAACCTTCCCGTCACTCCTACCAACGCTAACTTGCCCGCCGTCAGCACCAACGTACATACTTGCCATAGACTTCGCTTCGTTATCAGCAACACCGAGGCTGCCGCCGTTCGCAGCAGCCGACAACCCTGCGACCTTTCTTCCTTTAGTGTTGTCGACACTGATATACCCGCCGCCCTCAGCGGCCCCTAACCACGCAACGGGGACTCCGGCGCTATTGAAAATCTGCAAGTTTCCGCCATTTTTATCAGCGAACAGTCTCGCGACCACCCTACCTTCGGGCGTCTTGAAATAAAGTCCACCACCAGGTAGGGTGATCGCATTGTCTTTGTCCTTAGCATTTTTTTGAGCTAGTGTCGGCTGGAACTCAGCAACCATGTCCCATGTCGCCCCGATCGCGAAGCAGGTAACCAGCAGCGCGAATGTCAAGCAACTGCGTCTTTCTGTCATGAAGAATGTTGGCGCCGAGACGCCGCGGTAAGGCGTCTGCCGTGCGCCTGCTCCTTTCGTAAAACTAAAGTCATATTCGTAGCATACCTAACGGTAAGGCATCATTACGATATCAAACTGTCACAGTTTTCCGCGAGCTGTTTTTCTCGAGCTAAGGGTTGCTATGAATCAATAGTAACTTGTTTCTTAATGAAAATGTAACAATGTATTTCGACCTTTGAAGTATAGTGCCTCCGATCTTCCGACTACGCGCGTGAAAGGGTCATTCCCGGGGAACGGAGTAAAGCCAGAAGTGCACGGCTTACCTTTCGTTACTAATGTTGGGCCAAAACAAGGCCCGAGAAGCTACCCTCTCTCGCAATCCACCTTATTTGCGGATTAAGGCGTTGAGAATCAGGCATAAGTAAGAAGCACCGACGGGCGCTGAGGTTGAGGTGTCAACGTCGCTTCTGTAAAGGGCCTTTGTTGTTCAACTCGCAATTTTAATCATCCGCATCTATCTTTTTTTTAACTCAAGCTACCCGACCCCAGATAGTCGGGAAAGCATCTGCCTAGTAGGTTATCAATGACAAAAGGAATCTTGCCTAAACCGTTACACATCACCTTGCTCTTAATCACGCTTACTCTGGTCTCGGCCGCAGCAAACCGCATCCTAGGCTCAAAACCGAATCCACCTGCGCTATTTACTATTGGCTTGGAAGCGGAACAAGGGCTTTTGATTCCGCCGATGGTCATCAATTCAACCGCATCCGCTTCCGGCGACGCGTATCTGTCCTCAAACACCAGGGACGCAGGCATCGTCACTTTTTCCGTTGATCTGGCCAACGATGGCAATTACATGATTTGGGGCCGTGTGCTCGCTCCGGATCTCTACCGAGACTCATTTTTTGTTTCGATCGACGGCGGGCCCGAGGATGTGTACGACGTAGCTAACGACATCTGGTCGGACTCATGGCAATGGACCAGAGTTAATGGTCGCGCAGATGCAGGCACTCCCTTGACGGTGAACCCGCGCATATTTGAGCTTTCAGCGGGAAGCCATGAGATTGTATTCCGCGCCAGAGAACCGGACACGAAATTGGATCGTTTGATCATCACAAACGATCTGAGCTTTGTTCCTGATGACGCGGGTCCTGCCCCTGGCCCAACGCCGCCACCCCCGCCCACCGGTGGCAGACAATTCTACGCTGCTGCACAGGGTCGGCCGGACGGCGACGGGAGCCAGAATAATCCCTGGAGTCTGCCCGCGGTTATGGGTCACCCCACCGCAGTCAGGCCCGGCGACACCATCTATCTGCGTGGAGGCACCTACAACCTGCGCGGCCAACTCGCCACGCACTTCAGCCAGCTGACGGGATCGGCTGCGGCGCCCATCACGGTGCGCGCCTACCCCGGCGAGCGCCCCGTCATAGATTGGGACTACCTGTGGATGATCGACGGGGCCTATACCAACTACGTCGGCCTCGAACTGATGAGTTCCGGAGCGCTGAAGGTCATGACCCACATGTGGGCCGACGGCCGTCCCTCCGCGCTGCGCATCCGCGGGGCGCACGTCAAGGTGATCAACTGCGTCATCCACGATATCGGCGAGACCGGCATCAGTACGGAGGCTGTGGGCGCTGAGTTGTACGGCAACATCATGTATTACGTCGGCTTCATCACCCCCGATCGCGGCGTCGGCACCACAGCCTATACCCAGAGCGAGACCGGCCCCGTCCAGATCCGCGACAACATCATGTTCCAACAGTTCGGTCACAACCTCCAGCTCTACGGCTCGGACACCGCCCTCATCAAAAACGTCACGATCGATGGCAACACGCTCTTCAACGCCGGGGTGCTCGGGCCGACCCCCGGCTTTAACGCGGTCGTCTGGCCCGGTGCGCGGCCGGCCGAGCGGATAATGTTTCGCAACAACTACGTTTATGCGTCGCGCGATGACGGCACCAGTGTTCACATCCCCGGCGCGAACGGGGTCGTGAACCGTGACCTGACGATAAGCGGGAACTACTTCATCGGAGGCGGCCCCGTGATGCGCATCGGCGCGTGGGACCCGGTGACGTTCAACGACAACACGATAGTCTCGGCTCAGCCCGACCTGCTGTGGGACGCCGGGCTGTCGGCGGTTACCAACCGCTCGCGCTTCGACTGGGACCGCAATAGCTACCACTACCAAGGCGCGGGCCGGCCGTTCCTGCTGGGTGGCCTCCAGTATGACCTCGCTGGTTGGAGAAGCGCCACCGGCTTTGACCAGAGCAGCGCCATGAGCACAGGCCGGCGGGCGGGCGTCAAGGTCTTCGTCCGCCCCAACGCGCACGAGGCTGGCCGCGCCCACATCACGGTCATTAATTGGGAGGCGCAGGACAACGTGCTGGTGGAGTTGGCGGGGGCGGGCCTGCGGGCGGGGCAGCGCTATGAGGTGCGCGACGTTCAGAACTACTTCGGGGCACCGGTGGCGGCGGGCACATACAACGGCGGCCCCGTCCGCCTCCCGCTGAACCTGACGGCGGTGACGCCGCTAGTCGGGGCTGGACACCCGGCCAACGCGGCGGTGAGGCTGCCGGTGCACACGCCCAAAGAGTTCAACGTATTCGTCTTGCTACCTCTTTGAGCAGACGTAAACCTTCAGTCAACCTACTCGTAGCGGTTGCGTAACGGTCCTAGCGATTCCGCGCCCGCCGCGAGTCATCTTTCAAGATATCTGCTCCGCTAACAGGCTACCGACTGATCGTTGCCATTTGGCCACCTGTATCCCACGCCCCCGGTTGAAAGAGACTGGCCCAGAGGCCATAAATTAATCCCAAAGCGTAGCCGGCATGAAGCGTTGTGATTGCCAAAGGCACACGGCAGGCGATCCGAAAGCCGACTCTCGGCACCACACTTAACCCGACCGCAACGAGGGTTGCTACATACGTCGAAGGCAACACCAATGCGATCAGGGGCTGCCGGAACCAAATCCCTACCAGTAGCAGGCAGATACAGGCGACGTAGAATAACGAAGGGATGACTTGGCGTATTGTCGTTGGACGCTGATGTTTCTTCATCACCGGAATGCGCCAAAAGCCATACTGGAAATACTGCCGGAAGAGGTGTCTTATTCGTTCACGCACAAAATAGTTGTAGCGAATCCGCGGCGAAATATAAACCTTCCCTCCAGCTTGCCTGATTCTGTAATAGAATTCGTCATCTTGATTACGCACTAATCGCTCATCCAACGTTCCGACGCGCTCGAACACCCAGCGCCATAATGTGGGGAATGGCGCTCCTTCGGCATAACCTTCGTAGCCGGCGAAATGATGAGAGGCATTGCCGACGCCAAGCCGATGCGACATCCCGATGGCCACCGCCTTGCCGAACGGGCTGTGAGCGACATGCGAGATCGGTCCGCCGACGCACCAAGCTTCCGGATGTTCTCTGAGGAGGGTAACGCTTTCCCGCACGAAATCCACAGCGATCTCCGAATGGCCACCTAAAAGCACAATGATTTCACCGCGAGCAGACGTTAACGCGGTATTGAATCCGGCGGCCATGATCTGGGCTTGATTATCAACCAGACGCACCCGCGGGTCGCGCTGGGCAATCTCCTCCACGATAGCGCGCGTGCCATCGCCGGACATCCCATCCGCCACGAGAACTTCAAGACGATTCGCCGGATAATCCTGCGCGAGCACCGAACCGAGGCTCTGACTGATCTCCTTCTGCTCATTACGCACAGGCATAATCACGGTGACCAGCGGTAGAATTTGACTCTCAGCGGCCATGAAAAAAGCCTCGAATGCTATTAGCAATAAACTCCTGATCGCGTTCCGTCAGCTCAGGAAAGACCGGCAGAGACAAAACCTCCCGGGCCGCAAGCTCGGCATTAGGGAAATGCGAGGCTGCCATCTCAGCGTACAGTGGCTGACGATGCAATGGAACTGGGTAATAGATCATCGTGGCCACCCCCTGCTCCTTCAGGTAAGCCGATAGATTGTCTCTCTGCGGGCTCCGAATAGTGTATTGGTGATAGACGTGGTAACCATCCGGCGACTCATACGGCGTGATCACCGGTAAACCGGACAGCATGTTGTTGTACCGATGGGCCACGGTTCTCCGACCCTCGTTCCACTTCTCCAAATAGTTCAATTTCACGTTCAAGATGGCAGCCTGCAACGTGTCCAAACGGCTGTTGAAACCGAGCACTTCATGGTAATACTTCTTCTGGCCGCCTTGCCGGCGTAGCACGTCAATTTTTTCACCCAGCACACTATCATTTGTCACGACCATCCCAGCGTCACCATAAGCCCCAAGGTTCTTGGACGGGAAGAAGCTTAAGCAACCGACCTGGCCTATTGAACCCAACCGTTTTCCTTTGTAACGCGCGCCGATGGCCTGCGCGCAGTCTTCGATCACCAATAAGCCATGACGCTCTGCCACCTCCGTGATGGCATCCATCTCAGCCGCTTGGCCGTAGAGATGAACAGGCACGATGGCTTTGGTGCGAGGCGTAATAGCAGCTTCAACTGCCGCCGGATCGAGATTGTACGTTCTGGGATCAATGTCAACAAAAACCGGCTCGGCGCCACAATGCGAGATGGTATTTCCGGTGGCGATGAACGTGAACGGCGTTGTGATGACCTCATCACCGGCGCCGATCTCAAGGGCCGCCAATGATAGGCGGAGGGCGTCTGTTCCGGAAGCCACCCCGACACCATGTTGACACTCACAATAAGCAGCCACGCGCCGTTCTAATTCCTTCACGGCGGGACCTAGCACAAACTGCGTGCTCTCTAGCACGCCTTGGATGGCGGCGTTGATTTCATCCTGTATGGCCGCGTACTGTTGCTTTAAATCCAGAATCGGAATCGTTCCGCGGACTGTTGTATCTATCATAATTTTTCTCGACCAATTCCCTTCAAAAATATATCGTTAGAATTTTGCTGGAACGCTTGATACGGCGACCGGGCCTGGTCTGTAGTGGCCGCCCCTACGACTGGAAATCTTAGCTCGGCATCTCCTGAACCGTTTTGCGCTCTGTCTGGCCGTCGTTGAACTGCCGGTACTGTTTGCCACAAGCCGAGCAGGTCGCCGCGCTATCCATGAACTCTAGCCTCTCACCGCACGAGCAAACCCACCCGACAACACGAGCAGGTGTTCCGACGACAAGACTGTAATCCGGAACATCCTTAGTTACGACCGCCCCGGCGCCGACAAAAGCGTATTGCCCGATGGTGGCCCCGCAGACGACAGTACAGTTGGCTCCGAGCGAAGCACCGCGCCTGACTAGAGTGTGTCTGAGTTCATGCATGCGCGGGACATCGCTGCGCGGGTTCATAATATTCGTAAAGACCATCGAAGGCCCGCAGAAGACAGCGTCCTCCAGGGTCACTCCTTCATAGACTGAGACGTTGTTCTGAATCTTAACGCGGTCTCCGACCGTGACGTTCGGCCCAATCACCACATTTTGCCCGATATTACATTTCTTGCCGATGCGCGAATTCTTCAGGATGTGAGAGACGTGCCAGATTTTGGTGCCTTCGCCTATCTCAACTTCTTCATCAATGAAAGCAGATTCGTGAGCGAAAAAGGCTCGCGCCGGAGCAGCACTCGTAGGGGAGGCACATTTATCCGGCTGGCCTTGAGCTTGCGCCTTCAAGCTCCGCTGGCATTGCTGCAGAACGGTCAATACCCGCAGAGCTTCTTCACCATCAGTACGGGGGCGACGGCGTGTCTTAACACATTCAAGAAAATGAAGGCATTCAGCCCGCAGTGGCTCCCATGAATCAATAGAAACGGGCTCAGCTTCAGCCTTACTCGCAACGGGAACCAGATTTTTCCACTCGATGGAATGGGGATAAAGCAATAGCTTGTCCTTCGGCTCCACATCATTGAAGACGGCCATCTTGCGATCTCCCACCACGACCAGCTTTTGCTCTTTGAAAGGGTGGAGCCATGAGACAAAGATATGAGCTTTAATGCCACTAGGAAAGGATAAGAGACTGACCGTCACGTCAGCGATCTGCTGATGCAAATAGTTGCCGCCCTGGGACTGCACGGTGTCCGGCATCTCTCCCAGCAGCCCTAAGATCACCGAAATGTCGTGAGGAGCAAACGACCAGAGGATATTTTCTTCGCGTCGAATCTTGCCTAAGTTGAGACGGTTGGAATAAATATATTGAATGCGGCCCAGCTCGCCTGTCTCGACCAGTTCTTTCAGCTTGAGCACGGCCGGATGATACCAGAGGAGATGCCCGACCATCAGAATGCGGCCCTTTTCTCGCGCCAGGGAGACGAGAGCTTCACCCGCCGGGACATCGAGGCACAACGGTTTCTCTACGTAGACGTCTTTTCCGGCAAGCAAGGCCTCTCGCACGAGATCAGCATGCGACTCAGCCGGAGTCGCGATGGCCACAGCTTCAATGCTGTCATCACCCAACACTTCAGCATAGGAGCTGAAGATTTGACACCCCGGATATTGCTCCCCCAAGACACGCTGTCGGCTCTCATCCTTGTCGCAAATCGCCGTCAAAGAGTGGAGGTCGCTGAAGTTCCGCACCAGGTTCTGCCCCCAATATCCCGAACCCACTACTGCCAACCGCGAGATGGGTTGATCTTTCATCATATCGTTGTCTATGACCGCTTCCCTTTCTGTTTCGAACATTCAACCAATTCCCAAATGGCGCTCGTGTTTTCTTCGACATTCACATTGCCTGAACAGGCATTTAAGACCGGAGCTAAAGGTTAGAAACCGACGCCTCTTTCTAATTCCAGCGACCTGTGCTGCCATTGTTGAGCGATCTGCCAAGGCGTCGCCATCCAGGCATCGCCGTCTTCCAATAACGGCTCCAAAATCTGGCGCAGCACCGTCAAGTAACTCCTATAATTGTAGGCATTGCACGCCGTCTCGGTATGCCAGTCCAACACTACAACTCCCCCAAACTCCTTCACCTTACGAACGATTCCGAGACCTTCCTCGACGGCGCTAGAAACGTCGTCGAGGTTCTTAATAATATGACCATCCATGAGGCAGGTGGGGATCTCATAGATGTCGAGAGGCTCACTCTTTTCAGGGTCAAATGGCCGGAATGGGTGGCAAGTGGCGGCACGAAAACCAGCAATATCTTTCCACGCGATGGATGTGTCGTAGCGAAACCCAGCGTCAATATGCTTGCGAAGTGTTACCTCGGGCTTCCTCCAGTCAAGCGCAAAGTAATGATGTCGCAGACCATATATGGGAACTCTCAACTTCTCTTCAATCCACCGCTTCCCTTCAACAAAAGCGTCTAATTTGTTCTCAGGATCGATCGGCGCGTGAAAGCCGAACTCCCAACCACTTTCTGCCATGCGCCTCAAAATCTGCCAGTCAATGCGTTGCTCGACCACAGACGACTTACAGTTATTGATGTCCTTCTTGAGGGGCACGACTTTGGCGAACAGGTAGAAGCAGCTATAGAACTTGCGAGAGGTTTCGAACTCTCTCCACAGAGGAAATCCGAAGAAGGGATTTTCCGTAGGCTTGCCGATATACCGGACGCCGCTTAGGAACATGTCAAGAAATATGCGGTCACGTCGAATTAGGAACTTGGCGAAGTTGGTGCCAAGTTCTTTCGCTGCACCCAAGCTGACAGCATCTGTATCATGTGTCACCGCAATAGCGTACGTTTTGCCGCCTGGCCATTTCGGAATAGCTGCGCGGATAAGATCAGACCGCGCCCTTGACAATGCCTCCCAAAGATACTGAGCATGGTGATCCACTAAAGGAAGGTTCGCAGTTCGCTGCCTGGCAACGGGAAGGGCATGCGAAAAGAAAGTGCCGCGTTGGTCACGAGCCGCCGCGGGCACTTGCTGTTCGTCGAGAAAAGTCAACAACCTGTAACTGCCGGCGACGATATCAATGGAATTGATTTCGGCATCCGACCTGGACCATAGAGTGTAACCGTCATATTGGACTGATTCGCACTGGCACTTGGCATCGTACAGGCGCTCATCGAAAGGGATATAGACGGCACCCTGGTCTCTGTGCTGATGATTTGAAGAATATAGAATATCCGGCTTCCCCGCTCCGGGCGAGCGTCGAAAAATTACTACAGGAACTCCCCATAGCGTAGAGAAAAAGCGGAATACGTGCTTCGCCCTTTCGTAATAAGGTTCAGGGATACTCGTCTCAATTCGTATCATTATTAGCAAGCGCGTGTCTAATGAAGTTGAAGGTCGTGAGCGCGCATTAAATAGTTTAAGGTTGAAGATACTTCTTCATTCCGCCTTCCCACGCGCCGTTGCCTGGGATTTTCTCCCAGCCAAGAGATTCATAAAATGTAATCGCTTGATGATTGTTAGGATGGACGGTCAAAAGCATCTCGCGAAAGTCGCGTTGGCGCGCGACATTTTCAATCTCCTTCATGAGCAACTTTCCGACACCCAGTCCTTGAGAATGAGGATGTGTCGCTATTGCGAGAATGCCGAAAGGTTCCGCGATCGAAGTCTTGGGGAGCGACACCACCGTCTTTGGGTCCACTAAACGTTTTAGAACGTTCGCCCCATATTTAAGACGTTCACGAACAATAGGATTACCCGCCAACCAAGGGTGCGTTGCCAAGCGCCAGACGAGGAACAAACGATTCCTAAGGAGGAAGCCGGACATTGCGCCTCGAAAGATTCCTCCGAAGCAGAAACCGACGACTTTACCGCCTGCGAATCCGCCTATTGCAGTCGCTTCCCTTTGATTTGTGAGCTGCCATTCGTAATACCGGTGGACGGCCTCGGCCCCAAGCATTGTCAGCGCACTATCGGGAAACGCCGCCATATGGACGACGGAGACGGCTGGTAGGTCTTCCGCCTCAAGTTTTCGTACGCCCACGTCGATGGGCCCGGTGTGAGATCGCCCGTTCAGATCTGTCCATCCTTTCTGGCTCGTGCGGCCCGACTGAAGTGTCTAACCAACTTAATCTATCTGACACAGGTCAAGAATTATACTGACGTTAGCCGGAGCCGATATGTCGACCCCAATCAGCGGCCACGCGGATAAATTCGCTCTGCTGCTAGCGACCTGAATGTACGAGTCGCTTTTCACCCATTTTCCTGAAAACCATTCTTGGACTGTGGAAACAACATTGTCTCTTCGGTACTCATTCACATAATTAATTGACCGTAAGACGCGCTGCCTTCTCCCGATATTTTTGCTCTTCATAACGCTTTTGATCATCACCTGATCTAAACCCGACCTCATTCCCCAGAGCAGCTCCCTTAATAGTGTCGGCGACCGCGCATTCAACCAGGGAATTTGAGCGGACGGAATAGCTGCCAGAACATCGAATTCCGGTAACCTCGTCATCGCGTCCATCAACCTCCTTCTCATTCTCAGCCTTGGGTGTACCGTCGAGATCAATCGCAAGAACCTCACCGACATAGCGGGGCTAATGGGGCGAAACGCGGACGCAAGAAAAGGAATCTGGCTGCCAAGAAGAAACCGTATGCGATGAAACCACAAAAACAACTCGTCAAACATCGGCTCGAAGGCAGGCATGTTTTCCTGAACTCGCATAAAACTTAACTCAAGATCGTTTGCCACCTCTTGCGCTATTAACTTTTCGTTACACAAGCCGGCTAAGGTTGGGGATAGATTCTCAGTGCTCTTAAGAACGTCTTCAATAATCTGTCTTCTCTTTCTCTCCTTCCACTGATCAAAGGTGGCGACTGTGGCAACAGCTATTTGATCCGGTCTTCGAAGGAAGCTGTTGGCGAATGACCTCTTCCTGGCTTCTCTTGAAGATAGATTCTCCATGTACCGGCCATCGATGCTCTCGCACAGGTCGCCTAACAATAAGACCGTTCTTTCTTCTCCGGTGCCCGCGAGCGCATCGAGGATCGGGAACCATTCCATGTAATTCGCCGTCTCGGATTCCCTGACAAGATTCTCAAGATTATTCCGCAGCGGAAAATACTTATTCTCAAGAGGAAAACACCGGTGACCAGCCCCGACGGCGCTTGCACAACGTTTCGCGACCGAAGACTCGTAAAGGTCTTCACTTCCATAGGTATAGCAGTCAATGGCACTGCCCCTGTGGGCAATGCCTCCGAGAACAAGGCGGCTATCCCAACCGCCGCTCATAGCGACGCCGATGCGATCGCTAACGCCCGTAGCAAGAACGATCTCACGCTGTAGGCAATCCCAGACGGTCCGCGCAACTGTCTCAACATCCGCGTTAACCAGTCCGTTACACAACGAATTGTCCAAAATGCTATTTAACTTAAAATCTTTATTGGATAGTTTAAGCCACTCGCCCGGCAGCAATCTGGATACCTGTTTGAGTAGTGTTCGTCGCCCGTAATTGCAGTACGGCGTGGTAATGCGTTGCAACACTCCGATGGCATCGACTTCGCATTCTATACAATGGCTTAACACTATGAGGCTTGTTCCTCCCAGGATTCCCTCATAACTCCTTGAAAAATAAACGGGAACGTAACCGATAGGGTCATTGCAAAGAATCACCTCCTGGCTTCCCCTCGTCTGAGCGACTGCGGCAAAGCTCCCTGTCCACTGATTCCTCAGCGGCCAATGGTCGTCCTTAACGATTTCGGCGATGAAGCGGCGGTTATGGTGTGTGTCCAACGGCTTGTCCCCGCTTGATGCATGCTCCAAGTCATTAAGTCTCACGTAGCCGGAAACCGCTCCCAAAGCATGACAGGATTCACCAAAGCTTCTTTCGTAATCACTAGATGGAATAAACAACCAGAAAGACCCTGAGGACACCTCCTTCACCTCGCCCCAGATCGAAGCGGTGGCGCGCCGCAAACGCTTCACCAGGCTCTGATCATCGCCGAGATAAAAGGAAAATTTTGTCATTGCTGAGTAACCCGCTTCGGCCAAAAACTGTATCTAGGTTATTTCAGAGATGGGCTACTCATGAGCCACTGTCCCGCTCAAACTTATCCTTCCAAAGACCCGGGCTGTCGCGTCGATCGGCTGCGGACGATTTAGGGAGGTTTAGTTTGGACGTGCGTATTGACGGAGGCGCAGGTGATGTTCATTTGAGTTGGAGGGTTCAGAACTAACCTTGGAAATGATAATGCGGAACTTTCCTGCCCATGTTCTTTCGATCTCAGACACGGTCTCGACTGTCACTTCGACTTCACCTACTCGTTGCCGTAAGGCCGAACGAATCCCCTGCTCATCTTTCTCACACCAGCCGTCCGCCGGCACCACCTTTACGGTTATCCTGTCTAGAGTTTCCTGGATGATCTGCGCTTCTCGCACGTGCAGGTGGGAACCGAAGATGACGTCAAGCAGTGCAATTCGCCTGCCGTCCTTGGTGAGGAGAACGTCGTCCAGACGCCCGATAATTTTTTCCACCAGTGGCAACCCGCGCCCGCATAAGCAAACTGAATCGGCGGCAGGTAGTTGCGCCATATCCTTAACCTCATACCGGATCAACGGCATCGCGTCGTTTAGCAGGCCGGTGCAAACAAGCCTCCCGGATGCTCCCCTTTGAACCGGCTGATCGTATTCATTCAACAACTCCACGTACCCAGCCTCCGGCCACAGATGTAAGTTATCGTGTTCACATTCACTCACCGCACAGGCCATTTCGCCTAAGCCGTAAGTCTCACGAACCGGGCAATTAAAAGCGCGCGAAATGACTTCTCGCTGGTAGTCGTATAAGGGTTCGGCGTTAGTTATGACAACTTTCAAACTAAGCCTGACACCGCTCTCCAACGCCTGCAGGGCCAGCCAGTACAAGGTCGATGAGTATCCGTACAAGTAAACGATCAAATAACGTTGGATGGCATCCAAGTAATGCCGCAAAAAATCTGGGCGGGCATGTACCGCTGATAAGTATAGTTGTTTCAGCCCTGCATTCCACACCCAGAATGGCGGGCTTTGTTGTGAAAAAGGAACGACTTGTTGCCCGCCGATGATAGCCCAGCGATCATGTCGGGAAATATCATACCAACGCCGCCATCTGGCCTCGGTGAGAGCGTACCACAACTGCTCCATCTCACGTGTGCACCATAGAATTAGCGGGGTGCCTGTCGTACCGCTCGTATGTTCTTCAAACATCCACCGGGTGTTATAGCCCTCAACGATAAAGGCGTGTGGGTTTGCCCGTAGCGCTTCCTTCTTGAGGACGGGCCAGTTCTCAAGCACCTCCAAGGAGGCGGAGTCGCCCTGCCGGCGCCGTTCAAGCCAGTGTTCTCGGTAATAAGGGACCTTTGTTGCAGCCCGGTGCAGCATGTACGCCAGTCGCTTTTCCTGCCAAGCTTTCCACTGTTCAGGGCTCCAGCGTTCTCGCTCAAAAGCTTCTTCCACTAGGCGCTCAGTTTCCCGGCTATAACGCCACCAACGTAGATAGTAGCCACGCAGGCTGGCCGCGACAGAGCGGGCGGGAGCGGGCATTTGATGATAAAGCCGCAGCAGCGAATCATTCATGGCTGATGCCCCTCCGCAACGGCGCTAAGCAGCGCTTCCCATTGCGGCAGAATGGCAGACCAGTCAAACTGCTCAGCCTTTGCCCTACCGTTAAGTGATAAGCGCCCTGCCAAGCCTGGCTCCGTGTAAATACGGCGTACAGCCGCTGCCATAGCCTGAAAATCATTGGGCGGGACCAACAGCGCATCCTGTTGATGTTTTAACAGATAAGGAATACCCCCAACATTTGTGCTGACCACGCTGAGACCACAGGCCATAGCTTCAAGGACGCTGACCGGGGCGTTGTCGACGTTCGTCGTATTCAAAAAGATATCGCCTTTGTTCATCCAATCAGGGACTCTTGTTTTGGGAACCCCACCGGGCAGGCTGATGCGATCCATCACGCCCAATTCCGTTGCCACTTGTCGCATCTCCTGCAAACTTCCATCTTCTTTATCCGGCCCGATCATCGTCAGATGAACACCAGGAAAATCTTGCGTCAAATCGGCCAAAACTCTTGGGGCTAATGAGGGATTATAGATGGAGCTAAAGGCTCGTAACCAAATCAGATGAAGCTGCGGTCGTTGCCGCGCTCTGAATTTATACGCGCTCAAATCCAACGCATTTGGTAGGAGGCGCAGGTCACTTCGATAAGGCTCCATCTTTTCGAGCAAGAAAAGCGAAGGCGTGGTAACAACAGCGGCAGAGCGAAGCAAATGCCGCACGCGTTTCGGCCAGCTCCGGGCAAAGTCAGGCAGGCCGCCACCGTGCAACGTCAGGATATAGGGCTTACCAGCGCGGCGTAACATCCAACACACGGCTTCTGCCCATAGAAAGGCGGCACCGCTATAAACATCCACTTGGGCCGCAGCATACTGGTGCCGCTTGCTCCAAGCTGTGTTGGTCATATCGAGCAGGCGCGGCAGTCGTCCCGGCTTGCTGGAAGTCGTGAAGACTGGCCATCCTGATGCAGCCAATTGGCCGGCCAGTTCTTCACAGACGTCTAGAACCGTGTGAGTGGAAGAGAGAAAGTTGCCGACGAGAAGAACCGGTCTTTTCACCCCAACCCAGGTCGGACTTGCTTCACTCACGTTCTTAACCACCAAGCATGACATAGTTGCTTTACTGTACGATCAACACCTGAGCTGACAACTCGAGTTTCAAGACACCCACTTATGGCGTCTGAAGGGCGCATCCCCAGCTTACCCTACTTCTGCCGGAGAGTTGACAACTGTGTCATACACTTGTGAAATCTTTTCAATGACCGGGCCAGGGCTATAAACTTCCCGTACCCTGCGTTGTAAACCAGTTCCGAGGTCTGCGCGCTGCTTGGGCGAGCGCAAGAGTGAAAGCAGCGCTGCGGCAAGCTTATCTGGCGCGACGGAAGGAACAAGGATTCCCGTTCGACCCTCATCCAGCACTTCCGCGCATTGCCCCACTTGTGTTGCCACCGCTGGCAACCCAGCCATTCCGTACTCAAGGAGTGCCATCGGAAGTCCCTCTGAGCTCGAACTCAACACACCAATGTCGCACGCTCGCAGAATGGCGGACACATCTCGTCGCTGGCCCAACAAGGAAACGTGCTGGCTTAGCTCTTGGCGAGCGATCGCCCGGCGAACGAGAAGGAAATAGTCTGGATCGTTCACGGCGCCAACCAGCAGAAGATGCGCAGTGGGCATCTGCGGGATCACGAGCGTCATCGCGCTAAGGAGATTAAGCTGATCTTTCTCAGACCGGATATTGGCAACGCAGACAATCCTCCCGCCTGCCTTTCCCGGCACCTCGGAGGGCTCCGCATCATAATCGGCTTCACACACAAAGTTTGGGATATACCAGATTCGCCGAGCGGGCACAGGCAGTCGACGTCGCGACCATTCCACCAATGGTTGGTTAACTGCTATTACTCCGCTGACCCGCCTTGCCACCAACCTGTAGGACCAAGCCGCGCGGTCCTCTGAGGCGAACCGGCCGTAATGCTCGTGCCATACAACGGCTGGATACGGCGGAAAAAGCGAAGCCAGTACTGCGATGAAGACTGAGGTCCCATGCGCATGCAGGATCTGGATCTGATGCTTTCGTATATAAGCGGTCAAACGCCGCAACGCTCCCACCTCGAACCGCTGCTTACGGGCGAGGCGTAGCCGCCCAACATTATCTGCCACTAGCGGGGCTAGCAGCCCATCACGCCGAGTCGTGCACAAGTGTGTCAGGTATTGCTCCCGCGGCAAGACATTCACGAGGTCAACGGCTACCCGTTCTGCGCCGCCTGCATCCAAGGTATCTGTTACGTGCATAACTCTAATACGCTTCATGAACGCACACCACTCGCAGGCGCGTCGGTAACTTGGCGGTCGTGATAGAGAGAGATTCCCCAGCGGGTGGATAGCAGTTCTCTCAGAGCTTCCCTCAAACCCTCCAGGGAGTATTGTTGAGACCAAGCGGCCGCGCGAGCGCGCATGAATTGATAGTCTCCTGGAACCATCGCGATTTCTCTCAGCGCCTCTGCCAGTGCATCGACGTCACCAGGCGGGACTACCAGCCCGCGCCCCTCCCCTAACATTTCTGGCACCAGGCCCCGGTTGGAGCCGATACAGATCAAACCAAAAGCCATTCCCTCAGTAATAGCTTTCGGCCAGCCTTCACTTTCTGAGGCCAGAACCAATACATCGGCCTGCTCATAAAAGCCAAGCACCTGCTCAAAACTCACGCCGCCGACGAATTCCGCGCAATCGTCAACGCCCATTTCCTTAGCTTGTGCTTCAAGAGTTGAACGGTGCTCACCTTCCCCCACGATAGTACACCTGAGGCGTATTGCCTGAGTTCTCAAATTAGCAACAGCGGCCAAGAGAACATCCACATTCTTATCCGACGAAAGGCGGCCCACGTATAAAACTTGCAACACATCACCGGGCTTTCCTCTGGTGGCTGCAGAGCGGGCAAGCACTATTTGCTCGGCAGTTAGAATCGAGGTGAAGAAGGGGACGACGTTGCTCGGCTGATTCGGCCACCGACCATACACGGTCACTGGCCCACGCCACCAAGAAGACCGCAACAACGAACGCTGCAACCGCACGCTCCACGGCTCGCGAGGATAGCCGCACCACTGGCCGGCGTACTTGGCAATCAGATACTTTGAAAACAGCGGCGCTAAAACTATTGCCAATAAGCCCAGATTGCCCGGGCAACGAACGTGAATGGCGTCTGCCTCGCGCATCGCGCCGCTCATTCCCCAGACGAGCGTTGGCAATTTCAGAATCTGTCCGGCCTTCGCTTTAAACGTCTCCCCTCCGGCCTCTTCCTGCGGCCGCAGAGAAATGTTAGGCCGGGAGAAGCCTGAACAATCGTCCGGCGGGGCTTCATTGCGGCAGGGCGCAGCGATTATCACTTCTGGAAAGAGATCGGCCCAGATGTCCACTTCGCGAGCATAAGGGCCGTAGGCATACAGACCCGAACCATGCCGGTAGTGAATGACGCTGGAAACAATTAATAGTCGCATCTTTAGCTTCTAAACTGAGTGGTCGCATGGAGAGGTATCACGTAGCTAACCAAAACTGCAACGCTGTGAACTTTTAATCCGGACGGTTTAAGGTCAACAGTAATCTCACCTCTCAGCGAGGACGTAGCGCAATAGATTCGTCACCATGCGGGTCCAATAACAACGCGCATGACTTAGCGCCCCCGGGAGACGGCCTTTTAGAAGTAGATGGGTTCAGTTAGTTACATGCGGCTGTTTGCGCTGCGTTTTACCTTGCTGCGACCCTTCCCTACTTCTAGCTCCCACTCATCAGTTCCTTTTCGTACCTACATACACTAAACCATAACCTAGTATGTCTTGAGCATCGCACCATTGACCCAAATCCGCTTTCGCCTTCGCAGAAATTGCACGAATTGGAGCCGGTACAACCCGGGAAAGCAAGGACGGCAGGGAAAGTGTCTCAAGCGCGTCTGAAGCATAGAACGATTGGATAAGCTCGGTGCTAAAACCTGTCTCGGAACACATCTTATGCAACGCCGATCTGCTGATATTTTTCTGCCACACGAGATGGGGCGGCATCATCTTTCGATACCAATAACGAATCTGACGCCGAACCGTCCAAGGCGACCAGAAGTTGGGCACAAACAAGTATAGAATACCGCCCGGTTTTAAGCTCCGATACGCTTCAGATAAAATCGCTTTCTGTTGGGGCCTTGTGAAATGCTCCAGGACACCGAAGCTCGAATGGCAATCCAGCGTCTCGGAATCGATGGGCAGGTTTAGGATGTTTCCTTGCACCCACTTAATTTGAGCTTGCAAGTCCGGAAGATCGACGCCGCGTTTACGCGCTTGAACCAATACCTTGTATGAGAAGTCGAGTCCCATACATCGGTGACCGATAGACGCGAATGCATATGCATACTGACCAAGGCCGCAGCCGGCTTCAAGGAGTGAACTACGGGCCGGCAGTATGCGTAGAAGAGGTTTTAAATGAGGCACCTCGGAGAGCTGACGGCACTGTTGCAGACTTTGTTTCGATGAAGAAACTAAACTTTCTTCCCACTCTATTGGCGTCGTTGGAACAAGCTCGGCGTCCTTGTCATTCATGATTAAGCACGAATCAGGTGAGATTTCAAAGTATCAGCATAGCCACGCGAGTCAAAGCAGGGTGCTGCAAACAGATTGCGTAGGGGCACGCAACTGGATTGGCGAGCCTTAAGTACCTAAAAATCCAAAGCGGCGTCGCTGTACTCCAAACTCTGCTGTCTTCATATCCCGAACGGATTTTTCAGCAGCCTGCCAGGCCACTGGGGAGGGAACGGCCACTCAGGTTTTATGTTGTTCATAACGTTCTCCCGCAGCTAGCGCTGAAGGATGAATGTCATAGTTTCTGATTTTGCCTCTGGCCCAGGCCTGTGGTGTAAAGTCTTTACCACTATGCTCCCACGCAAAGCGGGGCGTGACTCTTCTTTTCACGCTCAGAAGCCCAAGTCCCAAAAAGATACCCGACGGACTATCCGTGCCTGAAACAGACAGACCAATGATCAGGAAACCTATCACACCGAGCAAGGGAATGCTCTCGCCGAATGAGCGCCAATGGCTGAGACCATGAAAGGTTAGTAAGCCTAGGAGCAAAGTCAATGCCAGGATACCTATCAATCCAGCTTCCACACCTATATGAAGATAGAGAGAGTGCCATGCCATTTTCATACCCGCAAAATTTAAATTACTATCAACTAGAAGAGAGTATTCGGCGTACACAGACTCTCCCGAACCAGGCCCGAACCCCCAGACCGGTGAATCCTGAAAAGCGCGCGGGAACACCGACCATTGATCAGCGCGCCCGCTTGTTTTTTGATTCAAAGTTCGATCAGGCGAAAAAGTCCGCTCATAGAACTGAACGATAGATGGCCCCCTTTCCGTTTGTAGCAGCGCCACAGTAATAAGCGCCAAAAGGGCTAACGAAACGAGTAGCATCCATCTTTGTCTTTTCCCAATAAACAAGAGAACTATTACGTTGACAAGTACGATAGCTAAACTACCTCGCGAAGTTGACAGCAACAGAAGAGCGCCCGATGTCATACCAAGCGCTAGCCGCCAGTGGGGATGGTTCTGAAGTAGTAGCCACTTTCCACTGTCAGCGATAGAAAGGAGGAAGACGAGAGCCAACGGGATGCCAAAACTGATCGGATTTCCCAAGGTATATCCGTCTATCACATCATGCCCCAAACGATCTCCGCCGGATGGCAAAAATGCAAATCCAATCGCAAATACTGAAATCGCTATACCAATTAGCGCCGTCGCAAGGTACCCGCGGTGTTGGGCGAGGAGGTGGATGCTTGCAGCAGTAAGCACTAACTCCAAAACGCGTAGATTAGAGAAGTATTCTCCCGTCATAACGTAGGATAAGAACCAGTAAAGCCCTCCAAAGAATAATAAACATCTCAATCTAATATCTCTCCACGATTGAGAGAACTCCTTAGGGGATGCGAAGAACCACAAAATGATTCCTAATGCCAAGAGGGCGTTCACAGCATTGTAGAAGAAGAACCCTCGCAGTAACACTAAGACGGGAATTGTACTGACGGTCAAACTAACGAATCCCAGCCTGTTCTTCGTTAATAGGCACCAAGTAAGCAGCAAGAGCAGAACGGCGAAGAGCCACTTAGCACCCGCTGAAGGATTACCCAAAGCGACCAACCCCATGGCCGGTAAGACGGATAAAGCGACCTGGACTAACACCATCCATTCAAACTTAAAGCCCGGTACCTTGACTTTAGGGAAAGTTAAGCCGAACTCGTAATGTGCGCGAACAGACTGCATTTAATTCGTTCGTCTCTCATTCATTAAAGTGACTGCTGACACTGAACGATATTATTGAAGCTTCAATCAAATCGCCAGCAAGCGTAAGGCAGAAGGACTGATTCTGTCTAATAGTTTCCGTACTCATGGAAAAGCAAAAGCTGATTCTAAGGTAAGCCCGGTGATTCCGGGCTTAAATCTATCACTTTCAAATTCTGGTTGACGCGAGATTGATAGACGATGTGGTATTTCCCTTCGGTCCGGCGGAAGGCGGGCTCGCGGTGCCACGGAGTGAACACTAAGTAGCGCACTCCGGGCCGCTCCCAATCTCCCCAATTGTCAGTTGGATTGTCAGGGAAAATGGTCTTATGCCCGGTGTAGAGATGGACCAAAGCCGGATTGAAAGTGGCAATAACCTCCTCTTTCGGGATCGTCTGGCGAACCCAATTAAACATCTCCTCGGCTTCCTCGAAGTTCCGTATCCGGCCTGGATAACCCGAGGGTGGTCCATGGAGGGAAAGAACATACTTCGCATTACTTAAAGTGTTAATGGCTACAGCACACCAGACAACGCTCGCTATCATAACCCAGTGCGCCCGAGGATTCGAGATTTGACGCCACCGCTGATAAAAGCGGTGAACGACCTGAAGGCCAATTAAGATATAAAAAATTATAAAGGGCGATAATGGTAAGACAAAGCGTTGGGGCGACCATGGCCACGCTACTATGATTGCTAGTGAGAGCGGCACAACGATCTCTGCCAAGGTTACCCTCTCGCGCGCCACTGACACGAAGCCAACAATGGCCAGCATACTCAAGATGAATACGAATATCTCTCCGCCCCTCGGGCTCTTGTATTTAATCAATTGGGACAGCGGGGCGGCCAATACCGCCCCGACGTCACTCCTTAGTATCCGTACTGTGTTCATCAAGATGCGCACTGAGATGTCTTTCACCGAAGCAGTGCCTGAGTAAGCTTCGCCAGCTTGAATCCGCCAGAAATGCGTCATATAGTCTTCGACAATTAGGCCGCCCTGTTCCATACGCTGCTCAGCAGTCGGGGCGTGCATGCGCACATAGAGCATCCATGGCCCCACAAACAAAACCACTCCCACGGCGAAGGTGAGCGCCGCCCGTAAGAGACGTTCTTTAACCAGGTACACAAACGCTGCAACGATTAGTGCGAAGGCGATCGAGCGCGTCAGGAAAGCAAATGACGCAAGCGCTGCGCCTAGCAGTGCATAGTGCCAGGCACGGCCGCTTCTCCCCACGCGCACACACCGCTCGATTACCACAATCGCCAACAACTGGCTGAACATGAAAACGCACTCCGCCATTACCGTTGTGGTCGCGAAGAAGACCAGTGGCGGGCTAACGGCCGTTGCCGCCGCGATGCCGAGGGCCACATAGTGCGGTAGCCCCCGGTAGCGTACGAAGTAGCGATACGACACTATCCCAACGCCTAACATTGCCGCGATGGAGATTGATTTGAATAGCCAGACGTTTTGCGGGAACTGTGGCGCGACCCGATAGGCTAGCGACAGCAGCCAGGGAAAGCCCGGCGGGTAGAGCGGCAGAATTCCAGGTGATGGTGAGTTGATAAGCGTATAGCCCTGCCCCGTTGCCAACGCTTTAGCGAGCAGCACATACCAAGCGTCGTCCACGAACATACCCACGACTCGATCAAGCGACAGAAGGTAAGTGAGGAGAAAGAGCAGTAGCGCGCCCGCCCCGCTCATGATTGCCAGCCCGCGCCGAGGCATCAGTTCGTGGCCACGCTTCTGTTTCCC